>ERZ1645187.3254-NODE-3254-length-13782-cov-4.896190_pt1 | contig 13782 bp, 22 predicted proteins | sample MGYA00575352_ERZ1645187 | MGnify/ENA primary metagenome ERZ1645187 (study PRJEB40837, sample SAMN11349314) | freshwater sediment metagenome | isolation source: river sediment | host: Sediment | place: India: Wazaribad , New Delhi | collected 2017-02-21 ...
CGTGCTCGATGCCTTTCAGCAGCACCATGCGGGCAGAAGGACGCCCGTTGTCCACCGTCGCCACATTCATCGCGGTCGGCTCGTTCACCTGCGACGCAATCGCCTCATCCAGCCAACGGTTGAACTGGGCCAGCGGATCGGCCAGACAGTCCTCCGGCGCCATGCTGTGGCGGGCGTAATCCTTGCGGATATGGGCGAGGTCATCGCGCTTGGTCATGAACACACTCCAACGGGTTGTGGCCAGTGTAGCGCCTTGTTCCCCCCGGCAAAACGACCGGCGCTGCACACACTCCGATACCACTTGCCGACCGCCACCGCTGCCCGCGCCGGCGCTCTTGCGTTATCCTATGCAGGTTCAGGGGTAGCCCGCTTATACAGCATGAGTTTGATTGAAGCACAAGCCTATGCAGGTGACAGTGCTACCGGTTTTTCACTGCATTCAGATATTGTCGCCAATTACATTAATAACTTTGGCACAACTGAACAAAAACAACACTGGTTACCCCGCATGGCCACAGGCGAAGTGATAACCGCGATTGCCATGACCGAACCCGGTACAGGTTCAGACTTACAAGCTGTGCGTACCTCTGCGGTATTGGATGGCGATGAATACGTGATTAATGGTTCTAAAATTTTTATTACCAACGGCTATTTGTGCGACATGGCGATTGTGGTATGTAAAACAGCGAACACAGACAAAGGTTCAGCCAATCTGTCTTTAATATTGGTAGAAGCAGACCGTGCGGGATTTAGCAAAGGCAAACCACTGAATAAAATTGGCATGAAAGGTCAGGACACTTGCGAATTATTTTTTGATAATGTCCGCGTGCCTCGCAGCAATTTATTGGGTGCAGAAGGCATGGGCTTTATCATGCTGATGAAAGAACTGGCTTGGGAACGCTTAATTGTCGCGATTATTTGCCAAGCAGGTGCAGAAGCTGCTTTTGCACATACACTGCAATATACTCAGCAACGTCAAGCCTTTGGCAAAAGTATTCATAGCTTTCAAAATACGCGCTTTAAACTGGCAGAATTACGCACCGAAATTGATTTCTGTCGTGCTTTTTTAGATCAATGTATGCAGTTACAACTTCAAGATCAGCTCAGTGTTGAAGCTGCAGCGGCCGCCAAATATAAAATTTCAGAGATGTACTCCAAAGTGGTGGATGAATGTCTACAACTGCATGGTGGTTATGGCTATATGCTTGAGTATCCAATTGCACGTGCTTACTTAGACAATCGGGCCAATCGTATTTATGCAGGCACCAATGAAATTATGAAAGAGCTGATTTCACGTTCTTTATAAAATTTCCACCTCAACATAAAAATGGCGCAAGCAATTTTAAATTTCTTGTGCCATATTATTTTTGCACCCAACGATTTAAGACACTAATTTAGGTTTACGCTGCTGTGCAGGCACAGCTTGTTTGAATTTTAAAATACCATCTTCAAAACTTGCTTGTTTTAAAGTTTTGCGATCTTCTAAGTAATTGTTGGTCACTCGCCATGGCGCATGTTTGCCTTGCTTTGGCATCACATCAGCAGCACGCGCGATATAGCCCGAACTCAAACTGCCCATCACCGTATCTTCCAATAACTCTGTTTGGTCACCTTGAGGAATTACCTCGTCATAACCTTGTCGATCCATATAATTGAGCAAACGACAAATATAATCCGCAGCCACATCCACTTTAAGCGTCCAAGAGGCATTAATATAGCCAATAATCATCGCCATATTCGGTACATCGCTGATCATCACACCTTGATATAGCATGTGCTTCGAAGTGTCTAAAGGCACACCATCAATTGTGGCTTGAATACCGCCTAGAATCTGAATATTCAAACCTGTCGCAGACACAATAATATCGGCATCCAAATGTTTACCCGATTTTAATTGCACACCTGTTTCAGTAAAACTTGCAATTTGATTGGTTTCAATCGAGGCATGCCCTTCGCGTAAAATCTTAAATAAATCACCATCAGGCACAACACATAAACGCTGATCCCACGGATTATAATGTGGCGTGAAATGCTTCATATCCACCTTGCCTTTGAGCTGCATTTGGATAGATTTCAGCAACAAAGTCCGCAGTAATTTCGGCTGTTTTTGTGCTAAAGCATAAATGGCGCGTTGCATGCCAATATTACGTGCGCGCGTGATTTTGTAAGCAACATCTTCAGGCAAAACTTTACGCATTTGCTGATAAACAAAATCCATTGCAGGCACTGAAGCAATATAAGTCGGCGAGCGTTGTAGCATGGTGACATGCGCTGCACCACCTTTTGACATAGCAGGGACTAAGGTAATGGCGGTTGCACCACTACCAATAATTAAGACCTTTTTACCACGATAATCTAAATTTTCAGGCCAATGCTGAGGGTGGATAAATGTGCCTTTAAACGCCTGCTGATTCGGAAAGTCAGGCTGAAAACCTTGATCGTAGTTGTAATAGCCTGTACAGCCTAAAACAAAATTAGCCACCCAGGTTTCAATCTGTTGCACTGCATTTTCTATACGTAACGTCCACTTACGTGTTTGAGAGTCATAATTGGCAGATAACACACGATGCTGAAAATGAATTTTTGAGTGTAAGGCTTTTTCTTGAATGACTTCTGCTAAATAACCTTTGATAGATGCGCCATCGGCTAGTACATTGGTTTTCTTCCAAGGCTTAAAATTATAACCAAAGGTCGACATATCCGAATCTGAACGAATGCCCGGATATTGGAATAAATCCCAAGTGCCACCAAAACTTTGACGACGCTCAATAATTTCAAAAGAACGCTGTGGGCAGTTTTGACTTAAATGTGCTGCTACACCAATGCCCGAAATCCCTGCCCCAATAATTAATATATCAACCTGCTTATCCATGTTTTATTGTCCAGCTTGAATGATGTTTTTTATTAAAGCATAAATTTGACAATACACAATGTCAAGTTTAGCAAAAGTTACTAAAATTTATATCAATTCGGGACAATTTGATCATTTTTGAGATCAACTTATTTTTTTCATAAAAAAAGACCGGTAGAACCGGTCTTTTTCTGAACAACGTGCGTTATTCTTGGCGAAATTATTTAACTTCGCGATCTACAAGCTCAACGTAAGCCATCGGTGCAGCATCACCCGCACGGAAGCCCGCTTTAAGAACACGTAGATAACCGCCGTTACGCTCTTTGTAACGAGGGCCAAGAACGGTAAATAATTTACCAACAGTTGCTGCTGAACGAGTACGAGCAAACGCTAAACGACGGTTTGCTACTGTATCGTTTTTAGCTAAAGTGATTAAAGGCTCAGCAACACGACGTAATTCTTTTGCTTTAGGAACAGTTGTTTTGATTAACTCGTGTTCGAACAAAGAATTAGCCAAGTTTTGGAACATCGCTTTGCGATGGCTGCTTGTACGGCCTAATTTCACACCACTATTACGATGACGCATGGTGATAGTCCTACTTAATTAACGGCTACGATAGGCGAAACGATCGTCCATACGGAGACTAGCCGGTGGCCAGTTCTCTAAACGCATGCCGAGCTGTAAGCCTTTAGAAGCCAGAACATCTTTGATCTCTGTAAGCGATTTTTTACCCAAGTTAGGCGTTTTAAGTAGCTCAACTTCAGTACGCTGTACAAGATCACCAATGTAGTAAATATTTTCTGCTTTCAAACAGTTAGCAGAACGAACAGTAAGCTCTAGATCATCTACTGGACGAAGCAAGATTGGGTCAACTTCTTCACGAGGCTCTTGAGCAACAGGAGCTTGATCTTTCTGAAGATCAACAAAAATTGCAATTTGTTGTTGCAAGATTGTTGCCGCTTTGCGGATTGCTTCTTCTGGATCAACTGTACCATTGGTTTCAAGATCAATGATCAACTTGTCAAGGTCAGTACGTTGTTCTACACGCGCATTTTCTACGATGTAAGACACACGTTTGATTGGGCTATAAGAAGCATCTAACTGCAAACGACCTACAGGGCGAGTTTCGCCTTCTGGGAAACGTGAGTCAGATGTTTCATAACCACGACCTTGAGCAACTTTCAGGCGCATTTTTAAATTGCCTGTAGCACTTAAAGTGCCGATCAAGTGTTCAGGGTTAACCACTTCAACATTATGCGGTAAACGAAGGTCTGCAGCAGTTACATCGCCTGGACCTTGTTTTTCCAATGTCAAATAAGCTTCATTTTGATCGAACAGCTTAATAGACAATCCTTTCAGGTTCAGCAAGAGCTCGACGATGTCCTGCTGCAAGCCTTCCAAAGTACTGTACTCGTGCTCGACACCTTCAATTTCAACTTCTACCACAGCTGCGCCAGGTAAAGAAGAAAGAAGGATGCGACGTAAAGCATTACCAAGAGTATGACCAAAGCCACGCTCTAATGGTTCTAGAATAACTTTTGCCGAGGTCCCGCTTGCCGCTTCGACCTTGATCGCTTGCGGAGTAAGAAACTCATTTGCAGTACGCGTCATTATTGCTACCTCAAGGATTATTTAGAATACAATTCTACAATCAAGCTTTCGTTGATTTCAGCAGGTAAATCAGAACGATCTGGTGCAGCTTTAAACGTACCTTCAAATTTAGAATGGTCAACTTCCATCCATGAAGGGATACCACGTTGAGCAGCCAATTCAATTGCGTTTTTAATACGTAATTGTTGTTTTGCACCTTCGTGAACTGCAATTACATCACCAGCTTTAACTTGAATAGACGCAATGTTAACACGACGACCATTTAAAGTAATGCTACGGTGAGATACAAGCTGACGAGCTTCTGCACGTGTAGAACCAAAACCCATGCGATAAACGACGTTATCAAGACGGCTTTCAAGCAATTTCAACAAGTTCTCACCTGTTGCGCCTTTCACACGAGCAGCTTCTTTATAGTAGTTACTAAATTGACGCTCTAAAACACCGTACATACGACGTACTTTTTGTTTTTCACGTAATTGTAGTGAGTACTCAGATTGCTTACCACCACGAGCCCCGCCATGTTGGCCAGGAGCTTTAGCGTGTTTTTTAGTTTTGACGTCAAATGGTTTAACGCCAGATTTTAGTTGCAGGTCTGTCCCTTCGCGGCGAGAGAGTTTGCATTTTGGACCAATATAACGAGCCATGAATGATTCTCCTTACACACGACGTTTTTTAGGTGGACGACAACCGTTGTGCGGGATTGGCGTCACATCGGTAATGCTGTTAATTTTATAACCCACTGCACCTAAAGCACGAACCGCAGACTCACGACCAGGACCAGGACCTTTTACAAGGACGTCCAAGTTTTTCAAACCGTAATCCAAAGCTGCTTTACCAGCAACTTCAGCAGCTACCTGAGCAGCGAACGGAGTTGATTTACGTGATCCACGGAAGCCTTGTCCACCTGAGGTAGCCCAAGCCAGTGCATTACCTTGACGATCGGTAATGGTCACAATGGTGTTATTAAAAGAAGCGTGAATGTGTGCAACACCTTCAGAGACGGTACGAGTGACCTTCTTGCGTGTGCGAGTATCTTTAGCCATCTTTTAGCTTCCAGAAATCTTACTTTTTAATCGGTTTGCGCGGACCTTTACGGGTACGTGCGTTAGTTTTGGTGCGTTGTCCACGAACAGGCAAGCTGCGACGATGACGAAGACCGCGGTAGCAGCCTAAATCCATTAAACGTTTAATGTTCATGGAAATTTCGCGACGTAAGTCACCTTCGGTCGGAACCTTAGCAACTTCTGCACGAATCGCATCAAGCTGAGCGTCATCTAATTCACGGATCTTTGTTGTTGGTGCGATACCAGCAGCAGCTAAGATAGTCTTAGCAGTGTGGCGACCAATACCAAAGATATAAGTGAGAGAGATAACAGCGTGCTTGTTATCCGGAATGTTTACACCGGCAATACGAGCCATTCAATTTTCTCCAAAAAGGCAGTTAAGATAATCAACCGCCCCACAAAAATCTTGAGGGGCGGATAATAACCTAATTAGCCTACTGAAATCAACAGGTCTTAATCAAATTAACCTTGACGCTGCTTATGACGAGGTTCTGCGCTGCAAATTACGCGAATAACCCCATTACGACGGATAACTTTGCAGCTACCACAAATTTTCTTTACAGAAGCTTGTACTTTCATGATGAAACCTCTAAGTGCGCTTATCCCTTAGGATGAGCAGTCGTTTTTCTCATTAACGTTTGATTATCGTACTGGTGCGAGGTGAGATGTGCTTGAAGCTGAGCCATAAAGTCCATCACAACCACTACAACGATTAATAATGATGTACCACCTAAGCTAAATGGAATTCCAAATGAGCTTTGTAGAATCATCGGCATTAAGCAGACTACAGTGATGTAAATCGCGCCAATAAAGGTCAAACGACTGAGAATATGATCTAAGTAACGAGCAGTTTGCTCACCTGGGCGAATACCAGGCACATAAGCTCCGCTGCGTTTCAAGTTTTCCGAAACTTCTTTAGGGCTGAAAACCAGCGCAGTGTAGAAGTAACAGAAAAAGATAATTAACGCACCAAAGAGCACCAAATACAACGGTTGTCCAGGCGACAATACCAATGCCAAGTCTTGTAGACTACGCTTGATTAATCCAGCATTAGGGTCCGCACTGCCGACCCATTGACCTAAGCTCGCTGGGAACAAAAGCAATGAACTGGCAAAAATTGCTGGAATCACACCTGCCATATTAATTTTTAATGGCAAATGCGTTTGCTGAGCAGTAAATACACGACGACCTTGTTGTTTTTGGGCATAGTTTACTGGAATACGACGCTGCGCCTTCTCAATAAACACAATTGCTGCAAGTACACCCAAAGACAATAAACCAAAAATTGCCAAACCAATCAGGCTTGACTGGCCACTGTCAATAGATGTGAAGGATTGCATAATTAAATTAGGCAAGCCTGCAACAATACCTGCGAAAATGATCATGGAAATACCATTGCCCACTCCGCGTTCGGTAATTTGTTCACCCAACCACATTAAGAACATTGTGCCTGCAACCAAAGAGGTCACAGCTGGAACGTAAAAAGCCAGACCTGACGTTAAGGTAATACCTTGACCAATCAGACCTGCACACATCCCAATCGCTTGCACAAGTGCAAGAAACAATGTGCCTTGGCGCGTATATTGATTAATTTTGCGTTTGCCTTGCTCGCCTTCTTTTTTCAAAGCTTCAAGCGAAGGAACCACGGTAGACATCAACTGTACGATAATCGAAGCAGAAATGTATGGCATGATCCCTAAAGCAAGAATCGACATCCGCTCTAATGCACCACCCGAAAACATGTTAAACAAACCAAGGATTGTACCTTGGTTTGCATTAAACAATTGTTCAAGTGCGGCATTATTAATGCCTGGTACTGGAATATGCGCTCCTAGTCGAAATACCAACAACGCACCAATGAGAAACATCATTCGGCGTATAATTTCACGGTATTTCACGTGAAATGGTTGGCCTTTCATCATGTGAACATGACCTGAAGAACTAGGAGACATAGACACTGGGGATTACTCCTCGACTTTACCGCCAGCCGCTTCAACAGCAGCTTTAGCGCCTTTAGTCACAGCAACACCTTGAATAGTGAATGCGCGAGTAATTTCACCAGAAAGTACGATACGAGCACGAGCCATATCTTTACGTACAACGTTCGCTGCTTTTAAAGTTTCAAGGCTAACGATGTCGCCTTCCACTTTAGCAAGCTCAGATAAACGTACTTCAGCAGTTTTCAAAGCGATTTGGCTAGTGAAACCGAATTTAGGTAAACGACGATATAACGCAGTTTGACCACCTTCGAATCCAGGACGTGTACCACCGCTCTTACGTGAGTTTTGACCTTTGATACCACGACCACCAGTCTTACCAACGCCAGAACCGATACCACGGCCTAGACGACGGGCTTCACGCTTAGCACCTTCTGCAGGTGCAAGTTCATTTAAACGCAGAGTCATGGCTTATTCCTCTACACTAACCATATAGTAGACTTGGTTGATCATACCACGGTTAGAAGGCGTATCTTGCACTTCTACAGTATGACCAATACGACGCAGACCTAAACCTTTAAGGCTAAGCTTGTGATTTTTCAAGCGGTGCGATGCAGATTTAGTCTGGGTAACTTTAATCGTTTTCATGATTGATTACCCTTGAATTTGTTCTACTGAAAGACCACGTTTCGCAGCAACCTTTTCAGGAGTTGTCATGTCACGCAAACCGTTAAAAGTTGCGTTCACTACGTTTGCAGCGTTAGTAGAACCACGGCATTTAGTCAATACGTTACGTACACCTGCAGCTTCTAAAACTGCACGCATAGAACCACCCGCAATTACACCAGTACCTTCAGATGCTGGTTGCATGTAAACACGGCTTGCACCATGACGCGCATGAATCGGGTGTTGTAAAGTACCATCTGCCAATTCGATAGTGATCATGTTACGACGTGCAGCTTCAAGTGCTTTAGAAATAGCAGCTGGAACTTCACGTGCTTTACCACGACCAAAACCCACGCGACCATTACCATCACCCACAACAGTTAATGCTGTGAAAGAGAAGATACGACCACCTTTAACAACTTTGGCTACGCGATCAACGGCAACCAGCTTTTCAACAAGACCTTCGTTTTGTTCAACTTTAGCCATGATTAGAACTCCAAGCCGTTTTCACGAGCAGCATCAGCCAAGGCTTTGATACGACCATGATATTTAAAACCAGAACGGTCAAACGCAACTTTAGTTACGCCAGCTGCTTTCGCGCGTTCTGCAATTAAAGCACCTACTTTTTGAGCTGCTTCAACGTTACCAGTTGTACCAGCACGTAAAGTAGCATCTAAAGTTGAAGCTTGCGCTAAAACTTTGCCACCATCTGCTGAAATAACTTGAGCATAGATGTGACGCGGCGTGCGGTTTACACACAAACGAGTCGCACCCAATGCACGGATGTGCAAGCGTGTGCTTTTCGCACGACGCAAACGGGATTGTTTCTTTTCGTTCATAAGAACCTCGCGCCTTATTTCTTCTTAGCTTCTTTACGAAGAACAACTTCATCCGAATAACGAACACCTTTACCTTTATATGGCTCTGGTGGACGGTATCCACGGATATCCGCAGCAACTTGACCTAAAGCTGCTTTATCAGCAGATTTAAGGATAATTTCAGTTGCAGTTGGAGTTTCTGCAGTCACACCTTCAGGAAGGGTGTAATCGATTGGGTGTGAAAAACCAAGGTTAAGGTTAACAACGTTACCTTTTACCGCAGCTTTATAACCAACACCAATCAATTGCAACTTACGTTCGAAGCCTTCGCTCACACCTTTTACAAGGTTGTTAAGCACAGCGCGAGCAGTACCAGCTTGCATCCAAGCGTCTTTCGACTCAGCTTTAGGAGCAATAGCTAAAATACCGTCTTCCTGTTTTAGCTCGACCAGCGCATGCAGGTTGAAAGACAATGTACCTTTGCTGCCTTTCACTTCGACCTGCCGGCCGTTCTGAGTAACTGTTACACCGTTAGGTACAGTTACTGGGGCTTTAGCCACACGAGACATGAGGAATCACCTATTAAGAAACAAAAGCAATAACTTCACCACCGATACCTGCAGCACGTGCAGCGCGATCAGTCATGATGCCTTTGCTTGTAGAAACGATTGCAATACCTAAACCTTGCTTAACGCTTGGAAGTGCATCTTTACCGCGATACTGACGTAGACCTGGACGGCTTACGCGTTTCACAGTTTCGATAACTGGTTTGCCTTCATAGTATTTTAAAGTAATCGTTAATGTAGGTTTGCCTTCGTTGTCAGCCACTTCTACATTTGCGATATAACCTTCTTGTTGAAGTACGTTTGCAATAGCAACCTTCAACTTAGAATTAGGCATAGAAACAGTTTGTTTCTTTGCCATTTGGGCGTTACGAACACGCGTTAGCATGTCGGCAACGGTATCTTGCATACTCATTATAGTCGCTCCTTACCAGCTTGCTTTAACAACGCCTGGTACATCACCTTGCATTACTGTGTCACGTAATTTGTTACGGCTTAAACCGAACTTACGGAAGTAACCATGAGGACGACCAGTTAAACCACAACGGTTACGAAGACGTACTGGAGACGCATTACGTGGTAATGCTTGTAATTTCATCATCGCTTCGAAACGCTCTTCGTCGCTTGCATTTACGTTTGCAATCGTTGCTTTTAATTCAGCACGTTTTGCAGCGTATTTCGCAACAGTAGCTTCGCGTTTCAATTCGCGATTAATCATACCTTTCTTAGCCATATCGACCTCTTATTTGAACGGGAAGCCGAATGCACGCATAAGCGCACGGCCTTCGTCATCGGTGCGAGCAGTCGTAGTAATGGTGATGTCCATACCACGAATTTGATCAATCTTATCGAAATCGATTTCAGGGAACATGATTTGTTCCTTGAGACCCATAGAGTAGTTACCACGACCATCGAATGATTTCGAAGAGAAACCACGGAAGTCACGGATACGAGGGATCGCGATAGAGATCAAACGGTCTAAGAATTCGTACATACGTTCGCCGCGTAAAGTAACTTTACAACCAATCGGCCAACCATCACGGATTTTAAAACCAGCGATTGATTTACGAGCTAATGTTAAAACTGGTTTTTGACCAGCAATAGCTTGCATATCAGAAAGAGCGCCATCTAACAATTTCTTGTCAGCAGCTGCAGCACCAACACCCATGTTGATGGTAATTTTAGTGATGCGAGGGATCTCCATCACATTCTTAACGCCCAATTGTTCTTGTAATTGAGCCTTAAGTTCGTCGTTGTAACGTGTTTTAAGTCTGGCCATTGCCTATTTCAACCTATTACTTCGCCACCGCCACTGATTCACCATTCGATTTATAAACGCGAGTTTTCACGCCATCAATCGTTTGGTAACCAACACGGTCAGCCTTTTGGGTTGTAGCATTAAAAATTGCCACGTTTGAGATATGAAGCGAAGCTTCCTGCGTTACGATACCGCCTTCAGCGCCCGTAGCACGGTTTGGCTTCTGGTGCTTCTTAACCAAGTTAAGACCTTCGACCTTAACACGGTCATTAGAAACTGACAGAACAGTACCCTGTTTGCCTTTTTCTTTACCTGCGATCACAATTACTTGATCGCCTTTTTTAATCTTAGCCATGATTGCCTCTTATAGAACTTCAGGAGCCAATGAAATGATTTTCATGAACTGTTCAGTACGAAGTTCACGAGTCACTGGTCCGAAAATACGAGTTGCAATCGGTGCTTTGTTGTTATTCAAAATAACAGCAGCGTTATCATCAAAACGGATCACAGAACCGTCTGGACGACGAATACCGAACTTTGTACGTACAACAACAGCATTCATCACGTCACCTTTTTTAACACGTGCGCGTGGAATAGCTTCTTTTACAGTAACTTTAATAATGTCGCCAACAGAAGCATAACGACGATGTGAACCACCTAGTACTTTAATACATTGTACGCGGCGAGCACCACTGTTGTCAGCTACGTCAAGCATCGTTTCGGTTTGAATCATTGCCCTACTCCAAAACCGAGCATCACCGGTCACAATTTCGAAAGGCTCAAAGAGTACTCGAAATTGACCGATGATGCAACAAGAACGTTAATTACTCAGCAGCAGCTTCAACAACTTCAACTAAAGTCCATGACTTAGTTTTAGACATTGGGCGGCTTTCTTTGATGGTTACAACATCACCAATCTTGGCGGTATTGTTCTCATCATGAGCGTGTAATTTGGTTGAACGGCGAATCAATTTGAAATACAACGGGTGTTGAACTTGGCGTTCAATAAGGACAACAATAGATTTTTCCATTTTGTCGCTTACAACTTTGCCAGTTAACGTGCGGACTGTATTCTGACTCATTGCCCGTTCCCCTGTTTTTCGGTAAGGAGGGTCTTGATGCGTGCAATAGTTTTACGAGTAAGCGCAACTTCATGCGATTTACCCAATTGACCAGTTGCTTTCGCCATACGAAGACGGAATTGGTTAAGCTGTTGCTCATCAAGCAAAGCTGTCAACTCTTCTACCGACTTTTCACGTAGATCTTTAGTTTTCATTACATTACCGTCCGAGTCACGATAGTGGTTTTAAACGGAAGTTTAGCAGCAGCAAGCGTAAATGCTTCACGCGCCAATTCTTCGTTCACACCATCAATTTCGTACAAGACTTTACCTGGTTTGATTTGACAAACCCAATATTCCACAGAACCTTTACCTTTACCCATACGCACTTCAAGAGGCTTAGAAGTAATTGGTTTGTCTGGGAATACACGGATAAAGATCTTACCACCACGCTTAATACGACGGCTGATTGTACGACGTGCCGCTTCAATTTGACGCGCAGTCATTTGACCACGTTCAACTGATTTAAGAGCGATAGTACCGAAAGATACTGAGCTACCACGGTGCGCTAAGCCAGTGTTACGGCCTTTTTGCACCTTACGGAATTTAGTACGTTTAGGTTGCAACATGGATTATTCTCCTTTTTCAGCAGAACGATCATTGCGACGACCACGACGCTCTTGACCTTCACCACGACCGCGACCGCGTTTAGCTGGACGTTCTTCAGCAGGTGCTGGGTTCATGACTTGTTTCATGCCACCCAAGATTTCACCACGGAATACCCAAACTTTAACGCCAATCGTACCGTAAGTAGTTTCAGCACGCATAGTTGCATAGTCGATGTCCGCACGAAGTGTATGCAAAGGTACACGACCTTCACGATACCATTCAGTACGTGCAATCTCAGCACCACCTAAACGACCAGAAACTTCAACTTTGATACCTTTAGCACCAGCACGCATAGAGATCTGTACCGCACGCTTCATAGCACGACCGAACATTACACGCTTTACTAATTGAGAAGAGATTGCTTCAGCAACTAAACGTCCATCTAAGTCTGGACGATCGATTTCGTTGATGCTTACTTGCGCAGGAACACCCATAATAGATGTTAATTCGCGTTGTAATTTCTCAATGTCTTCGCCTTTTTTACCGATTACGATACCAGGACGCGCAGTGCTAATTGTTACTTTAGCAGCACCCGTTGGACGTTCGATAAGAATATTGCTTACCATTGCGTTCTTAAGTTTTTTAGTTAAAAACTCACGAACTTGAAGGTCTTTAAGCAAGTATTCAGCGTATTGTTTCGGATTCGCATACCAGTTAGCGTTATGACGTTTCACAACACCTAGGCGGATACCGATTGGATGAACCTTCTGACCCATATCAAACCCCTACCTTAACGGTGATGTGACAAGTACGCTTAGTAATACGATCTGCACGGCCTTTAGCACGTGGCATAATACGTTTAAGGCTCATGCCTTCGTCAACGTAAATCGTAGATACTTTAAGGTCGTCTACATCTAAACTGTTATTGTGTTCAGCATTTGCAATTGCAGATTCCAATGCTTTCTTAACTAAAACAGCAGCTTTTTTGTTGCTGAAGTTTAAAATGTTAAGTGCATGCGCAACAGATTTGCCGCGGATAAGATCTGCAACCAAACGTGCTTTTTGTGCCGAGATAGCGGCACCGCGTAATTTAGCAGTAACTTCCACCATAGCACCTTAACGTTTAGATTTCTTGTCAACACCGTGACCACGATAGGTACGAGTTGGCGCGAATTCACCGAGTTTATGACCAACCATGTGTTCAGAGATAATCACTGGAACATGGTTACGACCATTGTGAACAGAAATTGTTAAACCAACAAAATCTGGGAGGATCATCGAACGACGCGACCAGGTCTTGATCGGCTTACGGTTATTAGCCGCGATTGCCGCTTCAACCTTAGC
>ERZ1645187.3255-NODE-3255-length-13781-cov-7.379644_pt1 | contig 13781 bp, 13 predicted proteins | sample MGYA00575352_ERZ1645187 | MGnify/ENA primary metagenome ERZ1645187 (study PRJEB40837, sample SAMN11349314) | freshwater sediment metagenome | isolation source: river sediment | host: Sediment | place: India: Wazaribad , New Delhi | collected 2017-02-21 ...
TTCACATTTTCAGCGAGGGCCAGGAAGGCTTGCGCATCAGGGGAGCTGAAGTCGTTGGCGCGCATCCAGTCGGCTGCCTTGGGGGCGAGCGCCTGGAGCTGCTTGAGTTGGGTTTCAAAGGAATGGGCGTGAGCCATGGCGATGCGTCCTGTAGTTTGTTGAGGTCACCTTACGATTCGTTATCGCAAGATAAGAATACAACCTTACACAAGGCTTGTCAAGTCTTAAGCGTGGCTTGTGTGCATAAGCGGCGAAACGTGTAGCAGGTAAACAACAGGGCAGCGGCGGGCTTGTGATAAGCCCTGTGCCAGGGGTGGTTGGAACCGTCGGAATGGTCAGGGAGGCTGAAACCCCTATTTCGTGCTCCGCGCTACGTCGGAACGTAGGCCAACCCTGTATGACTACTCTTAACGTCGGAATGGTCACCGAGGCTAAACAGTGCGAATTTGAAAAACGCCCATGCCTCCCGTCAGAGCAACCCCTACACCCAAGGGGACCCACCCCGCGGGAATGCGCTTTCAGTGCAGGGGCTCGATTGCGATTTCCCGGAGGCTGGATGGGCCCAACAAAAATACCTTGGCGAGCCACACCTGGAAGCCGCCCTCCTCGGGTGGCAAACCGGGTGTCGCGGCATCAAGCTCAGCGCGCAGGCGTTTGCGCCCGGGGTGCGTGGTCGGCTGGCGTGGCGATGTGCGGAAGGTGCCGGTCGAGAAGCGTTTTGGCTGCGGGACAAGCTGGCTCGATTGGCGACAGGGGAGCCAGCACCCGAGCGGGTCGAAGCAGCCAGCGAACACACTGGCGCGAAGGCGAGCTTTGCCGACTGACTCGCGGGGGGGGTCAAGCGCTGGCGCCTCGGAAGACGTCTGCGACATTCATCTGGAGAGATGATGCGCACAGGTGGAGTGAAACAACGACCATATCCCGGGTATCCGGGCGTCCGGCTTTCCGGGTTTCCAGGCCTGCGGCCTGAGCGTCTCCGGGGATGCTGGCGGGCAAGCCTCCTTCTCGGCATCCGGCAAGGCAGCTCCACGGGCAAGACTTCCCTCGCCTTCTTGTCTGGCTGGCACATCGCCTTCAACGCCGGCCGGCAGGGCTGTCTGGTCGCCAGCCCCCCGACCGACTGCCAGGGAGACTGGCAAGCCTCCGCCTCGGCACCCGAAGCGCCAGCGCTGCGCGCGACGCTCCCGGCACCTTCTTGGCTGCGCAAGAAGCCTCCCCTTCGGTGAGCTACTGCCCGCCCCCGCGGCGTGCAGCACCTCCCCTTCTCGACTGGCTGGCGTAGCGCCTTCTCGCCCGCCGGGTCGCCAGGTGGCCTGGCATGCCCCGGGCTGGCTTCTTGGTAGCCTGGCGTAGGGCCTTCTCGGCCAGCGTGAGCGAAGCGCCCTGCGGCGCCGCTCCGCTGCCTTCCGGGCAGGCTGGCGAGCCAGTCCCTAGGGCTGTCTCTCCGCACCTGCGGTGCTCCGACTGCGACGCGTGGCGTTATGGCTGATTCATTCGCAACGCAGCGCTGCGCAGGCCGCTTATCTGGACATCCCCGAACTGGATGGAGTCATCGCAGAAAACGGAAAATAAAGCACGCTAAGCCAGTTGTAGTGGCTGTAGCAGCCTAAACTTGCCCGAGCCGATCTTGGCGCTGCTGCGCCAGAGATAATCGCCGGTCAGATTGATGTGCTCCCAGCCGAGCGGCGACAGGTATCAATCGGCGTGAATTCACCTTCTCGAAACAACAGCCATTCAAATAGCGGCTGTTCATAGCGGCCACAACCTGCCTGTCGCCGAATCTCCGAAGCCGTCACTCAAAGGGCTGGTTGACTCCGAAACCTGCCAGACAGCCTACGGAAGGAGCTCGGCCTGAGCTGCCGTACAACCTGTGCCGGATGAACGGCAGGTTTTCCGAGGTCAACAGACGTTCGGACTGGCGTGGTTGCGAAGGTCAGCTTTCCTGGCTGGCGAACGCGAACTCCCGACCCTCTCCGGTCAGTCAGCTTTCGAGCGCATTGGACCGCTTCGCAGCGGTTGCGGACGTTGCCTAGCGACTGCTCTGGCCGCTGTGCTGGCGACTAGGCGCTCAGTAAGCTGCCAGCCAATTCATATTCACCGCGCTCCATTGTCGTTTAGCATGTGGTGGCTGGCGGCATACAAATTGCTGGACGCTTATATTGGCTCTCATCAGGTTCACGGAGCCAACGAATCAGGCAATGCATCGCTAGAGCGACGCGTATAGACGTGACTGGGAGGCACTGATGGACCATTCCAAGCGGCGAAAAAACATGCTTGACACAGTAGCTGCGCTCAAAGAGCTTCTTGAGCCCGGGCTGCTGGGAAATTACACCTGGTTTGAGGCGGTTGAGGTCATTGCCTTCAGTCCCACGCAGGCGACCAGTGATGTGCTCGTGCGGAACATCTTTTCCATTTATGTCGCTGAGCCCGGCGAACGACCTCCAGAGCCCGAGCTGTGCTTCTTGGACAAAAAATCCAAGAAGCTTAAGGGCTTGGAGGGATGGAGCTTCAGAGTTACCAAGCGCCCTGTAGGAATTACTGAACTGCTGGCGTGCATCGAACACTACGGCCACACCGGAGTTTGGATTCCCCCAAATCAGAAAGCCCTCCAAATAGGCAGACTTGTGGCTGCGCCGCCGATGTTCTGCCCCCCCGATTCGCGCACCGAGGTTCCCCTTAACGCGGTCCTGAAAAACAATTTCTGGTCCGGTTCGTATGTAATCGAACTCAAAGATGAGGGTAAGTCGACGCTAACAGACCTCGTTCGGGAAGATGCCCTCTTCGAGGAACTGTCCGAGTGGCTCACCACGATGCTGCCATTGAACATTGCGCGCGTGCCTGACCGCATCGGCGACGTGATGTTCCAGATTCCATCAAGTGCCCTGATTGCTGAGTTCCGGCGGCGCCCCGGCATGCCAGTGGACCTCCGCATGGCCTGGCACCCCGAAATCGCTGTCAGGCCGGTGGTTGGGGAGTACCGTGTCGAACAGGATGGGTTGATCACTTCCCTAGCGCGTTTTGAGTTTCCCGTGGGTGCCGCGAGCCTGGATATTCCTTCCACGTCCGGCGACCTCCGCTTCTCCGTATGGGACACGCATAAGCAGCTCCTGCTGGCCGCGATGGCCACGCTCCCCGCCCCTGACGGAAAGTGGCGGGTCGAATCGTATATTAGTACTGGAATCGAGCAGCCGCGCCGATTTAAGGTGAAGGGGCCAGCTAACACTGTCGAGACGCACGAAATCGGCCTCATGGAACCTGCTGGCGGCTGGCGCGGCCATAGGCAGCCACGGCGCCCTGAGGAGGTCGACTGGCGAGCAAGGCGAGAGCTCAAGGCCCGGATGAAGCAACTCGTGGCGTCCCGAAAATTCATACAGTACGGCAACGGCAATGCGAGTCCGCAAGAGGAGCATCGGCGAGCCCTGGAGGACATCCGCCAGCTCATCCGAACAGCAAATCAAGGTGCGATATACCTGTGGGACCCGTACCTCTCAGCGAACGATGTCCTCAATACACTTGCGTTCTGCACGGACGCAGGAACGGAGCTCTGGGGATTGACTTCGGCAAAGCCGTCGAAGAAGGGCTCTTGTGACGACGAGAATGATGACGACACGGACAACGAGGTGACCACTGCCCGGGAAGCTTGGATCAGGGCTCAACAGGATACGCTGAATACGGCGTTTATCGCTCCATCCAAGATGAAGCTCGAGTTCCGCATGAGTTGGGGTATTCAGGGGAGCTTCCACGACCGCTTCCTGATGTTTCCTGGCCTGGGGCGTGGTCGAACGCGAGTCTGGTCCCTGGGGGCATCCATAAATCATATTGGTGCGCAGCATTGCATCGTTCAGGAGGTTGCTTACCCGGAACCCGTACTACAGGCATTCAAAGCTTTCTGGGATCAAAGTAACCAGTCTGAACACCTAATCTGGAAATATTCATGAAGCAACGCGATGTCCTCACAAGGATTGCCGACAGGGCTGCAGGAGCGCAACTACACGAACCTACCTTCCTGAATCTATCCCACCTTGAGCAGGAAGCTGATGCGTTCAATGCGGTTTCGCATAGCCTGTGCAAAGAGTTTCCGTTTCTATGTTCAGGTAGGGAGAACATGGAGGATTTCGAGCTTGAACAGTTCGACGGCCTGTTTGCTTGGCTTGCTGAACAGCTTCGTACATTCCCCAAAGACGCCACAAATCCAGAGCAATGCTTGACGAATATACTGGCACTCGCCGCGCTGCTCGAGTGTGATGCTCAACTGTGGGATGAAATGGCAAAGGCAGTCCCGAATGTGCCAGAGCTGCTGGCCGTCAGCCTCGCCAAATCAATCAAGGAAAACAAGGCTTATAGCCACAGCATCCTCGCGGGCGCTCACTACAGCAGCAGTCAAATTCAGGTGCTTCTTGCTGACATCGCTTCGAAGGATTGGAAGTCGGTAGAGTGGGTAGTAGCTCATCTGTGGATGGAACTTTGGTCTCCAGCTAAACAGCATGCGTCGGCCGCACTATATCGATTTGACCGCCGAAGCTTGGAATCCATCCTTGAAGAAGAGAACGACTTTTTTGAGATTGCTGCCTACGTCCTCCACGCACCTGTGGCCCAATCCATACAATTCGCCATCGCAGGCACGAACTGGACGTTTAAATTCTGGGCACTGCACCACTCGGCGAGCCAGGCCGCAAGAGGCAGCGAAAGCTACCCAATGGAGTGGAAAATCCTTCTGTCTGAGGCGGCCAAAGTCCCGGACGAGTGGACACGATGGCTAGCCGTCCTAAATGAATACCCTGGACGCTATCCGCAACTTCAAGAAGCTCTGGGAAACACCCTTGCCAGCGCTTCAGGCGAGGCGCTCGACGCATATGTATCGTCCATCTCGGGAGTTTCTGACTTTGGGCGGGCCGAAATTGCAACAGCACTGACGGTCTTCCGGGAGAAGGCTACAGTACGCGATCGGCAGCGGCTATGGACCGCAGCGTTCGAAAGATGGGAAAAGTGGGATTTTGGATGCACAGAGCATTCCAGAAGCCTTTTTCGTGTGGCAAAGAGCTCTTTTGATTTCCCGGTTATAGGATATTTGACCGAATGCTTGGACTCCCAAGCACGCACCGAATGGATTGCGAAACTACAGGAGCGCGCCGTTGCCATTGAAAGAAATTGGCATTCAGATGTCACGCCTGCAATGTCGGAAAGATTCAAACTAATTTCAACATATCAACTTATTGCCCATTCCGAGGCCGTAGCAGCCGGCGAGCCCAAATGGCTTTGGGAGCCCCCGCTCTATAAACCAATGTGGGAGGATGGGACGCTTTACTGCAGCCTCAAGTACGACGACACTTTTGGGTCGCCCACGTTTTCCGGTAACTGAGTATCCCCGGTGCAACAGGCCTTAATTGCATACATGAGGTCGCCAAAAGCGGCGGCTGAGAATGGCTTGGAGCCTTTGATGACGTGACACCACCTCCATTGAAGGACATCATGCTAACCACATAGGGTACCTTTGGCCACTAACAGGCCGCCATCAATCAATACACCATTTTGCCGGCGAATTCGAGGGCAGCAGTCAGCCTCAAGCGGACCCAGATCGCCACTAAGCGAACTTCCGCTCCTGGCCGGTTGGGTGAATTCCCCAACGGCTGCTTTGTAGCACTCCAGTCACAGAAACTGCCTTTGGCTGAATGGCAGCTCAGGAGAAAGCCGACTTGCCGGATTGGGTCGAATCGAGCCGGTCAGGTTGATGCGAAGAGCGATTTCGCACACAAACGTACTCGCAAAGAGATCACTCAGCTTTTGGTGCAACTTGGGATAGGTATTAAGGAACAAGGATGTCGATCACGTCGGCGGGAAGCGCCGGCATCATGTAATTCACTGCACCAAACAGGCGGGCTGCATATTGATCCGACAAAGCAAAGCGTTCGTCGAGAACTTCAGTCTCCTGTTTGCCGGTGAGGGCACGGTGAACTTCACGCCCGACTTCGTACATCCGCCCTTCGACCGGGACAACAAATGTGTCGCGGCGCTTCATTACGCCACCGCCGCCGGCGACGATTGTTCCTTTGTAGGCAGGGGACTGTGACGGAATGGAATCGGAGCGCAGAGCACCGGATTCGGTATCGCGTCCGTCGGTGAATTTGATGTGGCCATAGCCCACATCGACTGCGCGAACGATCAGATTTGAGTTCATTGTTGGTGCCTTGTTGAGGGGAACCTGAATTGTCCTGAGCAGCAAATACCCAGGGAAGTCAGGAACGCAGCCCAAAACAGGGGGGTAGCTGTAGGAATGGAAGGCTCAACGAAAATAAATTGACCGCACGAATCGGCTGGCGCCAATACAGCGCCAATACGGCGCCAAATTGACATCGGGCAGTTGTCGTAGAATTTGCCGGCGCCAAATTGGCGCCAAATTGGCGCACTTGTCGGAATCACTAGGCGCAAGCGGCGCGAAGGCGATACAAGCGGACGGCAACCCGATCAAACGTGGGGCGGAATCAGAGACTGGCGACGTCATTTCCACCTCTCGTATTCCTCAATTCAACAACAAAATCTCACAAAAATCTGCCGGTTGACCGACGGTTTCCCGTCCGAAAAAGTACCCTGGCTGCCAACAACGAGACAAATCTGTCGCCAACTAGACGGGTATCGAATCCTATTTCTGGCCTGGTTTTAGTGGTCTGATTGCCAACTAATAATCGGCTAGACTGAAAGTTGTCCGTTACGGACAGTTGACAAATTCACCTGGGGTGTGTTCAGATTCGAGCCATCGTGAGCTGTGTAGCTCGCCTGGGATCACGACGGCCTCCCAGAGCTGTATGAAATTGAAGACAGCAAAGCCGTTGCTTCTTCGTCGCGAGCCGCGATGGACCCCGCAGTAGCAAGCGGCATGTGGTGCTTAACCGCACTGGACCGTGATTGGTCATTAACGAGGTGTTGTGCACCTCCCAGTACGTCGCTGTGCGTCCACGATGGACGCCTTAGGATATGGCGACACCTTATCTGGACCTTAGGCATGTTTGCTTACAGCAGGGTCGGTCCCTGTCCTTTGTGAGCGTTCACCCTCTGGTCGTCATTCGATAAGCGAAATTGCTGCGTGGCAGTCCGTAATGGACCCCTGACACTGAGCCTGGCGTTTGCCGGAGCCTCGTGTTGGACAACGCGCCCGAGGTCGGCGGTGGCAGTCGGCAAAAGTCCTGAAAAGGCCGGGGCGATTTCAAGAGATAAGCGATCTGGTCAGCAGTGGATGCGTTGCATCACTGACTTAGACAATCCGTTGTTCGAGAACGGATACAAGATCGACCTGCGAAGCCCATTCCGTTGTGAACGGACGGTGTTCGCAGAGAGTAGGAACCGTTGCTGGGGACAAACCAGCCTGGGGAGCTATCTTTCGGGGTGCTCCCTCCTGATGTGATCAGGGTCAAGCTTTCTTCGGCTGTGAGCTGAAAGGAAGATCGGTTTCTGGAGTGCCGCGGCGCATGTGATGCGTTGCCGCCTCTGAAGATGGGTTTCAGAAATGGAATCTGCCTTCACCACTTGTTTCATCATTCTTACCACTCTCCGCCATTTGAATTACCGCAGTACAAGATACTTTCAGCCCGCGCACGGCTCAGCGCAGGCCGGCGAACACTTCGCCACCGACAGACCGAGTCGGTTTTCCTACTTTCACTGGAGAACCACTATGAGTTCCTTACATGAAGTTTCCGTTGTGGATCTGTACAAGCAATTGAGCAGATACGGAATTGAGTTGCCTGAATCGATGCTGGAAGGCATTGATGCGCCTGAGGCACCGGAGGCGCCGGCAGAAGAGAACGTCCTTGAGGGATGTTCAGTCATTGAGTTGTTTGCCGACGTTGAGATCGACAACTACCCGGAAGCGGATACCTGCTGCTGGATGGAGCCGTTGTTTTTCTTCTCATCGACGAAGGGAGGCAGCCATGTCGCTTTCGCTCGCTGAAACGCTACTGCCGAAGTCCGTACTGGACGGCATTGAGCGCACTATCGATCCGCTTGTCTGAGTCCGTGCAACAGGCGATGGGAATTGCTCGAGGAAGACTGCTGATGATCGCCGTCAGTTGTATTTCCTGATCATGGGGCAACTGTGGGAGAAGGGCTTCAAGTTACGGAAGCTTGAGTCCCTGAGTCGTAAGCATGTTGTTTTCCTGATGACCCTCTGGCATTCCCAAGGGGTTGCAGCGCGGACACTGCACACCCGGTTGTCCATGATGAAGCACCTGTGCGAGTCCCTTGGGAAGTTCAACGTGGTGCGTCCGATCAATGAGTACCTGCCTGAAGAGGTGACTCGCCGTCATACCGTGGCGAAGGAATCGAAGGCCTGGGAAAGCAAGGATGTCCGTCCGCTGGAGATCATTGACCTTGCCAAGTCCATTGATGAACGCCTGGGTGTGATCCTGGCCATGCAGCATTTTTTCGGGCTGCGTGTGAAGGAAAGTATTGAGTTGCGTCCCGCGCTTGCGCTTGTGGAAGACGGGCAGGCGATTGAGGTTTATTTGGGCACCAAGGGCGGACGTGTTCGTCGGGTTGAAATTGAAACGGACGATCAGCGGGATGTTTTTGACTGGGCACGTCGTGTAGCGGCGGAAGGCAATACGAAACGTCTGCGTTGGACAGACTGTACCTGGAAGCAGGCACAGAACCGTTTCTACAACCTTGTCCGTAAGCGTCTTGGAATCACTGGGAAGCTGAAGGGGATCACGGCTCACGGCCTGCGTCACGGCTATGCCCAGCGCCGGTACCGCCAACAGACAGGGTTGCCGACGCCGGTGGAAGGCGGTGCTCTCGGTCAGATCGACCGCGCGACGCATGAAGCCGCGAGCTTTGTGGTGACCCGGGAACTCGGGCACGGCCGGAAGGACGTGGTGACCTCCTACTACGGAAGTTATGGACACCAGCTTCGAGTGCCGCCGATCACCAAGATGACGGTGAACTTTGGCCTGGTGAACAAAATGTCATTGCCGGTCTGATTGTTAGCAACGCAGAAAAATGACCCCGCGAGTTTTACGATTCTCTCAGTCGATGTGTCGCCAGCCAAGTATGAATTAAGCCGGAGCCGCGGTGCCACGCCATCCCCAACCGGTTGCATCCAGATAATCCTGCGATTGCCGGTTGGTGAAGTCGATCATCTTGCTGATGATTTCTACTGGGTCCGTGCCTTTTTTCGATTCAGCTTCATAGATGGCCAGTCGCTGGGCGTCAATTACGGCGGCGGTTACGTTGAATTTGTTAACGTAGGCATCGTCAACGATTTCACCCGTGCTTGAGAGTTTCATCGTGCCCATGGGAACGGTGGCCGGACCATCGCCCACACCTGGTTGCCCACTGATATCGTAAAGAATATTGCTAGGTGTCTTGGCCAGATCGTAGGCAATCTTTTCGGCGCTGGCCCGGTCGGATTTCGCGGCATTCAACAAGTGTTGCTGTGCCGGGGTGATTGTTTGGGTGGCACCAGCCGTGGTGTCGGTTGGCTTGGCGCGCTCCCAGCCAATTTTGCTCAGATAACTATCCGATTGGGTGTCGGTAAAGCGAAACAGTTTTTCCAGGATGGCTGCATCCGTAGTTCCTTTGGCTTTTTCCGCTTCGTAGAGCGCAACCCTGCCTGTGCGTGCCGTGGCCGCTTCAGCCTTGAAGGCCGCAAGGTTCGAGTCCGTCACCAGTTCGCCGGTATAGGTGTAACGCATGGTGGGATAGTTTGAAATATCGACCAGCGGCCCGGTCGTTTCAAAACTTTTGTCATAGGCGAAATCCTTGGTGAGCTGCTCACCCCACGCAGGATTTTCTTTGACGTCTTTCATCAGGAGTTCCTGATAGGCCAAGTTTGACCCTGGTGCTTTTACCTCCCCGCTCAGCAACGCCTTTGCGGTATCGGAAATGCTTACCTTGTCGGCATAATCTGCCGTGGGTGCTGATACTGTTTGCCGATCAGTTGCCGCTTTGTAGGTTGCTCCGTACGCGGAAGCTATTTTGCCAAGGCCTTGGATGATCATTTTTCCTCTCCTTTTTACGCCAAGAGTATGATGCAATAGTCATGCCAAAAAACAGTTGCTAGCCGAGTATCCCCGCCTGGAGGGTGTCCATGGGGGGAAGTTTTAAGTTGATGAAAACTGCATTGTGAGTCGAGTCTAGATTGTGGTCGACATTATTGCAGTGACGACTGTCTGAGTACCCCTCGGCCTTTTGTAAAGCTGATTCAACAGCCGCTGTCTGGCTGGCAAGTTTTCCAGAAACTTTGAACCTGGTCGGATAAATTGCTTTCGCAAGACAGGAGATAGCAATGAACTTTTCACGCGCGGACTGGATTCATTTTTTTAATCGCATAGCTAAAAACTTGTTGCATGGCGCATGGTATCCAATCATTTCAATTGGAGTTGCGCAGGCGATTGTTATTCCTGAATCAGGCCTTCTCGAATGCCTAGCAACAGCCGCTGTTTTATTGATGTTCATCGTGACTGCAGCAATGTTTTGCTTTGCCGTGGGCTGGGGCATATCCGTCGGAAGTGATGATTGACTGGTATATGGAGGACAACATGAATTTATTTGGATGGCTGAATAGCTTCTTTAACGACACAGACTCAGCATCTTCCTCGTTGTGTGCTTGGGACTCCTCCTGTGCATCAGTGGACGATGATGTCTCCAATCCTGCGAATGGGCTGCCGATGATCGGCGGATTTGCTGGGGTCGATATCGAGGGTAATCCCTATGGGACAGATTTTTCGCACGATTCGATTGCGAGCAGCTATGCCGACGACAGCTGTGCTTCGGACTTTGGCGGTGATTGGTAGTATTGGAGTATCACGATCACCACGCCCAATGATTGCGCTATGGGTAGGCCAGTGTTTTGGACAAAAGTACTTCAACCTGATGCGAGGTTGTCAGCCAAAGAGTTTGGAAACCATCTGTGCAACACCGCCATTTGCAGGTTGAGAGACAGACTCCCAGCGGGCAATAGCTTCCTGTTCAGTGACCATCTGTGGTCCAGTCGCTTTGCAGGTGTTACAAACGACAGACCATTGCCGTTCGTCGAGTTCGACGGACGACACCATATTTGACTGACAGAATGGACAGCAACTGATTGGCTTCATAGGTCTATATCCTACATGTATACGTCATTTGGAAAAATCAGACGAAAGTCATAGTGATTACTTGATGGGGCAGGTCATCGGGAGCAGGTCGCGTCCAGCCAGCATATCCACGACTTTTTGGGAAAGATTTCCCAGTTCCCCACTCGCTAGGTTTTTGCGTAGTAACTCCGTGCTCCCAAGGGCAAACAAAGCCTTGGCTGCTGCCAATTTATGCTGGTAGACCGTGGCCCTTAGCATGATCTTTTCCAGAAACTCCAACGTGCCTGGCTTGTTGCGGCAGACCAGTACGTTTGCCGCCAAAAAGGGGGCTTGCCCGACTTTGGGTGCGGGCACCGCATTAAGCGACCCCGGAACCAGCATTCTGGCAATGCCAGCTTCCATGATCTGCAAGTAGGGATCGACCGAGGCATCGGCAGGTTCTGACACCACGAGCGCCCGGAGGACGGCATGTTCCGGCTCGTCCCAAGAGTGCAGTGCCGAATCACGGGAAGCGAGCGGGAGCAATTTCCTTAGTACAGGTGCAAAAGCCGGGTCGCGATGTTTTTCTATCCAGTAAGCGGCTGTCTTGAATTGCGCTTTGTCGATAGGGGATAGTGGTCTGGTCGCGAGGCGAGCCTCAATGTCGGCCGGTGTTGGATCCGTAAATTTGATGGCCCAACCGTCCATCCGAAATTTCCTTAAACCGAGTTCCAAGCCATCTTGATCGGCGAATTTTGCTGTTTCAGGATCGAACAGAACCCCATCTGAATCCTTCAGACGATCGTCAGATTTATTCCGAAATCGACTGTGAATCTTATTCGCACACATGAGCGCAGGTTTATCTCCCGCATAGTTCCCTGATTTGTAGTCGTCCTTATGCTTCACCAGCATCGGCTGAAGATAGATCCAGCCATCACAATCAACTCGACGCATAACCTGGAAGTATTGAGTAACCGGTACTTGAGCAATGAAGGCAACATAGGCCCCGCTCTTCGGGTTGGACGCCAAGACCTCTCCAGAACGATCTCCGATGAGAGGAACTTTGCCTGGCGAAGGTTGCAAACGGATGCGCGGATTTGGATTGTCGGGATCCTCCGGAACAGAATGATTGACGTCCTTCCCCATGATGGATGCAGCGGCTGTGCGGAATTCTGGCGATGACTGTGGGCGGTAGGCTTTAGTCGATCCCGAAGCGGTGCAAGCAGAGATGATCGCCAGGGTCGGTAAAAGCCATCTTGGGCGCATCATGATCGACAACTCACTGATGGCTGATAGCCGAGTTTGGCGTATCCGATGGTTTAAGCCGATAGAAAGGACTCAGAGTGTTTTCAAGAACATCGGCGATAAGGATATCCAGCATGATTTTCTCGTGCCAGGCCTGCGCCTTGACGCGCCAGAAGGTGCCATCGCCATATACGCGCATCTCGACATGACTCTGGAACTGTTTGCATTTCTCATTCAGACACCAGCCACGTGCATCACCTGTCAGCATTTCGTTGAAACGCCCGGCGATACCGATTTTTTGGGTTACCCAAAGTAGGAGATCAGGGACGGAAATGGCGCCGCGATAGGCGTTCAACGCACCAATCTGCAAGAGGTCGACCGTCTGATAGTCGGGGCTGGAGACTTTTTCATCCAATTTGATCGTCTGTTCCAGAATCTCACTCAAAGGTCCGACGATGTTTTGTTTTGCCAAGGCCGAAATGATGTAGTGGCCATTGAATTTGAATTTGGCCTCCGCTAACGAAGGATCATCCACCACTGCAAATCCCTTCGCTTTCAGTTTCTCCTGGAGAATCCGTGTCATTTTCGGACTGCCCTCGAAGCTCACGAAAATCCGCTGATGGGCGATCTCGGCGGTCGGCAAACTTTTGTTGATGATTTCTCGCTCTATTTGCGGAGGTTTTGAATCCTCGGAACACCAACTGGAGATTGGATAGATCAGCAGGAGCAGCGTCGTGGCCAGAATATGGATCAATGCACCAGTGGCAGATGTCGCGGAAGTGGTTGTCGAGTTCGTCATGCTGTTTGATAGGGCTAGTGGTATAGCCGCTACGTAAGTTTCTGTGCAGGGAAATTTCTATGGAATATTCATTGTACAGAAACGAGATGTAAAAACAGTAGAGTATTGTGCTGTAGATACAAAGCCCGTAGCGGGTCACTCTCCGTCGTACTATGAGTACGGACAAACATCAAACAGGGGAAGCTCGCCGGCGGATAGCTGCAAATGTTCGGCGGCTGAGGTTAGAGCGAGGCTTAAGTCAGGAGGGAATGGCTGAACTGGCCAATTTCCATAGAACCTATGTATCGCAACTTGAGCGTTGCGTTACAAACATCTCTATAGACGGACTGGAGCGACTCGCAAATGCTTTGAGTATCGATGTCGCCAAATTGCTAGAAGAACATGTGGCTCAGGCACCTGCGGCCTCAGGTTTTGGTGAGAGGTAATCCGGTCATTCTATTCGGCATTACTGTTTCTGGCATGTTGGTACTCTGAATTTAATGATGCAGAATACATGTCATTATGCCGGGTGATAAACCTTGATCAGATAAGAGTGCCACCACGCGTGGTTACCATGGTTTGCTGGAATCGAGATGAAAGCAATCGTGGTAACAGCAAACCAGTTGAAGAAGAATTCGGCGAAGAGCCCAGCGATAAATGAACGCGGGTTTCCACCTGCCGAAAACCTGGCTTTGTCGACGGGAGTCTTCTGGATGTTT
>ERZ1645187.3257-NODE-3257-length-13778-cov-4.394885_pt1 | contig 13778 bp, 13 predicted proteins | sample MGYA00575352_ERZ1645187 | MGnify/ENA primary metagenome ERZ1645187 (study PRJEB40837, sample SAMN11349314) | freshwater sediment metagenome | isolation source: river sediment | host: Sediment | place: India: Wazaribad , New Delhi | collected 2017-02-21 ...
GGGTTCTGGTATTCCAGCTTAAACCCCACCGCCCGGCCTTCCACCGTATCCCACAGCAGGGGGGTCAGCCCTTCGCCCAGGCTGACCACCGGAGAATGCCCGGAGAGCGAAAAGGCGTGGCGATAGCGCCACAATCCGGGCAGGCTGGCATCCACGCGCTGCGGATCGAATTCCGGCGCGCCGTCAAAATCATAAACGCCGCCGCAGGTCGGGCAGCGAAACGGCGTTCCGGTTGCCGGATAGGCTTGCGAACAGTCCGTGCAGCGGATGGTGGGCATGGAGTTCAATCGTCCTTCCCGGGGTGGTAGTGGCCTTCCACCCAGGCTTCGCCATCCGGCCCGATTTCCTTCTTCCACACCGGGACGATTTCCTTCAGGCGGTCGATGCCATAGCGCGCTGCCTCAAAACAGCCCGTATCGCGGTGCGCCGCTGAGCAAGCGATCAGCACGGTCGGCGTGCCTGGATCGAGCATACCGATGCGCTGCACGATGGCAATGCCTTCCACCGCCGGCCAGCGCGCCCGGATTTCATCAGCCACCTGCGCCATTTTGGCTTCGGCCATGGGGGCGTAGGCTTCATATTCCAGCCGGATGGTTTCATGCGCTTCGCCCCGGCGGGTGCTGCCGCGCACCACGCCCGTGAACACAGCCACCGCGCCGGTGGTTTCCAGGGTCACCTGCCGGACCAGGTCGTTGAGATCCAGCAATTCACTGGTAATTCGCAGCACGGTGGGAGAACCGCTGCCGCCGGAAACCGGCGGGAAGATGCCCACCTCGGCGCCGTCCGGGATGCGGTCTTCATCAAACGAAAACTCGCGGTTGACTGAAACGACCGAATTTTGCAGAAGAGGCGCCACGGCAGGAAACCGTTGCGCCAGCGTTTGCTTCAACCCGGCCACGGTCAATTCGGTTGGTAACTCAAGCGTGACCGCCTGGTTCCCCGTTTTCTCCTTGAAATGCGCAAAGAACAGTACCTGTATTTGCATGTTACGGACTCCAATCGCCGATGACCTACTCGTTCACCACGTCGCCGCTCATTCCACCGTGTTTTTCCACCAGGCGGATATTCTGAATGCGGCCGGTTTTTTCCACAGCCTTGATCATGTCATAAACCGTCAACGCAGCCACAGAAACCGCCGTCAGGGCTTCCATTTCCACGCCAGTCTTGCCCACCGTCACCACCCGCGCGCTGATCTGCACCCCGGGTAGGCGGTCATCCAGTTCCAGATCCACGCTCACCTGGTGGATGGGAATGGGGTGGCACAGCGGGATGAGTTCCGAAGTGCGTTTGGCTGCGGCGATACCCGCGATTTGCGCCACGGTGAGCACGTCGCCTTTTTTCATCAGCCCCTGGCGAATCAACGCCACCGTCTCGGGCTTCAGCGCCACCTCGCCGCGCGCAATTGCGATGCGCTCAGTATCCGGCTTGGCAGCCACATTGACCATGTGCGCCTTGCCGCTTTCGTCAATATGCGATAACTGTTGATCTTGTTTTGGCATGTTCGTATTATACAGGCAGTTGGCCTTTGAATCAGCCCCTGGTTCATTGGGCGTTCGATTTCCGCCGGTTGAGCCGGGAAAACGCCCGATCTCTGCTATAATTGCGTGCGTGAGTCTCCAGGTAGCCGGTCATCAAACGGAAGGATATACCGTTGCAACAGAGGTCTATGCGGGCCCGCTGGATCTGTTGTTGGAATTAATCGAGCACGCCGAGCTGGACATCACCCGCCTGGCATTGGCCCAGGTCACCGACCAGTATCTGGCCTATTTACGCAACCTGGAAGATCGCAGCGCGGCCGAGGTCTCGGCGTTTTTGGTCATTGCCGCGCGCCTGGTGCAAATCAAATCCGCCGCGCTGCTGCCGCGCCCCAGCCTGGACATTACCGGCCCCACCCCCGAGGACGATGCCGATGCGCTCGCGCGGCAGTTGATCCTGTATAAACGCTTCAAGGAATTGGGACAGTATCTCGACCAGCAGGACCTGGCCGGGCTGCATACCTACCTGCGCATCGCTCCGCCGCCCAAGTCCAACCTGCCCGTGCACCTGGATCTAACCGGCGTGACGCTCGATGACCTGCTTCAGGCGGCGCGCGATGTTTTCCACAGCCAGCGCCAGCTTGCCCCGCTCAGCCAGGTGGTAACGATGCCACGCGTCACCATCCGTGAAAAAATCACCCGGCTGATCGATACCCTGCGCAGGGCAGGCACCTCCACCTTCCGCTCGATCGTTTCTGCCGAAACCTCGCGCGTCGATATCGTAGTCACCTTCCTGGCTATGCTCGAATTGATCAAGCGCCACCTGGTGGAAGCCAGGCAAAGCGACCTGTTCGGCGATATCGAAATCCTGCCCCAGGGCGACCTGAACCAGGAACTGGACGCTGAAATCGAATTTACAGAATAGACCGCGGAGGCTGCTTCCTCCGCGGTGCTTTTTATTGATCGGTTACTCGGCCGGGCTTTCTTCGTCCGGCTGTTCAACCAACTCGTAAGGCAGGCGCGTGCTGATCCACACCACCATCAGGCTGATATCATCCTTGCTGCTGGTCGTTTCGGGGTGCGCGGCGCGAAAGGCTTCGTCCAGCACATCGAACTGTTCGGCTTTCGGCCAGCGGGTCAAAAAGCCGGGCAATTTGGTGCGGTCGGCCTCCACGGGTAACACCTTCCAGCCGCGCTGGACGAGAAAATCGTACACCTGCTGGCGCAATTCCGCATTGAGTTCGCTCCAGGCAGCTAACACATTGGCGGCAAACTGCGGGCTGCGCTCAAAAGCCTGAATCGAACCGCGCACCTTCACCACAGCCGGCGCCTGGCTGCTGTTGCGGAAGCCGGGCACCTTGACTTGTTGGCGGATTTGCGCACTCAATTGCGAACGTAAATCGGATGGCAGCGAATCGAGGTTCGTGATTACCTGGGTCAACACCTGCTGGCGGAAATCCGCCAGCATAAACTCGTTGATGGTATGAAAATGAAAAAATTGGGTTTTCTGATCGCTCATGTCCCCTATTATAAAGAACCCTCCCTTCTTATGGAAGGGAGGGCCGGCAAATCAACCGGTAATTGGCGATTTATTCCGACGGAATAATAATCCACATCACCGCGTAAGGCAGCAGGCCCGGGAGGCCACCGGGCAGCAGCGCCAGCAAAAATGCCAGCCGAAACCAGACCGGGTTGATCCCAAAGAAGGCTCCCAGTCCGCCGCACACACCTGCTACGACGCGGTCGCTGCGTGATCTGCGTAAAACCTTTCCTGAAGCGTTCATGCCTGTCATCTCCTTTTGACTTTACACACAATATACGCAATTCTTCAGGAAATGTTGCGCCGGTTATTTCTCTTTGGCGACCTTATCGCTGACATAATCCAGCCGCTGTATTTCTTCGTCCGAGAGGCGCCAGCCCAGGGCTCCGGCATTTTGCAGTGCGTGGATGGGCGTTTTTACCCCGGCGATCGGCACCGCGCCTTTGCAGATGACCCAGTTCAGCGCCACCTGCGCGGCGGTCTTGCCGGCATGGTCAGACCCAATTTTGTTCAATAACTGGATGAGCGGTTGAATACGCCCCAGCAGCCGCGGATTATAAACCGCCGAACGGATGCCCTTAACCGGCTTTTCAGGAGAGTACTTGCCGGTCAGAACGCCCATTGCAAGGGGACTGTAGGCCAGCACGGTGATGCCTTGATCGATGCAATGCTGCAGAAGACCGTTTTTCTCAATCTGCCGGTTAAGCAGAGAATACTCCACCTGGTTGGACGCCAGTCGGTAGCCCGCGCGCGCCAGTGCATTCTGACTGCGGTCCATCCAATCGCGCGAATAATTCGACACGCCTACCGCCCCCACCAGGTCGGCCTGCAACGCTTCTACCATTGCGTCCATCCAGGTCTCCGGCTGAATCGGCGGCATCGGCTGGTGAATCTGATACAGGTCAACCCTGGCAAGGTTCAGGCGGCGCAGGCTGGCCTTCAGGGCTCGGGTCAGGCTGGCGCGCCGCAAACGCCACGGATACGGCATGAACTTCGTGGCTATGCGAATATTCTCGGGTTTTTCCCGGATAAACTCACCCAGGAACTGTTCGGATTTTCCCTGCCCATAGATTTCGGCCGTATCGAAAAAGGTGGTGCCATTTTCCAGGCAGGCCTCAAAGGCGGCAGTGATTTCCTCCCGCCCGTATTCCTGACCGAATCCCCAGATGTAGCGGTCGCCCCACGCCCAGGTGCCAACCATCAATTCGACATCCTGCAATACAGGATGACGTTCAGGCATTTCATCCGTCATCGTTTCCTCCGGGATTTTTCTTCATTCATTATAACCGCAAGTAAAAACCAGGCCTGTGTGACTTCGGGGGGATAAAATTGCATTAAAGCCGGTCGCGAGATTTGCCCGAATTTTGGCCAATTTGCGCGCTGGCAGAGCCGGGTATGCACGCAGAGCTGCGGGAACAACAGGCACGTCCTGTGCAAGGAATGCGCGCCTAACCTGGCGCACCGCCTTTTTCACCCAACCTGACCTCCGACCCGGGTCCGCGCCCGGATTTTCATTCCAGGCACATCCGGGGCTTGCCGAATTCCTGTGCAGAATATAGAATCAAGCACATGTCCGACGATGTCACCCCCATCCGCCAGCAATATCTCGAAATCAAACGCCAGTATCCCGATGCGATCCTCTTCTTCCGCCTGGGCGATTTCTACGAAACCTTCGACCAGGATGCCGAAACCACCTCGCGCGAGCTGGATATCGTCCTGACCTCGCGCGGCGTCGCCAAGGGCACGCGCATCCCCATGGCGGGCATCCCCTACCACGCGGTCGAGAATTACCTGGCCCGCCTGATCGAAAAGGGCTACCACGTCGCCATCTGCGAGCAGGTCGGCGACCAGCCGGTTAAAGGCCTGTTCCCGCGCCAGGTGGTGCGCGTCGTCACGCCCGGCACGGTGGTAGAGCCCGGTCTGCTCAAGGGCGACCGCAACAACTACCTGGTGGGGGTTTTCCCGGCCGAAAACCGCGCCGGCGTGGCCTATGTGGATATCACCACCGGCGAATTTGCCGCAACGGAACTGGAAGGCGAGGACATCGCCGGGCTGCTGCGCGCCGAATTGATCCGCCTGAACCCGGCCGAGGTGCTGCTGCCCGAGGGCAACGAGATCGGCAATGGCTTACCCGGATCAACGACCCGCTGGCCGGCCTGGCGCTTTGAAACCGGCCGCTGCCAGGAGACCCTGCTGCGCCATTTCCAGGCCGGCTCGCTGGACGGTTTCGGCCTGCACGGGCTGCCCTTTGCGGTGCGCTCCGCAGGAGCGGTGCTGCAATACCTGCAAGAAACTCAGCCCTCCGCGCTGCAACTGCTCAATTCACTCTCCACCTATTCGCTGGATGAGTTTATGACGCTGGATGCGGCCACGCGCCGCAACCTGGAACTGACCGAGACTATCCGCACCAACGAAGTGCAAGGCTCGCTGCTATCGGTGCTCGATCACACCGCCACCCCAATGGGCAAACGCCTGCTGCGCCAGTGGGTCAGCAAACCGCTGCTCGACCCGGCCGCCATCCAGCGCCGCCAGGACGGCGTTGCCTGCCTTGTGGAAAACGGCCTGTTGCGCGCCGAACTGCGCGCCGCGCTGCGGCCGCTGGGCGACCTGGAGCGACTGGTCAACCGCGTCATCTCCGGCCACGCCGGGCCGCGCGACCTGACCGCTATCCGCCACACGCTGCGCGGCCTGCCGGGCGTTCTGGCGCTCTTTTCCGGCCAGCCAGCCGGGCTTACCGAGCCCTTGCCCGGGATGAACCTGTGCGCCGACGAACTGGCGCTGCTCGAGCAGGCCGTCAGCGACGAGCCGCCCGCCACGCTGCAAAATTCAGGCGTCATCCGCGCTGGCTACTCCAGCGAACTGGACAACGTGATCGAGGCCTCCAGCCACGCGCGCGATTGGATCGCCAATCTCGAATCTGTCGAGCGCGAGCGCAGCGGCATCAAGAACCTCAAGGTGGGCTACAACAAGGTCTTCGGCTATTACATCGAAATTTCCAACAGCAACACCGCCAACGCCCCGGCTGACTACATCCGCAAGCAGACCCTGGTCAACGCCGAGCGCTACATCACGCCGGAGATGAAGGAATACGAATCGCTGGTGCTGAACGCCGAGGAACGCATTCGCGAAATCGAAGCGCGCCTGTTCCGCGAGATTTGCGCCCGGCTGGCGGCGGCCAGCCCGCGCCTGTTATCCACAGCACGCTCGTTGGCCAACCTGGACGTGCTGGCCTCGCTGGCCGAATCCGCCGCGCTGGGCAAGTACGTCCGCCCGCAACTCACCACCGACACCCACCTCGAGATCCGCGACGGGCGCCACCCGGTGGTCGAAGCCTCGTTGAGCGGCGAGCGCTTCGTACCCAACGACGCTATCTTCGAGCCCGGCGAACTGGTGCGCATCATCACCGGACCCAATATGAGCGGCAAGAGTACCTTCCTGCGCCAGGCCGCTCTGATCGTGCTGATGGCGCAGATCGGCAGCTTTGTGCCGGCGGCCTCGGCGCACATCGGGCTGGTCGACCGCATCTTCACGCGCATCGGCGCGCAGGACGAGATTCACGCCGGGCAGTCCACCTTCATGGTCGAAATGATTGAGGCCGCCAACATCCTCAACCATGCCACGCCGCGCAGCCTGCTGATTTTGGACGAGATCGGGCGCGGCACCAGCACCTACGACGGGCTCTCGATCGCCTGGGCGGTGGTCGAGTACATCCACAATCACCCCGGGCTGCGCGCACGCACGCTCTTCGCCACGCACTACCACGAACTGACCCAACTCAGCGATCTGCTGCCCGGCGTGCGCAACTACAACGTCGCCGTCGGCGAGGCCGGCGGGCAGGTCGTCTTCCTGCACAAAATCGTCCCCGGTGGCGCGGATCGTTCCTACGGCATCCACGTGGCGCAGCTCGCCGGTCTGCCGCGTCCGGTCATCCAGCGCGCCAGCGAGATCATGCAGCAATTGGAGCTGTCCTCCGGCAAGGCCGTCAAGATCACCCCCGGCGTGTCGCAGCAAATGGCGCTCTTCCCGGAAACCAATCCGATGTTGGACGAGCTCAAAGCATTGGATATCAATACGCTCTCCCCAATCGAGGCGTTAAATAAACTCTATGAGTGGCAGAAGAAATTTGCTGACTGACAACTATATCTATGCTCGCGCCGGTCTTCGACCGAGCGCGTCCTGTTCCACGGCATTCTGACCGCCTGTTTCGGGGATCAGCGAAGAGCATTCTTCCGGGCACCAATTAAACTCGCCCGGTTTTCTCCACAATTAATTCAATCGCTGCAGGGCTCGCAGGTCCATTCCGGCAGCGTGCGCTTGGGCAGCGTCCAATCCTTGTAGAACTGGCTGGCCTTGCGGAACTGGCGGCAGAAGATGATGTCTGCGCGCAGCCCCGAACGCCAACTGGCCACTACATGCAGCCGGTCGAGCATGCCCTCGGTCAGATCCTCTCCGCTGGCCAGCAGCGCCCACCAGGCCGCCTGTGCGGCATACGCCACGTTGTTGCGCGGTTCAATGCGGTCGAAATCCTCAAAGAACCAGCCGCACGAGGTGAACATGCGCTGGCGCTCGAACTGCGCCCGCAGGATCAGGTCAAGCCCACGCACCTGCTCCGCGTCCAATGTACGCACAGCATGCGCCTGGATCAGTTCCTCCGCGCTCACCTGCCCCAGCACCACCTGAATGTAATCGTGTCGCAGTTCCCAGGCATCGCGGATCAACCCGGCGGTCATATCCAGGTAAATTCGGTCAATCTCGCCGCCCAGCCACTGCATCGCGGCAAAGAATGGCTGCTTCCAATCGCTGTGCTCGGTGCAATCGCAGCCAGTCGACCAGCGCGCCACGCCGTGGTGGCAGCTCCATGAAGTGTTGTCGCGGATGGTAATGCTCTGCGCGGCCGGGTGATCCTTGAGCCACAGGGCCGGGAAGGTGGCGTTGAGCGGCGTGCCGGAGAGCGCGCCATCCACTAACCTGTCAAGGAAGCGGTCGCGGAAGGGCTGGTGGTGCCCGTACAGTTCGCCGTCCGAGGCGATTGTCAACAGACCGGTTTCGCCTGCGCGCGGGAAGAGGTTGCGGTGCAGCATGTCGCGTGCAAAATCATCCGCGTTGATGGTGGCCTGCGGGTTAAAACTCACGTTCGAGCTGAGCTCCGCCTGGTAAAAAATAACCGTGATCTCTTTTCCACCCGGCAGCGCCACCTTGTAGGGTTGGGTCACATCCACGTTGGGCACAGCCGCCTGCCAGGGCGCCAGGATGGTGAACTGGATGCCGCATTCAGCCAGCACGGCCAGCGTTTCCATATCCACGCCGGCCTCCGGCAGCCACATGCCCTGCGGCTTGAAGCCGTAGCGGTGTTCAAAATCGGCGATGCCCCAGCGCACCTGGGTAACTTTATCCTGGAAACTGCCGAGCGGCAGGATGCTGTGGTGATAGGGCTGCGCCAGCGCATTGGTCACACCGTAGCGCTCCAGGTTGGCACGCGCCTGGGCAACAATTTGTCGGCCGGTTTCCGGATGGTTGTCCATCATCCAATCGAATAGCGTCGGTCCGATGTTAAAACTGATCCGTTCGAACACCTTCAATTCCGCATTCGGCCGGTAGCAGGTGTCGAAAATTTTTTCATTCCAATCATGGTACGGGGCCGCGCCGGGTTCCTGCGGGATCTTTCCCGTCAGCGGATCTTCGCGGGTGGGTTGATAAAAATGAGCGTGAACGCATAACCCTAATGGATTGGAGCTTGGCATACCTTTATTGTTGGTTCCTTTGTTTGTTGGGATGGGCAACGAATTTGAGGTATTGTGATTGTGGACCCAGCCGGGCGGGCAACAGTCCAAACATGCGGGGAATGGTGTCCACCGGGCAAGTGCGGTCGGCGGCCAGGTAGTCCAGCCAGAACACGGAAAGGGGAAAGCGGTGAAACATCTGCTCGTACCACAGCGCAATCGCCCGAACGGTGGCCGGGAACACCTCCACCGGGATGCGCCGCATGCCGGTGGCCTGCTCGATGATTTTGATCACCTCGCGCAGCGAAAGGTACTCCGCGCCGCCGATCGCGTGTGTTTGATTCTGGTGAAAGTCGTTTTCCAGCGAGAGCAGCAGGCAAGCGGCCAGGTCTTCCACCCAGATGGGCTGCACCAGGTTCTTCCCTTCGCCGGGCATCAGGAACACGAACGGCAGCATGCGCATCAGGCGCACCAGTCCGCTGAACAGCGCGTCGCCTTCTCCGAACACAGGGCCGCTGCGAAAAATCGTGTACGGCACACCGCTGCGTTGAATGGCAGCTTCGGCCAGCGCCTTTGCGCGCAGCACCGGGTAAGCCGATGCCCGATCCGCGCCGATGTGGCTGAGAAAAAAAATGCGCCGGATGCCCGCCTGAGCAGCCGCCTGCGCCACCATCTGGGTGCCTTCAACATCCACGCGGGCCAAATCCGCGCCGGTGCTGGATCGTTCTGCGCTGGCAAGATGAAAAACAACATCCACCCCCTTCATGGCAGCCCGCAGACCGCGCTCATCCAACAGGCTGCATACGGCCACTTCGACCGGAACGCCGACCGGTAACGCGGGCGATTTTGTGGACGGTCTCAACAATGTGCGCACGGGGGTTCCCATCGTCACTAACTGGCGTACCAATGTTCGACCAATGAAGCCCGTGCCGCCGGTGACTAAAATCATCGGGTGAATTATATCAGCAAGTGACCTTCGAGTCGCAGGTTGCCCACATTGCAATACTGACAGGCAATTTCCATTTCGGGCTACCGGGACGCCGGGGCAAACCTCCGTTGGCACGCTAGTTGCACCCTTGCAGGCAGCACATTGAGCGAGGATCCTATGGACGCACTTGAACTGACCATTACCTACCAGAACCGGCTCGGCTACCATTACTTTGCGGATGGGTTGCATTACCGCGAACTGGATCTGCAAACCTGGCTGCCGCACCTGAAGGCTCTGGGAGCTTCCTGGCTGGTGGTGCAGGCCGATGGGGAACGAGCAGCCATCCCTGAACCCTTCCTGCGCGGGTTGATCGCGGCCGGCATCCAACCGATCCTGCGCATAAACCTGCCGCTGGATACGCCCCCCGATGCTGCCTCCCTGGAATTGCTGTTCAATGCCTACGGGCGCTGGGGCGTCCGGCACGTGGTGCTGTTTGACCGTCCCAATTCCCGCGCTGCCTGGCCGGCCAGCGGTTGGACGCAGCAGGGGCTGGTGGACCGCTTCCTCGACCGGTATCTGCCGCCTGCCGCGCAGGCCCTGCAGGCCGGCCTGACGCCGGTCTTTCCGCCGCTGGAGCCCGGCGGCAATTTCTGGGACACCGCATTCCTGCGTCTGTCGCTTGAATCGCTGGAACGGCGCAAACAAACCCAACTGCTCGACCGCCTGACGCTCTCGGCCTACGCATGGACGCACCACCGGCCGCTGGATTGGGGCGCGGGCGGGCCGGAACGCTGGCCGGAAACGCGGCCTTATTTCACGCCGGAGGGCAGCCAGGACCAACGCGGTTTCCGCATCAACGAGTGGTACCAGGCAGTCTGCCAGGCGGTGCTGCAAAAGTCGGCCCCGGTCATCCTGCTGCAGGCGGGGGTGCCCGACGCGCCTTCCGCCCGGACGGAAGCGCTTGACCCCGGTCTGGCCGCCAGCATTGCCAGCCTGTGCGCCGGAACCATCACCGCGGAGGACGAACAGAGCAGCGCGTTGCTGGAACCAATCGCCGATTCGGTCATCGCCTGCAATTTCTGGCTGCTCAGCGCGGAAAAAGGCAGCCCCGAAGAAAGCCAGGCCCTGTTTGCGGCCGACGGAACGCCGCACCCGGCCGGATCAGCGCTGATGGAGTGGGTGCGCCAAAACAATTACGCCGGCCACCTCGCGTCCATCGATGAAGCAGCCACCCTGCCCGGCCGGCCGGCCGCGCACCCCATCAGCCATTACCTGCTGCTGCCCAATTATCCCGATGGACTATCGGATTGGGATTGGAACGTCATCCGCGGGTTTGTCAAAAAGCACCGCCCCACGGTGGGATTTGACATGGCCGAGGCCTCGCTGGCCGAACGGGTCACGCTCGTGGGCGGCGAAGCAATTTTCCAGGAAGACGACCTGGACCAATTGCGCCGCACCGGTTGCGTCGTCGAGTGGATCCGCGGGGATGGCATGAGTATTGCAACACAACTGGCAGAGAGGTAAACCGCCATGAATATTACGATGCCCGCAAAACCCATCCAACAGGTTCCCCTGAACATGAAAGCGCCCGTCCTAAAAGTGATCGGTCTGGGCGGCGGGGGTTCCAATGCGATCAATCGCATGATCGAATTGGGATTGTCCGGAGTCGATTTTATCGCCGCCAACACCGATGCCCAGGCGCTGCGCAATTCGCTCGCGCCGGTCAAAATCCAGCTTGGCCCGCAGCTCACCCGCGGGCTGGGCGCCGGCGGCAACCCCGAAATGGGTGAAGGCGCCGCCGAAGAGACGATCAAGGAACTGAAAGCCGCCTTGCAGGGCGCGGATATGGTTTTCCTGGCGGCCGGCATGGGCGGCGGAACAGGCACCGGCTCGGTCCCGGTGGTGGCGCGCGTGGCCCGCTCGCTGGGCGCGGTCACGGTCGCCATTGTCACCATGCCGTTCGCGTTCGAAGTGGGCCGCCGCCAGAAAAACGCCCGCGAAGGCCTGACGAAACTGCGCCCCTTCACCGACACCCTCATCACCATCCCGAATGACCGCCTGCTGAAAATTGCCCGCCCAGATCTGACCCTTGAAATGGCCTTCCGCCTGGCAGATGATGTGCTGCGGCAGGGCATCCAGGGCATCACCGAATTGATCACCCAGCCCGGGCTGATCAACGTCGATTTTTCGCACGTGCGCCGGATCATGCAAAACGGCGGCGGTGCGCTGCTTTCAATCGGCGTTGGCGAAGGCGAAGGCAAGGCGCGCAAAGCCATTGAATATGCACTCCACCACCCGCTCATCGAGGCCATCAACCTGGAAAACGCCACCGGCATCATCGCGAATTTCACCGGCGGGGCTGATCTCACCTTCTTCGAGGTCATGGACGCGCTCAGCGAATTGCAGGAACGCACCAACGGCCAGGCCGAGATTGTGCCGGGCGTGATTGACGACGCCCGCATGCACAATCGCACCCAGGTGATCCTGGTGATCACCGGCCTGGGCGCGACGGCCATGCCCATCTCGCTCCAGCCGCGCTCCACGCAAGCCCAGGCTCCGGCAGCCAGCGAAACCGCCGCCAGGCCCATCGCTGTGGCCGCCATGCCGGCGCGTGAAACCGCTGAAGCCGTCGTCGGCGCTGCCACCGACCTCGATCTGCCCGCATTTATGCGCCGGCGGGTACACTGACCATTATGGAACGCGAATGGATCACCGCTATCTGCCGCCAGGTGTACCGGCGCTTCCCTGAAATGGAAGGCCGCGCGCCGAAGGTCAAGCCGCAGGGTGAAAGCCAGGTGCTGTTGATTTTCACAACCAAAGCCACCAGCGCCAGCGGCCGTACGATCGAGAAAACCGTCCGCGTGGTTGCCAGCAGCAGCGGCAAAATTCTGAAAATGTCCGAGTCGAGATAAGCACACACGGGGGAACCAGAATGAACCTGAATGTACCCATCACGCAGCGCGTTACACAGCGTATTGAAATCATCTTCTGGGATTTTGTGATTAACACCCTCACCCATTCCGAATTCGTCCGCCGGCTTTTACCGCGCGTTTACCGCTTTCTGGAACCCAAAGCTGTCCGCGAAGCCTTGATTTTGGTCATGATCGCCTCCTTCGCGGGGTTCATCTGCGGTTTCCTGATCAACCTGTACATCCTGGCCCGGTGATCCATGCGCTTCCGTCGGTTGTTTTCCCTTTTGCTCGCAATCCTGCTGCTCTCCTTCGGCATTCTGCCCGCTGTGCAGGCAGCCAGGGGCGCGCCCGGTTCCTATGAATTCGGGCACGGCGCGCACATCAACCTGGACGGCCCGCAGATGGAACAGGCGCTGCAATTGGCCGGCAGCCTGCGCCTGGACTGGCTGACCGCCGACCTTTCGTGGTCCAAGCTGATGCCGGACCCAACCGCGGCGCTGGATTTTTCGGTGCTGGACCAGGTGATGAAAACAGCCGGACAGAACCAGATAGCCGTCATGCTCAGCATCACTCAACCGCCGGCCTGGGCCATGACCGAACAGGGACCCAACGCCAACCTGACGGCAGTATTCATTCAAATGCTGGCCGGTCGTTACCCGGACGTCTTACAGGCAATCGAACTGTTTCCCGGCGCGAACACGCCAGCCGGTTGGGGCGCAGCGCCAAACCCGGCCGCCTACTGGGGCATGTTTACCGCCGTGCAAACCAGGCTGCAGGAGAATGGCATTGGCCTGATTCTGATCGCCGGCGGATTGGAGGTGCTTCCTACCGATCCCGGCGCATCCATCAACGAGGTGGATTTTCTGCGCGGCCTGTATCAGGCCGGCGCGAACAACCTGCCGGTGGTGAGCCTGCGCTATGCCGACCTCACCGGCCAACCGGCGGATCCGGCCCAGGGCAGCGAAACGCGCATCCTGCGCCGCTATGAAGCCGTGCGGCAGGTGATGGTGGATAACAACCAGGCCAATGCAATGCTCTGGATCACGCGGCTTGGCCTGCCTGATGGTACAATCAACCCGGGGGAGATACAAATTCGTGAAGCCGCCCAACAAAGCGCCTGGTTGTCACAGGCAGCCGCACAATTGAGAGCCCAGTTGTTCATCGGCATGGCCGTGATGGCCGATCTCAACGCGGCCAACCCGG
>ERZ1645187.3258-NODE-3258-length-13775-cov-7.165889_pt1 | contig 13775 bp, 7 predicted proteins | sample MGYA00575352_ERZ1645187 | MGnify/ENA primary metagenome ERZ1645187 (study PRJEB40837, sample SAMN11349314) | freshwater sediment metagenome | isolation source: river sediment | host: Sediment | place: India: Wazaribad , New Delhi | collected 2017-02-21 ...
CCGACAAAACTTTCCTTAAGTATAATTTATTTTTTCCTTAAGTAAAGTTTTTTTTTCACTTAAGGGAAAATTTACGCAGAGGGGGTGTTGGAAACCAGACATATAAGAAATGATTCTACTGAAAGTCCGGACACTTTCACAAAATCCATCCTAAAATAATTTACACCCGATGGATGACTCTTTTAATTTGTAACTTACTTTTGAAAATTCAGCGCGCTTATCTGACTCAAATTTGCTGAAATACAAAAGATTATGTATTTTTGTGGCATGACTACAATGTTTAAATCGGATTTGGTGTAACAAACAATCTGTGTTTCTTATACAGATTGTCCCTTTGTTTGTTCTCGGATATTCTTTCCGGGAGTCGTTTCTATGTCAATTATAATTTGATTTGTATACAATGATTTAAGGCATTGGTATGCCCTTTTGTATATACTTACACTGTCAAGAAATGACTTTCGGAAAGAAAATTAACAACAATCAGGGAGATTGCCTCCATAGAGTCTCCTTATTTAAAGATCAAAACAATGCACGATTTACATTTATATGGTTGGAATGACGAGCTTTTCCAACAAAAACAAAATTCCGGTTACAAAGAGTTCATTCACGGAAGGATAACAGTTACTCATAAAACCTGTTATGAGGTAATTTCTGAAACAGGGCACTATTCCTGCGAAATGACAGGGAATATGCTCTACGGGAGGGATGTATCCGATTATCCCTGTACAGGCGACTGGGTTATTTTCCAGGTAACAGACACGGACAAGGGAATCATTCTGGATATGTTACCGCGGAAGAAAACCCTGTATCGCCTTAAAAGCGGTTCCGTATCGGAGAGACAGGCTATAGCATCCCATGTTGACAAAGCATTTATAGTACAAAGTCTGGATAACAGCTTCAATGTACGCCGTATTGAGCGCTTCATGCTGCAACTTTCATCCGAAAGTATTCAGCCGATATTGATCCTGACGAAAACAGATTTAGGATTTGATGCCGATGAGATAAATAAAGCGATAAAACATCTTTCCCATAAGATGCCGGTTTTCTATACCAGTACGCAATTGCCTGAAAGTATCGATATGTTGCGTGAAACAATCCATACAGGCGAAACCGTCGTATTTACGGGTATGTCCGGCGTGGGGAAAAGCACTCTGATCAATGCTCTTTGCGGCAGGGAACTTCTGCAGACAGGAACAATCAGTGATTCTACAGGTAAAGGAAAGCACACTTCTACACGGAGGGAAATGGTACTGTTGCCGGGTTCCGGTGTGCTGATCGACACTCCGGGGGTAAAGCTTTTCGGTGTTACAAACGATAATACGGATAACCTCTCAGAAATATTAGATATCTCAGCTTATGAGGGCAAGTGCCGGTTTAAAGATTGTAAGCATGTAAATGAAAAGGGTTGTGCCGTACTGGAAGCGGTCAATACCGGAGAATTAGACCGTGGCGTATACGAAAGCTATCTTAAGCTCCGCAGGGAAGCCTGGCATTATACGGCTTCTGTCCACGAGAAAAGAAAACAGGAGAAATCGTTTTCTAAAATCGTAGACGAGGTAAAGAAACGCAAAGGCAATTACTAAGTTCTATCTATCAGTGCAGGTATTCTGTTAAAGAGTACCTGCACCAGGTAAATAGGATAGACTGCAAACGTACATTATAGACGAAACCAGTCTTTGATGTTTTCTTTTGCGCGAAGTTTATGTACATTTGCGAGGTGAATAAACCAGAATAGTGCTGATACATGTTTAAAATCCGTATTCTTTACACGCTATGCCTGCTTATGTTGTTTACTGCAAACCTGTTTGCGGAATGGAACAACTATGTCACAAATTATAAGAAAGAGTTGTTCGGCAAAGGGTCGCAAACCTGGCAGATCAATGCATTCAACGAAAACTGGGTTTACTTTGCCAATAAAAACGGACTGCTTCAATACGAGGGAAGCAGCTGGAAATTATATCCGCTCCACAACGAAGCAGATGTGCGTTCGCTGCATATATCGACTAAATTGAAACGTATTTATGTGGGAGGTGAGGGAGAGTTCGGTTATTTCCATGCAGATGCTTCCGGAAAACTGCTCTATGTGAATCTGTCGGATTCCCTGCCGGCGCAAAGTAAGTTCAATGTAGGGTACTGGGGGGTATTTGAAGTGGATAATATATTCTACTTTGTTTCGGATAACTTTATTGTAAAACAGTTGGGCGATGAGTTTACGCTGATTCCGTCCGTGCACAAAATAGACCGTTCCAATGTGGTGAACGGCTCGTTATACATCGGTACCTATAAAGGGGTGTTCGTTTTAGTGGGAAATAGTTTCTTTCCTCTTTCAGGAGGGGAGCCGCTGGAGGGAAAACATATTCGAAGTATTGAACCTTATCAGTCGGGGATGCTGATTGCCACAGCGGTGGATGGATTATTCTATGCAGAAAACGGAAAGGTGACTCCCCTGATTACCGGAGCCGAACAGTTTATGAGGGAGAACGAGGTTTTTACGATGGCTGTTTCGGGCGATTACATCGCCATCGGTACAGTGCGAAGAGGCCTTGTTCTTGTAAACCGCCGGTCGCGGTTGATCAAGTATTTCAACGAGCGGAACGGTTTGCAGAATAATACGGTTTTATCTATCAGTTTTGATAAGCGGAATAATCTTTGGCTTGGGCTGGACAATGGAATCGATTATATTTCGCTGGATACTCCGTTTACCAATCTGTATACCTATCCCTATTCGTCGGGTGCAGGTTATGCTTCGGTCTTGTTTCAGGGAAAATTGTATCTTGGAACCAACAGCGGAGTCTACCATACCAGTTGGCCGGTACGGTTTACCGAAACCTCTGCCGCCATCGATTTTATCCCTCAACTGAGCGGACAGGTGTGGGATATGCGTATAATTGACGGGAAACTTTTCTGTATGCACGACAAAGGGCTATTTATCCTGGACGGGAAATCCATCGAACAGGTAAGCGGATTACGTGGTGTGTGGAGCTGTGTACCGCATTATACCGATCCGGATAAATTATGGGTGGGTACCTATGAGGGGCTTTATCTGATACAACACATGCAGGGAAAATGGCAGGTATTAAAGGAATTGGAAGGGGTTTCCGACTGGTTTAAGAATTTCGAGTTCGAATCGCCCGAAGTTCTTTGGGTGCGTAACACCAACGAGGGGGCTTTGCGGGTTGTACTGGATACGGTAAACTATAAGGTGAAGAGTAGCCGATTCTACACTTCGAGGGATGGATTGAAATCCATTCGGAATCTTTTTATCTCTAAATTAGAGAACAAACTCTATTTCTCGTCCGATTCCGGATTGTTTGAATATGATAAGGCGGCCGATCGTATGATGCCTAACCGTACCATTCCGGTTGCTTTCCCGCATTCGGTGCTTAAAAAAGGCCGAACGGATCTGTATGGATTAAGCAGGAATGGTCTGGGTATATTGAAGAAAAACCGGACCGGCGACAAGATGTTTTCTGTTATCTATCCCTTCAATCACAAGCAGCTAGACTTCATTAAATACTATGAGAACTTTGAAATAATTGGAGATTCAGTCGTAATTATCCCCAACGAACATGGGTTCTCTTTACTCGATCTGGCCTTTAAAGAGAAGGTGGAAACCGGCAACGAGCTTTTTATCAAGAGTGTCTATTCTACCTATCCCAAGGATTCGTTGTTGTTTAATGCTAACTTTACAGGAAATTCGTACGTTCCGGAAATTCCTTACAGCCAAAACTCCCTTCGGTTCGAGTACACCATGCATGCATTCGATCTGGAGAAGGTGGTACGTTACCGTTTTATGCTGAGTCCCGCCACCGAATGGTCCGAATACACCACCTCCGAGGTGAAAGAATACAGTGGACTGAAAGAGGGAAGTTATACCTTCAGGGTAGAGGCGCTGATGAACGACGGCAAGGTTTCGTCGGCTACTTTTTCTTTTGTAATTCTGCCTCCCTGGTACCGTTCCATGTGGGCCTACTTTGTATATTTTCTGCTGTTGATGGCATTCTTATATTTTCTGTATCAATGGGACGAATGGCGCATCAAACGTAAAAAGCAGCAGGAGGTGGCCATAAAGGAGAAGGAGATGTGGTTGAAGGAACAGGATTTTATCAAGGCTGCTGCACGACAGGAGAATGAAATCATTTCTCTAAAGAACGAGCGGCTGGAGTATGAGCTGCGCCATAAGAGTCAGGAAATGGCCAACCTTATGATGAACTTTGTCCGCAAGAATGAGATTCTGATGGATATAAAGAGCGAGCTCTACAAAATAATGGCCGAATTGAAGTCGGATTCCGACGTGAGGGCCAAACGCATGCTGGTAACGCTTAACAATAGCATCGATACCAATATGCAATCCGACGATCTGCTAAAAAGATTTGAAGAGCAGTTCGATCTGGTTCATAACAATTTTATGGCAAAATTAAGTGAAAAACATCCCGACTTATCCGTTAATGAGCGTAAGATGTGTGCCTTTTTGAAGATGAATTTGTCGTCTAAGGAGATTGCTCCCTTATTAAATCTTTCCGTACGCGGGGTAGAGACGCTCCGCTATCGTTTGCGTAAAAAAATTGGTTTGGAGCGTGAAGAAAATTTATTGGAGTATTTAAATACTATTGATATTTAAATACTTACAATTTTATAACGAGTATTTGACGTATTCTTATTTTGTCTGTGACGTATTTGAAGGTAACCAAAATGTAACTTCCGCACCTCTTATTGCCCTATGTTTGCATCGTTTCAGACTAAGAAATCTTTAATTTAATTATTTTATGAGAAATTTGTTAACATTTGTGCTCCTGTGGTGCACGATCCTTTCTGCTTATGCGCAAGACGTGCAGATTAAGGGTGTTGTTATTTCCGGAGAGGATAACCTTCCTTTACCCGGCGTTAATGTGGTAGTGAAAGGTACTACCATCGGTACTACGACCGATTTCGACGGTCAGTTTTCCTTTGCCGCACCGGCAAAAAGTCTCTTAGTGGTTTCTTATATTGGTTACAAACCTCAGGAATTGGTTGCCGATGCAACAAAATCCATGCGCATTGTTCTGAGAGAAGACTCGGAAGTGCTGGAAGAGGTTGTAGTGGTTGGTTACGGTACTGTAAAGAGAAAAGATGTTACCACTTCGGTAGCCACTGTTTCTACTGAAGACCTGGATCAGCGTCCCCTTATTTCGGCTGCTTCGGCTATTCAGGGTAAGGCCGCAGGGGTAAATGTTATTCAGCCCAACGGCGAACCGGGTGCAGGCATGGTGGTGCGTGTACGTGGTAATTCATCCATCAACGCCAGCAATGATCCGTTGTATGTAGTGGACGGAGTGCCCATGAGTGAAATCAATTTCCTTAGTCCCAACGACATCGAAAGTATGCAGATCCTGAAAGATGCCTCTTCGGCAGCTATTTACGGTTCGCGTGCATCCAACGGGGTTGTATTGATTACTACAAAGGCAGGCGCAAGAGGCGATGCCAAGATTGCCTTTACTGCACATGTTGGTATCACCGATGTGGCCAAAAGAGTTGAATCTCTGAATGTAGCGCAGTATGCCGACTTAATGAAGGAAATCGGACGTGTTAATCTGCCTTCCGGACTTACAGATCAGACTAACTGGTTCGACGAAACCTATCGTACGGGTGTTACACAAAACTATCAGTTGTCGTTCTCCAACGGTAACGATAAGATGAGGTATTATGTTTCAGGAGGTTATACCAAAGAAGACGGGGTTATCAAAGTAGCCTTCTACGAACGTTATAACATGAGAGCCAATCTGGAGAACCAGATTCGTCCTTGGTTGAAATTCAACACCAATGTGGCTTATTCTGATTATTCAAGCAACGGTATCGTTTCCGGTCAGGGTTCCAACCGTGCCGGTGTTGTTCTTTCTGTAATCAACACACCTACCTATGCAACCATCTGGGACGCGCAGAATCCGGGACAGTATAACAATAACTTCTACGGAGCAAATATCACCCATCCGGTGGAAAATATGTCGCGTACGGCCGACAACCAGACAAACAACAACCGCCTTATCGGTAGCGTGAGCGGCGAAATTACCTTCCTTCCGGAGTTGAAGCTTAAGTCTACCACTTCCATCGACCGTGTTTACTTCCATAAAACCAGTTTCCTGGATCCTAAAAAGACAGAATACGGCCGTTCTCAGTACGGAAATGCTACAGACGACCGTTCTTTAAGTACGGTGATGGTATTTGATAACATCCTGACGTACGACAAAGCTTTTGGAAAGCACAGCTTCAATGTAATGGCGGGTACTTCCGGAACCACTTCCAAATGGTCGGAAAGCTACCAGACTGTAAGTCACTTTATGAATTCTGAAATCAAGACACTGAATGCCGGAAATAAAGTTTCACAGGGTAACGGTACACGTGCCGCCGACTGGAGCATCATGTCTTACCTGGGCCGTGTTGCCTATAACTACGACAGCAAGTATCTGTTTACCGCCAACTTCCGTTCAGACGGTTCTTCCAAGCTTTCTCCAGCCAAACGTTGGGGCTATTTCCCCTCTTTCTCGGCTGCATGGCGTATCTCTTCCGAAGAATTTATGAAGGATATCACCTGGATTGATGATTTAAAACTTCGCGGTGGATGGGGACAGACCGGTAACCAGTCGGGTATCAGCGACTATGCCTATCTTCAGAGATACAACATCACCCGTCAGAACTGGTGGGAAACAGGAAAGGAAAACGCCATGGTGATCCTTTCGCCTGCTAACATGAAGAACAAGGACCTTACCTGGGAAACTACTACACAAACCAATATTGGGGTGGACCTGTCTATTTTCAACAGCCGTTTGGTGTTTAATGCGGACGCTTACTACAAGTATACCACAGATTTGTTGATGGATGTTCCATTGCCTTCTACTTCCGACGTGGGTTCAATTACCCGTAACGAAGGCGAAATGGTGAACAAGGGTATCGAGTTTGCCGTAAGTTCGAAGAATTTTGTAAAGGCTTTCAAGTGGGATACCGATTTCAATATCTCTCTGAACCGCAACGAGGTTAAGAAGTTTACTTTGCAGAATGTGTACTATTATGCACAGACATCCGAAGCTACCAGCGAGAATGTAGTACGTATGACTCCCGGTCAGCCTTTAGGTATGTTCTGGGGCTACATCAGCGACGGAGTTGATCCTGAAACAGGCGACCTTATGTACCGCGACCTGGATGGAAATGGAAAGATTACCTCCAGTGATAAAACATACATCGGAAATCCAAATCCCGATTTCACCTTTGGTCTTACAAACAACCTTTCTTACAAAGGTTTTAACCTGAATATATTCTTCCAGGGTGCCGTTGGAAATGATATCTACAACGCATCACGTATGGAAACAGAAGGAATGTATGATGCCAAGAATCAATCTACGGAAGTACTTAACCGCTGGAGAATACCCGGACAGATTACGGATATGCCGCGTGCGGTTGCCACTACGGATAACCTGAAGGCTTCCACCCGTTTTATTGAAGATGGTAGCTTTGTACGCCTGAAAACGGTGACTTTATCATACAATTTTGCTGGCGGATTACTTAAGAAATGGGGTGTAAGCAGATTACAACCTTATGTAACAGCCCAGAACCTGTTCACAATTACCGGCTATTCCGGTTTCGACCCCGAAGTGAACCAATGGGGTGGCAGTGCTACTGTTCAGGGTATCGATTGGGGTACCTATCCTCAGGTTAGATCGTATGTTTTTGGTGTTAATGTTGAATTTTAATAGAATCGTATTATGAAAAATAGAATAAAACTAGGTTTATTCATGGGAGCGGTGCTTTTTGCAACATCTTGTTCCCTTGATCAGGATCCTATCTCCGACTTCAGCGAAATAACGGTAGGCGGTAAGGATACGACAGATACTTCTGTCAAGTTCAAGACAAAAGAAGAGATGAAAACGCAGTACGATGGTATCTATAAAGCAATTCAGAATGCGCAGGAGGCTTGGTATGCGGATATGCTTGTCCTAAACGAGACTCATTCCGATAATGCTTACTGCGGCTCTTCGGGCGCCGAACTTACCTCCCTCGAGCAACAGACGCAGGATGGTACCAACAAGAATATTGAACGTGACTGGAATGCATTTTTGGGGTATATCAACACGGCCAACCGTGTGATTAATAACGTGGATCTGGTTCCCGACCAGTCTCTTACCCAGGCAGAACGCAAACAGTGGAAGGCGGAAGCCAAGATTTGGAGAGCCTGGATCTTATTCGATATGGTAAGATTATGGGGCGATGTACCGGTTGTAACCGAAGAGGCTCCGGATATTACTGCCGAAAATGTGGAAGAGGTGTATCCTCTGTTGTATCCGTCACGTAAACCGGTTGCCGAAGTGTATGCACAGATCATCAGCGACCTGAACGCAGCTCTGGAACCCGGTGGTGCACCTGCGGTGAATGCCGGTAATAAATTCCTGCTTACCAAGTCAGTCGCCAATGCGTTGCTGGCCCGTGTTTATGCAGAAAAACCGGTACGCGATTACGCTAAGGTAATTCAATATGCAGAGGCTGTACAGAACGATGGTTTCAAATTGGTTCCCGATTTCTCCGATCTGTTTTCTGTTAATGATGCAAAAACCGATGTGAATTTCCGGAATACATCCGAATCGATCTTTGAAGTGACCTACCCTGTAGGTAGCGGCAATTGGGTAACCTGGATGTTTGGTATCGACCATGTGGACCCGAACAGTACATACAACTGGGCTAAATGGATCACTCCTTCGAGGGATCTGATTCAGGCTTACGAAAATGAAGGCGACAATGGTCGTATGAACCAGGCCATTGTATGGGGACAACCTTCCTGGAGTAACCACTATCCTTCGGATCATTATCCTTTCATGTATAAGACCCGTTCCAAGTACAACAGCATTATCAAGATCCGTTTGGCAGATATTTTATTGTTGAAGGCCGAAGCGTATGTGGAAACCGGAAACCTGCAGGCTGCAGCCGCTCTTGTTAATACAGTTCGCAACCGGGCCAAATTAGCTGATTTACCTGCAACTACTGTAAGTTCGAAAGAGAAGATGGCGGATGCCGTATTGAATGAACGCAGACTTGAACTGGCTTATGAAGGACAACGTTGGTTCGACCTTGTACGTACCGGTAAGGTATTCAGTATATTGAATAGTCTGAATACACGCGATTCGGGCCGATTACCGATGACTCCCGTTACCGAAGAGACCGTTCTGTTGCCTGTACCGCAGACTCAGATCGACAAGAATCCTAATTTGACTCAAAACAAGGGTTATTAATGAGCATCAGCATGTTTGCAAAATTACCGATCGTATTTTTTACCGCTCTTTTGCTCTTCACAGCTTGTGGCAGTGATCCTAAAGACAATGGAGGTGTACCGGATCCGGATCAACCCGGAACGGTAGCTTCCGACGTGGATCTGTTTATCACCACGGCCAACGGCAGCAGAAAGTTTTTCCACGACTCAATCGCCTTCAATAGCAAGCCGAATATGTCGCCATATACCATTACGCTCAATCCGGCGGAAAGTTATCAGGTGATGGAGGGCTTCGGTGCGGCGATCACGGGTTCTACCTGTTATAATTTACTTAAGATGTCGGCCGGCGACCGTGCCAGACTGCTTAAGGAAACATTCGATCCGGTTTCGGGGATGGGTTACAGTTATATAAGGATTTCCATGGGTTGCTCTGATTTTTCACTGAGCGAATATACCCATTGCGATACCAAAGGAATTGAAAACTTTGCCCTGCATACAGAGGATAAAACCTATGTGATTCCTGTGCTGAAAGAGATTCTGGCCATCCGGCCGGATATCCGTATCATGGCATCGCCGTGGACCTGTCCGAAGTGGATGAAGGTGAACAACCTAACAGAGAAGAAACCTTTCGATTCGTGGACAAGCGGACAACTGAATCCGGCTTATTACCAGGATTACGCCACCTACTTTGTGAAGTATATCGAGGCAATGAAGTCTGAAGGGATCAATATTACTTCGGTAACGATCCAGAATGAGCCTTTAAACCGTTACAACTCGGCTTCGTTGTATATGACCTGGCAGGAGCAACGCGACTTTATCAAGACTGCACTCGGACCGGCTTTCAGAAGTGCGGGTATACAGTCTAAAATCATCGTGTACGATCATAACTACAACTATGATGCCGATAGGGCCGAAAACAAGGATCAGATCGATTACCCGCTTCACATTTACAGTGATCCCGAGGCGGCTCAGTATATCGACGGGGCGGCATACCATGCGTATGGCGGCGATAAGTCGGAGCTGGCGGATGTGCATGCCCGGAATACCTCCAAGAATTTATATTTTACGGAGATATCCATCGGCAGCTGGGGCTATAGTTTTGCAGACGACCTGATGTGGAATATGAACGAAGTTTGTCTGGGTACGATCAATAACTGGGCAAAGGCGGTGATTGTGTGGAACTTTATGCTGGATGCAAATCACGGACCGAATCGTCCCGGAGGATGTACAACCTGCTACGGAGCTATCGATATTCAGTCTGATTATAAAACGATGACCCGCAATTCGCATTACTATACCATCGGTCACCTTGCCAAGGTTATTGCTCCCGGAGCAAAGCGTATAGCTACTACCGGTTACAAGGCAACCGGATTGTATTATGCCGCTTTTGTGAACCCGGATGCCTCTTATGCGGCCGTTATGCAAAACGATACGGATAAACCGCTCAATATTACCCTGGCAGACGGATCACATACATTCACTTTCGAAGTCTCCGCCAAATCGGTGGTCTCCGTCAAGTGGAAATAATAAATCTTTTACTTTTAAAAATAACAGAATCATGAAAAAATATAAATCATTAGTTTTTGCTCTTGCAGGTTTGTTAAGTTTAGCGGCTTGCGAAGACGACGATCTGGTTCCGGGTAATCCGGTTATCAACCCCACAACACAGATTGGGGCGGCTATGTTTGGCGACAGTCTTGCATTCAGTGCCGAAGTGGCGGATAACGATGTGCCTCTTTCAACACTGAAGGCCCAGCTCTTTTATGGCGACGAGAAGGTGTCTGAAACCGTAATCCGTACAAAGACCAAAGGCGACTACAAAGGAAAGATATTTGTTCCTTTCTACGCCAATGTGCCCAACGCAACGGCTACTCTGAAACTTGTACTGCAGAACATCAACTTTACCATCACCGAACAGGAATTCAATGTTCCTCTTACCCGTCCGGATTATCCGTACCTTACATTTGTAACGGCAAGTGGAGAGTATCGTATGGAGCGTGTAGGTTTATATCAATACAAGGCTACTTCGGAATTTCCACAGAAGATTAAAGGGTATATCAAGACTCCCACGGTTACTCCTGCCGGAAATGAAATAGTATTCGGTTTTGCAAATGGTGCCATTGTTGAGGGGACTACCAACGGTATCTCGTTTTCAAACTCTACCGCCGGAACCTACGATATCGAATTCAATACGCTTACCTATGCAGCTGCACCTTTTATCAAGTTGATGTTTGCCGGAAGTGAAATGGCCATGGTGGACGACAATAATTACAAGATTGAAAAGGAGTTTACAAAGGGACAGGTTATCGAGGTATCGGGTATAGCTGATTATGATGAGTGGTGGATTGATTCCGATTACTTCACCAAAGGTGCGGACGGTAAGCTTACCTTCTTGCCGGTTAGCGGTAAATACAGGGTTACTGCCAATTTTGAACGCAAATATTTTAGTGTCGAACATATGAACGGCAATGATCTTTCTGCCCTTGACAAGGATGGAAATGCTATTTGGGTAATTGGTTGGGGTATCGGTAAGCCTACCCACGAAAACAATGTAAACTGGAATCCCGACAAGGCGCTTTGTATGGCTAAGATCGGAGATAAAAAGTTCCAGCTTACCTTTAAGCCTTATCCGGTTACCTTCAACGAAGACGGTACAATTGCCAATAAATACGACTTTAAGTTCTTCTATCAGAAGGGTTGGGGCGGCGAATTCGTAGGTGCCGATTACGTTTCTACTCAAACGGATATGATTTATGTGACTGACTCAGGTAACTTCCAGGCTGCTGCCGATCTGATTCTGGATCCCAACAAGTGGTATGTTATTACGCTGGATGTTTCACAGGGCAATAAAAAGGCGGTGATGACGCTTACAGAAAAAAAATAAGATTTTATGCGAATTAGTAAATTAACAACCCATATGGCCGGTCTGGGGCTGGCAACGTCCATTCTGTTTTCTGCTTGTACTGCGCAGAAGAATGTGAATGCGTTTGTTACCACCGCAGACCAGTCTATGGTCTTCAAACCATTATCCATTCCATTGGATAATGGTTCATCTGCGGATGCGAATACAATTGTTCTGAATCCGGCGGTAAAATTTCAGGAGATGGATGGCTTTGGTGCGGCAATCACAGGTTCAACTTGCTACAATTTGTTGAAAATGAAGCCCGAAGACCGTACGGCATTGCTTAAAGAGACATTTGATCCGGTAGATGGAATGGGGTATAGCTACATCCGTATCTCCATGGGCTGTTCCGACTTTTCGATGGACGAGTATACGCATTGCGATTCGGTAGGTATCGAAAACTTTGCCATCCACGAATTGGATAAACGGGACCTGTTTCCTATTCTGAAAGAGATTCTGGCGATTAATCCCAAGGTAAAGATTATGAGTTCGCCGTGGACTCCTCCGATCTGGATGAAGGTGAACAACCTGAAGGATTTAAAACCGTTCCCTTCCTGGGTAGACGGACAGCTTAATCCTGCATACTACCAGGATTATGCTACTTATTTTGTGAAGTTTATCCAGGCGATGGAGAAGGAAGGATTCATGATTGAGTCGACCACCATTCAGAATGAGCCTCTAAACAGAGGTAATTCGGCTTCTTTGTTCATGACATGGCAGGAGCAACGTGATTTTATTAAAACGGCATTGGGACCGGCCTTCAAGGCTGCGGGCATCAAGACCAAGATCGTTGCTTACGATCATAACTACAATTACGACTATCCTGAAAAGGAGGAGTGTGCCGATCAGGTGGGCTATCCGGAGCATATCTATGCAGATGCGGATGCAGCACAGTATATCGACGGAGCTGCTTTCCATGCCTATGGAGGCGACAAATCTGAGATGCTCCGCATTCATACGGTTCGTCCGGACAAGAATCTCTATTTTACGGAAATATCCATTGGCGAATGGGGCGACGGCTATTCGTTTGCCAATGATTTGATGTGGAATATGAGGGAGGTAGGCATAGGTACTATCAATAACTTCTGTAAAGCGGTTATGGTATGGAACCTGATGCTGGATGAAAATCATGCTCCCTACAGACCTCACGGTTGCAACATGTGTCTGGGTGCCATCGATATCAGTTCAAAAGATTACAAGACGATGGTTAAAAACAGCCATTATTATGCAATGGGCCATCTTTCAAAGGTAATCAAGCCGGGTGCTTTCCGTATCGAGACCAAAGGTATGCAGCAGGATGGGGTATATTATACCGCTGTTTTGAATCCCGACGGTACCTATGGGCTGGTATTGCAGAACGATACGGATGCCGAAGTGGACATCCGGGTTTCGGCGGATGAGCAGACATTTAACTGTAAGGTGCCTTCCAAGAGTGTAAGCTCTTTTATTTGGTAAGGAACATCAACTATCCTGTAGAGGGCTATTCTTTCGGTGGATCGGGATATGGTTGGAATATATTGAACTAAATGTATAAATAAATTAGTATATATGAACAAAAGAATTATCACAGGTTGCTTGCTTTTGGCAGCATTGGTTTCATGCCAAAGCTCCACTTCGGTAAAAAGCAACGATGTGGAGAAGAGG
>ERZ1645187.3259-NODE-3259-length-13770-cov-10.345899_pt1 | contig 13770 bp, 12 predicted proteins | sample MGYA00575352_ERZ1645187 | MGnify/ENA primary metagenome ERZ1645187 (study PRJEB40837, sample SAMN11349314) | freshwater sediment metagenome | isolation source: river sediment | host: Sediment | place: India: Wazaribad , New Delhi | collected 2017-02-21 ...
AGGTGAAGAACAGCACCAGGGCGAACACCGCCAGGCTGCCGAGCAGGCCCCAGCGTGGATGCAGGAACAGGTCGTCGAGCCAGCGTTTCCAGCCGGCCTCGCTCGGCCCGGTCGGGCTGCTGACGCTTTCGAGCAGCAGCGCGGCGCGATGATGGCGGTCGGCGTGCAGTTCGTCCGACAAGGGGCGCGGCAGGCGCTTTTCCGCCGCCGCCCGCGCGGCGGTCACGGCCGGCAGCAGGTCGGGGAAATGGCTGCCCAGTTCGTGCAGGAAGTAGTCGTCGTTCTCAGCCAGCTGGCAAAGCAGCAGCGGGGCGGGAACCTGGAAGGCCTCGGCGATCTCGGGGCGGACGACCAGCTCGTTCAGCGGCCGCAGGCTGTCCACCAGATGCGGGCTGGACGGCTGCGGCAGCGGGCAGGTCCGCTGGCGGACCGCCTGGACGGCGGCGTCGAACAGCGGCCGGATACCCTTGCCCATGTGGGCCACCGTCGGCACCACGGGCACGCCGAGCTTTTCGCCCAGGGCGCGAATGTTGATGAAAATGCCTTTCGCGCGCGCCTCGTCCATGCGGTTGAGGGCGATCACCATCGGCCGGCCCAGCAGGGAAAGCTCCATGGCCAGTTCCAGGTCGCGTTCGAGCATGGTGGCGTCGGCCACCTGGATCAGCACGTCGGGCGCGGGGAAGGCGACCGAGGGTTGCGCGGATTCATGGCGGGCGATGGCCGGCCAGCGGTCGCCCCACAGCAGGTACATGAGCACGACCCGGTCGTGTTCGCGCAGATGGTGGAGCGATTCGATGCCGGGCAGGTCGACCAGCGAGATCTGGTCGAGACCGACATCGACCAGGCACTCCTGGTAGGCGCCGCCGATGCCGGCGAGGCGCTCGTGCTGGACCGCGGGACTCGATGCCGCCTGGAAGATGCTGCTCTTGCCGGTGCGGCGGCGGCCGACCAGCGCCACCCGGGGGCGTCGCGATCCGCGCAGCAGCGGGCCTTGCAGGGGGATCGTGGCGGTCGTCGGCATGGCGCCGGAGTGTACCAGCCGGCGCGCCGCCTCCCGGTCGCCGGTCAGTCGTGCTCCCCGGTTTGCCGCGCCAGCAGGAAGGGGATCAGCTTCTCCGGCGGCAGCGGCCGGCAATAGTGGTAGCCCTGGATGGTGTCGCAGCCGAGCGCCTTCATGTGCTCGAACTGTTCGCGCGTTTCGACGCCCTCGGCCACCAGGTCGAGGCCGAGCTTGTGACCGAGCACGATGGTGGCGGAACAGATGGCGGAACCTTTCTCGTCCTCGAGCACGTCGCGGATGAAACAGCGGTCGAGCTTGAGCCGATGGATCGGCAACTGCTTGAGGTAGGCCAGCGAGGAATAGCCGGTGCCGAAATCATCGACGGCGAGCACGATGCCGATGTCGCTGAGGCGGCGCAGGATGGAGATGGTGGCTTCCGGATTGAGCATGGCCGTGCTCTCGGTGATCTCGAGTTCGATCTCGTCGGGCGCCAGCTCGTAACAGGCCAGAGCGCCGCGCACGATCGAGGGCAGGGCTTCCTCGCGCAACTGTTTCGCGGACAGGTTGATCGCCACCCGGACATCGCGGATGCCTTGTTCCTTGAAGGCGCGCAACTGCCGGCAGGCCTCCCAGAACACCCAGTCGCCGAGCGGCTGGATCAGCCCGGTTTCCTCCGCCACCGGGATGAAGCGGACCGGCGGCACCGGCCCCCAGCTCGGATGGGTCCAGCGCACCAGGGCTTCCAGGCCGACGATGCGCTTGTCGCGCAGGTTGAGTTGCGGCTGGAATTCGAGACGGAATTGCGCGCTGGTCAGGCTCATGCTCTCCAGCGCCTGGCGCAGGGCGGTCTCGATCTTGAGGCGCTCCATGGCCGCGGCGTTCATGCTCGGCGCGAAGAAGCGGAAGTTGTCGCGGCCGGCGGCCTTGGCGTGGTACATGGCCGCGTCGGCGTTGCGGATCAGCAGTTCGGCGGTGTCGCCGTCGGCGGGAAACAGGCTGATGCCGATGCTGGGCGTCGAGTAGAGCGAATATTCGCCGATGCGGTAGATCTCGGCCAGGGCACGCCGGAGTTTGCTGGCGATGCCGGTGACCGCCATGGCGTCGCCGACGTTGGGCAGCACGACCAGGAACTCGTCGCCGCCGAGCCGCGCCGCGACGTCGCTGGCGCGGATGCCGCCGCTCAGCCGCTTGGCCATTTCCACCAGCAGGAGATCGCCGACATGATGGCCGAGGGTGTCGTTGATGTCCTTGAAGCGGTCGAGATCGATCAGCAGGATGGCGACCATTTCGTCGTCGCGGCGCGCGCCGACCAGCAGCCGTTCCAGTTGCACCTGGAGGGCGTGGCGGTTGAGCAGGCCGGTCAGCGAATCGTGATGGGCCATGTAGGTCAGACGTTCCGCCGTGGCCCGCTCGGACGCGGGGTCCATGTAGGTGGTGACGTGGTGGGTGATGTCGCCCTTCTCGTCGCACAGCGTGGTGATGGTCGCCTGTGTCGGATAGGAGGTGCCGTCGGGGCGGGCGTTCCAGAACTCGCCGCGCCAGACGCCGTGCTCGCGCAGCGCGCGCCGCATCAGCGCGTATTGGTCGATCGACGTCTGCCCCGAGGCCAGCAGGCGCGGGGTCATGCCGAGGACGTCTTCCTCGGCGTGGCCGGTCATTTTCGTGAAGGCGGCATTGACGGCGATGATGCGGTTGTCGCGGTCGGTGATCATCACCGCCTCGCCGGTCTGCTGGAACACCCGCCGCAGCAGCGTGGCCTGGTCGCGCGCGGCGATGCCGCCGAGGGCGACGGCCGGCTCGGGCGGGGGCGGGGCGTGCTGCATGGGGCTTTTTTTCTTCATGGGCTTCCGTCGGGGGGGGCGGGGGGGCGGGTAGTCGCCGATTATCCCCTGTTCATAATCGCCGTGTCCAGCGTCGTCGTTTACGGACGCAGGCTGAACACCACCGGCAGCAGCAGTTCGCGCCGGTCGGCGCCGGCCAGGCGCGCCAGCGCGCGCGCCGCGCGCAGCGCCGCCTGGTCGAGCAGATCATGGCCGCTGCTGGCGGCGATGCTGGCGTCGGTGATCGTGCCGTCCGCCGCCAGCGTCAGCAGCAATCTCACTTCGCCTTCCAGGCCCAGGCGGATCGCTTCCGGCGGGTAATAGACGTGTTCGGCCAGTTGGCGGCGTGCCGCCGCGACTGACTTTCGGGACATGCCGCCGCGCGCGGGCGCCGATGCCGCGGCCCTGGCGGGCGTGGCTTCCTCGGCCAGCGTGTCCTTCAACAGCGGTTCGGCCGGCGGCGGCGGGCGCAGCGTCGCCTCGATCATGGCGGGCGTGGTGTCCGCCGGCGCGGCGACGAAGGGCACGCCGCCGAGCAGCGCCGCGTGCAGCGAAATCGAGGCGACATAGGCGAGCAGCAGGCGGCGTGACGGCATAATAGGCGCCCATTCTGCAACAGAGCGTCGTGACGTGAGGAAGCCGCTGATATTGCTGGCCGTTGTCGTCGGCCTTGTCGTTGGTCTTGCCGTCGGTCCCGGCGCCGGCGCGGCGCGGGCCGCCTTGCCCGATCCGGTCGCCTTTGGCGTGGCGGTCGAACTGGGCAAGCTCGAGGTCGCGCGCGGCTGGCTGGACGAAGGCCTGCCCCCGGACACCGAGGCGGATCGCATCGGCACCGGCCTGATGATCGGCGCCTGGGAAGGCAACATCGCCATGATGGAGTTGTTCCTGTCGCGCGGCGCCGACATCCACCATGTCAACCGGCACGGCGAGCAGGCGCTGCAACTGGCGGCCTGGCGCGGCCGGACCGAGGCCGTGCGCTGGCTGCTCGACCGCGGGGCCAGCGTCAGCCGGGCCGGCAAGGCATGGAGCGCGCTGCACTACGCGGTGTTCGCCGGTCACGAGGATATCGCCAGGCTGTTGATGGCGCGCGGCGCCGACATCGACGCGCGGGCGCCCAACGATGCCACCGTCCTGATGATGGCGGCGCGGGAAGGCCGCGAGCCGCTGGTCCGGGCGCTGGTCGAGGCGGGCGCCGACACGCGGCTGAAGAACGACCGTGGCGACACGGCGTTTTCCTGGGCAATGCGCAACGGCAACCTGCGCATTGCCAGCCTGGTGTCGCCGCCCGAGGAATTCGCCGAGGCGGTCAAGGCGCCGCCGGAACGATATCGGCCGCAGCGCAAGTCGGTTCCGGCGCCGTCCGAGATCTCGCGCCTGCTCAAGAAGCTGCGCGAGGCGGAGGCGGCGGGCCAGCCGACGGAGGCGGCGCGCCTGGCGCTGATGGAGGCCATCGACAAGTTCAGGAAGGAAGCGCGGCCCTTCGACAGGCTCGGCCCCCCCGATCCGAAAGTCAGCCGTGGCAGGACGCTGATGATCACCGCCAGCCGCTCGGGCGGCGGCGAGCGGGCCGAGGTGGTGACGACCACGCCGGCGCGCATGGAGTGGAACTACGAGGAATCCCGCCTCGCCGATCTGACGGAACTGATGCGCCGGCTCGACGAGGCGGAGAAGGCCGGCCGGCCGAAAGCCGAGCTGGCGAAACTGCGCCGGGAGGTCCAGGAAGCCTACCGGCGCATGAAGGGCGACTAGACGGCCGCCAGCGCCTGGTCGAGGTCGGCCCGGATGTCGTCGATGTGTTCCAGGCCGATCGACAGCCGCACCATGTCGACGCTGACGCCGGCCTTGGCCAGTTCCTCGGGCGAGAGCTGGCGGTGCGTGGTGCTGGCCGGGTGGCAGGCCAGCGACTTGGCGTCGCCGATGTTCACCAGCCGCGTGATCAGCTTGAGCGCGTCCTGGAAGCGCGCGCCGGCTTCCATGCCGCTCCCCGCGCCCTTGACGCCGAACGACAGGATGCCCGAGGCGCGGCCGCCCATGTACTTGCGGGTCAGGCCGTTCTCCGGATGGTCGGCGAGGCCGGCGTACTTGACCCAGCTGACCTTCGGGTGCGTCTTGAGGTATTGGGCGACGGCCAGGGCGTTGTCGCAGATGCGGTCCATGCGCACCGGCAGCGTCTCGATGCCTTGCAGGATGAGGAAGCTGTTGAAGGGCGAGATCGCCGCGCCCATGTTGCGCAGGGGCACGACGCGGGCGCGGCCGATGAAGGCGGCCGGGCCGAGCGCTTCGGTGTAGACGACGCCGTGGTAGGAAACGTCGGGCGTGTTCAGGCGCTTGAAGCGTTCCTTGTGCTCGGCCCACGGGAACTTGCCGGAATCGACGATGGCGCCGCCGATGCTGTTGCCGTGGCCGCCGAGGTACTTGGTCAGCGCGTGCACGACGATGTCGGCGCCGTGCTCGAACGGCCGGCACAGGTAGGGCGTCGGCACGGTGTTGTCGACGATCAGCGGCACGCCCGCGGCGTGCGCGATGTCGGCCAGCGCCTGGAGGTCCACCACGTTGCCGAGCGGATTGCCGATCGACTCGCAGAAGATCGCCTTGGTGCGCGCGTCGATCAGCGGCTTGAACGAGGCCGGATCGCGGTAGTCGGCGAAGCGCACCTGGATGCCCAGCTGCGGCAGGGTATGGGCGAACAGGTTGTAGGTGCCGCCGTAGAGCGTGCCGACCGAGACGATGTTGTCGCCGGCCTCGGCGATGGTCTGGATCGCGTAGGTGATCGCGGCCATGCCCGAGGCCACGCCCAGCGCGCCGATGCCGCCTTCGAGCGCCGCCAGCCGCTGCTCCAGCACGGCCGTGGTCGGATTCATGATGCGAGTGTAGATGTTGCCCGCCACCTTGAGGTCGAACAGGTCGGCGCCATGCTGGGTGTCGTCGAAGGCGTAGGACGTCGTCTGGTAGATCGGCACCGCCACGGCCTTGGTGGTCGGGTCGGGGCTGTAGCCGCCGTGCACGGCCAAGGTCTCAATCTTCAGGTTTTCGAGTGACATGTGTTTTCCTCATGGGCGGTTTGGTGAGCGTTATTCTGGCACGGCTTGGCGCCGGCCTGCATGATAGGATGCGGCGCCCGCCATGCATGATCTTCAGCGCCTTTTCTCCGAGACCGGACCGCTCGCCAGGGCCATTCCCGGCTATCGCCTTCGGCCGCAGCAGGTGGCCATGGCCGAACGCATCGCCGCCGCCATCGCCGGCAACCGGGCGCTGGTCGCCGAGGCCGGCACCGGCACCGGCAAGACCTTCGCCTACCTCGTGCCGGCGCTGCTCTCCGGCGGCAAGGTCATCATCTCCACCGGCACCAAGACCTTGCAGGACCAGTTGTTCAACCGCGACCTGCCGATGGTGAGGGACGCCCTGGGCCTGCCGGCCACCATCGCGCTGCTCAAGGGCCGCGCCAACTACGTCTGCCCCTATCACCTGGAGCGCGCCGAGAAGGAAGGGCGTTTCCAGAACCGCGCGGAAGCGGGACACATCCGCACCATCGCGCGCTTCGCCAGGACCACGCGCACGGGCGACAAGGCCGAGCTGGCCGCCGTGCCCGAGGATTCGGGCGCCTGGGCGCAGGCGACCTCCACGCGCGACAACTGCCTGGGGCAGGACTGCCCGCATCACAAGGCCTGCTTCGTCGTCGCCGCGCGGCGCGAAGCCATGACGGCCGATGTCGTGGTGGTCAACCACCATCTGTTCTTCGCCGACGTCATGCTGCGCGACGACGGCCTCGGCGAGCTGCTGCCGGCCTGCAACACCGTGATCTTCGACGAGGCGCACCAATTGCCCGAGGTCGCGGGCCTGTTCTTCGGCGAGGCGGTCGGCACGGCGCAGATCGTCGAGCTGGCGCGCGACACGCGGCTGGAAGCGATCGCCGGCGCCAAGGATTACGCGCCGCTGCCGGAAGCCTGCCGGGCGCTGGAGAAATCGGCGAGGGATTTTCGGCTGGCCTTTCATCGGGAAGGCTTGCGGCTGTCCGAGGCGCAATGGGCCGAGCACCCGAAAGCCATCGACGCGCTGGCGGAACTCGAACGGCAATTGGCCGAATTCATGCGCCATCTCGACGCGCAGGCGACGCGCTCGGAAGGGCTCGCCAACTGCCTCGCCCGCGCCCATGAACTCGCGCTGCGGCTCAAGCGCTGGGCCGCCAGCACGCCCGCGTCCGCGCCGGCCGGCGACGACGGGCAGGAAACCTTCATCAAGTGGATCGAGGTGTCGGCGTATGCCGTGACGCTCAACCTGACGCCCTTGTCGGTGGCCAACATCTTCCAGCGCCAGATGGAAGGCCATCCGCGCGCCTGGATCTTCACCTCGGCGACGCTGGCGGTGGGGCAGGACTTCGGCCATTACCGCGGCGAGCTGGGGCTGGTCGAGGCCGATACCGGCCTCTGGGGCTCGCCCTTCGATTACGGCACTTGCGCGCTGCTCTACGCGCCGCAGGAAATGCCCGACCCCAACAGCCCCTACTATCACGAGGCGGTGCTGGAGGCGGCCTGGCCGGCCATCAAGGCATCGCACGGCCGCGCCTTCGTGCTGTGCACCTCGCTGCGGGCGATGCGGCGCATCCACGAGCTGCTCAAGGAACGGCTGGAGCGCGAGCAACTCGATCTGCCGCTGCTGCTGCAAGGCGAAGGCTCGAAGACGGAACTGCTGGAGCGCTTCCGCTTCCTCGGCAACGCCATCCTGGTGGCGAGCCAGAGCTTCTGGGAAGGCGTGGATGTGCGCGGCGAGGCGCTCTCGCTCGTCGTCATCGACAAGCTGCCGTTCGCGCCGCCCGACGACCCGGTGCTCTCCGCGCGCATCGACCACATGAAGCGCCAGGGTCGCAACGCCTTCTTCGAATACCAGTTGCCGCGCGCGGTGATCAGCATGAAGCAGGGCGCCGGCCGGCTGATCCGCGACGAGACCGACCGCGGCGTGCTGATGGTCTGCGACCCGCGCCTGATCGGCAAACCCTACGGCCGGCGCATCTGGCAGAGCCTGCCGCCGATGCGCCGCACGCGCGACATCGCCGAGGTGGAGGCGTTTTTCGGGAACCGGGAAAATTGAAATGGCATGGAGCCTGCTTTTCCTGGCGGGTCTGTTCGAGGTGGGCTGGGCCATCGGCCTGAAATACACCGAAGGCTTCACGCGGCCCATCCCGTCGGCGCTGACGCTGGCCGCGATGGTCGCCAGCGTGCTGCTGGGCCTGGCGATGAAGTCGCTGCCGGTCGGCACCGCCTACGCGGTGTTGGCCCGCCCCCGCGTTATTTGACGATCGCCAGATACTCGACATCGATCTCCGGGCTTTGCAGGAAGTCCTTCTCTATCTCGCCTCGAATCTGCACTTTCATCTTTTCGTTGACGGGAGTCGCGGGGAAATACTTCGGGTCGATCTCCACCCTGATCTCCGCTGTCCCGTCGGAGAAGATGTATTTCTTCTTCCCGACCTGCTTGATGATGTGCCCATCGAGAACGACCGATGCATCATCGACCGGATCCTTCAGGACGTCGGCGACGGACCGATATGCCGGCGCTGTCGATGGGCCTACGTACTGAGCAAAGGCCGGCGGACCGAGTAGTGCGGACATGCTCGCCAGGATGAGCGGGAAACGGGTTCGTAAGCGCATGGTCATGATCCTTGAGTGGTAAATGGAGAGGTCCTGTAGTTTCGTGAGCTAACGTAGAGATCACTGGTGCTGCGGGGGCTTAGCCATATCAAGTGCCACGCGAAACAGAAGACTTTGCAATGCGAAAAACTTCCCACACTAGAAGACCAAGAGAAGCGGAGAAAGTTGCACGCGGAAGCATGAATATGCACGCAACGAAAAACCATCCAGGGTCAAAATGATCTGTAGGGTGAAGCATTTCCGAAACTACTGTTACGGCGACTAAACAGGCGAAGTAGCAAGCCAACCCTCCAAGAAATGAATGAAGCAGTGATTTCAGCTTGTATCGAAGAATCAAGGAAGCGATGCAGGCAATTGTCATTGCAACCACGAACGTTAGAGAACAATCGTAGCTGTCCGAAAATATTGGGACAAAACCTGCTACGAATCTGCATGCAAGAGAGCCGAACTCAAACATGGCTAACGTTGGAGGTGAGGGGCCGCCGGAGCGGCGAAGCCGCGGAGGGCACCGGCAAGCGTAGCTTGTTGGTGGTCCTCCTCGACCGCCGGGTCAGCGCTCGATAATCTCAATGCCCATCCCCCTTGTTATTCCGTTCGTGATTAGAGCGCCCACGATCGAGGTAAGCGTTCGGCGTCATGGGATCAAGGCAACGGGCCAGTCTCGCGACTGGAGTGCCAGAATGCGACGACCTCGAGAAAATTTCCTCGCACTCGATAGTAGAGAAAGTATCGAACTCGGGTGAGGTATAACCGGCGAACAACTTCGGAGCGGGTTGTTTCGACCTTGGTGCCGATGCCGGGTTCTTCAACGAGCAAGGCCAAGGCGGCTTCAATATCCTTGCGAATAGCGCCAATGGCGGCAGGCCGATTTTCGGCCCACCATTCCGCTGCCCGTTCGATTTCCCGCTGCGCGCGGGGCTTAATCCTGACGTCGAGAGCCAAGATCAGCCGAAACGGCGGAGCCGTAAGAAAAGCTCCTCGGCAGAAATACCTTCCTCACGGTCAGCCTCGTCAAGAGCTTCAAGAAGCTCGGTTTCCTGTTGCAGAGGAAGCCGCACGGCAACCTCATCGCCCCGCGCGAGGACGGTCACAGCGGTGCCCTCGGGCAGCGATAGTCCCTCCACGACGACTTTGCCACCAACAATGGTTCCAGAAGCGATTTGCATGGGGAAATGGTACTCCACTGGGTGTGAAACGTGAAATCTGATGCCGAACGTACAAGTTCAGGGGCGCTGCGCGGTTTTATCGCGCAGCGTCCCTTGGAGCGCAGTGTTACGGGCCACGAACTCCACACCGACCGCAAGGCTGGGTGCGGTGATAGTGATATGGTCAATGTAGCAGCGAGTCACTGTGCCCCCTAACGTTTGATCTGAGCCGCGGCCGCCGGCCCGAGCGAAGGGTTAGGCGGCGCCGAGCAACGGCTCAGGCCGGGACGGGCAGGCTGTGCCACCAAATACGGGCAACTGAGCAGAGGCTGCCACTGACCTGGGCTTGGAGCACACCATCAAGCACCATTCTCGGCAGGGGATCGCCAGGCTGGCGGGCGACAAGGCTGGTGCCAGTGGACTTGGCCCAGATTTGGAAAAGCTCCTCTGAAGCGACCTGATAGGTTGTGCGCCAGTGAGCAATGCCCGATGTTGAAGTGGCGGCCAGGATCTCAAAGGTGACCTTGACTTCTTCCTGGAGTTGCACGCGCTTCCAGTACTCGGTGAGTTGCCCGTGCCCGCGCTGAACCTGGAACGGCGTGTTGTGGTACTCACCGTCGGGCAAGAACAGCCCGGCGAACATTGCCGGGTCGCGCTGCTCCCACGCGGCCTTGTAGCCGAGCATGAACTCTTCAATGTTCATCGAAACCTCGCTGCGTTGAGTTTGCGCCGCCTAACGTCTAGCTTGAGGGGCGCGGAGACAGCAAGCGAACTCAAACATGGCTAAGTTCAAGTTCAGGGGCGCTGCGCGGCTTTTCGCGCAGGTCCGCTCGACTGCCGGGTTGGGTACCTTGTCAGGTATGGCTGGCTTCAGCATGCAGCTTCAGACCGAGAGCGTTAATGACCTTGAGGATTGTGTCGAAACCTGGGCTACGTTCTCCGGAAAGTGCCTTGTAGAGGCTTTCTCGGGAGAGACCTGCATCTCGGGCCACTTGGGCCATGCCTTTGGCACGGGCAATATCTCCCAGAGCCTTGGCAATAAAGGCAGCATCACCATCTGCTTCTTCCAGGCAGGCTTCGAGATAAGCAGCCATCTCCTCGGGAGTTCTGAGGTGTTCTGCAACGTCATAACGAGTGATAGTGGTCTTGGCCATGGCAACTACTCCGATAGATTCCGCGCGAGGCGCAATGCCGTCTTGATATCTTTGGCTTGAGTGCTCTTGTCTCCGCCAGCCAGGAGAATGATGAGCTCGCGCCCTCGCTGCTTGAAATACACCCGATAACCGGGACCGTAGTTGATTCACAACTCGGACACGCCTTCACCAACAGGCTCTACATCGCCGGGATTTCCGGCAGCCAGGCGCTCAATTCTGGCTTGAACCCGCGCACGCGCTTGGATGTCGCGGAGGGTGTCGAGCCATAGAACGAAGACGTCGGTTTTCCGAATTTCGATCATAGGTCAACTGTAGCCGCATGGCTACATATTGTCAATCGTGACCACGGCGCCAAAAGGTGCCCGGCGCCCGCCGCGCTGGCGCGAAAGTCAGCCGTCGCGGCACGCCGCGTTGGCGGCGGCGCGGCTGCTTTGCACATCGATCGCCTTGTGGTAAAACGCAGCGGCTATCGATGTCGCGCCAGGGTCGGCGCCGGAGGGGAGCCATGCTGGCCGTTACCGTTTCACCGAAGTTTCAGGTGGTCATGCCGCGGGCAGTGCGCGGGCAGTTGAGGATCGAGGCCGGCCAGAAACTCCAGGTCGTGGCCTTCGACCGGCGATCGAACAGACGGAAAGCCTGATCGTGCCGACGCTGATCTTGTGCGAGGTGTTCGAGCGCGTCCCGCGACAGCGCGGCGAGGCGGATGCCGTGCCCGGCGTGCGCCATGCGCGGTGGTGGGACTGAGCGGCCGATGGAATCGCTTGACGTTTTGCTGGCCGACCGTCCGCATCTGTTCTCGCCGGCCACGGTGAAAGTCAGCCGTGGCGACGCGGCGGCGATGGCGGGCTTGATCGCCGCGGTCGAGCGGGTGGTGGCCATGCCTGCCTACCAGGAGCGCGCCCTGCGCTGGGCGCCGGAGATCGCCCGTCACGCGCCGCCCAATCAGGGCGTTTTCTTCGGTTACGACTTCCACCTGACGCCCGGCGGCCCGAAGCTGATCGAGATCAACACCAACGCCGGCGGCGGGCTGCTGGCGGCGATCCAGGTGCCCGGCAACACGCTGGAGGCGGAATACGTGGCGATGTTCCGGTCCGAGTGCCGGGGCGAATTGCGGGCGCTGGCCATCGTCGACGACGCGCCCGCGTCGCAGTATCTGTATCCCGAATTCCTGATGTTCCAGACGTTGTTCGCGCGGCATGGCATCGAGGCGGTGATCTGTCCGCCGGACGAACTGGCCTGGCGCGACGGCGCGCTGTGGCATGGCCGGACCCGGCTGGACCTCGTCTACAACCGCCTGACCGACTTCGCGCTGGCGACGCCCGGCAATGCCGCCTTGCGCCGCGCCTATCTCGATGACGTCGTCGTGCTGACGCCGAATCCGCGCGGCCATGCCCTCTATGCCGACAAGCGCAACCTGACCCTGCTCGCCGACGACGCCTTGCTGGCTTCGTGGGGCGTCGACGAGGCGACGCGGGCTGTGCTGGCCGCCGTGGTGCCGAAGACGGAACTCGTGACGCCGGACGATGCCGAAAGCTGGTGGGACCGGCGCAAGGCGCTGTTCTTCAAGCCGGCGGCCGGCCATGCCTCGAAGGCGGCGTATCGCGGCGACAAGATGACCCGGCGGGTGTTCGACGAAGTGCTGGCGGGGGATTACGTGGCGCAGGCGCTGGTGCCGCCCTCGACCGTCGAACTCGAACTGCCGGACGAGGGCGACGGCGGCGGCGATGACCGGCGCGTCGAGCTGAAGGTCGACGTGCGCTGTTACGTCCATGCCGGCCGGGTTCAATTGATCGCGGCGCGGCTGTGGCAGGGCCAGACCACCAATTTCCGCACCCCGGGCGGGGGATTCGCAAAAGTGAGAATCGAATGAAGATGTTCGGGTTCGCCGGCTATTCCGGCGCCGGCAAGACGACGCTGATCGAGCAGTTGATTCCGCGCTTCGTCGCGCGCGGGCTGGCGGTGTCGATGATCAAGCACACGCACCACGATTTCGATCTCGACAAGTCGGGCAAGGATTCCTTCCGCCACCGCGAGGCGGGCGCGACCGAGGTGATGCTGGTCTGCGACCGGCGCTGGGTGCTGATGCACGAATTGCGCGGGCGGCCGGAGCCCAGCTTCGAGCAGCAGATCGCCAATCTCTCGCCTTGCGACCTGCTGCTGGTCGAAGGCTACAAGGCGACGCCCATTCCCAAGCTGGAAGTGCATCGGCCGGCCAACGGCAAGCCCTTCATCTGGCCCGGGAACGACAGCGTGCTGGCGGTGGCGACGCCGGCGGCCGCCGACCTGCCGTCCGCGTGCGCGCTGCCCTGGCTGGACTTGAACGATCACGACGCCATCGCGGCGTTCATCCTGGAGAAGGTCGGACTGTGAACATGTTGAGTTTCGACGAGGCGCGGACCCGCCTGCTGGATGCCGCGCGCAAGGTCAAGGGCGTGGACCGCGTGCCGCTGGCCGATGGGCTCGGCCGGGTGCTGGCGGAATCGATCCGCTCCACGCTCGACGTGCCGCCGCTCGACAACAGCGGCATGGATGGCTATGCCGTGCGCTGCGCCGACGTGCCCGCCGCGGGCACGGCCCTGCGCGTCGCCCAGCGCATTCCGGCCGGCAGCGTCGGCCACGCGCTGGAGCCGGGCACGGCGGCGCGGATTTTCACCGGCGCGCCGGTGCCGGCCGGCGCCGATGCCGTGGTCATGCAGGAGCTGTGCGAGCGGGGCGCCGAGGGCATGGTCGTCATCAACCACGTGCCGGCCCGCGACGACAACATCCGCCGCGCCGGCGAGGACATCCGCAAGGATGCCGAGGTGCTGGCGGCGGGAACGCTGCTCACGCCGGCCGCCATCGGCATGGCCGCCTCGGTCGGCGTGGCGCAGTTGCCGGTGCTGCGCCGGCTGTCGGTGGCCGTGCTGTCCACCGGCGACGAACTGGCGACGCCCGGCGAGCCGCTGCCGCCCGGCGCCATCTACAACTCCAACCGCTACCAATTGACGGCGCTGCTGAAGAGCATGG
>ERZ1645187.3260-NODE-3260-length-13767-cov-155.984612_pt1 | contig 13767 bp, 12 predicted proteins | sample MGYA00575352_ERZ1645187 | MGnify/ENA primary metagenome ERZ1645187 (study PRJEB40837, sample SAMN11349314) | freshwater sediment metagenome | isolation source: river sediment | host: Sediment | place: India: Wazaribad , New Delhi | collected 2017-02-21 ...
TAACCGATCGCGATGAGTTCAAGTTACAAGGGGGCGCCGCGAAGCGGCAACCGGGAAGCACCCACGAATACGGAGGTCGGATGTGAGGCCCAGCCCCCTCATCCGCCCTTCGGGCACCTTCTCCCGCGAGGGGAGAAGGGGTCCGCGGCGACCACCTCGTCCGGCCGCCTCACTCCGCCGCCGACTTCGACGCTTCTTCGCTCTCGCGCCGCTCCTGCAGCTTCAGCTCCTCGAGCCGCGGCATCGACACGATCGAATAGCCCGAATCGACGAAATGGCATTCGCCGGTGACGCCGGTGGAGAGATCGGAGAGCAGGTAGAGCGCGGTGCCGCCGACCTCCTCGATGGTGACGGCGCGGCCGAGCGGCGAATTGCGGCGCTGGAAGTTGTACATCAGCCGCGCGTCCGCCACGCCGGCGCCGGCGAGCGTGCGCACCGGCCCGGCCGAGATCGCGTTGACGCGGATGTCGTCGAGGCCGAAGTCCATGGCGAGATAACGCACCGACGACTCGAGCGCCGCCTTGGCCACCCCCATGACGTTGTAGTTCGGCATGACCCGGGTCGAGCCGCCGTAGGTCAGCGTGATCATCGAGCCGCCGCGGTTCATCATCGCCGCGGCGCGCTTGGCCACCTCGGTGAAGGAGAAGCACGAGATCACCATGGTGCGCGAGAAGTTCTCGCGGGTGGTGTCGGCATATCGGCCCTTCAGCTCGTTCTTGTCGGAGAAGCCGATCGAATGGACGAGGAAGTCGATGGTACCCCACTCTTCCTTGAGCCGGTCGAACACGGCGTCGACCGAGGCGACGTCCTCGACGTCGCAGGGCAGGACGAGGTTCGACCCGACCGTCTCGGCCAGCGGCTTCAGGCGCTTGCCGAAGGCTTCGCCCTGGTAGGTGAAGGCCAGCTCCGCGCCGTGATCGGCGAGTTTCTTGGCGATGCCCCAGGCGATCGAATGGTCGTTGGCCACCCCCATCACGAGGCCGCGCTTACCCGCCATGATCCCGCTCATGAATGCTCCTCACAGTACCTGCGTTCGAACGGCCGTTCCCGGTATCCCCGGACGCGCTCGTCGCGTCGTGACCCGACAGCCTTGTGACCGTCTCGTTGCAAAAAGATGACGGCTTTCTCCGGGCGGGGATACCCCGATCGGACGAAAGCCGTCGAATTTCAGTCCTGCCGCCGGCTCAGAGCCCGGCGCGGCTGAACACCAGCGTGGCGTTGGTGCCACCGAAGCCGAAGGAGTTCGACAACACGGTGCCGAGCTTCACCCCGTCGATGCGCTTGCGCACGATCGGCATGTCGGCGAAGGCCGGGTCGATCTCCTGGATGTTGGCGCTCTCGCAGATGAAGCCTTTCTGCATCATCAGGAGCGAATAGATCGCCTCCTGCACGCCGGTGGCGCCGAGCGAATGGCCGGTCAGCGACTTGGTCGCCGAGATCGGCGGACAATTCGCCCCGAACACCTCGCGGATCGCCTCGATCTCCTTGATGTCACCGACCGGCGTCGAGGTGGCGTGCGGGTTGATGTAGTCGATCGGCGTCGTCACCGTCGAAAGCGCCTGACGCATGCAGCGCACCGCGCCCTCGCCCGACGGGGCCACCATGTCGTAGCCGTCGGAGGTGGCGCCGTAGCCCACCACCTCGGCGTAGATCTTGGCGCCGCGCGCCTTGGCGTGCTCCAGCTCCTCGAGCACCAGCACGCCGGCGCCGCCGGCGATGACGAAGCCGTCGCGGTTCTTGTCGTAGGCGCGCGAGGCGGTGGCCGGGGTGTCGTTGTACTTCGACGACATGGCGCCCATCGCGTCGAACAGGTCCGACAGGGTCCAGTCGAGATCCTCGCAGCCGCCGGCGAACATCACGTCCTGCTTGCCCCACTGGATCAGCTCGTAGGCGTTGCCGATGCAGTGGTTGGAGGTCGCGCAGGCCGAGGAGATCGAATAGTTGACGCCCTTGATCTCGAACCAGGTGGCGAGCGTCGCCGAGGCGGTCGAGGACATCGCCTTCGGCACCGCGAAGGGGCCGATGCGCTTCGGGCCGCCCTTGTCGCGGGTGATGCCGGCGGCCTCGACGATGACCTTGGTCGACGGGCCGCCCGAGCCCATGACGATGCCGGTGCGCTCGTTGGAGATGTCGGACTTGTCGAGGCCGGAGTCGGCGATCGCCTGATCCATGGCGATGTGGTTCCAGGCGGTGCCGCCGCCGTGGAAGCGCATGGCGCGACGGTCGACCAGCGCCGCGACGTCCAGCCCCTGCGGCGCCCCGTGGACCTGACAACGGAAGCCGAGTTCGGCATAGGCGTCCGCCCGGACGATGCCCGACTTCGCCTCGCGCAGGGATTCCAGAACCTGCCGCGTGTCGTTTCCGATCGAGGAAACGATGCCCATACCCGTGACGACGACCCGCCTCATGACGTCCGCACCTTCTCGATACCGGCGGCCCGCCCATCGGCGTCCGCGCGCGTCCCCTCCGACGCCGCCCACCGGCGACGCCTCGTCGACCCGCCGCGTTCCTCGCGCCGGGCCCTCGTCTTCAGTCTAGCACGTTCGCATGCCGGCGACCCGACCCATCGGCCGGGTGCGGCGATGCGACGACCGCGCCTCAGGCCTGGAACAGACCGACGCGCATGTCCTTCACTTCGTAGATCGGCTTGCCGTCGGCGATCAGCGTGCCGTCGGCGATGCCGAGCTTCAGCTTGGTCTTGAAGACGCGCTTGAACTCGACCCGGTACTCGACCAGCTTGGTGGTCGGCAGCACCTGATCGGCGAACTTCACCTCGCCGACGCCGAGCGCCCGGCCGCGACCCGGCAGGCCGAGCCAGCCGAGATAGAAGCCGGTCAGCTGCCACAGCGCGTCGAGGCCGAGGCAGCCGGGCATGACGGGGTCGCCCTGGAAGTGGCAGGGGAAGAACCACAGGTCGGGGCGGATGTCGAACTCGGCGCGGACCAGCCCGACGCCGTTGGCGCCGCCGGTCTCGGAGATCTCGACGATGCGATCGAACATCAGCATCGGCGGCAGCGGCAGCTGGGCATTGCCCGGCCCGAACACCTCGCCGCGTCCGCAGGCGAGCAGATCCTCGTATTCGAAACTCGAGCGCCGGTCGGCCATCGTCTCGTCCGTTTCCTCGTTCGACCCGCCCGCGGACCGTCCGCGACCGGGCGCACCGGTCCTTTCGACCGATGCACACCCCTGAAATCGGCGTCTTCCTAACATAGCGCCCGGCGCCTCGAAAGATCCGCGCCCCTCCGGACGCGTCTCCTTTCGTCGCTTCTTCGATTTGCCGTCGAAACGAGACGGATCGGTCACACATGGCTTTGAACGCATCTGCGTTCCGGGTCATCGCGTCCGCGGCCCCGCCCGGTGCCGGCGCCGCCTCCGAGACATCTGCCTCGAAGTGGCGGAGCGTCTCCTCCTCGCGTCTACCCCGTCTCCGACCGAGGCGTCGTCGTGCCGTCCCACCCGCTCGCCCCACCCCTTCCGAGGCCCGACGATCCGGTCCGGCTTGTGGTTGTTGCAAATGCCTCTTAATATGAGATCCATGAAGACCGGAGACACCGCCCCGATGGACCATTCCGCGACACCCGCCCTCCAGATCCCGGACGAGGCCGTCGACAGGCTCGACTCGCGCGACGACGCGGCCGCCGACGTCGTCGCTCGCCTGCGCCGTGCCGGTCTGCGCCCGACGCGCCAGCGCACCGCGCTCGCCGGCCTGCTCTTCTCCCGCGGCGACCGCCACGTCTCGGCCGAGACCGTCTATGAGGAGGCGATCGCGGCGCGCGTCTCGGTGTCGCTCGCCACCGTCTACAACACGCTCAACCAGTTCACCGCGGCCGGCCTGCTGCGCGAACTCGCCGTGTCCGGCGCCAAGTCCTTCTTCGACACCCGCACCTCGCCCCATCATCATTTCTGGAGCGAGTCGGACGGCGAGATGATCGACGTCGCGGCCGAGGAGGTCGCGGTGGCGCGCCTGCCCGAACCGCCCCCCGGCATGGAGATCGCCGGCGTCGAGGTGATGATCCGCCTGCGCCCCCGCACCACCGCCTGACCGCCCCGACGACGAAACGGCCGCGGCGTCTCCACCGCGGCCGATCCTCGAAATCCGAACCGGATCACTGCTTCGTCCAGGCCTCGGCGTCGCACATCGACTGGCCCATGGCGCAGCCCTGAACCGAGAGGCCCTTGGCGGTCGTCTTCACCGTGCCGTTGAAGGTCATGAAGCCCGGCATGTCGGGATGCTTCATGTCGCCCTTCCAGGTGCCTTCGCCGGCCGCGGCGATGCCGGACATGAACATGTTGAAGTTCGATTCCTGCACCGTGGCGCAGAGCTTGCCGCCGCAGGTCCACACCTTGGCGGTGGTGCCGTTGGGGCGAGTGTAGATGCCGTCCGGTCCCGCGGCGGCGGCCGGCAGCGAAGTCAGGGCGGCGAAACCCAGGAACGAGGCGAAGACGACGATTTTCGACGGCATGGGACTTCCTCCTTCGTGTGGCCGGGCGATCGAACGCACCGGTCCTGCGGTCGCTCTCGACCGGCGACCTCACCCACACGATGGTCCCTCCTCGCCGTGGGCGAAAGATCAGAATATCCGTACGTTCTGAAATAACGGAAGAACAGGGTTCCCGACGTCACATGCGGCGTCGTGTCCCGACCCTGCGACGATCCGCACCCTCGACCGACGCGCCCGACCGCCGGATCGCGACGCCGCGGCCGAAATCGGCCTTCCTTTCGCGAAGCGGCGCTGGTATCCACGGCGCCATGACGACAGCCCTCGACCACATCCGCAACTTCTCCATCATCGCCCACATCGACCATGGCAAGTCGACGTTGGCCGATCGCCTGATTCAGACCACCGGCGGCCTCGAGAGCCGCGAGATGGTCGAGCAGGTGCTCGACAACATGGAGATCGAGCGCGAACGCGGCATCACCATCAAGGCCCAGACCGTCCGCCTCGACTACAAGGCGAAGAACGGCGAGACCTATGTCCTCAACCTGATGGACACCCCCGGCCACGTCGACTTCGCCTACGAGGTCTCCCGCTCGCTCGCCGCCTGCGAGGGCTCGCTGCTGGTGGTCGACGCCTCCCAGGGCGTCGAGGCGCAGACGCTCGCCAACGTCTATCAGGCGATCGACAACCATCACGAGATCGTCCCGATCCTCAACAAGGTCGATCTGCCGGCGGCGGACACCGACCGCGTCAAGGAGCAGATCGAAGAGGTGATCGGCATCGACGCCTCGGACGCCGTGCCGATCTCGGCCAAGACCGGCCTCGGCATCGGTGACGTGCTCGAGGCGATCGTCACCCGGCTCCCGCCCCCGAAGGGCGACGTGAACGCGCCGCTGAAGGCGATGCTGGTCGACAGTTGGTACGACACCTATCTCGGCGTCGTCGTGCTGGTGCGCATCGTCGACGGCGTCATGCGCAAGGGTCAGAAGATCCGCATGATGGAGGCCGGCGCCACCTACGAGGTCGAGCGCATGGGCGTCTTCACGCCCAAGATGGTGGAGCTCAAGGAACTCGGCCCCGGCGAGATCGGCTTCATCAACGCCTCGATCAAGGAGGTCGCCGACACCCGCGTCGGCGACACCATCACCGACGAGCGCAAGCCCTGCGCCGAGGCGCTGCCCGGCTTCCGCCCGACCCAGCCGGTGGTGTTCTGCGGCCTCTTCCCCGTCGACGCCGCCGACTTCGAGGACCTGCGCACCGCCGTCGGCAAGCTGCGCCTCAACGACGCCTCCTTCACCTACGAGATGGAAACCTCCGCCGCGCTCGGCTTCGGCTTCCGCTGCGGCTTCCTCGGCCTGCTGCACCTCGAGATCATCCAGGAGCGGCTGGAGCGTGAGTTCAACCTCGACCTCATCGCCACCGCCCCCTCGGTCGTCTACAAGATCCTGGTGCGCGACGGCACCGTGCTCGAGATGCACAACCCGATCGACATGCCCGAGGTCACCCGCATCGAGGAGATCGAGGAGCCCTGGATCCGCGCGACGATCATGACCCCGGACGAGTACCTCGGTTCGGTCCTGAAGCTCTGCCAGGACAAGCGCGGCGTCCAGGCCGACCTCTCCTACGCCGGCTCGCGCGCCCTCGTGGTCTATGACCTGCCGCTCAACGAGGTGGTCTTCGACTTCTACGACCGGCTGAAGTCGGTGTCGAAGGGCTACGCCTCCTTCGACTATCACCTCACCGACTACCGCGCCTCCGACCTCGTCCGCCTGCAGATCCTGGTCAACGGCGAGGCGGTCGACGCGCTGTCGATGCTGGTCCACCGCACCCGCGCCGAGAGCCGCGGCCGGGCGATCTGCGAGAAGCTCAAGGACGTCATCCCGCCGCACATGTTCCAGATCCCGGTCCAGGCGGCGATCGGCGGCAAGATCATCGCCCGCGAGACCATCCGCGCGCTCAGGAAGGACGTCACCGCCAAGTGCTACGGCGGCGACGCCACCCGCAAGCGCAAGCTCCTCGACAAGCAGAAAGAGGGCAAGAAGCGGATGCGTCAGTTCGGCAAGGTCGAGATCCCGCAGGAAGCCTTCATCCAGGTGCTGAAGGTCGAGAGCTGACCCACGGATCGATCCGGCCGGACGTCGATGGAAATCGGACCGGCGGACGATGCTCCCCGGCCGAGCGCGGTATCCTCTGCGGTCCGCCGCATCGGCATGAGCGCCGTCGTGCCGACCCCGAGGCGCCGCCGCGCCGGCGGGAATCGACGACCCGCCCCGCCCCGCGGGCTCGCTCTCGTCACGCCGAATTCACTGGTCCGCTCCGCGAAAATCTGCGATTCCCCATCCGAACGGCGGCGCTGCCGTCACTCGAATGCGCAATGGAGTCCGCAGTCATGTCGGTGAAGTCGATCCTCGTCGCCCTCCTCTCCGTCGCGGCGGTCGCCCCCGCGATCGCCGGCGGCGCCATCGAGGCCCGTCAGGCGATCTTCAAGGCGATGGGGGACGACACCCGGCCGCTCGCCGCCATGCTCAAGGGCGAAGCGCCCTTCGATCTCGCCCGCGTCAAGGTGGCGCTGAAGACGCAGATCGACGCGGCCGAGAAGCTGAAGGACCTCTTCCCCGACAACGCCCGCACCGGCAAGACCGAAGCCTCGCCGCGCATCTGGGCCGAGAAGGACCGTTTCCTCGGCCTCTTCGCCCGTCTCGGCGCCGACGCCCGCGCCGCCGATGCGGCGATCGTCGACGAGGCGAGCTTCAAGGCGACGCTTCCCGGCCTCCTCGCCGACTGCAAGGCCTGCCACGACGACTTCCGCGTGAAGAAGTGACGCCCATGACCGACACGACCCTCACTCCCCCGACGAAAGTCCTCGCCTGGGATCTGCCGACTCGTCTGTTCAAATGGGCCCTCGTGGTGACGATCGCCGTCGCCTGGGCCAGCGACAAGCTCGGCGGCGGCGATCCGGAGCTGCACGTCCTCAACGGCCGCATCGTCCTCACCCTGGTGGTCTTCCGCCTGCTGTGGGGTCTCGTCGGCGGCTCGACGTCCCGTTTCGCCGGCTTCCTCGCCGGCCCCGGCACCGCCGTCGCCTACGGTCTGGCGCTGATCAGGGGCCGCGAGGGCCACTACCTCGGCCACAATCCACTCGGTGGCTGGATGGTGATGGTCCTGCTGGCGCTCAGCGGCGCCATGGCCGTGACCGGTCTCTTCAACGCCGACGTCGATCGGATGATCATCGAAGGGCCGCTGGTGAAGACCGTCGCGGACGCCACCGTCACCCTCGCTCACAAGCTCCACCACAAGATCTTCGACGTGCTGCTGATCTGCATCGTGCTGCACGTCGCCGCCGTGGCCTTCCACGCGGTGGTCAAGAAGGAGCGGCTGGTGCCGGCGATGGTGACCGGGCTCAAGCCGGCCGCCGCCTATGTCGACGCGCCCCGCGCCGCTCCGGGCGCCGTCGCCCTCGCCCTCGCCTGCCTCGTCGCCGCTGCCGCGATCGTCTGGCTCGGCATCCGCGCCGCCGGCGGCTGAACCGCTCGCGCCGACCGCAGAAAACGGGGGCCACACGGCCCCCGTCGTCGTTTCGTGCGGAAATTTCGGCTCAGCCGGCCGGATGCATGGCGAGGAACTCCTCGACCTCGGCGCGGGTCGGCACACCGGCGCGACCGCCGAAGCGCGAGCACTTGATCGCCGCCACCGCGGAGGCGAAGCGCAGCGCCTCGGGCTCCGCCATCTTCTCGGCCAGCGCCAACGCGAAGGATCCGTGGAAGGTGTCGCCGGCGCCGAGCGTGTCGACCGCATGGATCGGGAAGGACTGGAGCCGCCGCACTCGATCGCCGTCGAGCCACATCACGCCGCCCGAGCCCAGCGTCACCGCCAGGAAGGCGTCGGTGGTGCCGCGCATGGCGAGCAGACCCTTGGTCGGGTCGGAGATGCCGGAGGTGCCGCGCAGACCCGGGGTGCCGAACACCACGTGGCTCGCCGCCTGCAACATCTGCGGCGCGTCGCCCTCGGCGCGATCGCCGTCGAGCACGCCCGGAATGCCGCGCCGCTTCGCCGCCTCGAGCAACGGCACCGCCAGCGTCGGATAGCGGTCGTCGGTCAGGAGCGCATCGACGTCGGCGACCAGCGCATCCGCGTCGTCGATCACCGGCGGCTTGGCGGTCGGCGGATGCCAGGTGAGGATGGTGCGCTCGCCGTCGCCGTCGACGATCGACGAACACACCGGTGATTCGCGCCCCGGAATGCGCAGGATCTTCGAGGTGTCGACGCCTTCGGCGACGAGGCCGCGGACAATCATCTCGCCGATCAGATCGTCGCCGAGCGGCGCGATCACCTGCCCCTTGCCGCCGAGACGCACCACCGCCACCGCCGCATTGGCGCCCGAGCCGCCGCCGATCGAGATGAAGTCCTTGGCGCGCCCCTTGGTGCCCCGCGCCGGTGCGGCATCGAAGCGATAGATGAAATCCTGCACGGCAGCGCCGGCGACGAGTACGGTCGGCATCGACGAAATCCCCCACCCTCATACGAGCAAGAAATCTCTATACATCGAATTGTTACCGTTTCGAGATCGTGTTCGTCCGATCGGGGTGATTCCGTCGGCAGTTTCTCGAATATCACGGGGGATTCAAAACCTTGCCGCGAAACTAGGCAGGCCCGCGCACCCGCGGCCCGCGCCCCTTGCGCGCCGCTTCGGAGGCCGAGGGCGAAGCCTCCGCCGCCCGCGACAGATCACGGCGGAATTCGTCGCGCTTCTCGTGGATCGACGCGATGATCGGCCCCATCGCCACCCCGAGCCCGACCAGCGCGGCCTCCGAGAGCTGCAGGCTCGCCTCGATCGTCTCCGGCACCGCGTCGGTGACGCCTTTGCGATAGAGCCGTCGGGCATGCGAGGCGTCGCGGGCGCGCACCACCAGCGGCACGTCGGGCCGGAAGGCCCGCACCATCTCGACCACCCCGTCGATCCCGTTGGTGTCGTGCATGGTGACGATCACCGCCGCCGCCGTTTCGATGCCACAGCCCTTCAGGAACATCGGGTTCACGGCATCGCCGTAATAGACCGGCTTGTCGGCCCGCCGCCCGTCGACGACGTTGCCGGGATCGCGATCGACGGCGAGCCAGGGAATGCCGTGGGCGTCGAGCATGGCGCAGACCAGCGCCCCGACGCGACCGTAACCGACCACCAGCGCGCGCGGTGCGGCCCCCTCGGGTGGCGCCGCCAGCAGCGCCGGATCCGGCGGCAGACGCCGGTCGATCTCCCGCGACAGCCGCCGCCCGACCACGTCGAACAACGGGATCGCCGCCATCGAGATCGACACCACCGCGACGACGTAGGTCGCCGTCGCCGCATCGACGAGGCGGAAACCCGAGGCGAGGTCGACGACGATGAAGGCGAATTCGCCGCCGGCGCCGATGAGCAGTCCGGTCTTGACCGCATGCGACGGCGGCACGCCGAAGACCCGCGCCCCGAGCATGGTCACCGTGCCCTTCACCGCCACCAGGGCGAAGGCCCCGGCGAGAATGGCGATCGGCGCGGCGGCGACGAAGTCGAGGTCGATGCTCATCCCGACCGAGAAGAAGAAGACGCCGAGCAGCAGCCCTTTGAACGGCTCGGTCGTCGCCTCGATGGCGCGGCGATACTCGGTCTCGGCGAGGAGCAGGCCGGCGACGAAGGCGCCGAGGGCCATCGACATGCCGGCGAGCGCCGTGACCACGCCAGTGCCGATGGCGATGAACAGGATCGCCGCCATGAAGAGTTCCGCCGACCGCGTCTCGGCGACGACCCGGAACAATGGCCGGAGCAGGGTCCGCCCGATCACCACGATCACCGCCACGGCGACGAGGCCCTGCAACAGCGACAGACCGAGATCGACCCACACCGAGCGGGCGCCGCCACCCACGCCGCCGCCCAGCGTCTCGACCATGAACAGGATCGGCACCACCGCCAGATCCTGGAAGAGCAGGATCGAGAAGGCGGTCCGCCCCGTCGTGGTCGTCAGACGCTTCTGCTCGGCCAGCACCTCGACCACCACCGCCGTCGACGACAGGGCGAGACCGGCCGCCAGCACCAGGGCCGCGGCATGCGATTGGCCGAACTGCAAGGCCACCGCGCCGATCAGGGCTCCGGAGAGCGCGACCTGCAGCGCCCCGAGACCGAACACCAACCGCCGCATCGCGATCAGGCGAGCGATCGACAGCTCCAACCCGATGACGAACAGCAGGAAGACCACGCCGAAGTCGGCGATCCCGGCGATCTCCTCGCGCTTCTCCACCGTGACCCAGTGGAGCCACGGCAGCGCGCCGGTGAACCGCGCCAGGCCGTGCGGTCCGAGGACCGCCCCGGCGATGAGGAAGCCCAGCACCGATCCGACCTTGAGGCGATGCATCAGAGGCACGACGACACCGGCGGTCCCGAGCACCACCAGAGCGTCCTTGAGCATCGCGAGGTCGACCGTCTGTCCCGCCATTCCCGAATCCATGCCTCCCGTGACGCCCTACAGTGGACCACGGGGTGGGGCGGGAAAAGGGCGGGGAACGCGGACCGGCTCCGCGCCCGTGTCGAAAGGCGCGGCGGAGGCCGGGATGAAGAGCGCCGAGCCGGACCGCCCGACCGCTCGCGACGGCTCTCAGCCGAGGCTCACGCCGTGCGCCGCGAGGTCGGCCGCCAGTCCCTCCGGCGAGGTGAAGACCACCGCCTGCATGCCGACCGCCCGCGCCCCGGCGACGTTCTTCGGCGAATCGTCGATGAACAGGCAGGCGGCGGGATCGAGCCGATTGCGGTCGATCAGCACCCGATAGATCGCCGGATCGGGTTTCAAGAGACGCTCGTGGGCGGAGACCACCGTGTCGCGGAACCGCGTCAGGAACGGAAACCGCGCCACCGCCTCGGCGAACTTCTCCCGCGAGAAATTGGTGATGGCGTAGAGCGGCCGGCCGGCCGCGGCGAGCCGCTCGAGGATCTCGACCGAGCCGGCGATCTCCCCCGGTACCATCTCGTGCCAATGTTCGTCCCAGGCCCGGATCTCCGCCGCCCATTCCGGATGGCGGGCGACGAGATCGGCGATGCCCTCGGCGAAGGGGCGACCGCGATCGAATTCGGCGTTCCACGCATCGGTGCAGATCGTCTCGAGGAACCAGTCCCGCTTCACCGGATCGGGGAAGAGGCGCGAATAGAGCCGCTTGGGATCCCAGCGGATCAGGACGTTGCCGATGTCGAAGACGACGGTGGTGACGGCGGACAAGGCGGGACACTCCGGTGACGAGACGAATCGGCCCCGGTCGAGGTCGACCGGGGCCGTTGTGACGAGAGATCGCGGCGATCCTTCGGCGGCGGCCTCACTTGCCGCGCTTGAGATCCGGATGAAGGGCCTTGCCGAGCAGCTTGTTGTCGCGGCCGATGACATGGTCGGTCGAGCCGACGATCAGCGGATCGGGACCGGTGACGATCGACCCGTCCTTGTTGGGATAGGGCATCGACATCAGGAAATGCTGCATGCAGTTCAACCGCGCCCGCATCTTGTCGTTCGACTTGACGATGTGCCACGGCGCGTCGGCGGTGTCGGTGTAGAAGAACATCGCCTCCTTCGCCTCGGTGTAGTCGTCCCACTTGTCGAGCGAGGCGCGGTCGATCGGCGACAGTTTCCACTGCTTCAGCGGGTCGTGCTCGCGGCTGTCGAAGCGGCGGCGCTGCTCCTCGCGGGTGACCGAGAACCAGTATTTGAACAGGCGGATGCCGGAGCGGGTCAGCATGCGCTCGAACTCGGGCGCCTGACGCATGAATTCGAGATATTCGGTCGGCGAGCAGAAGCCCATGACGCGCTCGACGCCGGCGCGGTTGTACCAGGAGCGGTCGAACATCACGATCTCGCCGGCGGCCGGCAGATGGGCGATGTAGCGCTGGAAGTACCACTGGGTCCTCTCGCGCTCGGTCGGCTTCTGCAGGGCGACGACGCGGGCGGTGCGCGGGTTGAGGTGCTCGGTGAAGCGCTTGATGGTGCCGCCCTTGCCGGCGGCGTCGCGGCCCTCGAACAGCATGATCACCCGTTCGCCGGTCTCCTCGACCCAGCGCTGGAGCTTCAGCAGTTCCCGCTGCAGCTCGAGCTTGTGCGCCTCGTAGACCTTGGTGCGCATCTTGGTCTTGTAGGGGTATTCGCCGCTCTCGAAGACGTGGGCGATGGCGTCCGGGTCCCGGCGCATCTCGGCGAGGAGATGGCGGGTGGCGCCGCCGTCGGCCTTGGGCGCCTTGTCGAGCTTGCGGAAGACGGAGGCGTCGGGAATGACGACGTCCTGGAGCGCGTCCTCGTTCGCCTGCGGCTCGGGTGCCGCCTCGAGCGTCATCGAGTCCGGCCCGGCGAGTTGCTCCGCGGCCGACGTGGTGTCGACGACGACGCGGCGGCGCGGCGCGCGCGTCGGCGCTTTGCGGGCGGTGGCGGGCGGTGCGGCCGAGATCGGGTCGGGCGTGGTCGTGGCGTCGTTCGCGGGCGTGTCGTCGGTCATGTCGTCCCCTTCGCACCGGCATTCGCGCGCCCGTCGGACGCCGGCTGCGGGCACCCCGACGTCTCGGGGACCCGGCCTGACGCTCCGTCGACGCATCGTCGGTGAGGCACCTTAACGCTACGCCCTTTCGACTTCGTTGAGACTGCCGATATGGCAGGCGACGCGGCGCGCGACGTCGCCGGAGTGGATCCCGGCGTCACGGAGGGTGGACCGAACCGACGGACGCGTTATGCTCCCTCCCACGACGTCTCGAGAAGAAGACGCGAGGGAGGACACCGCATGGTTTCGAAGACCCGCTTCGCCGCATTCGCGGCAGCGGCCGCACTGGCCGTATCGCTCACCGCCCCGGCCCGCGCCGACGGCTTCGTCAACGTCCTGACCGGAGGCACGAGCGGCGTCTACTATCCGCTCGGCGTGGCTCTGTCGCAGCTCTACGGCGAGGGCATCCCCGGCGTGAAGGTCCAGGTCCAGGCCACCAAGGCCTCGATCGAGAACCTCAACCTCCTGCAGCAGGGCCGTGGCGAGATCGCCTTCGCCCTCGGCGACAGCCTGCGCGACGCCTGGGACGGCAACACCGAGGCCGGCTTCAAGGCCAAGCTCGACAAGCTGCGCGGCATCGCCGCCATCTACCCCAACCACATCCAGATCGTCGCGTTGAAGGCGAGCGGGGTGAAGACCCTCGCCGACCTCAAGGGCAAGAGCCTGTCGGTCGGCGCGCCCAAGTCCGGTACCGAGCTCAACGCCCGCACCATCTTCGCCGCCTCGGGCCTGAAATACGCCGACCTCGGCAAGGTCGAGTATCTGCCCTTCGCCGAATCGGTCGACCTGATGAAGAACC
>ERZ1645187.3261-NODE-3261-length-13767-cov-13.850569_pt1 | contig 13767 bp, 9 predicted proteins | sample MGYA00575352_ERZ1645187 | MGnify/ENA primary metagenome ERZ1645187 (study PRJEB40837, sample SAMN11349314) | freshwater sediment metagenome | isolation source: river sediment | host: Sediment | place: India: Wazaribad , New Delhi | collected 2017-02-21 ...
TAGCTCAACAGATGTCGCAGCGGTGGATTTCCACCGTGACGTGCACGATTTCCTCGTGGATGCCGAGCGCTTCGCGTATCTGCAGCGGGGTGAGCGCCGCATCGTGGGTGAGCAGGCTGATGGCGCAGGCGTAGGCGCCGTTACCCACCCGCCAGACGTGCAGGTCGGTGATCTGCGTGTTGCCGGTTTCGGGCAGGGCCGCGATGACTTCCCGAATTTCAGCGACGACCGGGTGATCCATCTCGCGGTCGAGCAGCACGCGGCCGCTTTGCACGATCAGGTTCTTCGCCCACAGCGCGACCAGCACGGCACCGACCAGGCCGGTCGCCGGATCGAGCCAGGCCCAGTCCCACAACCAGCCGCCGGCCAGTGCGGCGATGGCGAGCACCGAGGTCAGCGCATCGGTGACGACGTGGATGTAGGCCGCCTTCAGGTTCAGATCGTGATGGTGATCGTGTCCGTGGTGGTGATCATGGTCGTGATGATGGTCATGCGCCTGGCCGAGAATCAGCGCACACACCAGATTGACCACCAGGCCGCCGACGGCAACGATCATCGCCTCGGCGTAGTGGATCGGTTGCGGCGACCACAGTCGTTCGAGCGAGCCGAACACCATCGCGGCGGCGACGCCGAGCAGGAAGATGGCGCTGGTGTAGCTGGCCAGCACCTCGATCTTCCAGGTGCCGAAGGCGAAGCTGGGGTCGGCAGCGTACTTGCGGGCAGCGGCATAGGCGAAGGCCGAGAGGCCGATGGCCAGGGCGTGCGAACTCATGTGCCAGCCGTCGGCCAGCACCGCCATCGAGTTGAACCACCAGCCGGCGACGATCTCGACCAGCATGGTGGCGATGGTGATCCACAGCACCAGGCGGGTGCCGCGTTCGGCCGCGGCATTGCCGGTGCCGTACTGGTGCTGGTGCGCCCAGCGGGAAATGTCGTGTGTCTGGCTCATTGCTGCCCGTAACCGGAGAATTTGACCAGCACCTCGGCCATTTCGGTTACCGACAGCAGTACCGGTGCGCCCAGTTGGCAGGCACGCCAGTATTGCTCGCACAGTTCCTCCAGTTCGATGGCCAGGGCCAGCGCTTCGTCGAGGTCGCGGCCGGCGACGAGCAGGCCGTGGTTGGCGAGCAGGCAGGCCTTGCGGTCCAGCATGGCGAGCAGGGCGGCGTCCGACAGCGCCTGTGAGCCGAAGAGGGCGTAGTCGGCGCAGCGGACGGTGTCGCCGCCGAAGCGGGCGATCATGTAGTGGAAAGGCGGAATATCGCGGCGCAGGCAGGCCAGGCTGACGGCGAAGGGTGAATGGGCGTGCAGCACGGCGCCGACTTCCGGGCGGGCAGCGTACAGGTCGCGGTGGAAGCGCCATTCCGACGACGGCTTGCGGGCGCCGACATGCGAGCCATCGAGCGCCATGAGCGGGATGTCGTCGGCGACCAGTTTGTCGTAGGGCATCCCGGTCGGCGTGATGTAGAAGCCGTCGCCATGGCGCAGGCTGACGTTGCCCGAGGTGCCCTTGTTCAGCCCGGCCGGCTGCATGGCGCGGGCGGTGGTGATCAGGTCGTCGCGCCGGTCAGCCACGGGCTTCCTCCGGGTACAAGGCGAGCAGGCCCTCGCGGCTGGCGGCGCAGGTGCCGCGCTCGGTGATGATGGCCTTGACCAGCCAGTTCGGCGTTACGTCGAAGGCCGGGTTGGCGACATCCTCGCCGGCCGGCAACTGGCGCAGGGCGGTGGGTTGGGCGTGCTGGTCGAGGCCATGCACCAGGCGGAATTCATCGCCGTCGCGCTCCTCGATGGGAATGTCGGCGCCTTCCGGGCAGGCGAAATCGAGCGTCGAGCGCGGCGCGGCGACGTAGAAGGGAATGCCGTTGTCGGCGCAGGCCAGCGCCTTGAGATAGGTGCCGACCTTGTTGGCGACGTCGCCGTTGGCGGCGATGCGGTCGGCGCCGACGATCACCGCATCGACCTTGCCCTGGCGCATGAGCAGGCCGGCCGCGTTGTCGGCGATCAGGGTGTGCGGCACCCCGTGCTGTTCCAGTTCCCAGGCGGTGAGCAAGCCCTGGTTGCGCGGCCGGGTTTCCGACACCCAGACATGCACCGGCACGCCGGCATCGTGCGCGGCATAGACCGGCGACAGGGCGGTGCCCCAGTCGACGGTGGCCAGCCAGCCGGCGTTGCAGTGGGTCATCACGTTCAGCGTCTGGCCGTCGGCGACGATCAGGTCTTTCCAGAGCTTCAGGCCGTGCTGGCCGATGGCGGCGTTCTGCGCCACGTCCTCCTCGGCGATGGCGGCGGCTTCGGCCCAGGCGGCGTCGCAGCGGGCTTCCGGGGCGAGCGGGCGGAGGTGCTTTTCCATGCGGGCCAGCGCCCAGTGCAGGTTGACCGCCGTCGGGCGAGTGGCGCCGAGCACCGCGATGGCTTCGGCCAGCCGGGTGTCGGAAGCCTCGAAATCGAGCGCGATGGCCAGGCCGTAGGCGGCGGTGGCGCCGATCAGCGGGGCGCCGCGCACCTGCATGGCGCGGATGGCGTGGGCTGCCTCGTCCAGCGTGGCGACGCGCACCCAATGCAGGGCGTGCGGCAGGCGGGTCTGGTCGATGATGTCGATGGCGCGCTGGTCGGGACGGGCGCGCAGGGTGCGGGTGGGGATGCCGTCGATCTTCATGGGGCGCATTGTGGCATAGTGCCCCTTTCCCCAAAACCTGCCTGCATCATGGAAACACCTGTCCGCATCGATTCCCGCTTCCCGAACATGGGAACGACCATCTTCACCGTGATGAGCCGGCTGGCGACCGAGTGCGGTGCGATCAACCTGTCGCAGGGCTTTCCCGATTTCCAGGCCGAGCCGGTGCTGTTCGATGCCATGCACCGCCACATGCTGGCCGGGCGCAACCAGTACGCGCCGATGGCCGGTCTGCCGGAACTGCGCCAGGCCATCGTGGACAAGGTGGCGGCGCTGTACGGCACGCGCTTCGATGTGGAGTCGGAAGTCACCGTCACGGCCGGGGCGACGCAGGCCATCTTCACCGCCATCGCCGCCTTCGTGCGGCCGGGCGACGAGGTGCTGGTCTTCGAGCCGGTTTATGACTCTTATGTGCCGGCCATCGAGACGGTGGGGGGCAAGGCGGTTTTCGCGCAGCTCAAATTCCCGGACTACGCACCGGACTGGGCGCAGGTGAAAAGCCTGATCAACGAGCGCACCCGGATGATCGTCGTCAATTCGCCGCACAACCCGACCGGCAGCCTGCTGACGGCTGCCGATCTGGATCAGCTGGCCGACCTGGTGCGCGGCACCGATATCGTCATCCTGTCCGACGAGGTGTACGAGCACATCCTGTTCGATGGCGAACGCCACGCCAGCCTGTGCGGACATCGCGAACTCGCGGCACGCAGCATCGTGGTGTCGAGCTTCGGCAAGACCTACCACATCACCGGCTGGAAAATCGGCTACGTGGTCGGCCCGGCCGCACTGATGGCCGAGTTCCGCAAGGTGCATCAGTTCAACGTGTTCACCGTGCATGCGCCGTCGCAACTGGCGATTGCCGAGTACATGCAGGACGCCGCGCGCCATCTCCGCCTGGCGGCCTTCTATCAGGAAAAGCGCGATTTTTTCCGGCAACTGATGGCGGCGACACCCTTCGATTTGCTGCCCTGCCGCGGCACCTATTTTCAGCTGGCGCGCTACGACCGGATTTCCGACCTGCCGGATCGCGCCTTTGCCGAATGGATGACGCGCGAGGTGGGGGTGGCGGTCATTCCGGTGTCGGTCTTCAATGCCGACAGCCGCGACGACAAGGTCGTCCGCTTCTGTTTTGCCAAGCGCGAGGAAACGCTGCAGGCCGCAGCCGAGCGGCTCTGTAAAGCATTGTGAGGAAACCTGAAAATATGAAAATCGCTTGACCGGTTTCCTTGCCGAAGAGAATAATCAAAGCGTCCAAAAACCACTATCCACGGAGAAAACAGTATGGGAATGATTCAGGAATTCAAGGAATTTGCCGTCAAGGGCAATGCGATGGATCTGGCAGTCGGTGTGATCATCGGCGGCGCTTTCGGCAAGATCGTCGACTCCATCGTCGGCGACCTGATCATGCCGCTGGTCAGCCGCATCGTCGGCAAGCTGGACTTCTCCAACCTGTTCGTCGTACTTGGCGACAACCCGAACAACCTGGCCACGCTGGCCGATCTGAAGAAAGCCGGCATCGCGGTGTTTGCCTACGGCTCTTTCCTGACCATCGTGGTCAATTTCATCATCCTGGCCTTCATCATCTTCATGATGGTCAAGCAGATGAATCGCCTGCGCAAGGCCGAGGAAGCGGCCCCGGCTCCGGAAGCACCGGCACCGACCCCGGAAGATATCGTTCTGCTGCGCGAGATTCGCGACTCGCTGAAGAGGTAAGCGGCGCAGGCTCGCATCAGGCCGCCTGCGGGCGGCTTTTTTTTTCGTGTGCCGGGGCCCGTAAGCAATCGTAAAAGACTGGGCGGCCGGTCTATCCGCGGCCGAGGCTGCGCGTTATTCTCACCATGACCAATTGTTGAGAGAGACCTCGATCATGAAGACCCAAACGCTGATTGCCGCACTGCTGGCTGCCATGACGATGCTCTCGGGCTGTGTCGTGGCACCCGCCCCAGTCTATCGCGAGCCGGTGTACGTTGAGCCGCCGCCACCGCGAGTCGAGCATCCGGGCTATCCGCCCATCGTCGGCTACATCTGGATCGGCGGTTTCTGGACATGGAGCGGCCATCGTCACGAATGGGTGCCGGGGCGCTGGGAGGCGCCGCGCCCGGGCTACCGCTGGGTGGCCCCGCGCTGGGAGCGCGAGGGCAACCACTGGCGTCACTACGAAGGCCGTTGGGACCAGGATCATTCGCCACGCGGCAATCCGCCGCCGCCCGCGCCGCGCTACGAAGCGCCGCGTCCGGAACCGATGCCCACCTACCGGCAGGAGCGTGGCTATCAGCCGCCACCCCAGCAGGCGCCGATGCCGGCGCCGCGCCGCGAGCTGGATAACCGGCCGCCGCCCGGCCAGGACATGGGGCGCCGCAATCCGCCGGAAATGCGCTCGGCTCCGCCGCCGCAACGCAGTCCCGGCGTCGAGCGGGATGAGCGCGGCCGGGGACGGGATGACCGGGGTGATGGCCGCGGCCGGCGCGGTAAGGACGACGAGCGCTAAGTTCCTAGACGCCGCCCAATACCGCCTGCCACAGGGTGGTGACCGCCGCGATGTGCTGTTCCACTTCCTCGCGCGGAATCGGTGCCTTGGGTGTCGCCGACAGGCGGCGGGCATGTTGCAGGCGCCGGTATTCGCGGTAGGCATTGCCGGCCGCCCTGGCCTGGCCCGGGTCGATCAGCCCCAGTTCGCCGGCGATACGCAGCAGCGCGATGTTGCCGAGGTTGCCGGTCAGTTCGGCGTATTGGTGGGCATGGCCGAGGATCAGGTACTGGACGATGAACTCGACGTCGATGATGCCGCCCGGGTCATGCTTGAGGGCGAAGCCGGTATCGCTGTTCAGGGCGTGCGCGTCGTACATTTTCTGGCGCATGGCGACGACGTCTTCCTTCAACTTCGCAAGGTCGCGCGGCAAACGCAGGATCTCGACGCGGATTTCCTCGAAACGCCGGCCAACCGCCGGATCACCGGCACAGAAACGGGCCCGGGTCAGGGCCTGGTGTTCCCAGGGCCAGGCATTCTTCAGCTGATAGTCGCGGAAGGCGTCCACGGAAACGGCGAGCAGGCCGGAATCGCCGTTCGGGCGCAGGCGCAGGTCGGTTTCGAACAGGATGCCGGCGGGCGTCTGGCTCGATAACCAGCTGTTCAGGCGCTGGCTGAGGCGGGTGTAGTTCTCTTCGGCATCCATCGCATCGTCGTCGAACAGATAGACCAGATCGAGGTCGGAGGCGTAGCCGAGTTCCTTGCCGCCCATCTTGCCGTAGCCGATCACCGCGAACTTCGGCGTCTCGCAATGGCGCTTCTTGACCGTGCCCCAGACCAGGGGGACGGTTTCCTGCACCAGGGTATCGGCCAGTTCGGTCAGGTGGTCGGAGAGGTGCTCGATGGTTTGCAGGCCGGCCAGGTCCTGCGCCAGCAGGCGGAAGACCTGGGCATGGTGCATCTCGCGCAGGATGTCCATTTCGCGTTCGGTGTCGCCGGCATGCAGTGCCAGGTTGGCACGCAGGTTCTCGCGGAAACCGGTCCAGTCGGTGGCCATTTCGTACAGGCGCGGATCGAGCAGTTCGTCGAGGAGCAGCGGGTAGTGGTTCAGGTAGTCGGCTGCCCAGTGCGAGGCGCACATCATGTCGGCTACCCGGCGCAAGGCCATCGGGTATTGCTGGAGCAGGGCGAGGTAGGCGCCGCGGCGGGCGATGCCTTCCAGGAAGGCCAGGCCGCGGGCCAGCGTGGTGTCGGGATCGCCGGTGGCGCCGGCGGCCTCGATCAGGCGCGGCCCGACGGCGTCAAGGCGCGAGCGATTGGTGGCCGGCAGTTGCTGGTAGCGGCTGGAGGCCCGGAGGTCGGCCAGGCGGGCAATGGCTTCCCGGGGGCGGCGGAAGCCGAGGTTGCCGAACCCTTCGATGGCGTTGTCCTCATCGATCTGGCCGAGCCACAAGCCGGTCAGCGGGTGCTCGCCGGCCTCCGGGTCGGAAAATACTTCCTCGAAATGGCGGCTGACGATGTCGCGATGCTGGTTGAGCACGACCAGCATGGCCTGCCAGTCGGGGAAGCCCATGCTGCGCCCGATCTTCTCCTGTTCGGCCGGGTCGCCCGGCAGCATGTGGGTCTGCTTGTCCTCGACATACTGCAGGCGATGTTCCAGCCGGCGCAGGAAGACGTAGGCCTCGCGCAGTTCCTGTTCGGTTTCGGCCGGGATCAGCTTGCGCTCGGCGAGCAGGGCGAGAACCGACAGGGTGGGGCGGATTTGCAGGGCCGGATCGCGTCCGCCGCGGATGAGCTGGAAGACCTGGGCCATGAATTCGATTTCGCGGATGCCGCCGGGGCCGAGCTTGACGTGATCGGCCATGTCCTTGCGCGCCACTTCGCGACGGATCTGGGCATGCAGGTCGCGCATGGCGTTGATGGCGCCGAAATCGAGGTACTTGCGGAAGATGAAGGGCCGGGCGCTGCGCTGCAGGGCGTCCATCCAGCCGGCCTGTGCTTCGCCCTCGGCATTCGCGCCGCTGTTCATGATGCGGGCCTTGATCCAGGCGTAGCGTTCCCATTCGCGGCCCTGGGTGATGAAGTAGTTTTCCAGCGCGTCGAGCGAGCAGACCAGCGGCCCGGAGTCGCCGTTCGGCCGCAGGCGCATGTCGACACGGAAGACCTGGCCGTCGGCGGTGACGTCGCCGAGCGCCTGGATGACGCGCTTGCCGAGGCGGTTGAAGAAGTCGAAATTCTCGATGCTCTTCTTCGGCCCCGCCGTATCGCCGTCCTCCGGGTAGATGAAGATGTAATCGACATCGGACGAGACATTCAGCTCGCGTCCACCGAGCTTGCCCATGCCGACCACCATCAGGCGCTGCGGGCGGCCCTGTTTGTCGAGCGGCTCGCCGTAGAGGTCGACCAGCTGGCGATGGTAGTGATCGAGCGCGAAGTTGGTCGTCACGTCGGCGAGCAGGGTCATGCTCTCGACCACCTCGGCCAGCGGCGCCAGGCCGCACAGATCGCGCAGTTCGATGTGGGCCATCGCCCGCTGGCGCAGGCGGCGCAGCGTGCTGCGTACGGCCTCGTCGTCGGGGAATTCCCGGGTCAGCGGCGCCTGCAGCAGTTGCTCGCTGAGCGGTTGCTCCCAGGTGGCCGCCAGTTCGGCGATCAGCTCCGGGCGGGCGAAGAACAGGTTGGTCAGGTAGCGGCTATGGTCGAGAGCAGCCTGCCAGCGGGGATCGAGCGTGGTGTCCATGATGGTCGGTCGGCGGTTTAGCCGAAAAGGATAGAATGTTGGTTTTTGCTATTTCCCGATTGTAGTGAGCTATTCCCCCCAAAGGCAAAGCGGTTTTGCCGGTGACTGAGCCGGCCAGCCGACATCCCGGCGTAATGTCGCAGGACGTACGGGCCGCGGCTTATTACCGCCTGCACTGGTTGTGGCCCATCCTGGCCCGGCCGGGCATCGCGCGTGCCTTGCGCTGGGCGGCCTGGGGGCTGTTTGCGGCCTGGCTGGCCTTTGCCGCCCTGGTGCTCGCCTTGCGCTATGGGGTGCTGCCCAAGGTCGCCGATTACCGCGCCGAGATCGAGCAGGCCGCCAGCCGGGCGGTCGGGCAACCGGTGCGCATCGGCCGTATCGAGGCGCGCTGGCAGGGGCTGAATCCGGATCTCATCCTCGACGATGTGGTGATCGCCGACCGCCAGGGGGCACCGGCCTTTTCGCTGGCCCGCGTCGAAGGCGTGCTCTCCTGGCAGAGCCTGGTGCGCTTGCGCCCGACCTTGTCCCTGTTGGCTTTCGACGGCCCGGTGCTGCACGTGCGCCGCGAAATCGATGGCAAGCTGACGGTGGCCGGCATGGCGTCGGAGGGCGAAAGCGACCCGGCCTTTGCCGAGTGGGTTCTCGAGCAGAAACGCATCCGCATCCGCGATGCGACCATCGTCTGGGAGGACCGCCTGCGCCAGGCGCCGCCGCTGGTGCTGGAAGACCTGCAACTGGCGCTCGACAACAGCGGGCGTCGTCATCGCTTCGGCCTGTCGGCGGCACCGCCGGAAAACCTGGCGGCACGCATCGACATCCGCGGCGAGATCAAGGGTGAACTGGGCGATGCGCTGGAGCACCTGACCGGCAAGCTCTTCGTTGAACTGGATTACGCCGACCTGGCCGGTTGGCGGGCCTGGGTCGATTACCCGGTGCTCTTGCCGCAGGGGCGCGGGGCGCTGCGCATCTGGGGTGATCTCGACGACGGGACGGGCAAGGTAACGGCCGATGTGGCGCTGGAGGAGTTGCGTGTCCGCCTCGGTCGCAAGCTGCCCGAACTCGACCTGGCCAGCATGCGCGGTCGGCTGGAAGGCCGCTACAAGGCCGATGAATGGGCGTTGTCAGGGCACAAGGTCGAGTTGCTGACCCTGGATGGCGTGCGTGTCGCACCCACCGATTTCAATCTGGAGTGGCGCCAGAACCCGCCGGGTTCCCAGGTTAACGGCTCCGCCAGCGCGACCTTCCTCGATCTGGCGGTGCTGGCCAAACTGGCTTCCTACATGCCGCTCGATGCGAAAAGCCGCGAACTGCTCGAAAAGCACCGGCCGCAGGGGCGTATCGCCGAATTGAAAGCCAGCTGGACGCTGGATGGCGATACCCTGCGCCGCTATAGCCTGAAAACGGCTTTTCACCACTTGGGGCTGGAAGCCGGCGGCTATTTCCCGGGGGCGGAGGGCTTGTCCGGCATGATCGACCTGAGCGAGAAGGGCGGCGACCTGATCGTGGATTCCGGCCGCTCCGGCCTGTCGCTGCCCGCTGTTTTTCCTGAACCGGACATCGCGCTGACTGCGCTGAAGGCCCGTGCCAACTGGAAGAACAGCCCGGCTGGCACCGATATTCGCCTCGACAAGCTGGAGTTTGCCGGCCCGGATGCCGCCGGTTCGGCCCAGGGGGTTTATCGCTACACCGGTGATGGCCCCGGCGAGATCGATCTCACGGCCAAGGTCGAGCGGGCCGAGGCGACGGCGGTCTGGCGCTACATGCCGCATGTGGTCAATGCCGAAGCGCGGGCGTGGATTCGCCGGGGTATCGTGGCCGGCAAGGGTTACGACGGGCGACTGGTGCTCAAGGGCAAGTTGCAGGATTTTCCCTTCCGCGACGGCAAGGGCGGCAAGTTCGTCGTTACCGCCAGGGCGTCCGATGCCAGGGTCGACTATGCCCCGGGCTGGCCGGCCATCGACGGCATCGCGGCGGACATGACTTTCGATACCGGCATGAAGATCGCAGCCAGCCAGGGGCGCATCCTGGGGGCCGCGCTGTCCGGCGTCGAGGTACGCATCCCTGATTTCGAGTCGCACGAGGAAATGCTGCTGGTGCGCGGCCTGGCCCAGGGGCCGACCAGCGAGTTCCTGCGCTTCCTTGAACAAAGCCCGCTGGGTGAAAAGCTCGATCATTTCACCGCCGACATGAAGGCGAGCGGCAACGGCAGCCTCAACCTGGAGCTCGATATTCCGCTGCGCCATGCCCACGATACGAAAATGCGCGGCGACTACCGTTTCCAGAACAACCAGTTGCAGCCGCTGGCCGGCCTGCCGCCGCTCAATCAGGTCAATGGTCGCCTGCTGCTGACGGAAAGCACGGCCACCGCGCAGGACATCGTTGGCCGGGCATTTGGCGGCCCGCTCAAGGTGCAGGTCCGCAGTGCCGGCGACAAGGTCGGCATCCAGGCCAGTGGCACGGCGCAGATCAAGGAGGTGAGCAATCACTTCGGCTGGCCGCTGATCAATCATTTGAGCGGCAGTGCCGGCTGGAAGGCCGATATCGCCATCCGCAAGCGCACCGCCGAGGTCGTCGTCGAATCCGATCTGGTCGGCATTACCTCGCCGCTGCCCGAGCCGCTGAACAAGACGGCGGCGAGCGCGCTGCCGCTGCGCATTGAGCAAACCGTGCCGGAGGCCCAGCGCGAGCAGTATCGCATCGTGCTGGGCAAGGTCGGGCAGGGGGTGATCGTCCGTCGTCTCGGCAATTGGGAGCGCGGTGTTTTTGCCGTGGGCGACGGCGAGCCGCGCCTGCCGGACAGGGGCCTGGCCATCCGGGTGGCGACGCCGCGTATCGATGCCGATGCCTGGAAAAACTATCTGCCGGAGGGCAGCAATGGCGGCGCTGATGCCGGTGGCCTTGCGCTCAACGTCGTATCCCTGAAGACACCCTTGCTCCGCGTTTTTGAGCGTGATTTCAGCAATGTCGATCTGACACTGCGGCCACGCGACAGCGGCTGGCAGATCGGCCTCAACACCCGGGAGGCGGTTGGCGACATTTTCTGGAAAAGCGCCGGCGAGGGCTGGGTGGAGGGCAATTTCAAGCGCCTGGTCGTGCGTCCGGCGGCGGAGATCGGCGAGGGCAGCACGACACTGATCAATACCCTGCCCGGCATGAGCTTGTCGGTCGATGACCTGCATATCGGCGACAAGGCACTCGGCAAGCTGGAATTGAGGGCGCGCAACGACAAGGGGGCGTGGCACCTCGATACGCTCAATCTGCAGAATCCGGATGCTGTGTTGAAGGGCAAGGGGGTGTGGAACAACACCGGCCGCCACCAGACCCGGCTCGATTTCGAACTGACGGCAAAGGATGCCGGCAAGCTGCTCGACCGCCTGGGCTATGGCGATACGGTACGGCGGGGAACGGCCCGGCTCGCCGGCGACCTGCAGTGGAGCGGGCCGCTGACCGGTCTTCATTATCCGACCCTGAGCGGGCAGCTCACGGTGGCGGCCCAGAAGGGGCAGTTCAACAAGCTGGAGCCGGGCGTCGGCAAATTGCTCGGCCTGATTTCGCTGCAATCCCTGCCGCGGCGCCTGACCCTCGATTTTCGCGATATCTTCAGCGATGGCCTGGCCTTCGACAGCATCGAGGGCAAGCTGGCGATCCGCAAGGGGGTCATGCGCACGACCGACCCCTTGCGCATCTTCGGGCCGGCGGCGCAGATCGAAATGCAGGGCGAGACCGACCTGAAGAACGAGACACAGGATCTGCAGGTCGTCGTCCGGCCGGAAATCGGCAGCGCGGCGGCAGTCGGTGTGGCCATCGTCAACCCGGTGGTCGGCGCGGCTACCCTGCTCGCCAATACGGTGCTGCAGAAACCGCTCAACCGGCTGTTCAGCTACCGCTATCATGTGACCGGTACGTGGGCCGACCCGAAGATCGACAAGGCCGGTGAAGCGCCGCCGGAAGTCAAACCCAGCGTAGAAGAGGATAACAAGCCGTGAGCAAGCAGAATTGCCGGATCGCCGCCGTGCAGATGGTGTCCGGACCCCGTGTGGCAGAGAATCTCGAAACGGCCGGCCGGCTGGTCGCCGATGCCGTCGCCCAGGGGGCGCGGCTGGTTGTCCTGCCCGAGTATTTTCCCATCATCGGCGCCATCGATGCCGACCGCGTCCGCGCCGGCGAGCAGTTTGGCGATGGGCCGATCCAGGCCTGGCTGGCGGAAACGGCCCGCCGCCACGACATCTGGCTGTTTGCCGGTTCCATCCCGTTGGCCGCCTCGACGCCGGACAAGATGCGCAATTCCAGCCTCGTCTTCAATCCGGCCGGCGAATGCGTCAAACGCTACGACAAGGTGCACCTCTTCGGTTTCAGCAAGGGTGACGAGTCCTACGACGAAGCCAGCTTCATCGAGCCCGGCGATCAGTTGGCGGCGGTGGATACGCCGTTCGGCCGGGTCGCCCTGTCGATTTGCTATGACCTGCGCTTTCCCGAGTTGTACCGGGCGCTGGCGCCGGTCGACCTGATCCTGGTGCCGGCTGCCTTCACCGAAACCACCGGCCGCGCGCACTGGGAAATCCTGCTCCGCGCCCGGGCCATCGAGAACCAATGCTATCTGCTCGCTGTCGGACAGGGCGGCAAGCATGAAAGCGGCCGGCTGACGCACGGCAACAGCATGATCATCGACCCGTGGGGCGACATACTCGATCGCAAGGCCAAGGGGCCGGGCGTCGTCATCGCCGACCTCGACCACCAGCGTATCGCCGAAATCCGCGAGAGCCTGCCGGCTCTTGCCCATCGCAAACTGTAAGGAAGCTGAATGACCCAACCGAGCGCCCTGGCGCAAGCCGAATCCCTGCTGCTGACCCCGTTCTCGCTGACCGAGGGCGATCTGTCGCGGACCTTTGGCCAGATACTGAAGAACCAGGTCGATTACGCCGACCTCTACTTCCAGTATTCCCGTTCCGAGGCCTGGAGCCTGGACGAAGGCATCGTCAAGTCGGGCAGCTTCAACATCGACCAGGGTGTTGGTGTGCGCGCCCTCTCCGGCGAGAAAACGGCCTTTGCCTACTCCGACGACATCAGTGCCCGCGCCTTGGGCGATGCCGCCAATGCCGTACGCGCCATCGCTGCCGCCGGGCAGTCCGGCACCCTGCCTGCCTTGCAGGCAACCAGGGCGGCTCGCTCGTTGTACGTGCCGCACGATCCCATCGCCTCGCTGCCGGCTGATGCCAAGGTCAAGCTGCTTGAGCGCCTGGAGGGCTACGCCCGCGCCATCGACCCGCGCGTGGTACAGGTCATGGCTTCGCTGGCCGGCGAGTACGAGGTGATCCTGGTGGCCGGTTCCGATGGCCGCCTGGCCGCTGACATCCGGCCCCTGGTGCGCTGCTCGGTGTCGGTCATCGTCGAGGAAAACGGCAAGCGTGAGCAGGGCGGGGCGGGCGGTGGCGGGCGTTTCGACTTCGGCTATTTCGATGACGAAATCCTGCAGCGTTACGCCAAGGAGGCCGTCCATCAGGCGGTGGTCAACCTGCATGCCGAACCGGCTCCGGCCGGCCAGATGACGGTTGTCCTCGGTTCCGGCTGGCCCGGCATCCTGCTCCATGAGGCGGTCGGCCACGGCCTGGAAGGCGATTTCAACCGCAAGGGCAGTTCCGCCTTCAGTGGCCGCATCGGCCAGCGGGTCGCAGCCAAGGGCGTTACCGTGATCGACGACGGCACCATCGCCGATCGCCGCGGCTCGCTCAATTTCGACGATGAAGGTAATCCGACGCAGCGCAACGTGCTGATCGAAGACGGCATCCTCAAGGGCTACATGCAGGACAGCCTGAACGCCCGCCTGATGGGCGTTGCGCCGACCGGCAACGGCCGCCGCGAATCCTTTGCCCACCTGCCGCTGCCGCG
>ERZ1645187.3263-NODE-3263-length-13762-cov-6.363245_pt1 | contig 13762 bp, 15 predicted proteins | sample MGYA00575352_ERZ1645187 | MGnify/ENA primary metagenome ERZ1645187 (study PRJEB40837, sample SAMN11349314) | freshwater sediment metagenome | isolation source: river sediment | host: Sediment | place: India: Wazaribad , New Delhi | collected 2017-02-21 ...
GCCGAGCGCCGATTTCGACGGCTCCGTCGATCAGGTCGTCGTCTATCTCGAGGCCGCCGCCTGCCTCGATCCCGGCACTCATTACGTCTGGCTCGAGGCCCGCAATGCCAAGGGCCTCGGCGGCGCCGCCACTGGCCCCATCACAATTGAGGTAATCTGATGACCGATAGCACCACCACGCACGATCTGTTGGCGGTCTCGCTCGCGGACGAGGTGATCGTCAACCGCGATGGGAGCACCGCGCGCCAGTCGATCGGCAACCTGGCGGCCCAGATCTGGGGGCTCGGCGATACCGACCCGATCGCGGCCGCCACCTCCGCTGCAGCCGAGGCTGCGCAGACCGCCGAGATCGCAGCCGCCGCTGCTGAGGCCGCGCTCGACGCGACGATTTCGGCGGGCGGCTGGGATTACGCCCCTGCCGATCTGACGGCGCTCGCGGCAATCACCGGCATGATCGAGGGCGCGCGCGCCTATGTCGCTTCGGAGCAGGAGGTCTACCGATATGACGGCGCCGGGTGGATTGCGACGGGCGAAAACCCGCTGAGCGGATATGCTCGCGCGGACGCGCCGGGGCTAGTCGTCGGGGCGACGGGCGACGGGCGACGGGCGACGGGCGACGGGCGACGAGAATATCGCATATGCGTTGACGTTCGATGACCTAATCCGCACCTGGGTTCAGGTGGCGCCAGATGGGGGGCTCACCGATCACGCCAGAGATCAGGTCATGGCCGCGCTTTCGCCGTTCATCTCGGCTGACAAATTCCTCCACCGACGCGATGGGCCGACCGGAACCGCGAACGTGCAGTTTGGGTTTGTGACTGAGGATCTGATCCGCACATGGTTGGAGGTGGCGGAGGACTACGGACCGAGTGACTACGCCATTCAGCGTCTGCGTGCGGCGCTTGAGCCGTATTTTTCGGCGGCGGCAGATACTGTTCTGGTCGGGGCTGCGGTGCCGATCACCGGACTCAACTCCCCGCCGTCCATATCGTCGCCATGGCGCGAACACCCGATTGTTCGCAAGCTCGATGTCAATCCGATTATTGATTTCGCGGGCCAATCCGCCGAGTCGATCATGCGGCCATTTCTTGTGGATCTGTCACAATCCGGCGAATCCGGATATGCGCTGGTCTATTCCACCGACCACGCGGAGGACGCCGATAGCGGGATCTATGCATTCCATACGCTCGATCCGATCAATGGCCCGTGGACGGACCTCGGGCGCATCTTCGACACAACTCAGACGGACGGTGAGCAGGTCGAAACCCCGTCGATCATGTGGGATGAGGTGAACAGCCGCTGGCTGATGTATTATCAGGTCAAATTTTTCACGGGGTCGCGTGGGTCACAGGTGACATGCGTTGCCACGTCCCCCACGTTTTTCTCCTCGGGAACAACCCCTGCAACGTGGACCTTCCTGCAAAAGACCCATGATGTTAATCTGAGCTCGTTTTACCCAAGTGAGGGCGCAACGCTTGGGGATGGGCACAGTGGGTATTTCAAGCCATTCCGGCACGCGGGGCGCTGGTATGGCTACGGGCTCATGGGTGGCACTGATAACAGCACTATGGCGTTTTGGCTCTCGAATGATGGCCTCGAGTGGATGTATCACCCGAAAATCATCCAGCACATGCACCCGCAACTGAGCCATCTGAGCGGCTACAATGTCGCGGGCTATGTGTTCTCGGTGCACAGTTCGGTCGTGATCGAGCGCTCTGGCGTCAAGTGGATCGTTGGCCGCGCGTCTCAGGTTGCATCTGGTGGCGCGGAGGTGACGAACATCAGAACGGTAGCCATGCCTATTGGTGATGATGGGGTGTCTTTTGGTAGAGCAATCGACATTACGCCACCGGATCAGGCGTGGGAGGACGCTGGACGCGGGGTCGAGAGCATCGGGAGCGGCGTCATGTATCAGGGGCGGCTAATCTGCCCTTATCGTAACAACGGCGCTCAAGGTGCGTTCGGTCTGTTGGAGATCCTGTAATGCTGCAACTCGATTTTCGCGGTCGCGTCATTGAGCCCGGATACCTGTCGAAAACGCTCGGTGGCGATCTGGATAGCCGAGGGATCCCTGATCTGTGGGAGATTCCGACGACCGGGGGTTACGCTGGGGTGACGGTATCTGATCCCGTCGATGGCACCTATCTCAGCCAATATATGGGCAAGATCATGTCGCGAGCGGCTGGGTCTCCCGGCCCAATCAGGGTGCAAGGGCCAGTCATCAGGACAACCTACGGCATGGGCGGGATTTACACGTCGGCACATGTCATTGGGCTCGGCACCACGTCCATGTCGTTCAAGATGGGCCTGCTATCCGACGACAGTCAAACCGGTGTCTATGTCGAGCATAGCGGCTCACAGGCGTATCTGACCCGCGTAACCGGCGGCGTCGTGACTAGACAAGCTATTGCGCTGGATCTCAACGGCAACGTCGATCATGCGCAAATCGGCATCTGGGTCACACGCAACCAACGCCCCGAGCCTAACGATTGGACAGTGACGCTTGAGGTCAACGGGGGGCTGCGCGAGCAACTGTCTGGGGACCGGGATTATATGTCGATCGCATCCGTTCGGCCGGTCGTTGAATGGGTCTACTCCGGCACCAATGCCGTTAGCCGAACAATCTGCAACCATATCGCCACGATCTTTTGGCAGAACTGAGGTGTAATATGACTTCGCGAGTTTCTATCGGCGTCATCTCGGAGACCACTACCGGCACGGTCATCGGTTTTGATGAGGGTCAGCTGGTGCACGGCGCTATCTCGTATATCGAGCCTGCGCGAGACGAGCTGATCGCCGTTCCGGCACTCAGCGATCGCGTGACTAACTGGGCCAAATCGTCGTTTTGCAAATTGTCTGGCGCCAGTCTTGCGGATGCCGACGGACGGCTCGCTGAAAATAGTTTTGCTGCTGGCGAGGCACTGTTCGAGCTCACGTCGGCTGGCGCCCTGCATTGCGCAATCAATCAGAGCATCGCGGCGCAAACGCACGGGGTAGAGATCGGGCACTCTCAGGAGGTGCTGGACTACATGGAGGCTAATGTCGGCCATGTCTTCTATGCCGATTTCCTGACGGCTCCGACATCTCTCAACGCCTACGCTGAAACAATCACCTATACCTCGGTTGGTTGGGATTGTCTGATCGGTGACGCTGCGGTCAATAATGAGCTCGATCTGTTCATGGGGTTCAAAATCGTTCCGTCGAGCGCCGTCGGGCAGAGATATTACCGTCCGAATGCGGTATCATCGACCGTGCTGGGGGTGGCCGGCTCGAACCCGTCCACCGATACTCGCTGGCACTTTGCCACGGCGCGGGAGGTCACGAGCGGTCTTGACTTCACCAACTACCGCGCATCGTTTCGATGGCGCGGGTCGCGGGCATGGTCTGGCGGCAGCGTGAACGGCAATGTCGGCGGGCAGAGCCATGTCTTCTACTCGTCCTACATCGAAGATCTGACGGTTTCAGGGCGCTCGTATGCCGAGGTTTACGCGATGCGCGCGGCGCAGATCGCTGCCGATTTTGGCGAAGGCGGTCGCTACTACGGCGAGAGCTGGACTAACCCGGCGTCCGTGACGTGGTGATGTCGCTGCTTCCGACCGGTGGCAGCACCGTCTTGCGGAGGGGATCAGGATGCAACATGAGAGCACCGCCACACCGAGTTTTCGACTTTGAGCTTGGGAGCCCCGCCCCGCAAAGCTAATGTGTTCCCATCACGCGGCCAGAGCGCCTGGCTTAGCAACAGGATTTCAAATGACGCGAAATTACCGCCCAGATATTGACGGCCTCCGAGCCATTGCAGTGCTTGCCGTCGTATTCGCTCATGCCAAAGTGCCTTACTTTGACGGTGGCTACATAGGCGTCGATGTGTTCTTCGTGATTTCCGGTTACCTGATCACCGGGATCCTGTTCAAAGAGGTATCAACCGACCGTTTCTCGATCTTCGGTTTCTACGAGCGGCGGATGAAGCGGATCCTGCCTGCGCTCTATGCGATGGTCGCGGTGATCTCGGTCATATGCTGGTTCCTGCTGATGCCCGTCGATTACAAGGAATATGGCGAGAGCCTGGCAGGCGTCGGCTTGTTCATCTCCAATTTCTATTTCTTCATCAAGAGCGGTTACTTTGAAACGTCTTCCGAGTTCCGCCCGTTGCTCCACACCTGGTCGCTGGGGGTCGAGGAGCAGTTCTACATCGTCTTTCCCTTGCTGCTCTGGCTCTTGGCGCGTCTTCGGCTCTTGCATAGAGCGGTGCCAATTCTCGCGGTGCTTTGGCTGGTCTCTCTGCTGTCAAACGAGTTTGGATCCGTGAATGGCAGGTTCTATCTCCCCTGGTTTCGCGCTTGGGAGTTGCTTACAGGGAGTCTGATCGCCATCCTCCTTCGCGGAGAGGGTATCCGCCTGCCCGCGACCGCGCGACAGATCCTGGGCGCGGCCGCAGTGCTGATGATTATCGCGCCGATCTTCCTCTATACGCCCGAGACCCCGTTTCCGGGGCTGACGGCCTTGCCGCCGGTGCTCGGCGCCGCGCTGCTGATCAAGCTGGGTGAAGGCACCCCTAACAGCTTGCCGCTTGGCAGCCGTGCCTTGGCACTGCGTCCCGTGGTCTATATCGGCAAGATCTCATACTCGCTCTATCTCTGGCATTGGCCGCCGCTGGTTTTCTTGCGGTATGGTTCCCCGGCAGAGCCCTCGCCCATGGCGGAGCTGGGAGCCGTTGTCCTGGCCTTCGGGATGGCTGTCCTGTCTTATCACTACGTCGAACAGCCGATCCGAAAGGCGGAAGGGTTGAGCCGGCGTTTCGTCCTGGCCTCTGGCACGGCAGCTTGCCTGATAGCCCTGGTCTTCGGTGCATCGGCGAGGGTCTTCGATGGCCTGCCGGGGCGGCTGCCGGACCAGGTTGCCGCGATCAGCCAAACCGGCCTGGACATCAACCCGGATCGCAACCGGTGCGACTCGCGCTTCTTCGAGACGCTCGAGAACGGTCGTCCTTGCGTAGGCGGCGCGAAAGGGGCGGTGCCGACCTTCGCCGTCGTCGGGGATAGCTTCGCGGACGCGATGACGCCTGCGGTTCTGAAAGCCGGTGAAACCATTGGCTTGGCGGGGTATCAGATCACGTTCGGCGGCTGCTATCCGCTGTTGGGGGTATCGGGCGCCGGGTCGAACTGTGGCGACTATTTCCAGCGCGCAGCCGACTTCCTCGCCGAACATGACGAGATCACGCATGTCGTGCTGATCGCGCGCTGGAGCAGCGCCTATGAGGCGTCCCGCTTCGGCTTGAATGCGGGGAGCGGGCACTACATCACCGACGCCAAACACACCGGCCATAGCCTGGACGATACCCGCGGCGCGGTCCACGATGGGCTGATCCGGATGATCGAGGCCGTCGGCGACAAGCAGATCGCCATCGCGGCGTTCATCCCGGAGCAAGCCATGAACGTCCCCAGATCCGCCGGCGTCGCCCGGCTTTTCGGCAGACAAACGGACCTCGGCATCTCCAAGACGACCTTCGAGGTCCGTCAGACCCATGCGCGCGCCTCGTTGTCGGCGGTGTCGAAGCAGACCGGAGCAGAGCTTGTCGATGTGGGCCGGGTGATGTGCAATGCAGACTCATGCCCCGCCACGCGTGAGGACGGCCTGCCGCTCTATGTCGACGACAACCATGTAAGCCGCACGACCGCTGTTGCCCTCGCCCCGCTGTTCTTGGATTTCTTGGCGCGCACCCCAGCCCGTGTCGATGCGCCAGCCACTGCAAGCCAGTAGCCCCTTTCGGCGTCTTGGCGATCATCGCGGCTGGACGGGTTGCATAAGTGCGTCAGAAATCAGGGGGTGGAAAAAAATTCCGTCCGGAAGCTGGTGCGCCATTGTCCGAAAGCTGCCGCGCCGCCACACAGAAACGCCTTCTGTTCAAGGTCTTGCACGAAATTTGAGGCTTGGATTTTGAAGTGGTGCCCAGAGCCGGAATCGAACCAGCGACACGCGGATTTTCAATCCGCTGCTCTACCAACTGAGCTATCTGGGCACCGGGCCATCGGCGTTGCCGGGTCGGCGTTGGTGGGGGGTTACTAGACGAGGGCGCGGGGCCTGTCCAGAGGGTTTTGCGGATTTTTCGCCCTGATGCGCGAAAAATTTGCCAAGGCTCGGCGCCCGCCGCCGGCGCTTGGTGCGGCACCGCACGCCGGCTCTGCGCCTCGGCCCTTGTTTCGCGCCTCGAACCGAGCCAAGCTCCGAGAAAGGCGGGATTTTTCCCCGCCGGGAGGAGAGGATATGAAAACCGCCCTGACCGCCGCGGCCGCCGCGGAGCTGATCCCTGACGGTGCGAGCCTGCTGATCGGCGGGTTCATGGGGGTCGGCACCCCGAACCGCATCCTCGATGCGCTGGTGGCGCGGGGCGCGCGCGATCTCACCGTGATCACCAATGACACCGCCCGCCCCGGCCAGGGCATCGGCAAGCTGATCCGCGCGGGCGCGGTGGCGCGCCTCGTGACCTCGCATATCGGCCTCAACCCCGAGACCCAGGCCGGCATGATCGACGGCACGATCGCGGTGGAGCTGGTGCCGCAGGGCACGCTGATCGAGCAGATCCGCTCGGGCGGCATGGGGCTTGGCGGCGTGCTCACCCCCACCGGCCTTGGCACCGAGATCGAGGCGGGCCGTCAGGTGATCGAGGTCGAGGGCAAGCGCTACCTGCTCTTCCCGCCGATCACCGCCGATTTCGCGCTGATCGGGGCGTTGCAGGCCGATGGCTTGGGCAACCTGACCTATGAGCTCACCGCGCATAATTTCAACCCGATCATCGCGCTCGCCGGGCGCCGGGTGATCGCCGAGGCCGAGCTGATCGTGCCGGTGGGCACGATCCCGCCCGATGCGGTGAAAACCCCGGGGGTTCTGGTCGACCACCTGCTGAGCCGGGCCGTGTGAGGGAGAGAGCGATGAGCGAGAAAGATCTGATTGCGAAACGGGTGGCGCGCGAGCTCGCGCCGGGCAGCCTTGTCAACCTCGGGATCGGCCTGCCGAGCCTCGTGGCGAAATATGTACCGCCCGGGCATGGCGTGTTTTTCCAAAGCGAAAACGGCATGATCGGCCTTGGCGCGCCGCCGCCGATCGGGCTCGAGGACCCGCATATGACCGATGCGGGCGGCAATTTCGCCTCGATCGTGCCGGGCGCGGCCTCGATCGACAGCGCGATGAGCTTCGGGCTGATCCGGGGCGGGCATGTCGATGTGACGGTGCTCGGCGGGCTCGAGGTCGATGAGGCGGGGCATCTGGCGAACTGGAAGGTGCCGGGCAAGCGCGTGCCGGGGATGGGCGGCGCGATGGATCTCGTCGCGGGGGCGGCGCGGGTGATCGTGGCGATGCAGCATTGCATGGGCGGGGTGTCGAAGATCGTGCCGGTCTGCACGCTGCCGCTGACCGCGCAGCGGCGCGTCGATCTGATCGTGACCGATCTTGCGGTGATCGCGCCGACCGAGGCGGGGCTCGTCTTGCGCGAGCGCGCGCCGGGGGTGAGCACCGAGGCGGTGATCGCGGCGACGGCGGCGCGGCTGATCGTCGAGGGCGAGGTGCCGGAATTCGCCTGCGATTAGGCGGCGTTTCCGCAAGCGCGGCCGGATTAAGCCGCGCCTATCCGCTCAGTTCGGCCGCACCGGGCGCGCGAGCTCGTCGGAGGGCGCGCGCTCCTCTTCCTCGGCCAGATCGCCCGGGATCACATAGGAGCCCTTGAGCCAGCGCGCCAGATCGACATCGGCGCAGCGCTTCGAGCAGAACGGGCGGTATGTCTCCGCCGTCGGCTTGCCACAGATCGGGCAGCTCATTGCCGCCCCCCCAGCACCTGCGCGAGCGCCACCCGGTCGCGTTTGCGCACGAGCTCGAAGAGCCCGAGCGGGGTCCAGCCGGCAAGGCTCGTCTCCGCCGCCTCGCCCTTGAAGGCGGTGCGGATCTGTTGCTCGAGCACAGCGCGGTCGCGCTTCGGCATCGGCGCGAAATCGATCACGACCTGCCCGCCGAGCCCCTTGAGCCGCAAAATGCGCGGCAACGCGCGGGCGGCCGCGATATTGGCCTTGAGCGCGGCCGCGGGCGAGGTATCGGCGCCGGTATTCACATCGACCGCGACCAGCGCGCGGGTCGGCTCCACCATCATATGCCCGCCGCCGGGCAGATCGATGCGCGCCGCGAGCACCGCGTCGATCGCCTCGAGCACGCCATGATCCTCGAACCCCTCGACCACCTCGTCGGGCGCGGGCTCGGCCCAGTCGCGCCAGGCCGCCTCATGGGGCGCGGGCGCGTCGACCAGAAGCTCGGGCTCGCCCGCGGTATCGGCCAGCACCGCCTCGGCCAGCTCGCGCATCGCGGCGATATCCTCGACGAGCTCGCCCTCCTCGGCGTCCTCGGCGGCCGAGCGCAGGATCAGCCCCATCTCGGAGCCCTCCATCACCACCGCCGCGATCGCCTGCAGCCCCTCGCGGGTCTCGGCGTCATGGATGCGGCGCGAGACGTTGATCCCCGGCGCGCCGGGGGTGACGATCGCGTAGCGGCTCTTGAACAAGAGCCGCAGCGCCACCGGCAAAGCCTTGCCCGGCTCGGTGCCGCCCGAGACCTGCACGAGCACGTCCTGACCGGGCGCCAAGCCCTTGACCTCGCGCAGAAATCCCTTCTCGCCGCCGGGCAGGCGCACGAATACGCCGCCCTGCCCCTTCATCTGCCGCTCGATCCGCCCGCGGCAGATCGCGCCCGGCGCGAGCGCCACCACATCGGAGGTGTCGACGAGCAGATCCTCGAGCGCGCCATCGACCATCAGCGCGGCGGCCTCAAGCCCCGCAACCTCGCCCAGAACGACGATCCGGCCCTTCATGGCATCTCCTTCGCGAAAACTCCGGCGTCCGCGCGCCATTGATCGAGGCTGTAGCGCTCCTCGCGCACTTCGATCCCTTCTTCGCGGGCAAGCTGGATCAGGCTGTCGCGGGTGATGCCGGGCAGGATCGTACCGGTCAGCGCAGGCGTGGTCAGGCTGCCATCGGCAAAGGCAAAGAACAGGTTCATGCCGCCCAGTTCCTCGATCCAGCGATGTTCTGCCGCGTCAAGGAACAGGACCTGATCGTGGCCCTTGGCAAAGGCTTCGGCGGTGGGGACCAGGCTGGCCGCATAATTGCCGCCGCACTTGGCCGCGCCGGTACCGCCGGGGGCTGCGCGGGTATAGTCTGAAACCCAGATCGAAACGGCCGGAGCGCCGGACTTGAAATAATTGCCCGCCGGGCTGGCGATGACGATGAACTTGTAGGCCTTGGCCGGACGTACGCCCAGGAAAGCCTCGGTCGCGATCATGAAGGGACGCAGGTAAAGCGAGCCACCTTCGACGGTCGGGAACCATGCCTTGTCGGCGCGGACCAGTTCCTCGATCGCGCTGACGAACATTTCTTCGGGCAGTTCCGGCATGGCCAGACGGCGCGCCGAGGCGTTGAAGCGGGCGGCGTTGGCGTGGGGACGGAACAGGGCCATCGAGCCATCGGGGTGGCGATAGGCCTTCAGTCCTTCAAAGATTTCCTGCGCATAGTGCAGGACCGAAGCAGCCGGATCGAGCGGGATCGGGCCATAGGGAGCAACGGTAGGATTGTGCCAGCCGGCCTCTTCGCTCCAGTCAATCGTCACCATGTGATCGGTGAAGCGGCTGCCAAAGCCCGGATTCGCCACAACCTCGGCCCGCACGGCATCGGCCACCGGCGAAGGGTGAGGCAAGTGCGTGAACTGGGTCCGGGATTCGGCGAGAGTCGCCATGGGCTTTGATCCTTTTGCTGCGAGGCGTGCCCTCTGAACGAAAATTACCCACGGTGCAAGTGTGGGGTAATAAATGAAAAGGGGCTGTCGTTCTTTCCTGCATAGCCAAAATTGCCGTCCGGGCCAAGCCGGCAGCGGGCAAGATACGGCGCGCAAAGCACAAATGAGAAGGCCCGCCCTGGCTAAGCCAGAAGCGGGCCTTCACATGGTCAGCGGCCGGAAGTGCCGCTTACGAAGCCTTTATCGCGAAATCGAAACTCAGCGATAATGCTCCATAACGCGGATCACCGACCTCCCTGCTGAACCATGAGACATCGGTCACCTCCTTTCGCGCTGTTGAGCCAAGACGCTTCCGGCTGGAAGCTGGGGCCGACCCGCCGGTAAGCGAACCGTCCTTGCCCCAAGATGTGAATCATTCGCGGGCAATCAACAAGACTTGTATTGATTTTTTTCGCTGTCAGGATCGACCACTTCCGTTGCCTGTTTCAAGTTCTCCACAGGCGCGAAAAAGGGGTCAGCGGCAATCCTCGACCACGCGGCTGATTTCCGGCCAACTGGGCAGATACAGCGTTTCCTGACCCGCAGCCTCCAGCGCAAAGCGGCCCCGTGAAAAGGCGATGGCATCGAGCAGGGAATCGGTCGCGGCAATCGGCACGGTCAGCCAGCCATTGGCCGGAAAGGCCGGATCGCTGAGCAGCGGTCGGCGTAGGGAAGTGGTTGCAACAGCCAGCGGCATCGCCGTGGCGGCGGCTCCGGTGCGGGATAGTAGCACGCGGCCCTGCGCGCGGTCGCAACTGAGCGTGACGAGGGCATTGCCGCTTGCGCCGGTAAAGGTCGCGGTCGAGCGGCCATTGGGCAGGCTCCAGGTCCAGTTGCCCGGTGTTTGCGCCGCATCACGCCAGTCGGCGGGCGGCTGGGGTAGGGGCGCGGGCGGGATCGGGCGCGGCTTGGTGACCGGGGCCGGTGCAGGGGCTGGGCGCGGGGTGGCGCAGCCGGCCAGTGCCAGCGCAAGAACGAGGAGGGGAGCAATTGCCTTCACGCCTCTTCTATGGAAGGAGCCGCCAAGATGAGCAAGGTACCGAAAATCCGGGTCGATCAACTGCTGGTTGAGCGCGGCCACGCCGAAAGCCGCACCCGCGCGCAGGCGCTGGTGCTGGCCGGGACGGTCTTTTCCGGGGAAACCAAGATCGCCAAGCCGGGCCAGACCCTGCCGGCAGACGCGCCGCTGGAAGTGCGCGGGCGCGATCATCCGTGGGTTTCGCGCGGCGGGATCAAGCTGGCCCATGCGCTGGAGGCCTTCGGGCTCGATCCCAGGGGCGCGACCGCGATGGACATCGGCAGTTCCACCGGCGGGTTCACCGATGTGCTGCTCCAGAACGGCGCGGTGCGGGTCTTCGCGGTCGATTCGGGCACCAACCAGCTCGCCTGGAAGCTGCGCCAGGACCCGCGCGTTACCGTGCTGGAGCAGACCAGCGCCCGCATCCTTACCCCGGACCTGATCGACGCGCCCTGCAACTGGGTGGTCTGCGATGCCAGCTTCATTGGCCTCGCCAAGGTGCTGGAAGTGCCGCTGCGCCTGGCCGCGCCCGTCTGCCAGCTGGTCGCGCTGATCAAGCCGCAGTTCGAGGTGGGGCGGGGCGAGGTCGGCAAGGGCGGGGTGGTGCGCGACCCCGCGCTGCACGAACGCGTCTGCGCCGAGGTGCGCGAATGGCTGGAAGGCGCGGGCTGGCAGGTGCAGGGGATCGAAACCAGTCCGATCACGGGGCCCGAAGGCAATGTCGAGTTCCTGATCGCCGCGCGGCGAGGCTGACCTCCGCCCCAGTCCTCCGCAGTCCGTTGCCATACCCCCGCACCGTTCGTGTCGAGCTTGTCGAGACGCGCGCGCGCAACCGTGTCTCGACAAGCTCGACGCGAACGGTGCGGGTGGAGGCTCGAATGTTCCCCAGACCCATTCCGGCACACTCCGAAACGCCCCGGGCATTGCCTAGCGGCCACTCCCTCGCCAATATCCGATTGCAGCGTATAGCGAATCGGGATCGTGACCCAATGACTGAGCTTGCATCGCCCGGGCAATTGCGGGCCAGCTTCATGCGCTGGGGGCTGGTGCTTGTCCCCGGGATCGTGCTGCTCGGCTTCGTTTCGGGGCGGATGGCGCAAAGCGGACCCGACAATCCGTGGTTCGCCGCGCTGGTCAAGCCGGACATCTATCCGCCGCCTGCCGCCTTCGGGATCGTCTGGACCATCCTCTATATCCTGATGGGGCTGGCCACCGCGATGATCGTCACCGCGCGCGGGGCACCGGGGCGGGGGCTGGCGCTTGGCGTGTTTGCCATCCAGTTGCTGCTCAACCTTGCCTGGTCGCCGCTGTTCTTTGGCATGCAGCAGATCACCTATGCGCTCTACCTGCTTTTCGCGATTGATGTGGCGGTGCTGCTTACGCTGGTGCTGTTCTGGCGGGTGCGCCCGCTGGCCGGGGCCATGCTGCTGCCTTACATGGCCTGGGTGCTGTTCGCGACGCTGCTCAACTGGCAGTTCCTTGAGGCCAATCCCGGTGCGGACGGTCCGCTGGGCGGGGGCGAGGCAGTGCAGACGGTGGAGTTCAAGTAACCCCTTGCGCAGCGCGCCGCGCACCGCCATCTAGCCACCATGCAAAGCGAAAACCCTCTGTTCGCCGATCTCGCCAAGCTGCTCAACAGCGCGGCTGGCACCATGGCCGGAATGGGCCGCGAAGCCCGTGAAGCCGCGCGCGAGCGAATGAAGGAAGCCATGGGCGGGCTCGATTTCGTCAGCCGCGATGAATTCGACGCGGTCAAGGATATGGCTGCCAAGGCGCTGGACGAGAACGAAAAGCTTGCCGCGCGGATCGCCGCGCTGGAAGCCGCTGCGGCGCCCAAGGCCAAGGCGAAGAAGTAGGTCGCACTGCTGATCCGCTGCGGAGGTTGAACCACCGCGCGTTTCCCGCCACATCGCGCTGATGCAATTGCGCGCCGAGGCTCTGGTCTGTGCCGTCCGCCCCCACGGCGAAACGGCGGTGATCGCGCGTCTGCTGACTGCCGAACGCGGCCTGGTCGCGGTTTACGTCGCGGGCGGGCGCGGGCGGCAGCTGCGCCCGGTGCTGATCCCCGGCAACATGGTCGATGCGGACATCCGCTCGCGCTCCGAAAGCCAGCTTCCCTTCGCGCGGCTGGAACTGCTGGTGAGCCGCGGCCCATGGCTGACCGAGCCGTTGCCCGCCGCGGCCATCGGCTGGGCCTGTTCGCTCACCGCCGCCGCCCTGCCGGAGCGTCATGCCTATCCCGCCGTTTATGCCGCACTCGCCGCGCTGCTCGATGCGGTGTGCCACGCTCCGTCCGCGCGCGGCTGGCTGCCGGGGCTGCTGACCTACGAGGCGCTGGTGCTGCGCGAACTCGGCTATGGCGGCGATGTGGTGCAGCCCGCCGGCGAGGACTGGGCCGCGCAGCTGGCCGCCTTCGACCTGTCAGGCGCGCGGCTGGAGCGCTATCCGCTTGCCGAACGTCGCGGCGATGTTATGGGGGCGCGCACCATGCTGCGCCAGCGGCTGGCCCGGATTTCATAGAAGCGGAAGACCCCATGAAGATTGCGGTATTCGCCGGCGACGGCATCGGTCCCGAGGTTACGGCTCAGGCCGTTCGCGTGCTCCAGGCGCTGGACCTGCCCGGGCTGGAACTCACCGAAGGCGATGTCGGCGGCGCGGCCTACAAGAAGCACGGCCACCCGCTGCCCGAAGCGACGCTGGAGATTGCCCGCCAATCGGACGCGATCCTGTTCGGCGCGGTCGGCGATTTCGATTGCGACCATCTGGAACGCCATCTGCGCCCCGAACAGGCGATCCTGGGCCTGCGCAAGGAAATGGGCTTTTTCGCCAACCTGCGCCCGGCCAGGGTCTTTGCGGGGCTGGAAGATGCCTCCGCGCTGCGCCCCGAAGTCGCCAGCGCGATCGACCTGCTGATCGTGCGCGAACTGAACGGCGACGTCT
>ERZ1645187.3264-NODE-3264-length-13758-cov-5.211414_pt1 | contig 13758 bp, 11 predicted proteins | sample MGYA00575352_ERZ1645187 | MGnify/ENA primary metagenome ERZ1645187 (study PRJEB40837, sample SAMN11349314) | freshwater sediment metagenome | isolation source: river sediment | host: Sediment | place: India: Wazaribad , New Delhi | collected 2017-02-21 ...
ACTGCCGCCAGACCGGCTGATCCAGCCCCATCCGCTCACGCAGGGCGGCGATCATCTCTGGCGTCGCCTTGGGGCCAAGGGCCACCGAGGCGGGGTCGCCGGGGATGAGATAGATCATCGAGAACAGGATCGCCATTGCCACAAGGATAATGGCGATCCCCAGCCCGAGCCTGCGCGCAGTATAGGTCAGCATGGAACTCCGTCCGGCTCGGCTTGCGTCAAACCGGCTATCAGGCCGGTTTGAAGTCGTTCAACAGGGGCATGCCGTTCGGCAGCAGGGCGGGCACCACGGAATTGCGGTATTCCACCCCCACAACCTCATGGGTCAGGAAGACGTACTGGCCGCTTTCCTCCATGATGTCCTGCATGCGCTTGTAGATCGTGTCACGCGCCGCGGGGTCCAGTTCCACCTGGCCCTTGGCGTTCAGCTCGTCATACTCGGCATCCGAGAACCGCTCCCAGTTCCAGACGCCGACCTGTTCGGTGGTGAACCAGGCGGTGGCCCAGCTGGGATCGGGCTGCATCGAGAAGCGCGAGATGTACATCTGCAGCTTGTTCCAGGTGTCGCCATCCTTGGACCCAAGGGTCCAGAAGGTGCCGGAATCGTGCTGCTTGATCTCGCAGGTGATGCCCACGTCGGCCAGATTGGCCTGAATGACCTGCGCCGCCGTCAGACGTTCGGTCTTGTTCAGGATGTCCAGCGTGATGGTCAGCCCTTCGGCGCCTTCCTGCGCCAAGAGTTCGCGGGCCTTGTCGGGATCGTAGCTGTAGATATTGGCGTCGCGATGCCCCGGCAGGCCCGGCGCGATGATCCCGGTCGAGGTGGCCGCCGCGCCATAATAGGCCGCATCCACCACCGCCTTGGTGTCGATGGCATGTTGCACCGCACGGCGGATGTTGGGGTTGTCAAACGGCGCCACGTCCTTGTTCAGCCCCAGCCACACAAAGGCCAGCGAGGGCTTTTCGATCACGGTCGCGTCGGGCGGCGGGGTTTCCTTCAGCCGGCTGATCGACGAAACCGAGGTCCAGGTGTAATCCAGATCGCCCGCCTCAAAGCCAAGCTCGGCGGTCTTTTCATCCTCGATCGGGGTGATGTGGATTTCGTCATAGGCGCCCTGCTCGTACTTCCAGTCCGGGTTGCGGACGAGGATGGTCTTCTGCTTGGGCAGCCATTCCTTCAGGATATAGGGACCGGACTGCGCCACCGGCTTGGTGGCGATCTTGCCGCCCAGCTCGGTCACCGCCTTGCGCGACACGATGATCCCCGAGCTGCTGGGCAGCGTCGATGTCCACAGCGGCGCGAAGGGCGCGTTCAGGTGGATCAGGCCCGACAGCGTGTCCTTGACCTCAACCTCCTTCAGGGTGGCCCAGTCGCCGGCATAGGCGCTTTGCGAAGCCGGGTCGGCGATCCGCTCGATCGAGAACTTCACGTCATCGGCGGTCAACTGGCCGTAGCCATCCGTAAAGCCCAGTTGATCCTTCAGCTTGAAGGCCACGGTCAGCGGGTCAAGCTGTTCGATGCTTTCCACGGCCGAAGGCTCCCACCCCCATTCGTCGCCGGCCTTGGGCCCCACCAGCTTGGTGTAGATGCAGTTCATGATGTCCAGCTCGGGGGCGGCCAGCATGTGCGCGGGGTCAAGGATCTGCAGATCGCCGTATGAGCGGACGCGCAGGATGCCGCCGCCGGCCGCCGCCGCCCCACGCGGGAAGACCAGCGCCGAAAGGCCAATCGCACCGGCGCCGACAAAGAGTTGCCGCCGGTTCACGGCAAATCTGGTGATGGTGTCTTTCGTCATCCTGAAACTCCCTTTGCTTGGTATGGCAGTCATGCGACCTGGCGTCAGCTTGAAAGGCAGAGACGCATGTGTCTGTTCCGTTTACCGCTTGACCAGTCGTTTTCGGGCATTGGCATTTGCGCTGGTTCACCTGCTGTCATGCTGCCATTCCCGCGCGGGCCCCTTCCAGAATTGCTTCTTCGACGGTTCGCGCGCCAAGGGCATCACCAGCCACCAGAACCGGTATCTTGATCCCCGCCAACTCTTCCTCAAGCCGGGTGTCCGAGGCACCGCCGTGGCTGAGGATCAGATTGTCCACCCCGGCAAATTCGACAACCGAACCGTTGATCGCATGTTCGAAATACACGGTACCGTCCTGAAAGCCGCCAAGCCGCATCAGGGGTTCCACACGGACACCAAGGCCATGCAGTACCCCAAGCGCGTGGCCTTTCGTGGTGCCCGGCAAGTTGTCTCCGGCGTTGAAGCCAAGGGCGCAAAGCCGCACCTCATGCCCTGAACGGGCCAGCATTTCGGCAAGCCCGAGGCCAACCCAATCCAGCGTGCTGTCCGCAATCAGAACCCGCTTGCCCAGCTTGACCGGCCGTTCCAGCAGGTCCCAGCCATGAATTGTCGCGGGGTCGTCATCTCCGGGAAAGGACGGGCGGGCGGGCAGGGCCCCGGTGGCGACGATGACCACCTCGGCACCTTGCTGCGTGACCATGTCGCGGGTGACGCGGGTGTTCAGCCGGATCTCGATGCCAAGCCCGGCCATTTCGGCCATCAGGTTGGTCGCCACGCCGCCGAACTCCTGGCGGCCAGGCAGGCGCTCCGCAAGACGGACATTGCCGCCCAGACGAGGTCCCGCCTCGCACAGCACGACGCGATGTCCGCGACGGGCGGCGACCACGGCCGCCTTCATCCCGGCCGGCCCGCCCCCCGCCACCAGCACAAGACGGGGGGTGGCCGCCGGCTCCATGGCAAATTCAGCCAGCCGGCCGGTTTCCGGCCGCTGGATACAGGTGACGAAACCACCCTTCCGACCATGTCCGATGCAGGCCTGATTGCAGGCAACGCAATAGCGGATGGCCTCGGTCAGCCCGGCTTCGGCCTTTGCGGGCATCTGCGGATCGCAGATCAACGCCCGTGTCATTCCGACCAGATCGGCGTTGTTTCCGGCCACAAGTGTCTCGGCCACCTGCGGGTCATTCATCCGGCCCGTTGCCAGCATCGGCTTGCCGATCACCCGACGAAGCGCGGCAAACTGCGGGCTGGCATATCCCGCCGCAAAGGCCATCGAGGGCGAGACATGGACCAGCCCGTCCAGCGTGGCACAGGACCCCGGCGTCACATGGAGGAAATCCACCGTCTCCAGGGCATCCACCGCCGCCGCCTCTTGCAGGGCATCGGCATGGGTCAGCCCGGCCGCGCTCATCTCGTCGCTGGGCAGGCGGACACCCAGCACCTTGCCGGACCCGATGGCCGTGCGCACCGTGGTGATGATGTCCCGCATCAGACGGAAGCGGTTTTCGAAGGACCCGCCGTATTGGTCGGTCCGCAGATTGGAGCGCGGATCCAGGAATTGCGAGATGAGGTGCCCGTGATGGGCCGAGATCTCGATCCCGTCCGCCCCGGCCTGCATCAGCCGCCGCGCTGCCGCACCATAGCTGGCCACGATCTCGGCGATCACAGACACCGACAGGGCGCGCGGCATCAGTTGGTTGGCCTCGCAGCGCACGGCCGAGGCAGACCAGGTCGGCGCCACCGTACCGTCCGAAGTGCCCCCCGCAATATCGTCGCGCCCCGGATGATAAAGCTGCACCAGAACCGGCACGCCCTCGGCATGGATTGCCTCGATCACGGCCCGATAGCCGGGAATGCAGTCATCGGTATGGGCTACGGCATAGCGCCCCGCCCCGATACCAGTCGGGTGGGTCGACGTCGCCTCAAGGATGATCAGACCCACGCCGCCCTGTGCGCGTTCGCGCTGATAGTCAACGATCTGAGGGGTCTGTAGCCCGTTGACCGGCATGTAGGTGCCGTGGGCGGTCAGGACGATCCGGTTCTTCAGCCGCAGCGGGCCAAGTGCGAAAGGCGTGAAAAGATGCGGAAACTTGCGGTCCATCGCATGACCTTTCGCTGGCGTCGCATCCGCAGGATAGTCTGCGCCGCCGCCCCGCAACACTTCGCAACCGAAAGGCATTGGTCCCAATGTGACGCGCCAGATGCGTCACATTGCGAAGCCTAGCCGGGCGTAGCCTCGAGAATCGGGCGGCCCGACGGGGAAAGGGCGCCCAGCAATTCCCGGATGTCCTGGGGAATCTGATCGGCAGGATACTGGCCACACAGCCGCAGGGTCCGCCGCAGATCCGGCGCGGTCTCGATCCGCTCCAGTACCACACGCGATGCGGCGGGTGTGCGCCGGTGCATATCGGTCAGCGACAGGTGCATCCCGTACAGCCGCCGAACCGGACTGTCATAACCGGGATAAAGGATGGTCTGGTTCATATCCTCATGCCGCAACTCTTCTTCCTGCATCACGGTCAGCCGATCGCCCACCTCGGCCATCACGCCGACGTATTTCGAGATCCGCTGCGCCCGGCCCTTCCGGTCATGGCGGCGCAGGTATTCGATGTTCTTCCAGACCATCAACCCGTCCTGCCGGGACAGCCGCACGAAGGAAACGGTGAAAAGCCCCACCATCGCAAAAGACGGCGAGTAGAGCATGTAGTCTCCAATATAGCGGTCCGGCAGTCCGCGCGATGACGCCTGGAACCGGGCGACGGCGGGCGGCAGGCGGTCCGCCTGCCCCAGGGGGCGCAGCGCGACAAGACGGCGGAATTCATCCTCCGGCAACAGCAGTTCGGATTCCATCACGCCGAAGAAATCGCAGATCCGCCGCATGTTGCGCCGCGAGGGCATGACGCTGCCGGCAAGATATTTGTTGAACTGCTGGCGGTTGAAGCCAAGCCTGCGGCAGATCTCGGCAATCGAGCGCTGATAGCTGCACAGCAGGCCCAGATTGTGGGTGAAGTCTGATCCGCCGCCCATCCTTACCCCTTGCCCTTCGCATCACGACACTGCTTGTGCTTCAGTTTGCGAAATCCCCTTCACGGGCTGCGAAGTTCCGAAGCCGCGGTCCGCCGCCTAGTCTGATCCCAATTTCGGGGAGGGTCAAATGACGCTTGGGCAGCTTCTGCTTTGGCAAGACGGCTTTGTCCGGGCATGGGAAGGGCAGGATACCGATCTGTTCCTGACCCTTTTCACCGAAGATGCCACCTATCAGGACACGCCCTATACGGTGCCGTTCAAGGCGTGCGATTTTCGTGCCTTCTGGGATGGTCTGGCGCGTGAGCAAAGCAACAATTCCATGCGCTTCACCGAAAGCCATGTGCTTGGCGACGGCAAGGCGCTGGCGCTCTGGACCTGCGAGACCACGACCCTGCGCCGAGGTGGCCAGCGCTGCGAGGCCAGTGGCGTCATGCTTCTGACCTTCGCCGCTGACGGCCGCTGCCGGACCCTGCGCGAATGGCAACACAGTCAAGTTCTTGGCACCCCGCATGAACTGCGGACCTTCCCGGCAGCATGATCCCCACCCTTTCCTGACACGAGGTTGCCATGGCCACCGCCCGCCCCGTCCGGTCGATCGAAAACCTCTGGGTGCCGATGCCGGACGGCACCCGGCTTGCCGCCCGCATGTGGCTGCCCGACGATGCGCAGACCGATCCCGTGCCGGCGATCATCGAATACATCCCCTATCGCAAACGCGATTTCACGCGGTCGCGCGATGAAAGAATGCACCCCTGGTTTGCCGCGCAGGGCTATGCCGCGATCCGCATCGACATGCGAGGGTCCGGCGAATCCGACGGGGTGATGCCCGACGAATACCTGGCGCAGGAACAGCAGGACGGCGTGGATGCCATCGCCTGGGTCGCGGCACAGCCCTGGTGCAGCGGCAAGGTGGGCATGGTGGGCAAATCCTGGGGCGCCTTCACCGCCGTACAGATCGCCGCCCTGCGACCGCCGGCGCTGAAGGCGATCATTCCGGTGATGGGCACCGACAACCGCTATCTCGAGGATATCCATTACTCGGGCGGCACCATGATGATGGACAACCTCTGGTGGGGAAGCATCATGCATGCCTTCAACTCGCGCCCGCCGGACCCCGAGCTGGTAGGAGACCGCTGGCGCGACATGTGGCTTGAGCGGCTGGAGGCCAATGACTACTGGAGTCTGGAATGGACCCGGCATCCGCACTGGGATGCCTTCTGGCGCCACGGCTCTGTCGCCGCCACGCCCGAAGCGATGGAATGCGCCATCTGGTACTGGGGGGGATGGGCAGATCTGTATCGCGATACCCCGTTTCGGATGGCCGAATTGCAGAAGGCGCCGCTGCGCCTGACCATCGGGCCTTGGGCGCACCTGTATCCGCACGAGGGTGCGCCCGGTCCGAAGGTGGACTTCTGCGGCCAGGCGCTGCGCTGGTGGGACTACTGGCTGAAAGGCATCGCGAACGGTGTGGCGGAAGAGCCTGCCCTGCAAATCTTCCAGACCGATGGCAGCGTGCCCGCCAAGTATGTGCCGCGGCGGCCCGGCCACTGGTTTTCCGAAGAGCGGTGGCCGTCGCCCAATGTCGCGTCGCAGGTTCTGAGGCTGGGTCCGGGGCGGCTGACGGAAGCGGCCGAAACGGCCGAGCTGGTGCTTGGCCCCCGTCAGAAGGTGATATGGTCCGATGGCGACTGGGTTGGCTTCGGGGTGGAAGGCGACCTGCCTGGCGATCAGCGCGTGGACGATGGCGACTCGCTGGTCTTAACGGGTGAGCCACTGGAAGAGGCCCAGGACATCCTAGGCAACCCCGAGCTGGAGCTATTGCTTGAGGCCAGCGCCCCTGCGGCCAACATCTCCGTTCGGCTGATCGACGTGGGGCCTGACGGGGCCGAGTATTCGGTGACGCGCGGGTTGGCCAATCTGGCGCAGAACGCGGACCGTTCTGCCGCCGTCCCGCTGGTTCCCGGACAGCGCTTCTCGACCACCGTGCGTCTGCACGGAATCTCGCACCGCTTCCTGCCGGGGCACCGGATCAAGCTTGCGGTTTCGAACGGATACTGGCCCATCATCTGGCCGGCGGCGGGCGCCGTTTCGTTGCGGCTTTTCACCGAAGGTGCCGGGTTGACCCTGCCGGTGCGCAGCATTCCGGCGGGCGAAGCGCCCTTCGACCTTCCCGCGCCGCCCCCCGCGGCTGCCCAAAGCCCGGCGTACACCACACTTCGGCCCGGGCGACTGGAGCGGGACATGCACGTCGATCAGCTGACCGGAGAGATAACCCATCAGAGCTTTTGCGACGGAGGCGTCTTCGGCCCGATCGGCCGCATCCGGCTGGATGCCATCGGGTTGGAAACGCACCATGTCACCAACCGCATCTTCCGCATCCGCCCCGATGTTGCGGATTCGGCGCATTACGAGATGTCGCAGAGCTATGAACTGGCGCGCGGCGACTGGAATATCCGAACCGAAATCTTCGACGCCTGTTCCTGCGACTCAACCCATTTTCACATCCGCTCGAAGGTGGAGGCATTCGAGAACGGCCGGCTGGTTCATTCAAGGACATGGAAGGAAAGCATCCCGCGCCCATGATTTCGGGCGATGCAAGCCGACAAGTCCAACCCAAGTCGCGCGGACCGACCCTTGAACCAGGGCTGCAGCAGGCTGGCGTAAAGGCCGGGAACAGGGTCGATGCCGGGCGCTCAAAGTTTCGGGTATGCGAAGAGATCGGTGGCAAGGGGAATGCGTTTCCCGCCCGCTCCCTCGAAGGCGACCGGCCCTACCTCTGGATCGGCGCGGCGGGCGGATCGTCTCGGTGGCGGTCATCATCGCCATCAGTGTGAACACCGAAGGGCGGCGTGAGGTTCTGGGCCTCGAAATTGGCGCTTCCGAGGCCGAACCGATCTGGGCCGAGTTCCTGCGCAAGTTGACGCGGGCGAGTCCTGCGAGGGATGAAGTTGGTCATCAGCGATTTCCCCAAAGGCATCACGGCCGCCACGTCCAGGGTTCTCAGCGCCACCTGGCAGCGCTGCCACGTCCACTTTCAGCGCAACGCCCTTGCCCATGCAGGAAAGAGCGGGCGGCGCGTCCTTGTGTCTGCCTTCATCGCAACCGCCGTCGCCCAGGACACCGCCGGGGCCGCCAGCATCCAGTGGCGGGCGGTCGCCGGTCAGATCAGGCCAAAGGTGCCGAAGCTTGCCACGCTGACGGATGAAGCCAAGCATGACGTGCTGGCCTACATGTCCTTCCCGAAGGAACATCGGGCCAAGCTGCCTTCGACCCACCCGATCGAACGCCCGAACGGCGAGATCGAGCGCCGCGCCGATGTCGTCGGCATCTTCCCCAACGATGCCGCCATCGTCCGCCTGGTCGGCGCGCGGCTTCTGGAACAGAACGTTGAATGGCCGTCCAACGCGCCCGATACATGACGCTGGATACCATCGCACCGATGGGCGAGGGTATCGTTTTCAGCCTGCCCGCCGCGGCATCCTGGTCAAGCTGGCCCCCGCAGCGAATAGCGGTGACGATCAGCGCCAGCTACACCACGACAAGGGACAGCATCCTTCAGGCGCCCAGACCTCTTCAGGTCGTGGCCGTCGCGCGAATGACCTGGTTTCCCTGAGGTTCAGCAGCTGGTGCCTTAGGCAGGCATCGACCGCCAGTCGGGCCGCGTGCTTGACACTCACCTGCGCCCCGCCTAGTGACGCCAGCCCTGCCGGGCACAAGGATCATGAGCATGGCGCACAAGGCACTTGGGCTTGGGGTGGACTTCGGCACGTCGAACACCGCCGCGGGCTACATGCAGGATGGGCGGTCCTGCCTGATCTCCTTTGCGCCCGGCCAGACCACCATTCCCACGACCTTCTTCTTCGACTTCGACACGCGCAGGATGCTGATCGGCGAACCCGCCAACCAGGCGCTGCTCGAAGGCGCGCACGGGCGCTTCATGCGGGCGCTCAAGCGCATTCTGGGCACCCCCCTCATGCATGAGCCCCGCCAGCTATTGAACGAGCGGGTGACCTTCGTCGACATCATCGCCCGCTTCCTGGCCCAGGTGAAGGCGCGGGCCGAGGCCGAGGCCGGGGTGACCTTCGACCGCGTTTTGTCGGGACGGCCGGTGGTGTTCCATGGCACGGGCGACCCCCGCGAAGCCGCAGCCGAGGCCGACCTGCGCGCCTGCTACCTGGCGGCCGGCTTCCGCGAGGTGGAGTTCATGCCCGAACCTCAGGCCGCCGCCATCGCCAGCGGTGCGCTGGAGGAAGCGGGGGTGACCGGGCTGATCGTCGATGTGGGCGGCGGAACCTCGGACTTCTCGCTGTACCGATCTGGCCGCGACGGGGTGACGATCCTGGCCAATCACGGGGTGCGCATCGGCGGGACGGATTTCGACCGCGCCATCAGCATCGACCGGGTGATGTCGCATCTGGGCAAGGGGACAGAGCTGCGCAAGGTCCTGGGGTCCGGCAGTTCACCCGTGCCGAACGCCATCTTCAACGACCTGGCGACCTGGGAAAAGATCGCGTTCCTCTACACGCCGCAGAACCGTCGGCTGGCGGCCGAGATGGTGCGCCTGGCGCATCAGCCGGAAAAGCTGGCCCGCCTGGCGAAGGTGCTGGAGGATGAACTGGGGCATGACCTGAGCTTTGCCGTGGAGCGGGGCAAGATCGCGGCCAATGGCGGGGCGGAAAGGGCGTCCATCCAGCTGGACAAGATCGAACCGGGCCTGGCCATTCCCCTTTCGGCGGATGCCCTGACCGAAAGCCTGGCCCGCCATGCCGAGGCGCTGGCCGCAGGTGCATGTCAGACGCTTCGGATCGCGGGCCTGGAGGTCGCCAGCGTCGAGAAGGTGGTCTACGTCGGAGGCTCAAGCCTGATGTCACTGGTCTCGCAGACCATGCGGAACCTGTTTCCGGAGGCCGCTCATTCCTTCAGCGAGGTCTTCACGGCAGTTGCGGATGGTCTGGCCATCGCCGCAAGTGACGCAAGGTCGATACGGTCGCGTTGACTTTGGCGACGGCGTGACCACCCAGGGTCCGTCCCGGCGCGTCAGCTGCCGGAGGCGTTCGCGGCCCTTGGCCGACGGTCGTTCCTGCTCAACCGGCGTCGGCTTTCGGCTTTGGAAGATCCTGGATGTCCGACCCAGAGGTTCTCCAGCGCCTTGGTGACGAACCCCGTCCTCAGGGTCAGCCTGTCAACGCCGTCCTTGCCGGACCTGCGACGGGTGCATCGCGCGCGGCCTGCCAGCGCAACGTCGACCTGCTGACCGCGCGTAGCCTGATCCGGGGGGGCATGGTGCTGGGGAGGCATGGGGCCGGCCGGCGCGGAGGTTGCCGCGCATCAGCGCCCCTGGAAAAGCTCGGAATCGTCGACGACCTTCTGAGCCAGCAACAGACTGCACCCGAGGCTGTCACCCAGCTCGGCCGCGATCGAGCGACTGAGCCAGCGCGTCCAGACGCTGTGTCGGTGGTGTCCGACAACGACGAGGTCCGCCTCGGTCTCGACCGACACCCTGGTGATGGTTTCGACAGGGTCGCCGGACGCAAGCTGCACCTGCGGGGAAAGCCCCATTCCGGTCAGCCTTTGCCGGCCCTCTTCCAGGATTTGGTCCAGATCGCTTTGCTGTTGGCCAAGTGCGACGGTATCCGCCCCCATCGCAAAGGCATTGGCCGAGCCCGTCTCGACCACGGCCAGAAGGGTTACCTTCGCGCCGGTGATCTGGGCCAGGCGCGCGCCTTCCCGAAGGGCCAGGCGCCCTTCGCGAGAGCCGTCGTAGCAGAGCAGGATCCTGGCATACACGGCGTGTTCTCCGGGTTCGGAATTGGACTTGCAGGATGGTTGCCTGCATACTAATTAGCTAGCTATCGTTTTGCAAGGCAACCAGAAGCACGGCGTGATGACTGTTGAACCGGACCTGGCCGAGACCTTCACCCGCGCCCTGGCAACCGTGTCGCGCCAGTGGAAGCGCAGGCTTGATGCGCAGTTTCGTCACCTGGGTCTGTCTCAGGCGCGCTGGAGCGTGATCCTGGAACTGTCCCGGCAGGAGGATGCGACGCAGATCGAACTGGCGCGTGCCCTTGGGATCGAGGGCGCGACGCTGGTGCGGTTGCTGGACGGTCTGGAAAAGATGGGGCTGGTCGAGCGCCATCCCAGTGCCGAGGACCGACGGGCCAAGAAACTTGTCCTGACCGAGCCCGGGATGATGCTTCTGGAAAAGATGAAGTCGATCGCCGCGACCAATCGTCTGAAAATTCTTGAAGAAATTCAAGCGGATGATCTTCGTGCTGCGACCAGGGTCCTGGCTCGGATCGCGTCCCGGCTGGAGAAGATGGGTGATGACGAAGATGGATGAGATCAAACCGGTGGCGCCCTTGGCATTGGACGCGGGCAAGACCACCACACCGGAGTCGCCAAAGCCCCCGGCAAGGCGCGGGCGGGTACAATGGACCCGGATCGCGCTAACGGCAGGGGTCATTGGCCTGGTGGGCTGGCTGGGGACGCCTTGGATCATCGCGCGTTTCACCCAGGTCCATATCAATGATGCCCGCATCGCAGCCAGTGTCGTGACAGTATCCAGCGAGGTCGCCGGCCGCGTCACCGAGCTTCCGGTGCTTGTCGGGGATCCTGTTGCTGCGGGCACCGTTCTGGCGGCGCTCGATACGGAATCGTCGCAGCCGCAACTCGAAGCCGTCATCGCCAAGCTGGCAGTCGCGGACGCTCAGCTTGCCGAACTCGAGAAGCGGAAGTCGATGCTGAACGCGCAGCTCACGGCGCGGCGCGAGGCGGCCCTTGCCGGCATTGCGGCTGCCGAAGCAAATCATGCAGCGGCCCTTGCCGTCTTGCGGAATGCGCAAACGCGGCATGACAGGGTGGTGAAGCTTGCCGAGAGCAACGTCTCGTCGCAACAGGCACTTGATGAGGTGAACGCCGCCCTGGATGCGGCGACACAGCAGGAGCGCGCCGCCTACGCCGCAACCGAAACGGCGCGGGCAAACCTTGCCATCGTCGAAGCGGACGCCGCTCAGATCGCCGTGATGGAGTCGCAGATCGACTCGGTCCGGGCCGGGCGCGTCGGGACCGAGGCTGAACGGCATCTCAAGGAAATCGACCTTGCGCACCGGGTGATCGCCGCCAACTTCGATGGCATCATCGACGCGACCTTCGTCGATGTGGGTGAATACGTCACGCCGGGCACCCGGCTGGTGATGTATCACGCGCCCGAGAACGTCTGGATCGATGCCAACGTCAAGGAAACCGAGTATTCCAGGCTTCGCCTGGGGGCCAAGGCCAGCATCACGGTCGACGCCTTTCCCGGCCGGACCTTCGAGGGCGAGGTGATCGGCATGGGGGGCGCGGCAACCAGCCAGCTTGCCCTGCTGCCCAGCCCGAACCCGTCGGGCAACTTCACCAAGGTCACCCAGAGACTTCCGATCCGCGTCTCGATCGACGCCGATGGGGTGGAACTGCGGCCGGGCATGATGGTCGAGATCTATGTCGATGTCGCAGGTTGACCGCTTTTTCGCGCGGTATGGCCCGTCGTACAGGTGGTACGCGACCGGCACGATCATGGTGGCGACCATCTCGGTGGTTCTTTCGACCACCATCGTGAACGTCGCCATCCCGGCGGTGATGGGTGCCTTCGGGATCAGCGCCGTGCAGGCGCAATGGATTTCCACGGGCTTCCTCGCCGCCATGACGGCGACGATGCTGCTGGCCGACTGGGCGGATCGCGCCTTCGGCATGCGGTCGACCATGAATGCCGCGATGGGCGTCTTTCTTGCCGGCTCGGTCGTCGGCGGGCTTGCCCCGAATGAAACCGTCCTGACCTTGGCGCGCGTGGTGCAAGGTGCCGCAGCGGGGATCGTTCAGCCCCTTGCGATGATCATGCTGTTCAAGGTCTTCCCCCCCGACAAACGCGGTGCGGCGATGGGGATCTATGGTGTGGGCGTCGTGCTTGCCCCCGCTTTGGGGCCGTGGATCGGCGGCGTCCTGATGGACGCCTTCGACTGGCGGTTCGTGTTCTATCTGGGCCTTCCCTTCGCCGGGATCGCCATCATGTTGTCGAACCTCTTCCTGCCGGGGCGTGAGCAGAGCGGCCCGCTTCCCGCCTTCGATTTCCCAGGCGTCGCGATCCTTGGGTTCTTTCTCACCGTCCTTCTCAGCACATTGTCGAATGCGCAGCGTCTGGGTTGGGACGCGAACATGGTGCTGCTGGGATTTGTGTTCTCCGCAGCCTCGGCGGTGGGGTTCATCCTGTGGGAACTGCGCACCGACAAACCCATGCTGGACATGCGGCTCTTTGGCAATTTCGCCTTCGTCTCGGCCTCGGTGGTATCCTTCATAATGGGGGCGGGGCTTTTTGGCTCGACCTATCTGCTGCCGGTCTTCGTTCAACAGATCCAGGGCATGACGCCAACGCAGGCGGGCCTTCTGCTGATGCCGTCAGGCTTTGCCATGCTGCTTGTCTTCCCGATCGCGGGGCGCCTGTCCGACAAGGTTCCCGCCGCGATCCTGATCGGCATCGGTCTTGCGATCTTTGCCTGGTCCGCCTGGCTGACGGCGGATGCAAATATCAACACGACCTTCTGGACGCTTGCCTGGTGGACCGTGATTTCCCGGGTCGGTCTGGGTCTGGTGTTCCCGGCGATTTCGTCAGGGGCCTTGAGGGTGTTGCCCCGGCATCTTCTGGGACAGGGCTCCGGGGCCTCGAACTTCATCCGGCAGCTGGGCGGCGCCTTCGGGGTGAACCTGCTTACCGTGTTCATCGAGCGGCGCACGGTCATGCATGCCGATGCCTTTGCGGCGACACAGACCAGCGACAATGCCACCACCATGGAACTGCTGCGTCAGGTCGGCGGTCTGATGCATGCGTCAGGGCTGCCCGACACGCAACTCATGCCGGCAGCCGCCTCTTTCCTCGGTCAGACCGTAGTGATCCAGTCCTCGA
>ERZ1645187.3265-NODE-3265-length-13755-cov-51.009197_pt1 | contig 13755 bp, 9 predicted proteins | sample MGYA00575352_ERZ1645187 | MGnify/ENA primary metagenome ERZ1645187 (study PRJEB40837, sample SAMN11349314) | freshwater sediment metagenome | isolation source: river sediment | host: Sediment | place: India: Wazaribad , New Delhi | collected 2017-02-21 ...
CGGGATGACAGCCCTGATGAACGCCAGCGACGTGCTGGATCGCTGGACAGCGGAACTGGCGAGCGTGCGTCATGACAGCATGGCCTTGGCCATCGGCGTATTTGCGCGGGACGGGGTGGCCCTGTATCTCAATCAGGGTATGGCGGTGATTCTGGGCGGCGCGGCGCCGGATCAGCCGCGCCATCACTATCTGGTCAACCCGCCGTTTGAGACCCTGGTAAATCTGGACGGGGAAGGGCTGATATTCAACGGCTGGCTGACAGTCGGCGATGGCTACCAGCGCATCCACACCCTGCGGGCGCGCGTCTGGCGCAAGACCGGCCACTGGCTGATCGCCGGCGAGTTTGATGCGCCGGAACTGGACCGGCTAACCCGGGAACTGGTGCGCACCAATCAAGAAATCAATAACCTGCAACGTGAACTGATCCGCAAGAACACCCGGCTCTCGCAAACCCTCGATGAATTGCGGACCACCCAGGCGATGCTGGTTCATGCCGAGAAGATGAATGCGCTGGGGCAACTAATGGCGGGAGTGGCGCATGAGATCAACAATCCCCTGGCGTTCGTCATCGGAAATCTGAGCTGCCTGCGTGATTCGATAGAGACCGTCACCCAGGCCTATCAGCACCTGGAAGCCCTGGCGCCGACGGAACCCGCCGCTGTCCTCCGCCGCCGGTACGACCTGGACTTCATTCTGGAGGATTTCACCGAACTGTTGAGCGCGACCGATGACGGCCTGGCGCGTATCCGGAAGATCATCACCGATTTGCAAACCTTTTCCCGCCACAATGAAGCCGAGCGCAAAACCGTGGACTTGACGGAAAACCTGCGCAGCACTGTGGCCCTGGCCCATCCCGAATTGCGGCGGCGCCGCGTCGAAGTTCGGTGGGCGTTGTCCCGGTTACCGCCGGTCGAGTGCGATCCGGCGGAACTCAATCAGGTGTTTATGAACCTGATAGTCAACGCCGCTCAGGCGATAGCGGATGGCGGCGTCCTGACCGTTGGCGGCGAACCGCGCGCCGAGGGCGGCGTGCGCCTGTGGTTTCAGGACACCGGCCCCGGCATCCCGCCGGAGATCATCGGGCGCATTTTCGATCCTTTTTTCACTACTAAACCGGTCGGTAGTGGTACGGGTCTGGGCCTGAGCGTTTCCTATACTATTGTGGTCAAGCGCCACGGTGGGCGCCTCGAAGCCGCCTCCGTTCCCGGCCAGGGAGCGACCTTCACCATCGAGTTGCCCGAACGGTTGCCCTGATCTGCCAGCGAGAGATGCATCGTTTATGTCCGTACCCACCTTGATGAGCCGCCTGCGGGAAGCGACCCGCCAAGCCCATGATCGCCTGGAAACCCTGCCCTATTTTCAGGCGCTGGAGCGGGCGGAATTGCCCATGGAAAGCTATGTCGGATATTTGCGGGCCATGGCGGTGCTGCATAGCGTGCTGGAGCATCAAGTCGCCCGGACTGAAGACGCGCGCCTGAACGCGGTCTGGCGGGAAAACCTGCGGCGTTTCCCGCAACTTCAGGCCGATCTGGGCTTTTTCGCTGGACGGGCGGCGCTGGACATCGCCCCGGCCCACGATGCGGCGGGCGCGCTCGCCGACTCTATTCTGCGGCGTGCGGTAATGCAGCCCGTCTCGCTGCTGGGCTATCTCTACGTTCTGGAAGGCTCCATTGGCGGCGCCCAGGTCCTGGCGCCTCGGTTTCGCCGGGCCTTTGGCCTGGATGAGCGCCAGGGTCTGGCCTATCTAAGCTGGGATCCAGCAGTGGCCAGCGAACGCTGGCGGGATTTCGGCGACTGCATGAATGCGGCACCCGTAGATGCGGCGGAGAGCGAAGCGATTATCGCGGCGGCCCGCGAGGCCTTTGCCGGCATCGAACGGGTGTTGACGGTGCTTTATCCGTTTGACGCCCGCCGGTTGACGCGCAAAGTCACCGCACTGAACCCGGAAGCCGGCTCGCATCCGGCGCCGGAAGATCCGGACGAAGTGGAAGCGGCGGTGCGCGCCGGCGCACGGTGCTGGCGGGAATATCCGTATTTTCCCTGGCGCTACGGTGAACGCGGCTGGCGCTTTACCGTCAGCGACGGCGCCTGGCTGGTCACCCTGACGGTGCTGGATCAGGCCGTGGTGGACGCTCAGGTCGCCTGGCTGGCGGGTGTGCTCAGCGCGCGCGGAATGCCCAGCCTCCTCCTGCAACGCCATCTGGAACTGCTGTATGAAGAACTGGTGGGGCGGATACCCCGGCGGGCCGGCGCCGGCTACAGCCGGCTGCTGGCGGCCGCCGACCGGCTGGCGGAACAGCGCCGGGCGCTGATCGCGGATGTTGATCTCGACGCCATCAGCCGCCAGTTTGCCGAGGCAGTGGGACCGGACTGGCGCGCGCGCCTGCCGGGAACGGGCGCGCTGCTGGTCTGCGCCGTCGCTGATCAGGCGCGCGGCCTGGAATCGGCGGTGACCAGTCTGGAAGGCTGGTTCACCGATCCACAACGGTTTCCCCAGCCCTGGATTGATGCTGTCCACACGGCGCTGGACACGGCCAAAACCCGGAGGCGATCCTGATGACGGCCATGCTGAACGCCAGCGCACCGCGCGCGGCTGAAGGGAGTTCGTCGCCCACGCCCCGGGACCGGGTGCGGGTGCTGGTGGTTGACGATGAACCGGAAGTGCTCAATACGCTGAACCGGCAATTGCGGCGGGATTTTGAAGTGCTGATCGCCCATGACGCCGAAGCCGCGCTGGCGCTCCTCGATCAACACTGCGTGCAGGTGATCATATCTGACGAGCGGATGCCCCGGATCACCGGCTGCCAGTTGCTCACTCAGGTCCGGGAACGCAACCCTCACATTGTGCGCCTGTTGCTCACCGGTTATGCCGATCTGGCGGTGGTGATCGAGGCGATCAATCAGGGACACATTTACCGGTACATCACCAAGCCCTGGAATGCGGTGGAAATTCGCACCATTGTCCGCGAGGCGGGCGAGCGTTACTGGTTGCGGATCCACAATCAGCAGTTGCTCGATGAATTACGCCTGCTTAACGAACAACTGGAGCACAAGGTGGAGGTCCGCACCGCCGAGGCGCGCGCCGCCAGCGCGGCCAAGAGCGAATTCCTGGCGCAAATGAGCCACGAGATTCGCACCCCGCTCAATGGGGTGCTCGGTCTGGCTCAGGTGCTGAGCCGGGAGCCGCTCGCCCCGAACCAGCGCGCGCTGGTCGAACGCATTCAGGCGTCTGGCCAGACGTTGCTGATGATCCTCAACGATATTCTGGATTTTTCCAAGATCGAAGCCGGCCAGCTCCGTATCGAACGCCGGCCGTTCAACCTGGCGAGCTTGCTGACCCGGATCAAGAACCTGCTCGGCCCAGCCGCGCGTTCCAAAGGACTCGAACTTCGCATCGCACCCCCCGCCGACCCGCTGGGTCTCCTGCTGGGCGACGGGTTGCGGCTGGAGCAAGTGCTGGTCAACCTGACCGGTAACGCCATCAAGTTCACCGAGCAGGGCGTGGTGACGCTGACGATCCAGGTGCTGGAGGCCAGCGCCACCGACGTGTGGCTACGCTTCGAGGTCCGGGATACCGGCATTGGCATATCCACCGAAGCTCTGGCCCGCCTGTTCACTCCCTTCACCCAGGCCGATGCGGGCATCACCCGGCGCTACGGCGGCACCGGGCTAGGCTTGTCAATCTGCAAGCGGCTGATGGAATTGATGGGCGGGGTGATCCGGGTAGAGAGCCAGGTCGGCCAGGGCAGCCTCTTCTGGTTCGAGTTACCGTTCCCCCGGACGGCGGGCGAGTCCACGCCCGATCCCGGTCCCGGTCCCGATCCCGCGCCGGCGTGGCCGGCGAAGCCGCAGCTCACGGGCTTGCAAGTGCTGGTAGTGGACGACAGTGCTATCAACCGGGAAGTGGTCGAGCGGGCGCTGGCGCAGGAAGGCGCGACCGTGATGCTCGCGGCCGACGGTCAACAGGCGGTGCAACAGCTCAAAGCCCGGCCCGAGGGCTTCGATGCCGTGCTGATGGATGTGCAAATGCCGGTGCTGGATGGCCTGACCGCGACCCGGCTGATCCGCAGTGATCTGGGTCTGACCGCGTTGCCGATCCTTGCCCTCACCGCCGGGGGGCTGGCCGACCAGCAAGCCGCGGCGCGGGAAGCGGGGGCCAACGCGGTCCTGACCAAGCCGCTGGATTTGGAGCAACTGACGACGACTCTGCTACGCTGGGTCAAGCGCCAGCCCGAGGCGGCGCCCGCCCTGGGACAGCAACTCGAGGACTTGAGCGTGGCCAGCGCGCCCTGGCCCCAGCAGGCGGCAGACCCGGTTCCAGCGGGGCCGGCGCACCCGGGAAAAACCCCGGCGGCCGCAGCGCCGGACACACCCCTGCGCTCCCTAGACACCGCCATTCTGCACCCGAAGGTGCGGGCCTTGGCGGCTATGCTGGAAATCGGCCAGAACAAGGCCCGGAAGCTCAGCGCGGAAATCGAGGCCCTGCTGGCTGGAACCGAACTACAAAAACCTTATGCCCCGATTGCCCAGGCCATTGCCCACCTCAACTTTGAGGCCGCACTCAATGACCTGCGGGCGCTCGCCCAACAACAGGGCTGGAACTGGCCCTGAGCCGTGCATATGCCCTCACTGCATTCCCTCACTCACGCCAACACGCAAAACTGTTGATCATGGCATCGGCGGAACCAGCAGCGCCGGATCAATTCGCGCGTCGCGCCAGTTCATCCGCCAGTCCAGATGCGGCCCGGTGACGCGGCCACTTTTGCCCACCGTGGCGACGGGGTCGCCCTTGCGCACGTGTTGGCCGACCTGGACATCAATCCGGTCGAGGTGCATCAGGGTGGAACTGAGCCGATGACCATGATCAATAATCAACGTCGCGCCGGTATAGTACAGATCCGGTTCGGCCAGCGTCACGACGCCATCCGCCGGGGCGCGCACCGGCGTTCCGACCGGCGCAGCGACATCCACGCCGTAATGCGGCTGGCGCGGCTCGCCGTTGAGGATGCGCTGACTGCCGTAGACGCCGCTGATGCGCCCGATCACCGGCCAGGCAAAGCCGCTCAGAAACCCGGCTTGCGGAATGTCCCGCTGGCGGGCCGCATCTACCCGGGCGTTTTCGCGGCGGATGCGTTCGAGCACGGCGGGCGGCGGCGTCACTTTGTCGGGTGGCAGGCCGTTGAGGCGCTGGATGTTGTATTGGCGCTGGGCGATCATCAGCGCCCGGTCCTCGCGCCCGCCATCAGGATAGAGGATGGTCCACCGCCCGCTGGGCGGCGCATCGCGGCTAAAGCCGAATACAAACGCGCCATCGGGGCCGACTTTGACCGGTTGGCCGTTCAACGTCATCCGGGTTCCCGGCAACGCCTGGCCGATGATCAACCCGCCCTGGGTCCATTGCCCCTGCCAGGGCAGTTCTCCGGCGCTGGCTGTCAGCAACCACAGCATTAAACCCATCAATCCCCATCCACGTCGCATCGCCCGTCTCTCCAGATCCTGTCAATAACATTGTTGGCAATAGGCGCATTGCCCAGGCCCGCGCTATAGTACAAGGCTAAACAGGAACGCGCCGGCTGGCAAAATCATCATACCCCCATCAGATTACACCCACACAGGAGCAGGCATGGCCCAGCATTACGATCTTATCGCCATCGGTGGCGGCAGCGGCGGTCTGTCAGTGGTGGAACGGGCCGCCCGGTACGGCGCTCGCTGCGCCCTGGTCGAAGCCAGCCGACTCGGCGGCACCTGCGTCAATGTCGGCTGCGTGCCGAAGAAAGTGATGTGGTACGCCGCGCATCTGGCCCACGCGCTCGACGATGCGCCCGGTTACGGCTTCCGGCTGGATTACTTCGGTTTCGACTGGCAAAAACTGAAACTGGCGCGCGACCGGCTGGTGAGCGACATCAATGAATGGTATCTGGGCTATCTGGCCGAGGCCGGCGTCACGCTGCTGCGCGGCTTCGCCCGGTTCGCCGATGCGCATACCGTGCAGGTTGGCGGCGAACGCTACCGCGCTGACCATATCGTCATCGCCACCGGCGGCCGGCCCCAGGTTCCCGACGTGCCTGGCGCTCAATTCGGCATCACCTCGGACGGCTTTTTCGATCTGAACGCCTGCCCGGCGCGCGTCGCCATCGTCGGCAGCGGCTACATCGCGGTGGAACTGGCGGGAATGCTGCACGCGCTGGGGGCCGAAGTCACCCTGCTGGTCCGCAAGGATCAGGTCTTGCGCGCGTTCGACGCCATGCTGCGCGAACAGGTGCTGGAACGGCTGCGCGAGGATGGCATCACCGTGTTGACCCACACCCAGGTTCGGGCGGTGGCGCGACTGGCCAGCGGCGCGCTCAGCCTGCATTGCGAAGGACCGGGCAGCGCCCCGAATGTGAACGCCGTGCTGTGGGCGATTGGGCGCGCGCCGAATACCGATGCGCTCGATCTGGCGGCGGCAGGGGTGACGCTGAATCCGAATGGTTTTATTCCCACCGACCCGTATCAGAACACCAACGTGCCCGGCGTTTACGCGATTGGCGACGTGACCGAGCGGTTCCACCTGACCCCGGTGGCGATTGCCGCTGGCCGGCGGTTGGCGGACCGGCTGTTCGGCGGCCAGCCGGAACGCCATTTGCCCTACGAGAACATTCCCACGGTGGTCTTCACCCATCCGCCCATCGGCGCGGTCGGCCTGACCGAGGAGGAAGCACGCCAACAATATGGCGATGCGGTGCGGATTTATCAGACCCGATTCCGCCCGATGTATCACGCCTTCACGGCCCGCCAACCCCAAACCGTGATGAAGCTGGTCTGCGTCGGGGCGGAAGAAAAAATCGTGGGTTGTCATCTGATCGGCGAGGGCGCGGACGAGATGCTGCAAGGCTTCGCAGTCGCCATCCGCATGGGCGCGACCAAGCGCGATTTCGACGACACGGTCGCCATTCACCCCACGAGTGCGGAAGAACTGGTCACGATGCGCTGAACGCGAAAAGACTTGGTCCACGGAAGACACGGAAAACACGGAAGATGCGGAAAGGCCTACGGTGCGCTAAACGCGAGGATACTTGAGATGAAGCGTCTGCTATTTGCGATTTTTATCATGCTGCTGGCCGCCTGCGCCAACCGACCCGGCGATGGCGATATCGAGCGGCAAGTCAACGAGCGGCTGTTGCGCGAGGGCGGCAGTCTCTATGTCGTCGAGAATTTTCGCAAAACCAATGGCTTCGAGCCTGGCCAGAATGTCTATGTCGCCGAGGTGGAATACGATCTGGTGTTCCAGAAGAGCCTGGCCGATCTGGCGATCAACCTGCGCGACAGCCAGGATCCCTTGCTGGCCGGGCTGGACCTGGTGGCGCTGGGCATCAAATACGGTCAGTTCCAGGCCGGCGAACGCCGCCATCGCGCTGAGAAAGCCACCTTCCACAAAACTGAACGGGGCTGGCTGCTCCAAGACGACCGCTGATGCCCCCCACCGAGAGAACCGCTATGCCGATTCGTCCGTTTGAACAGCATGTCCCGCGTATCCATCCCTCCGCTTATGTGGATGACACCGCTGTGGTGATCGGCGAGGTCGAAATCGGCGAGGACAGCTCGGTCTGGCCGTTGTGCGTGATTCGCGGCGACATCCAGAGCATCCGCATCGGCGCACGCACCAGCATCCAGGACGGGACCATCATTCACGTCACCCACGACAGCCGGTTTTGTCCGGGCGGCCAGCCCACTCAAATCGGCAATGATGTCACAGTCGGCCACAAGGTCATCCTGCACGCCTGCACGATTGAGGATTACTGCCTGATCGGCATGGGCGCCATCGTGATGGATAAGGCGGTGGTGCGGTCGCGAGTGACCATCGGCGCTGGCAGCGTGGTTCCGTCCGGCAAGGTGCTGGAGAGCGGATTTCTCTATGTCGGCAGCCCGGTCAAACAGATCCGTCCCTTGAATCCCCGCGAACTGGAATTCCTCGAATACTCGGCCCAGAACTACCGGCGACTGAAGGAGCGGCATCGGGGTTGATGGAGGCGTGATGCTGGAACAGCTCTTTGGGCTGAAAGCGTGCGGGACGACCGCGCGCACCGAAATCCTGGCCGGCCTGACCACCTTCCTGACGATGTCGGCCATTCTGTTCATCAACCCGGATATTCTCGGCCAGGCCGGCATGGACCGGGACGCCGTGTTCGTCGCGACCTGTCTGGCCAGCGCCATCGGCTCGCTGCTGATGGGCCTGCTGGCGAATTATCCCATCGGCCAGGCCCCCGGCATGGGCATCAACGCGGTGTTCACTTTCGGGCTGGTCAAGGGCATGGGCCTGCCGTGGGAAACGGCGCTGGGCGCGGTGTTTCTGTCCGGCCTGCTGTTCGTGCTGGTCAGCCTGCTGCGCGTCCGGGAATGGTTCGTCAACGCCATTCCGGCCAGCCTTAAACACGCGATCACCGCCGGCGTCGGGCTGTTCCTCGCCCTGCTGGCCCTGCACGCCGCCGGCATCGTGGCCGCCAGCCCGGATACTCTGGTAACGCTCGGCAGCGTCAAGGCGCCGCCAGCCTTGCTGGCGATGGGTGGTTTTCTACTGATGGTCGTGCTCGATCAACGCGGTGTGCCCGGCGCGATCCTGATCGGTATTCTCGCGGTCACCGTGCTAGCGGTCGCCCTGGGTCTAAGCCCGTTCACCGGCGTATTTTCCGCTCCACCTTCGCTGGCGCCGACCCTGTTGAAGGCCGACGTTCGCGCCGCACTGGACCCGGCAGTGCTGGGAGTGGTGCTGAGCTTCTTTCTGATGAGCCTGTTCGAGACTTCGGGTACGCTGATTGCCATCGCTCAGCGCGGCGGTTTCCTCGATGCCCAAGGGCGCTTGCCCCGGTTGGACCGGGCGCTGCTGGCCGACAGCACGGCGATCAGTGCGGGCGCGCTACTGGGCACATCCAGCACGACCAGTTATCTGGAAAGCACCACCGGCATCAGCGCCGGGGGTCGCACCGGTTTGACCGCTGTGGTGATTGCCCTGCTGTTTCTGGCCAGTCTGGCGTTTGCGCCGCTGGCGTTGATGGTGCCGACCTATGCGACTGCGCCGGCGCTGCTGTACGTCGCCATCCTGATGCTGCGCAGCCTGGCCGAACTGGACTGGAACGACCTGACCGAGAGCGCCCCGGCGGTGTGCTGCGTCACCGTCATGGCGTTCACCTTTTCCATCGCCGACGGCATCGCTTTTGGGGTAATCAGCCACGTGCTGCTGAAATTATTGACTGGCCAGCATGACCGAATTGGTATGCCGATGGCAGTGGTGGCCGGGCTATTTCTGGCGCGCTATTTGTGGTTGTAACGGGACTCCTCACCGATCCATCAAGCTGGCCGGCGCCACCCGGCGCAGGAAGCCCGGAAACCAGGTCTCGCCAGGCAGCAGGCGCTGGGTCACGCCGCGATAGGTATCCCGATCCAGCATCAGTTCGGTGAACGGCCGGGGCGAGGGGCACAGGAAAAACAGCGCAATCACCGTCAGATAGAGCGCCGCCGTGCCGACCGGCTGGCCCAGACTGCCCAGGCTGAACGCGGTGCCGAAGGATTTTTTCAGCAGCTTCTTGCCGGACAGGTCCACGCTGTAAAACTCATCCAGCAGCAGATGGACGATGAAGCCCAGCGCGACGAACGTTCCGCACAGCCAGGCATGAGTGGCGGAGGCGGTGAAGACGTGGAAAGCGATGAGGATCGTGATCAACCCGAAGCCGAGGCCCGCCGGGATGGAGTGAATCAGCCCCCGATGGACGGTGGCCCGGTCGAACAGACCCAGCAGGCCGTAGCGGATGAACAGGAAGCAGACCAGCCACAGAATGACCAGTTCCACCAGCGAATAGCGGGTTCCAAAGGTGAACACCACCAGGAACCCGGCCACCACCGCCAGCGTAGCGAGGACGATCCGAATCGGGATGGAGGTGGGGGAATCGAGGTCGGGCAGCAGGCCGCCAATGACTCCCAGTACGAAATAACCGATGACCGCCTGATGGGGAAACTGACCGGTCATCACCAGCACGGTGGCGGCCAGCCCACTGACCGCCGCCGCCCCCACCAGGTGGGTGTTGAAATCCGCCATTCCTAAACTCTTCGAGCGATTGATATCTGGCCTTTCGCCTTTCGCCTTTCGCCTTTCGCCTTTCGCCTTTCGCCTTTATCCCTGCAACAGCAGATTGCGCAGATCAATGATCGCGGCGTTAGCGCGGGAGATGTAGGAAGCCATGATCAGGGAATGATTGGCGACCATCCCGAAACCGGTGCCGTTGAGAATCACCGGACTCCAGATGAAACTCTGGGTGTTTTCCAGTTCGCGGATGATCTGCTTGACCGAGACCACGGCGTTCTTGTTGGCCAGCACGTCGGCAAAATCCACTTCCAGCGCCTTCAGGGTATGCACCAGCGCCCAGGTGTAGCCGCGCGCTTCGAAGAACACGTCATCAATCTTCAGCCACGGGGTCTTGACCTGCGTTTGATCGGGGGTCGGCGTGGACTGACGGGCGTTGGGATCGCCGGCCAGATCCAGATTGAAGCGGGTCTGGCCAACGCCGGCTGCCAGCCGCTGCGCCAGGCTGCCCAACCGCTTTTCGACCACCGCCAGATAGGCGCTCAGATTGTCGGCGCGGGTGAAGAACTGGCCGTCATACGCTTTGTCATCGGCGAGCCGGTTCAGATAACGGTACAGCGCCGCAATCCCATCGCGGTATTCCGATTCGCTGGACGGCAGAATCCAGGAGTCCGAGTCGTAGTTGAACTTCGGTTCGGCGACCTGCAAATCCTTGTCCTCGACCGACTGGGTCTGGGAACGGCTGAAGTCGTTGCGCAGGGAGCGCGCCAGATCGCGCAGTTCGGTCAGCGCCCCGTATTCCCAGTTCGGAATGTTATCCAGATAAACGCCCGGCGGCGTGATGTCGTTGCTGAGATAGCCGCCCGGCTTGTCCAGCAGGGTCTCGGCGATGTGGATGGCGCTGATGGTGGTCACATAGCCTGGCACCAGTTTCTTCTGCTCTTGTTTGGCCGTTTCCAGCGCATACTCGCGCACGTCGAACTCGCCCGGCGAGCGTGACCAGATAAACCCAAGCACGACGACGATGATAACGTAGGTGACCAGAAACAGGCCGAGCGTCCACCACAGGCCCTTTTCCTTCCAGGTGCGCGGATGGTAGTAGGTGGCGACCTTGGTGACTTTTTCGCCCAGTTTGGGTTTGGTTGCGGATGCGGATTCTTGAGCGTCCATGGGTATTCCTTAATTTTTGGGTGGGTTGCCGAACTTACAATTGTTGGATGCGCGTCCGTTGTTCTTCCAGCTTGGTCACAGCCAGTTGGAGTTCCGCCACGCGGGTACGTTCTTTCTCAACGACTTCCGCCGGAGCGCGGCCCAGGAAGTCGGCGTTGCCCAGCTTGGCGACGCCGCGTTCCGCCTCCTTGCGCAGCTTGGCGATTTCCTTATCGAGGCGGGTGGTTTCCGCCGCCTTGTCAATCAGGCCGGCCATGGGAATCAAAATCTTCATGTTGCCCGCCAGGGCGGCAGCAGCTTCCGGCATCGGTTCCTCCTCGCTCAGCCAGGCGATGGATTGCAGCCGGCCCAGCGTCATCAAGGCGCGACGCTGCCGCTCCAGCCGCGCCCGGTCCTCGTCCGCGCCCTGTTGCAACAGCACCGGCAGCGGTTTGCCGGGCGCGATGTTCATCTCGGCGCGGATGCGGCGCACGCCGACCAGGAATTGGCGCAGCCATTCGATCTCGGTGACTGCGGCGGCGTCCGTCAGCGCCTTGTCGGCCTCCGGGTAGGGCTGGAGCATGATGGAAATCCCCCCGCCTTCGGCGCCCCCCTTTGGCAAAGGGGGGTCAGGGGGGATTTTTCCGGCCAGCGGCGCGACCCGCTGCCAGATTTCCTCGGTGATGAACGGCATCAGCGGGTGCAACAGCCGCAACAGGGTTTCCAGCGTCTGCACCAGGGTTTGCCGCGTCCCGCGCTGAGCGGCCTCGGAACTGGCGGGATCGGTCAGCACCGGCTTGGACAGTTCCAGATACCAGTCACAGAACTCGTTCCAGGTGAACTCGTATAGGGCCTGTGCCGCCTGATCGAAGCGGTAACCCTGAATGGCCGCGTTGACTTCGGCGATGGTTTCCTGCAAGCGCGACCGAATCCAGCGGTCGGCCTGGCTGAGTTCGATTTCGCCGCCGCTCAGGCCGACATCGCGCCCTTCGGTGTTCATCAGCACGTAGCGGGCGGCGTTCCACAGCTTGTTGCAGAAGTTGCGGTAGCCCTCGACCCGGCCCATGTCGAACACGATGTCGCGCCCCGTCGTCGCCAGCGCGGCGAAGGTGAACCGCAGGGCGTCGGTACCGTGGGCGCGAATGCCAGCGGGAAACTGCTTGCGGGTGGCCTTCTCAATCGCCGGCGCCATTTGCGGCTGCATCAGCCCGGTGGTGCGCTTGGCGACCAGTTCCTCCAGCCCCACGCCGTCAATCAAATCCAGCGGATCGAGCACGTTGCCCTTGGATTTGGACATCTTCTGGCCGTCCTGATCGCGCACCAGGCCGTGAATGTAGACCTCGCGGTAGGGTACGTCGCCCATGAACTTCAGGCCCATCATGATCATCCGGGCCACCCAGAAAAAGATAATGTCGAAGCCGGTCACCAGCACGCTGGTCGGGTAGAAAGTCTTAAGCGCCTCGGTGTTCTCCGGCCAGCCCAGCGTCGAAAACGGCCACAGCGCCGAGGAGAACCAGGTGTCCAGCACGTCGGGGTCCTGGGTCAGCGCGGCGTCCGGGCCGAGTCGGTGTTTCGCCCGCACTTCTGCTTCACTCCGACCGACGTAAACCTGGCCCCGCGCGTCGTACCAGGCCGGAATCCGGTGGCCCCACCAGATCTGCCGGCTGATGCACCAGTCTTCGATCCGGTTCATCCAGTCGAAATAGGTTTTTTCCCAGTTTTCCGGGATGAATTTGATCTTGCCGGTCTTGACGGCGGCGATGGCGGGGCCGGCCAGCGGTCCGGCTTTCACATACCACTGATCGGTCAGAAACGGCTCGATGACGGCATGGCTGCGGTCGCCGCGCGGGACCATCAGTTTGTGGGGCTTGATGTCCTCCATCAGTCCCAGTTCTTCCAGATCGGCGACGACCCGCTTGCGGGCCTCGAACCGGTCCAGACCGCGATAGTCTTCGGGGCCGTTGTCGTTGATTTTGGCGTCGGGGGTGAAGATGTTGAGCAGCGGCAGCTTGTGGCGCTGGCCGACCGCGTAGTCATTGAAATCGTGGGCCGGAGTGATTTTGACGCAGCCGGTGCCGAAGGTGGGGTCCACGTACTCGTCGGCGATGATCGGGATGTTTCGACCGGTCAGCGGCAGCGCCACGTGCAGGCCGATCAGGTGCTGGTAGCGTTCGTCGCCGGGATGGACCGCGACAGCGGTATCGCCCAGCATGGTTTCCGGGCGGGTGGTGGCGACGACCAGATCACCGCCGCCCTCGGCCAGCGGATAGCGGATGTGCCACATGAAGCCGTTTTCTTCGTCGCTGACCACCTCCAGGTCCGACACGGCGGTGTGCAACACCGGGTCCCAGTTCACCAGCCGCTGGCCGCGATAAATCAAGCCTTCCTCGTACAGGCGGACGAACACTTCCCGCACCGCCGCCGACAGCCCGTCATCCATGGTGAAGCGTTCCCGCGCCCAGTCCACCGACGCGCCCATGCGCCGCAACTGGCGGGTGATGGTGCCGCCCGATTCCGCCTTCCACGCCCACACCCGCTCGATGAACGCCTC
>ERZ1645187.3266-NODE-3266-length-13750-cov-19.549106_pt1 | contig 13750 bp, 12 predicted proteins | sample MGYA00575352_ERZ1645187 | MGnify/ENA primary metagenome ERZ1645187 (study PRJEB40837, sample SAMN11349314) | freshwater sediment metagenome | isolation source: river sediment | host: Sediment | place: India: Wazaribad , New Delhi | collected 2017-02-21 ...
CAGAAATGGGACGATCTGAAACTGTTTATCCAGTACGGAATGCTGAGCGACGAAAAATTCTATGAACGTGCCGAAAAATTCGCACTGCTGAAAAATGTGGATGGTAAATATTTCACACTCGAAGAATACAAAGAACTTACCGCCGCAGAGCAAACCGATAAGGACAGCAACCTCATTTATCTCTACGCAACCAACAAGGACGAGCAGTACACCTACATCGAAGATGCCAGAGCCAAAGGATACGATGTGCTGATCATGGACGGACAACTGGACATACATGCCATCAGCCAGTTTGAGCAGAAATCGGAGAAAACCCGTTTTGTAAGGGTGGACAGCGATGTAATTGACAAACTGATTCAAAAAGAAGAGACAGGAAAAGTAACGCTGAACGAAGATCAACGCAATGCCCTTGTTTCTGTCTTCGAAAGTCAGATTCCGGCAATGGACAAAACCAATTTCATTGTCACCTTCGAACAACTTCCGGCAACAGCTAATCCGGTTTTCGTGACTCAAAATGAATTCATGCGCCGCATGAAAGACATGTCGGCCATGCAGGGTGGAGGAATGATGAGTTTCTATGGCGAAATGCCCGACAGTTATAATCTCGTGGTCAATACGGCTCATCCGCTGATAGAAAAATTGCTGAAAGATGAAGAAACTGCCACTGAAGCGGAAGTTACACCCCTCAAAGCTCAGATAAGCGAAATGAAAACCCGTCTGGATAGTTTGAAAGAGACTCAGAAAGGCAAAAAAGACGAAGAAATTCCAGCCGGCGAAAAAGAAGAACTGGACAGCCTGCAAAAAAAGATAGACGAACTGAACGAAAACAAAAAAACCGTTTACAGAAACTACGCTGCTGACAACAAACACGTACGACAACTCATTGATCTGGCTTTGCTGGCCAACAACATGCTGAAGGGTGAAGCACTGGCCAGATTTGTGAAAAGAAGCGTGGAACTGATGTAGAACAACCGTTCATCAGTCGCCCCGAAAAAAGGATGCAGGCTGATTCTGAAGAGTCATAAACTCTGCCGGACTACGAAAACTCCGGCAGAGTTTTCATTATCAAATACATATTGAAACTAACTAAAAAATGACTACTTTTGTATTCTTTTTCGTAGAGTTCTTTATTACGTTTACTTGTTTACTAATCAACTATTTACTTTTCGAATGAAACCATTTGATGTTTATCCTCTCTTTGACATAGAAATTACAAAAGGAAGCGGATGTTACACCTACGATAACGAAGGAAATGAGTACCTGGATATGTACGGTGGCCACGCCGTCATTTCCATTGGACACTCACATCCATACTACCTGCAGAAAATGAGTCATCAGATGGAACAACTGCTGTTCTACTCCAATTCTGTCCGCAATTCGCTGCAGGAAGAACTGGCCGAAAAACTCGGGCAGGCATCCGGTTATGAAGATTACTCGTTGTTTCTGGTCAATTCAGGTGCCGAAGCAAACGAAAATGCGTTGAAGCTGGCATCATTCCACACCGGCAGGAAAAAAGTGGTGGCATTCGGCAAAGCCTTCCACGGACGCACATCGGCAGCCGTGAGAGTGACTGACAATCCGAAAATCCAGGCCCCGCTGAATGACAGCCCCGAAGTGGAATTTCTTCCGCTCAACGAGGTTAACACCGTGAAAAACGCTTTGAAAAACCGCGATGTTTGTGCAGTCATCATTGAAGGTATACAAGGCGTAGGCGGCATTCAGACTCCGGATTCAGATTTCCTGCAGGCACTCCGCCAAGAATGCACGGAAACCGGCACGGTACTTATTCTGGATGAAATTCAGTCGGGCTACGGACGCAGCGGAAAATTTTTCGCTCATCAATACGCCGGCATTCGTCCGGACATAATCACCATCGCTAAAGGCATGGGAAACGGTTTCCCGATCGGAGGAGTGCTCATCAGCCCGATGTTCAATGCCGTACACGGAATGCTTGGAACCACTTTCGGAGGCAATCACCTGGCATGTGCGGCGGCCATTGCCGTACTTGATGTGATGAAAAACGAAAATCTGGTGACAAATGCCGCTAATACAGGGGCTTATCTGATAGAAAAAATGAAAAGTTTTCCGAAAATAAAAGAAATTCGGGGTAAAGGACTGATGATAGGCATCGAAATGGAAATGCCCGCCAAAGAACTTCGGAACAAATTGCTTTTCGAAGAAAAAGTGTTTACAGGAGCCAGCGGAACACACGTTATACGCCTGCTACCGCCTCTTACGCTCACCAACGGCGATGCCGATGTCTTTCTGACAAGATTTTATCACGCTTTAATATCGCTGTAAATGAGCAGATTAAAACACATTTTCTTCCTGATTTTCTTTTTTTGCGTACAGCTTCAGGCGCAGGAAATTCCCACGAGCACCATCACCCTCAAAAACGGAGAAACATACCGTGGAGAAATAGTGCTGCGAACGGAAGAAATGGTCATGCTCAAAACCAAAGACGGAATACGCTACCAGTTTCAGACCAGAGAAATTGAAAAAATTGGTGCGGAAAACATCCTGAAAAGTGAAGAAACTGCCAACGCGAAAATTAACCGGGGTAGTTTTGCCGGAATGATGGATGCTGCGGGCGGAGTGGCTTTTGCCAACGCAACACCGATTGGCCATACGCCGACAATGAATTTTACCCTTGCATTTGGGTCGCGCAATGCGTTCGGTACAAATGCCTTTGCAGGAGCCGGAGCCGGTTATGTTACAGTGGCAGGCAACGAAAGTGTAAAAATCCAATCATTTATACCATTGTTTTTTCAGATAAACATACCGTTAAAAAACACTAAAATCAGTCCTGCAATCGGAAGTAAAGCCGGCTACCTGTTTTCATTGAACGACGAGTACAAAGGAGGCGCATTTCTCAATTTATCGGGAGGAATCATCTACAAACTGACATCCATCACATCGCTTTATTTCGGGCTCTACGCCGAAGCGCTCGGAATATCAGGCACAGTAATTGAGAACAACGAACTGGGAGAATTTACAAAACAGGGAAACGCTACTGTTTACAGCCTGGGATTGAAATGTTCATTCCTTTTTTAAATTATAAAACACAACATCAAACATGACAAAAAAGAAAAAATCGCTTGAGAACAAAGAAATTGTTGATAAAATAGTAGAAGGCATTCAGGAAAAAAAGGGAAAGAAAACGGTTGTGGTTGACCTCACCAAGCTGAATGAAGCCCCATGCAGCTATTTTGTGATTTGTGAAGGCGATTCGAATACCCACGTCAACGCTATAGCTTTTTCCATCAAAGACTGGGTGAAAGAAAAAATCAATGTAAAGCCCTTTGCCACAGACGGTTTCGAAAACTCGCAATGGATTGCCATGGACTACGGCCAGATTATTGTACACGTTTTTCAGCGTCAGTACCGCGAATTTTACGATCTGGAACACCTGTGGGACGATGCCGATCTGGATTTTATCCCCGATCTGGATTAATGAAAGCATTATTTTCTTAAACAAATGGCAATACTCAAACGTTAAATGAGTAGAAAACCATTTTTGTCTCTACCACTACGGTACAGGCAAATTTATTTTAATATACAATTCGAAAAAAGAGAGATAACTAAATGGAAAAAAGAGACCTAAACAACAAGCCTCAAAAATCATCGTCAGGTAAACCAAAATTCAATCTGAACTGGCTTTATCTGTTAATAATATTTGCCCTTTTCAGCGGATTTTTCATGGGCGACCGCAAGCAAACCAAAGACGTTTCCTGGTCGGTATTTGAATCTTACATGTACAAAGGATATATCGAAAAAATAGATGTATTCTCCAATAAAAACATCGTGAACGGAGTCGTATTAAAAGACTCTGCCGGCTATGTTTTCGGAAAGGATTCGGCCATGTACGCCAAAGACAGGCTGATATCCGCCACCATCACTTCGGACGATGCCGTATTGCAGGCAGTGACCAAAGTCAGAGAAAAAACCGGTAAAAACATCGATTTCAACGTAAAAGCCGACAGCGATTACCTGAATATTTTCATCATGTTTTTCCTTCCGGTAATATTTCTGGTAGCCATGTTCTGGCTTATGAACCGGAGAATGTCGGGAATGGGCGGCGGCGGAAGCGGCGGTATATTCAGTGTTGGTAAGTCGAAAGCCCAGCTTTTTGACAAGGACAATAAAAACCGGATAACTTTCAAGGACGTAGCCGGGCTTCAGGGTGCCAAGCAGGAAGTGGAAGAAATTGTTGAATTCCTTAAAAACCCTTCCAAGTACACCGAATTGGGTGGAAAAATCCCCAAAGGCGCCCTGCTTGTAGGTCCTCCGGGTACCGGTAAAACGCTGCTTGCCAAAGCAGTGGCCGGCGAAGCCGATGTGCCGTTTTTCTCCATGTCCGGTTCCGATTTTGTGGAAATGTTTGTGGGCGTGGGAGCTTCGCGGGTTCGTGATTTGTTCCGGCAAGCCAAGGAAAAAGCACCCTGCATCATTTTTATAGATGAAATTGACGCTGTAGGACGTGCCCGCGGCAAAAACACCAACTTCGGAGGCAACGACGAACGTGAAAGCACGCTGAATCAGCTGCTTACCGAGATGGACGGATTCGGATCGAACAGCGGAGTCATTATTCTGGCCGCCACCAACCGTGCCGACATTCTGGACAAAGCATTGCTGCGTGCCGGACGTTTCGACCGTCAGATTCACGTGGACCTGCCCGATGTACACGAACGTAAAGAGATATTCCAGGTTCACCTGCGCCCGATAAAAATCGACAGCACTATCGACGTGGATTTTCTGGCACGACAGACTCCGGGTTTTTCCGGAGCCGATATTGCCAATGTGTGCAACGAAGCTGCGTTGATTGCAGCCCGCAAAGCCAAATCTTTTGTAGGTAAACAGGATTTTCTGGATGCCGTGGATAGGATAATCGGTGGTTTGGAAAAGAAAAACAAGATTACAACCATTTCTGAAAAAAAATCCATTGCCTATCACGAAGCCGGTCATGCTGTCATAAGCTGGAAACTCCAGTATGCTAATCCGCTGGTGAAAGTGACCATAGTACCTCGCGGCGAGGCACTCGGAGCAGCCTGGTATCTGCCCGAAGAACGGCAGCTGACCAACCGCGAACACATGCTGGATGAAATGTGCGCCACGCTGGGCGGACGTGCGGCCGAGGAAGTTTTCCTGAATGAAATATCAACCGGTGCACTGAACGACCTCGAACGGGTTACCAAACGCGCTTACGCGATGGTGGCATACTTCGGCATGAGCGAAAAACTTCCGAACCTGAGTTACTACGATTCGTCGGGTAGCGAATACGGTTTTACGAAACCTTACAGTGAAAAAACAGCTGAAACCATCGACGAAGAAGCACGGAATATAGTTGCAGAGCAATATGAACGGGCAAAACAGATTTTACGAGACAATGCCGATGGACATAAACAACTCTCGGACCTGCTGATAGAGCAGGAAGTGATTTTTGCCGAAGACATGGAACGAATATTCGGCAAACGCCCCTGGGAATCGCGAAGCGATGAACTCATGCGGCTGAACGAGGAAGCCATTAAAAAGCAAAAGGAAAACGGAGACTCTACCGACACACCAACCGAAAATAACGAGACGGAGAAAACCGGCGAAGAAAAACCGGATGACTATACAAAAGAGACTCCAAAAGAATATTCCAAATAAGGTGAATTTCAAAAAAAACTATCACAACCTCAGAAAACAGGCTTCAATTGGAAAGCCTGTTTTTTTTTCATCCAAAAATCATAACAGTATCATCCGAATATTTTGCAAACAGTAAGCGCAAAGTAACACGGATTTTACTTTGAAATGACAAATCTTTTAATATCTTTGCATAGCAATTAGTCCGTACGAAAATTCACAAAATCCCGACACGAAACATGCTAAACAAAAACTTCATTCAGCGTACCGTCAGCGGAGCTATTTTTGTTGCAATTGTCATTGCATCAGTGTTGATTTCACCCTATACTTTTGCGCTTGTTTTTGTAATCATTACGGCGCTTGCCCTGCACGAGTTTTACAAACTCACCCACAAACCGGGCGAAACCGAAGTAAATGCAGCTGTGGGTATTTCAGCAGGTTTGCTGCTTTTCATCTGTTCTTTTGTCTATGCCTACGAGCTGGTGAACTTTCCGGTTTATCCCATATACGGATTATACGTACTTCTGGTGCTGATTGCCGAATTGTATCGGAAGAAAAAAAATCCCGTGAACAACTGGGCATATTTCATTCTCGGTCAGGTGTACATTGCCCTGCCATTTTCGCTGCTCAATTTCATTCTCTTTATCAGCGGATATCAACCCATTCTGCTCATGGCAGTATTCATCACCATCTGGGTGAACGATACCGGTGCCTACGTAAGCGGCATGCTGCTCGGTAAGCATAAACTTTTTGAGCGGATTTCACCGAAAAAGACCTGGGAAGGATTTTTCGGCGGTGCACTTTTCGCCTTGTTGTCCGGCTATGTTTTTTCGCGCTTTATACCCGATATAAGCCTCATTCAGTGGCTCATTTTCTCCGAACTGGTGGTGATTTTCGGTACGCTGGGCGACCTCTCCGAATCGCTTATCAAACGAACGGAGCAGGTGAAAGATTCGGGCAATGCGATACCCGGACATGGCGGCATTCTGGACCGTTTTGACAGCATGCTGATGGTAGCACCGGTTATTTTCATCTATTTGAAAATGATTATAGGAGAATAATGACCGTACGCCCACGAACCGATTTGCCAATCATTTAATCCGACTAATAAACTCATTACCAATGGAATATAATTTTGACGAAATACGCTCCTACAACCCGGAGGAAGTACCGGCAGCCATGCAGCGTCTGTGCGAAGAAAAACAATTTATGAAAGTGGTCAGTACGCTGTTCCCGTTGATGCCCAAAGAACAGCTGAGACATAAACTTCTGAGTTTCAGAAACTCCGACGACCTGCAAAAAGAGATGGTTTATCCATTTCTGCAATACCTGGAAGCCAATATGACAACCGGAATCAATCTGGAAGGAGTGGAAAATATTGACAAAGAGAAAACCTATCTGTACATATCCAATCACCGCGATATCATACTCGATTCGGCGCTGCTGTGCAGCAAATTTCTGGAGCATGGAATGGAAACTGTGGAAATTGCTATCGGCGACAATCTGCTTATCATGCCCTGGATTGAAGAACTGGTGCGCGTAAATAAAAGTTTCATCGTACAGCGTGGACTCTCGGCACGTCAGGTACTTGAAAGTTCCGCAAGGCTTTCGGCATACCTGCGTCATGTGCTGAAGGAAAAGAAAAACTCTATCTGGATAGCACAGCGCGAAGGAAGAGCCAAAGACTCCGACGACCGTACGCAGGAAAGCCTGCTGAAAATGTTCAATTTGGGCGGCAACTCCAATCAGGTTATTGAAAATCTGAAGGAACTGAATATCTGCCCGTTAAGCATTTCGTATGAGTACGACCCCTGTGATTTCCTGAAAGCCAAGGAATTTCAACAAAAACGGGATAATCCCGAACATAAAAAGTCGCCGCAGGACGATCTGATCAACATGCAAACCGGCGTGATGGGTTATAAAGGAAAAGTGGTGTATCATATCGCAGGAATTATTAATGAAGAGTTGGACGCCATTACAAAAGAGACTTCCAACAGAAACGAACAAATCGCACTGGCTGCCAAACTGATTGATTATCACATCCATAGCAATTACACCATTTACCCAAACAACAAAATTGCCTATGATGAGATATACAGTGACAATGAATTTGCCCGAGATTATTCAAAATCCGAAAAAGAGCAGTTCGAAGAATACCTCGACAAGCAAATCAGGAAAATTGACCTGGAGAATAAGGACCGCGATTTTCTACGACTAAAAATGCTGGAGATGTATGCCAATCCGCTGAAAAACCAACTGGCTGCACAATAAAAAAAAGAGAGACTCACACATACGAGTCTCTCTCATTTTATCAGGGAAATTTATTTACTGTCGGTAAATTCCCGGTTTGAAGTATAAGCGGTAAACAAAGGGATAAACCTTACAGGCAACGCAGAATGCAAAAACGGCTTCCAAAAAGGCGCAAATTCCAAATATCACAGAAAAGATCAATACACTTGTTTTCCAGCCAAGCAGTGATGAAATCAGTACCGAAAGGCTAAAAACAACACCTATTCTGGCAGAAAACACCTTGGGTCCGGCATTGATATATTTTGGTTTAATTTTCAGCCATTGATTGATTTTAGCAGAAATAAATGCAAAAGGGCTGTATTTAGACAAATCTGACGATCGGAGTAAAAAATCGGCAAAAAGGAATGCCGGAATTAACAAATTGGATGTCAGCACATAAGCAGTGAGTAAAAGAACAGTCAAAAACGCATTTCCACGCGCTGTATTTTCGTTGATTCGTTTATCTGATATGGGGCAAATGGCAGTTTTCATATTCGGATTGGTTTTATTTACTCTGCAAAGTTAAAACCACTTCACATACTCTGCAATCACCAAAAAATGGTATTTTTATACCAAGAACATGGGAGAACAGATGTTTGATATACAATTTACAACCAAACATCCGAACTACCGATAGCTATCGGGAAGAACAACCAAACACTTCTTAAATAACCGCAAGCAGGTGAAGAATTTCAGGGGACAAATCAACTATACCCGGAAACCGCATTTCCGGCACCAATCTTCCACGGCCCGGTGCTGTTCAAATCCTTTTCGGATACGCTGTGCTCGTGCTGACAGTAATATTTCGGAAAATTTATCACTAAAAATATTTCCAAGCAGCAGATGTGCGTCGGCATCGATGCAGCAGGGCACTACATTTCCATCGGAAAGAATGGCTATCTGGTCGCGCAAGCCGTAGCAGGATTTTGTTTCAGATTCAGCTACATTGGTCCATTCAAAGCGGGGTGCAAGTTGTAAGTAGATTTTTGGCGACAAAGTGATGTTTCTTTCTTTTTCAGAAATAACATGAAAACAATCTGGAAGGTGAAAAATGTCTTGTATCAGCTTGATACAAAGTTGATTAAATTCATTGCTTGCCTCGTTGGTCTGATTCCAAAGCCGGAAGTTGATGTACGATTTTGCTGAAAGCGATTTCGCAATTTCGAGCATGGAAAGGATAAATTCGCCCCATTTTTCCTTCGTAACATTCTCCTCGGCATCGTGGAGCGAAATGTTTATCTGGCGAACAGGATTTTTGAGCAGATAATCCAGGTGACGGGCGAGCAGACTTCCGTTGGTACTGATATTTACGTTCAGATTTTCACCCTCAGCTATTTGCAGCATTTCCCTGAAATGCGGATGCAAAAGAGGTTCGCCCAGTACGTGCAAATACACATAGTCGGTATAAGGTTTTATCTCTTTCACCACATAACGAAACTCGTCCGCGCTCATAAACTGCACGCTGCGCCCGCTCTGATAACAAAAACTGCAATGAAAGTTACATTTGTTGCTTATCTCGATGTATATTTTCTTGAAATGCATGACACTTCGGATTTGTAACGGATTCCAACACAAAACTTATGGAATAACCACACAAAGTTAGAGAATTTATTCTTAATTTTGTGTACCATTAAAGATTCCGGATAAGATGAAAAGAATAGCTGCTATCACCATGGCCCGTAACGATGCTTTTTTTCTAAAGCACTGGATTGCGTACTACGGTGCACAACTCGGAAAAGAAAATTTATACATCTATCTTGACGGGAGCGATCAGCCAGTGCCGCCTGCTGCCGGTGCCGCAACGGTAATTCACTGTGAAAGGATTCAGGGGCAGGTGGTTTCTGCCGAAAAAAGACGCCTTACTCACCTTTCAAACGTGGCAGCCGAATTGCTCCAACGCTACGACCTGGTGATTGGCACCGATGCCGATGAATTTCTGGTGGTTGACCCGGATTTGAACGAAACGCTGGCTTCTTATTTGAGCAAAGTGGATATAAATGTCGCTTTGTCAGGGTTGGGCATGGATGTGGGGCAAAAAATGGGTGAAGAGAAAACAATTGATGAAAATTCCTCTTTCCTTGCTCAAAGAAGCTATGCCGTGCTTTCATCCCGTTATACTAAACCGGTTGTATTAGCCAAACCCGTAACATGGGGCTCCGGATTTCACCGCATCAAAGGTCATAATTTCAAAATTGATAAAAATCTTTACCTCTTTCACTTCGGAGTATTTGATTATGAGATGGTTATGGCGCGTTTTCAGGATAAAGACCGGATGGCATCCGGCTGGGAAAGACACATGAAAAAAAGAGCCAGAACCATTACCACAGTAACAGAGAAAAAAGCACTGGAAGGTGAGAAAATACTGCTTTTAGCACGTATTATGCAAACTGTATTCCGACCGGTATATGCACTTAACAAGCCTTCCATGGGTCCATTCAAATGGGTGGTAAAAATACCGGAAAAATTCAAGAGAACAATGATTTGATAAACACATCTGATTACCACTCAAAATGACCCATAAAATGACAACTGAGCCAAAAGTTTCAATCATCATACCTTGCTATAACCGGGGAAAATACATTGGCGAAACGCTTGAATGCGTGCAACGTATTCATTATGATAATTTTGAGTGCATAGTTGTCGATAATAACTCTACGGATAATTCGGTAGAAGAAATTCAGAAGTTTATTCAGGGCAAAGACCGGTTTCGCCTTATCCATCAAGATGTAAACAATATTTCAATAGCCCGGAATAAAGCTATAGCAGTTTCATCAGGAGAATTCATCCTTCCGCTTGATTCGGACGATCTTATCCATCCGGATTATGTGCGTGAGGCTGTGGAAATTCTTCAAAACAATCCTCAAATAGCAGTTGTAACCTGCGATGCCTTATTATTCGGATCTAAAAGAGGCAAATGGAAACTTCCGGAGTATAATTTCAACGATTTCCTTATCAAGGTTTCAATACACAACACATCCATGTACAGAAGAGCCGGGTACGACAAAACAAACGGCTACGAACCCGAATTGAAGTTTTGTGAAGACTGGGAGTTTTGGATAAATTTATTGAAAAGAGGCGGTGAGGTTTATAAAATAAGGAAAAACTATTTTTTTTACAGAAAACATAAAGAATCCACACAACGGAAATACAGAAATACCGACGAAAATAAATTTGTTACCCGATTTATTTACGAGAAACACAAGGAACTTTACGCTCCACTGCTTGACAACCCTCTCGAACTGCTGCAGCAGCATCAGAAATACAAAAAAGGCTATAACCAGCTACGACTGCTTACGTTTAGAAAACCATTGCCGTAAATCCACGTATTTTCGATCTGCATTGGCCTCTCCGACTGCTACAAACAGCGAGAAAAAGACGATAAAACGGGTAATGCCGGGCTGAACGTAAAGAGGCTCCTCCACCAGCATGAACAGAATGTACACAAACAGCAACATCTGCAACAAATAACTGCGGGATTTAAACGAATAGAAAACCAATCCTGACACAACCACCAGGAGCACAACAAATCCACTGATTCCAAATTGCACCGTTTCACCCAGGAACTGGTTATGTACGTAGGTTTTTTTATTGATTGACTTTGGGATATCTTTCATTATTTTTTCCTGATATTCCAGCGCCTCGTGCTGTTTACCCGTACCGGTTCCCCACCAGAGGTGATCTTCTATGTAGTTCACAGCCAGGGTGTAATCTACCTTTCGCACATTATCACTCAACATTACATCAAATCTGTTGCTCTTTATCAGAAAAAAACCACAGCCAAAAAGGATAACGGCAAAAAATGTGAGTTTATAATAAGAAGATTTTAATTTCATATAATAAAACAGGCTAACAGCTATCAGAAGAACTGCCGAAACAAGTCCCACTCTGCTTTCATAAGCCAGTTCGAGTATCAACAACGAAACCGAATAAGCCACCATTTCCCAAAATGACACATAAGCCAGTTTATCCTTCTTGAAATACAAATAAAAACCTGCCACAAGTCCCGATAGGAGCACCAGAGATATGTAGGTTGGATGTTCGTACATACTCCAGACCCCGATAAGTGCATACGTATTGTAAAGTCCGTCAACAGCCAGCTTGGTGGTAAGCCATGATTTCAGGGAGGCATCATACACATTTACGTTGTAAATCCAGAACACAAGTGTAATACAAATGAAGACAAACAACACCCTGAAAACGACTCTCAGTATACGCAGATAAGTTTGTTTACCGAAATCGAAAAGACAATAGGCCAGCGGAAAAATGAGAAAAGAGTACACTTTTTCGGGAAAATGGAATTTAGAGCCGTTGAAGCATGCGCCAATGATTTGGAGGAGTGCATAAGCAATCAGGAAAAAATAGACCTTATTGAAAGCATACACTTTCTGCTCCCTGATAAAATACAGAATCGCAAAAAAAACAAAAAAACCACTGCTGTAATATCCTATCACCGGTTTGGTAATGGAGAAAACGAGAGAAACAATAATGGATGCGATTAATGCATTTCTGAGCGTGAAGAAATCCTTAAGCTGATTATTCGTTTTTAAGAAATCTGCCAGTCCGATAGCAAGAAAAACCAACAAAAAAACCACCTGCAGTATTCCGGCAGCGGAAGTCAGGTATTCCTTTGAAACATAATTGCTCCCGGGGAAAAGGTAACGTATCAGAAGTATGGCTATTACCGTGATGAGCGATACGGACAATACAAATATATTTTTTCTTAAAAACTGCATTTTTTTGTCTTTCAGTCAGTTACAGTGAGTATAATCTGAGTGTACTAAGTGAATTTATTTTTTTAGTTCTTCTCCGGAGCATGTATTTTTCGAAATCAGGTTTTAATTCTTTTTTGGATTAAACAACCTTTCGAAAAGTATCTTCAAGCGGATAAAACGGAGCTCGTTTCTGGCAGCTCCGGTATTCAGCACGTTGGCAAAATAGGTAGCATGACCAATAATTTCCGAAACTCTAAAACCTCTTCTGGCAAGTCTCCGGATATATTTACCAAGGATTTTCGCCTCAATACTCACAATGTCCCGACGGACTTCATCCGGCTCATCGTTACTGAATAAGGGCAGTTTATTCTCCCACTTTTTATGAATATTCGTCAGGTTGTTATAATACGAAGCATCCCGGTTGCCTTCCGAGAAATGTTCGAGCAGTATATCATAGACCACATAATTACTGAAACCGGCAATCGCAGCCTGAGCAGATATATCAAAATCGTATCCGTGAAAGCCCGGTATTGTTTCATCAAATCTTACAACATCAAACAAATCTTTTCGCATGGCAAGAAAAACACCGTCAAGTAATACAACAGGAAGACGATTACCGGTGAAATCCGAAGGGTCTTTCACTTCCACATGAGCAGTTTTTTTATTTTTCAGGTGTTGAATAATATGGATGCATCTGCCGCCTACCGCCCACGAAGCGGGCACGTTGGTCATCATTTTACCACCGGCTACTCCTACAATTCCCACTTTTTTGTCAGCCAGGTGACTGATAAGATTCGTTCCCCAGTTTTTTGTTCTGAACAGCACATCATCATGTACAAAGCATACATACGGGTACAAACTTCTTTCAACACCTCTGTTATAAGCTGAGGAAATTGAATATTTACCATGTGAATTATCTATAGTGACGATTTCAAATTCAACTCCTATTGTTTCCTCCATGTTTTCCCGGAGCGAGGCTGAAATATCCGGATGTCTGGAACAAATGATTATCGAAATCATAATGCGCTTTCAGGTTGATTTAGTCCGCAGGTGCAAATATATCTATTTTCGGATTGATTTTTCTGCATTCGCTCCAGATTTTGTGTTTTATCGTTCCAGATTTC
>ERZ1645187.3267-NODE-3267-length-13750-cov-5.055495_pt1 | contig 13750 bp, 13 predicted proteins | sample MGYA00575352_ERZ1645187 | MGnify/ENA primary metagenome ERZ1645187 (study PRJEB40837, sample SAMN11349314) | freshwater sediment metagenome | isolation source: river sediment | host: Sediment | place: India: Wazaribad , New Delhi | collected 2017-02-21 ...
CGACCGGTCCCGGAGGAGACCGGAGATGGGGTGAAGCCTTCCCAGAATACGTTTTCCCTCTTCCTCTCTGGTTTTCCGCTCCCGGGAGAGGAGGCCGTGGACGGAGCGGTAGAGCCAGGAACCGAGAAAGAAGAGGATCAAACCGGAGAGGACGGTTCCGACGAGAAGACGGGGCCCCTTCGGTTCGACAAAGAGGGGGAGTGAGAAGAACACCCACGCCACAAGACCAACACCCCAACGTTTCAACATCCCACTCATCTCTTCTCCTCCCTCCCGCTCCCCTGCAGACAACCCTCTACCCTCTTCACGATCTCCTCAGGTTCGAAAGGTTTTTCCAGTATTCCCACACAGCCGCTCTCGGCGATGGAAGCCCTCGTCCCCTCGTCGAGAAAGGCAGAGACAAAGAAGACAGGGGTTTTGATACCGGCCAAGAAGAGCTCTTGAACCAATTCCAACCCGTTCATGCGGGGCATCTGGAGGTCTAGGAGAATCAGATCGTAGGGCTTTCCAACCCTCTGAGCGGTAAGAAGCATCTCCAAGGCCTGACGACCATCTTCGGCCTGAAAAGTTTCAAACCCAGCTTTCTTCAAGGCAAGGGAGAGAGAGTAACGGAATTGGGACTCATCGTCGACGATGAGCAGACGGTTCTCACTCTTTTTCACCATCCTTTTGGAGAGCAAAAAAGATGCCAAACGGGAGATTCCCTTTGAATACAAGGGTTACAAGATTTTCCTCCCTTCGGGGAGAGAGTCAAGTCAACTTATGTCGCTTTGCTCCTCGCCTTCTTCTCTCGAAAAGCCCCTAGGGATGGGGCAAGAGCACGCTGTCAACTTATGTCGCTTACTCCTCCTCCGGGAGAGACATCCTTTTCCGTCCCAACCTCTTGTTCAAGGCCTGCCGGGAGATTCCCAGGAGAGAAGCCGCCCGCCCCTGGTGGCCTTGAACCTTGTCAAGGGCTTCGTGGATCACCTTCTCCTGAACCTCTTGAAGGGTAGGAAAGCGGTGAAAAACGAAGTGGGCCTCCTCCCGCGGGTCCTCTTGTTCCTCCAGGGAGGGGTCCAGCGAGAAATGGGAGGGAAGAAGGTACCCCCCGGAGTGCCTGGCTAGGGCATCATAGACCGATGACTGGAGCTCCCTGACGTTTCCCGGGAAAGGGCATCTGTTCAGAGCTCGAAGGAGGGCTGAAGAGCTCTGAGGGGGAGGCTTCTTCATGGCCCTTGCGGCCTGTTTGACGAAGTGCTCCAGGAGAAGGGGGAGATCGTCCCTTCGTTCCCGCAGAGGGGGCATATGGACATGGTGGGCGTTAAGACGGTAGAAGAGGTCCGAACGGAAGAGACCGGCCTTCATCTGCTCTGAAAGCTCCCGGTTGGTCGCTACCACGACCCGGACATCGGCCCTTCGGGGAAGGTCGTCCCCCAAGGGGTAGTAGGTTTTCTCCTGAAGCAGCCTGAGAAGCTTGATCTGACACCCTTCGGCCAGATCCCCGATCTCGTCGAGGAAGAGGGTTCCCCTCTCGGCCTTGACAATCAGCCCCTCCCTGTTGTAGTCGGCGCCGCTGAAGGCTCCGCGGCGGTGGCCGAAGAGAGTATCCGAGAAGAAGGTTTCATCGAGACCGGCCACATTGAGGGCCACAAACTCGCCTTTTCTCCCGCTGCACCTGTGAACAGCCTTGGCAACCAGCTCCTTCCCCGTTCCGGTCTCTCCGGTGATCAGAATCGGTTGGGGTGAAGGAGCGACGACCTCAACGTACTGAAAGAGCGCTTTCATACGTGGGTTGTTCGTGACGATCTCTCCAAAGCACTCCTCCCTGTTGAGGCTTCCGCTGAGAAGTTTTCCCTTCAGGTGCGAGAGCTCCTCCTCCAAGAGAGTGAACTCCATGGCCCTCTTTATAGAGGCTAAGAAAAGATCCCGGTCAGGAGGCTTAACAAGGTAGTCGAACGCTCCCTTTTTCATGCATTGCACGGCCCTCTCCACCTCGTTGAACCCTGTCACGACGAGGACGGGGAGGGAGGGAAACTCCCCCTTGATCTCTTCCAGGAGAGTCTCACCGGAGAGGTGAGGCATGTTCAGGTCCAGGACGACGGCGACGGCGCCCCTCTCCCTCAGAAAGTTCATCACTTCGCGGGAATCCTTGAACGAGGCGATAGAGGTGTAACCGGCCGCCTACAGGAGTGTCGAATAGCTGAAGAGAATGGTCTCTTCGTCGTCGACTAAGAGAATGGATCGGGAACCTCCGGATTCTCTCATTTTTCATCCTCCTCTCTACAGGGGGGAAAGGTCAGCACGACCCTGGTCCCCACTCCGGGCCGGGAGAAGAAGCTCATCTCTCCTTTGTGAAGTCTGACAATGGAGTGGCTTATATAGAGTCCCAACCCGGTTCCTCCCACTGCAGCCCTGGTCGTGAAGAAGGGTTCGGTAATGCGGTTCATTGTCTGCGAGGACATTCCTACTCCCTGGTCGACGACTTCGACACTCACAACCTTTTCGACCCTATCGGCGAAGGCCCGGATGCTCAGGGAGGCTTCTTTTCGGGGAAGCGCCTGAAGGGCGTTGGAGATCAGGTTGATCATCACCTGCTCCAACATCTGGGAGTTCCCCTTCAGCGGCGGAAGGGCCTCTGGGAGATCCAGGGAGAAGTTGTTCGTGCACTTCCTGATCTGGTAATCCATGATCACCAGGGAAGAGCGTATGACCTTAAGGATGTCCACAGAATCGTCGAGTTCTTCGCTCCCTTTGTCGTTTCGGGAGAAATCCCTCAGGTTGTCCACAAGGTTCTTGATCCTTAGGGCGCCCTCGTTGATACCGCTCAAGAGTTTCGGCAAGGCCTCCTTCATCTCTGAGAAAGGAAGCCCCCCCAGGAGGAAGTCTCCGACGTTTTCGCTGTGGCGCTGAAGGATCCCCGAGGCGTCCTGCCAGGCGTCTCTCAGGAGGGAGACGTTGAAGAGGATAAAGCTGTTGGGGTTGTTCACCTCGTGGGCGAGGCTGGAGGTCAGCATTCCGAGAGACTTCATCTTGTCGGCTTGTATCAGCTTCTTCTGAAGAATCTTCGCCTGCTCCTCAAACTGGAAACGCTCGGTGATGTCGTAGAGGGAGACGTAGATAACATCACGATCGGCCAGGTGTATGTTCTTGGCGCTCGCTTGAAGGAGGACCTTCTTGTCCGTAGGAGTGGGAACCGTGATCCTGCAGGTTACGGGGACACCCTTCTCCAACCTCCCCAAAGCCTCACGGAAGGGGGTCAGAGGGGTCTCATCTCCGAAGAGCCTCTCAGGGGGAAACCCCAAGACGGCCTCCCGGCTCTTCCCGAAGAGATCGAGGGCGGCCCGGTTGATGTCCAAGAGTTTACCGTCTCTCCGGTCCAGGAGAAGGAGGGGGGTATCGTTCTTGTCGAAGATCTCCTGGCTTCTCTCCTCGGCTTCCCGTATCTGCCTCTCCGCCCGGTAGCGGTAGAGGGCCATTTCAACGTTGATGAGAAGCTCCCGCTCCTCGATAGGCTTGATGATGTACCCGTAGGGTCTCAGGGATTTGGCCCGCTCGAGGGTCTCCTCGTCGGTATAGGCCGTGATGAAGAGAATCGGCACATAGCGTTTCGCCATAAGCCTTTCGCCGGTGGTAATCCCGTCGATTCCCTTCTTCAGGTTGATGTCCATGAGGATGAGATCGGGAGGACGCCGTTGGCTCTCTTCCAGAGCCTCCTCCCCGGAGGAGAAGAGAGAAACCGAGACAAAACCCTTTTTCAGGAGGATTTGACGGAGATCTTCCGCCACAATCTGCTCGTCTTCAACGATAAACACGTGGGAGAGAGTAAGTTTTTCGGTTTCAGACAGCACCTTGGGGCTCCTTGGTCACCTTGGTTTTCAGAAACATCGGACGGGGGTAGCTGAGAGTGAAGAGCGTTCCCGGACCGGAGCCCGGATTTAGAAATTCAAAACTTCCCAAGAGTTGCCCTGCCAAGGAAGAGACCAGCTGAAGCCCCAACCCTTCGGAAGCATTCTTATCGAAAGAGGGATCCAGGCCCACTCCGTCGTCCTCGACCTCCATCCTCAACTCCTCTCCACACTCTTCGATTCGAACGGCGATTCTCCCCTCGGACCTCCCCTTCAGGGCATGAACGAGGCTATTGGAGACGACCTCGTTGAGGATCAGCCCTAGGGGCATGGCCTCTTCCAGAGTCACCGTGGTCTCCGATACATCCAACTGGAGGACGACCCCATGCTCGCCCTTCAGGTAGGACCTGAAGAGGAAACTCATGAGGGTCTGGACATACTCTTTAAGCTTAACACCCGAAAAATCTTGGCTCCGGTAGAGCTGTTCCTGGAGAAGGGACATGGCGGTGATTCTATTCCTCGCCGTGTTGAAGAGGCTCTTGACCTCTTTGCTCTCGATTCGGGAAGCCTGGAGGTTCAAGAGGCTGGAAATGACCTGCAGGTTGTTCTTGACACGGTGGTGCAACTCCCTGAGGAGGAGTTCCTTTTCGCGAAGAGCTAAACGCAAGTTTTCCTTGCCCTGGGAAGAGCGGGTAACAACCATCATCTCCCCCAAGAGGAGCTCCAGGTGGATGATATCGATGTCGAGATAATCCCTTTTCTTGTTCCCAACCCCTAAGAGGGCGACGATTCTCTCCCCATCGAAGAGGGGAACGTTCATGTGCCTCGTCAAGGGGATATGCCCCTCCGGCAGGCCCCGCTTCAGGGGAGTGGAGGCGGCATAATCGTTGGTGATGATGGGCCTCCTCTGCCTGACAGCCTCCCCCCAGAGACCGGTCGACTCCAACGGGAAGACTCTCGTCGGCTCAGGAACGGCGCAGCTGTCCATGGCCTGAGAGGACCAGGCGTGCATGGTCAGAACCTTCTCACCCTCATCGAGAAGGGCCAGATAGCCGATAGGGCTGTCGGTCAACTTTGTGGCCGCCTCCAAGACGGCATCCGCTACCTCTTTGAGACTCTTCTCATCCATGGAGCGAATGGCCAGGAGAAGCCTCAGCCTCTCCTCACTCATACGGAGCTCCTCTTCCGTTCTCTTTTGGTCGGTGATATCGTAGGAGATCCCCCCCACCCCCACCAGCTCCCCCTTGCCTGCGAAGAGGGGAAACTTGGCTGAGAGGTAGTGATGAACCTCCCCTTGGGAGTCGACGGCCTGTTCCTCAAACTGTGCGGAACGGCCGCTTCTGACGATTTCCAAGTCGTTTTCCACGTTGTTCTCCCCAAAGGAACCCGGAAAGAGATCTGCCACCGTCTTCTTCTTCCACTGGTCGGAGTTCACTTGAAAAGTTTTCTCGAAGGCGGGGTTCACATAGAGGTAGCACCCCTGCCGGTCCTTCAGGTAGACCAGGGCGCTTAACTTCTCCAAAACAGTCCGGGAGATGGCAAAACGATTGACCTCTTCTTCCATCATCCTCTCCTTTCGCTTCAGCACGGCATAGAGGATCGGAGAGGTCAGAAGAAGAAACAGGGCCCCTTGAAGAAGCCAGAAATTCGGATTGGTAAGGCTGGATGGGAAAAACATGGAAGAGAGAATCTTGGCGCCGATAACCCAAAGGGTTCCCAAAACAGCATAGCCGGCGACGATTCTCTCAACCAATCCGCACCATCCTCTTCTTATTTCATTCTACAGGAAAGTGACATAAGTTGACAACGCCCTTTTCAGTTGACTCTTTTTTCTGGAGAGGGTATCTAAAGGAGGAGAAGATGGAGGAACCATGCCAAGACTCTTGAAAAAACGCGGCCACAAGGTTGGCCTCCCTCCGGGGACCCTTCTTCCATCGCAACAGAGTGAGCTCCCCGGTCGGTGTAGGCTGATAAAGTACGATCAGGCCGGCTTTTCTGAAAAGCCCCTCTCCCAGGACGAGACCGTCTCTTGGGAGGGAACCGAAGAGAGGGGAACCACCTGGATTCAGACGGTGGGCCTTGATCCCCGTCGGCTCTCAGGGCTGGGGGAGCCCTTTGGGCTTCACCCTTTGGTCCTCGAGGATATCCAGACCACCGACCAGAGGACCAAGATGGAAGATCTCGGAGACTCCCTCTTCTTGACTGCCAAGATTCTCTCTCTGGCGCAAGAGCATGGCAAGAGTGTTCTCCAGGCTGAACAGTTGAGCCTTGTTCTGGGTTCCAACTACCTGCTCTCCTTCCAGGAGAGGGAGTCCCCCCTCTTCGAACCGATACGGGAGAGGCTCCGCTCAGGAAAGGGAAAGGGTCGGCAAATGGGGAGCGACTTTCTGGCCTATCTCCTCCTGGATATCTTGGTGGACCACTACTTCCCGATTCTGGAGAACCTGGGGGACCGTATTGAGGAGTTGGAGTTAAAACTGGCGCAGAACCCCTCCTCTTCCGACCTTCGGTCCATCGAAGAGATGAAGCGGGAGGCCTTTTACCTCCGAAAGGCCGTCTGGCCTCTCCGGGACGTAGTCGCCTCCCTGGAGAGGGACGAAGGGCACATAATCACAGCGGGCCTGCGCCCCTACCTCCGAGACCTTTACGACCATATCATCCAGATCATCGACGCCACGGAGATGTGCAGAGACCTTCTCTCGGGTATGGTCGACCTCTATATGTCCAGCATCAGCAACCGCCTCAACCAGGTGATGAAGGTTCTTACAATCATCTCGACCCTCTTCATCCCCCTGACGTTCCTCGTGGGTGTTTACGGGATGAACTTTCGTTATATGCCTGAGCTGGAGTGGAAGTACAGCTACCCGATTCTCTGGGTCGTGATGGGAGCGACAGTGATCTTTATGATCCGCTTCTTCAAGAAGAAGAGGTGGTTTTAAGCCGAGCCCGGGCTTCCCTTGCCGACCCGAACCTTGAACTTCACCTTCCCGTTTTCAACCTCGTAGGAGATTGTCAGGGAGCTCTCAGAAGACTGCTTCTCCTGGAGAGGGGCCACCATCTGGGCGACCTTCCTCTCCAGAACCGTCGGATCGGCGATCTTCACACCCGATTTGTCCAGGTCCTTCCAGAGGGACTCCGCGAGGTCCCTCAGAGTCTCCGACGAAGAGAGGTCACCCACCTTCATGGACCTCTCGTTCTTGGGCCTCTCCTCCGGAATCTCCCGCATGGTCTCCCTCCTACGGCTCTCCTGGATCCTACTTCCGTCTATGGTGCCGTACTCGAGGAAGTTTTCCATCCGCTTATCCCAGAGAGAGCGGTAGGTGGCCAGTTTATGGGCGACGTTGTTGACGTGAAACTGCCAGAAGGGAGGGTATTCACGGCTCTGAATCTGCGACATCTCCCGCTCGATCGCCTCCCTCTCCTTCTGGGGAGGGATCCTCTCTTCTCTCTGAAAGTACCGCTGATACTTCTGGTGAATCTCTTCGACCCTCTGGGAGATCAGGTTCAGCCTTTGACGAAACTCCTGAAAGGGGGTGGCCATCTCTCACCGGATACGGTGAACCCAGAAGAGGAGCAACCAGAGGGCTTGTGAGTAAGGCAAGGGGTAGTTGTTCACCAGGACCTTCTTGTTCTCAAAGCCTTGGATCATCTGCCAGAGGGCATGAAGATCCTCCACATCCTCAGGGTATCCACTGACGCAGTGGTAGAGGTACTCACCCTCCCCCTCTGTATAGTACCGGGGGAGTCTTTGAGCGGCTTCGACGGCACGCGCGGAGTTCTCGGAGAGGTTCTCCCGAAAGCAGAGGGTGATCTTGAACCGTTTGGCCCTTCCCTCCCTTCCCAGGAGATCCTCCAGTTTCTCTCGCTCCACTGTCTCCCGGTAGTTCTCGTCTCTCTCCATGTTCGTCCTCTCAAAGAATCAACATCGCATCGCCGTAGCTGAAGAAACGGTACCCCTCTTTTATAGCATACCCGTAGGCTTTTTGCACTTTTTCCGTCCCCGCCATGGCGGAGATCAGCATCATCAGAGTCGATTTGGGGAGATGGAAGTTCGTGATCATACCCGAAACCGCCTTGAACCGATACCCCGGGTAGATAAAGAGGTCCGTGGCCATCTTCCCACTCTTCAAGAGCCCGTCTGCCCCGGTAAAACTCTCCAGGGTCCGAACCGATGTCGTCCCAACGGCCAAGACACGACGGCCCTCCCTAAGCGCCTTCTCAACCCTTTGCGCCGTCTCCTCTCCGACCTCGGCCCACTCCTTCTTCATCTTGTGGTCCTCCACCCTCTCCACGCGGAGGGGTTGAAAGGTTGCCTCCCCGACGTTCAGTGTAACCTCCGCCCTCTCCACTCCCCTCTCCTCAAGCTCCCTGAGAAGCTCGGGGGTAAAGTGGAGCCCGGCGGTAGGGGCGGCTATAGAGAAGCCGCTCCGGGCGTAGACTGTTTGGTACCTCTCCCTGTCGTACTCCCTCTCCCCTTCCGGATCGTCCCTGTGAATGTAGGGAGGGAGGGGAGCCAGGCCGAACCCTTCCAGAAGCGGCTTGACACTCTCTTCGGGGAAACGGATCATTCGGTGTTCCGGGTCTTGCCACCCCTCCATCTTTCCCCTGTAACCTCCGCCGAAAGAGATCTCCTCCCCCTCCCGGAAACGGCGCGGACCCTTGCAGAGAGTCGAGAAGAGACCGTCCCCCAGGGGCTGAACGAGAAGAAACTCCACAGACACACCGTTTTCCCTCTTCCCTATCAGCTTCACAGGTTCCACCCGGGTGTTGTTAACGACCAGAAGATCGCCGGGGGAGAGAAAACGGGGAAGAGCGCAGAACCGGGCCTGAACGAACTCCTCCCGTTCTTTGGAAACCACCAGGAGCCTTGACTCTTGCCTCTTCTGTGAAGGTTTCTGCGCGATCAGTTCGGGGGGTAGAGGAAAATCGAAGAGAGAAACATCCATCAGAGAAGCCTCCTGCCGGAAAGTCCCTTGTGAAAGTGTTCGTAGGCCTTGTTTGTCGCTTGCCTCCCCCGGGGAGTGACCTCGAGATACCCTTGCTGAATCAAATAGGGCTCGTAGACGTCTTCCAGGGTGTCCTTCTCCTCGTTGACCGCCGCGGAGAGGGTCTTGAGACCGACGGGCCCTCCATCAAACTTCTCGATCAGGGTCAGGAGAATTTTGCGGTCCAGAAGGTACAACCCCACAGGGTCCTCGTCCAAAAGGGAGAAGGCCTCTTCGGCGATCTCGCCGTCCACGACCGTCTTGCCCTTGACCTCGGCGACATCCCTCAACCTCTTGAGGAGCATGTTCGCCCTCCTGGGTGTTCCTCGGGAACGGCTCGCGATGGCTGTGGCGGCCTCGGCGGAGAGGTTGATCTGCAGAAGCCCGGCGCTCCTTTTGACCACTCCGGTAAGCTCCCTCTCGGGGTAGTAATCCAGGTGGAGAAGGATGCCGAAACGGCTTAAGAGGGGTTGTGTGAGAAGACCGATTCTCGTCGTGGCCCCAACCAGGGTGAAAGGGGGAAGGTGGAGACGGACGCTCTTGGCCGCCGTTCCTTGGCCGACGAGAATGTCGAGGTAGTAGTCCTCCATGGCCGAATAGAGGACCTCCTCGACCGCCGCGGGAAGACGGTGGACCTCGTCGATGAAAACCAGGTCCCTCTCGCCAAGAGAGGTTAGCAGGGAGGCGATGTCCCCGGGCTTCTCCAGAGAGGGGCCGGAGAGACACCGGATCTGAACCCCCAACTCCTGGGCGATGATCCTGGCCAGAGAGGTCTTTCCCAAGCCTGGCGGCCCGTAGAGAAGGACATGGTCCAAGGGCCCCTTCCTCATCTTCGCGGCGGACAAAGAGATAGAGAGGGACTCCTTGAGGCTCTCCTGACCGATGAACTCCCCCAGCGAGGCTGGACGGATCCGGCTCTCCCAAACCTGGGGGGCCTCTCTCTCGACGATTTCGCTCATCCCTTCACCCGCCCGAGATAACCGAGGGCTTCCCGGATCATCTCATCCAACGAGAGGTTCCCCTTCTCCTTCACGACCCAGCGAAGGGCCTTCTCCCCCTCTCCCCGACGGAAGCCCAGTGTCGTCAGCGCTCCCAGGGCATCCTCGAACCCACCGGCGAGAGGAAGGGCTCCCAGGGAGGAGAGCTTACCCCCTAGCTCGAGAATAATACGGCCTGCCGTCTTCTTGCCGATTCCCGGAACCGAGGAGAGAAGTTCCCCGTTCTTCCCCTCCACGGCGGAGAGGATCTCCCCGTATTCAAGGCGTGAGAAGAGGGCCAAGGCCGTCTTCGGCCCAACCCCCATGACGCGGATCAATTTGAGGAACAGAGTTCTTTCGTCGGATGAGAGGAAACCGAAGAGGCTCACAGGGTTCTCCCCTCCTCCCACCATCACCGTGAAGAGGGTGGCCTCCTCCCCCAGAGGGGGGAGCTTCAGGGCTACCCTCAGAGGAAGGGTTACCTCGTAGACAACACCTCCCACGTCGAGGGCCGCCCAACCGGTATCCTTAGCGAAGATTCGACCCTTCAGGGCGTAGAGCATCCATGCCTCCTAACGGGCGAACTCGACGATTCTCTTTTCCCTGACAACGGTCACCTTGATCTGTCCGGGATACTCCAGTTCGTTCTCCACCTTCACCGCGATGTTTCGGGCCATCAGGATCGCCTCGTTGTCGTTGATCCTGTCGGAATCGACGATGATTCTCACCTCTCTTCCGGCCTGAAGGGCATAGGCTTTGGAGACACCCTGGAAGGATTGAGCGAGTTTCTCGAGGCTCTCCAGTCTCTTGAGGTAGATCTCCAGGATCTCCCGCCTGGCCCCGGGACGGGCGGCCGAGAGAGAGTCCGCCGCCTGTACGAGCATGGCCTCCACGGAGGGGAAGTCGATATCCTTGTGGTGGGCGGCTATGGCCAAGACGACCGCCTCGCTCTCTCCACACTTCTGGGCGACTTTGACCCCGATCTCGGTATGGGTTCCCTCGACTTCTCTGTCTATGGCCTTCCCGATATCATGGAGAAGACCGGCGCGGGTCGCGGTTTCCACATTGGCTCCGATCTCCGCGGCCATCTTTCCTGCGTAGGCGGCAACCTCCCGAGAGTGTTCCAAGACGTTCTGCCCGTAGGATGTGCGGTAGCGCAGACGTCCCAACAGCTTGATCAGTTCACCATGAACGTTCTTGAGACCGAACTCGAGGGCCGCGGCCTCTCCGTCCTCCACGAGAGCCTCTTCAAACTTCTTACGGGTCTCTTCGATGACCTCTTCGATTCGGGCCGGGTTGATTCTCCCGTCCTCCACGAGGGTCTTGAGGGAACGGCGGGCGATCTCCCTCTTGATGGGATCCGCGGAGGAGATGATCACCGCTTCGGGGGTGTCGTCGATGATCAGGTTCGTGCCGGTCAACATCTCCAAGGCCCGAATGTTCCTTCCCTCCCGTCCGATGATCCGCCCCTTCATCTCGTCGGAAGGAAGGTCGACGACGGAGACTGTCGATTCGATCACATACTCGGCGGCACTGCTTTGAATAGCGGTGGCCATGATCTCTCTGGCCAGCAGGTCCTTCCTTTTCTTGTAATCCTCCTCCATCTTCCTGAGAAGCTTGGCCATATCGGCCTGGCTGTCTTGTTCGATTTTCTCAAGGATTACCTTTCGCGCCTGCTCGGCGGAGAGGCCGGAGATTCGCTCCAGCTCGCTTTCCTCCTGAAGGATGATCTCCTTTTGCTTCTCCTTCAGCTCATCTATCTCCCTCTCCTTCGCCTTGATCTGCTGCTCGGACTTGTGGAGGTCCCGCTCCCGGTTCTCCAGGTTCATGGACTTCTTGTCTAGGTTGTCTTCCCTCTGAATCAGCCTCTTTTCAAGGGAATTGAGACGGTTCTGGTGTTCGTTGTTGTTCTTGTCCAGCTCGGCCTTCAGGGTGAGGTAACTCTCCTTGACGGCGACTTCCCCTTCCTTCTTGATTCTTTGAGATTCCTCCCTGGCATGGGCCAGAATCTCACGGACCTCGACTTCGGCTTGCCTCAGTTCGGCAACCCTCTTATCTTTGATTCTCCACTGAAAAATTGCGAAGGTGATTCCCACCCCTAAAAGAAGACCTAGGGCGAGGGCGATCACGGCCATTACCGTTTGCATCGTCTCCTCCTTCTATTTTGATGTCAGAGGCGGAGAGGAAAATCTCTATCAGTGGCGGCCCGAAACACGGGAAGGGGTTGGCTCTATCCTTGGTCGTCTTCTATGAGGGATATCTGCCGATCCACACGGTCCATGAGCCTTTGAAAAGACTCCTGTTCCCGTTGAAGCTGTATGTTCTCATCCGCGAAGTTCAAAAGGGCCACCAGAGCCACCCGAAGGGGCTCGGCATGGGGCATGATTTTCCCGATCTCCACCATTTTGGCTTCTACGTACCGAGCCAATTCGCCGAGATACTTATCGTCCAAGTCTCCGGAGAGACGGACCTTGAGAGGTTGCCCGAGTATCTCGACAACGGCGATCTTACTGCTCATCCTCTTGTGTCGATGAATCGATCTTCTTGATGAGAGCTTCCAGTTGGTCAGCTACCGATCTGTTCTTGTCCTGAGAGAGAGAGATCTCCTCTTTCAACTTGAGGTTCTCTTTCTTCAGAGTAACAATCTTTTCTATCAACTTGTCGATTTTATCTGCTAACTGCTCTAACTTCTCGTTGTCCACGACAAACCTCCTTTTATCTGAACTTGATGGGGAAGTGGGACTTCAAGGCGTCCTGAAGGGACTCCAAGACACCGGCGGCTTCTTCAGAACCCAGGGTTCGCTCCTCGGCTCTGAAGACGAAACGTATCGTGAGAGAACGGAAACCGCTCTCGATCTTGTCGCCTTCGTAGAGATCCATAAGATAAAAACTTTCCAGGAAGGGGTAGTTCCCCCTCTTCAAGAAGGTCTCTATCTCGCCGTAGTTGCTCCTCTTCTCCAGAAGGAAGGAGAGGTCATGCCATACCGAAGGGTGGCGCGCCACTTTGGAGACGGCCAAGGGTTTGACGCCACCGAGGAGAGAGGGGTTCGAGATTTCCATGTAGAAAGCCGGTGCGGAGACAGCGGCTTCTGCGAGAATCTCTTCCTTCACCTCCCCTATCCATCCGAGGGGCTTCCCGTTGAGGAAGATCCGCCAGGAACAGGTGTCACTCAAGGGAACACTGGTCTGAGGGCGAAGCTCCAACTCTCCTCCCCGGTTCTCCAGAAAACTCTCCAGGGCTCCCCTCATCCAGAGAAAGGGGGAACTTACTGCGGTCCCTGTATTCCAGCGACGCTCTTCTTCACCGATCATCAGGAGGGCCGTCACGGATTCCTCAAGGATCTCCCCGTTCACCAGACCGTAGATTTCACCCTTCTCGTAGATCTTCACCCCTCTCTGCTCCCTGTTCAGGTTGTACTGGGCGCTCTTCAAGAGAGAGGAGAGAAGGGAACGGCGAAGCCACTGGTACTTCAAGGAGAGGGGGTTCTGAATCTTCAGGGGCTGAAAGGCGTTAAAGCTCCATCCGCACTCGTTCTCGCCGACAAAGCTGTAGTTGACCACTTCACAGAAGCCGTAGTGCCTCAGGTTCTCTTCCCAAGCGGTCTGCACCTTCTCCGCCTCGGAGAAATAGACCGACGGAAGCTCCACAGAGGGGAGTCTCTCGGGGATCTTGTCGTAGCCGTGGAGGATCGCTATCTCTTCGATGATATCGATCTCCCTCTCCAGGTCGCGGCGGAAGGAGGGAACAGAGACGACGACGCTGTGGCTCTTCTTCTCGACCGTATCAAGGTGAAGACGGCCCAGCATGGACTCGATCGTGGGATCGTCCAGTTCCTCTAAACCGAGGATTCTACGAACCCTCTCCGGACGGACTTCGACCACCAGAGGGCTTCGGGAGTTGGGAACAACGTCTTTCAGGGTGGTGTAGACCTTTCCCCCCATCTCCCCCAGGAGAGAGGCG
>ERZ1645187.3268-NODE-3268-length-13744-cov-5.862444_pt1 | contig 13744 bp, 10 predicted proteins | sample MGYA00575352_ERZ1645187 | MGnify/ENA primary metagenome ERZ1645187 (study PRJEB40837, sample SAMN11349314) | freshwater sediment metagenome | isolation source: river sediment | host: Sediment | place: India: Wazaribad , New Delhi | collected 2017-02-21 ...
CACTTGAGGAAAAGTGGGATAATCTTAAGATATTTATTGAGTATGGAATGCTCACAGACGAGAAATTCTATGAAAGAGCAGAAAAATTCTCATTGCTCAAAAACAGTGATAATAAATTTTTCAGCTATGAAGAGTACAGAAAATTAATCGAGAGTGAACAGACCGATAAAAATAAAAAACTGATCTATCTCTACACAACTGATTACCAGGAGCAGTTCTCATTTATTGAGAGTGCTAAAAACAGGGGGTATGATGTATTAATATTTGACAGCCAGCTGGATTCTCACTTCGTGAATCTTCTTGAATCAAAATTCAAAGACTCATCTTTTATGAGAGTCGATTCAGACCACATTGACAAGATTATTCAGAAAACAGAAAAAGAGAAACCATCAATTAGCGAGACAGAAGAGAGAGATATCGCTGCAATTTTTGAGTCAGTTCTTCCTTCAGGTAACCATTACAGCTCAAGTATTGAAAATCTTGGAGAGTCAGAGCAGGCAGTACTCATTACCAGAAGTGAATTTATGAGGCGTTACAGGGAGATGTCTGCACTAAACGGAGGGATGAATTTTTATGGGTCATTACCTGAATCGTACAATCTGATAATCAATTATAACCATCCGGCTATACAAAAGATAATTGAACAGAAAAACAAGAAACTCTCTGATGCACTTGCTGAGTTAGATTCAAAAATTGCTGTTCCTGAAAAATCATTAGAGGAGATAAAAGAGCGTCTAAAAGGGAAGAAAGAGGAAGAGATAGATATTTCAGAGAAAGATAATAAAGATAAACTGGAAAGGGAGGCAGAGAGTATTAAGGAAGAGAGGAGATCACTACTCTCAACTTTTGGAAAAGATAGTGATTTATTAAGACAGGTTTGTGACCTTGCACTCCTATCCAACGGAATGCTTAAGGGTGAGGAGCTTGATAAATTTGTAAAAAGGAGCCTCTCTCTACTAGGTAAATAATCTATTATACAAGCACTTCACAAAAGCGTAGCATAAAATGTTACGCTTTTGTTAATTTTTACCCAATTAAACAAGAATATGTAACAATTCATAAATTCTTGAAATAATTTTGCAGGAAATTAAATCATATGAAAATTGACAGATTTCTCCAACTATTTGTGGTAAAAGAAAAAAAGTTTTACCCTTTGTATATCTCTCAAACAGAAAATATTGTTGTTGCAGCCGAGGAGCTGAAAAGACTTTATCTTGAAAGTAATTATGAACTTCAAAAAGAGAGCTACAGAAAGATTAAAGATCTGGAAACAAAGGGAGACCAAATAACTGCAAAGATTTACGAAGAGCTTAACAAAACTTTTGTCACCCCATTTGACAGAGAGGATATTCATGTCCTTGCTTCAAGAATTGATACATTCCTTGATTTTATTCATGACTCTGCCAGGAAACTGGCAATGTACAAACCACTATCCCCATCTAAAGATCTTATCACTATTGTTGATCTTATACTTGAGGATGCAAAGCTCATCAATGAAATAGCCAGAAACTTAGAATTTCTGGTAAAGAGAAATGGAGAAATTCTAAAACTATGTAAACGAATTAAGGAGATAGAGCATAAAGTTGATGAACTTTATGAAGACTACAATATCTTCTTATTCCAGAACGAGAAAGATGCAATAGAACTTGTTAAAAACAAGAACATAGTACAAAGTCTTGAGGATACAACAGACAGGGCTAAAGAGATTTCTGACAGTATCAGATCAATAATTGTAAAGCTTGCCTGATATGTTAACTGTTGTTATTGCGGGAATTATTATCGCTTTGCTGTTTGACTTTTTAAACGGAATGAATGATGCAGCAAACTCAATTGCTACTATTGTCTCAACAAAAGTACTCTCTCCCGGATTAGCTGTTTTATGGGCAGCTTTCTGGAATTTTGCAGCCTTTTTTATTTTTGGAATCCATGTTGCAAATACTATTGGGAAAGGCATTATCGATCCAAACATAGTAAATCCACAACTAATTCTGTCTGCTCTTATAGGAGCTGTAATCTGGGTATGGGTTTGTACTCATTATGGATTACCCATAAGTGTATCACATGCCCTTATAGGAGGCATGATAGGACCGGCATGGTTTGTTTTTGGAAGTAATGCACTTGTTACAACAGGAATATTAAAAATAGCACTTTTTATAGTTCTCTCTCCACTTATAGGCTCTCTTCTAAGCTTTATAATGATGACTTTAACTCTTTGGATTTTCAAGAGTAAAAATCCATTTAAAGTTGAGGGCACTTTTAAAGTGATGCAACTATTCTCATCAGCTGTTTTCTCACTGGGACATGGTGGAAATGATGCTCAGAAGACAATGGGTATAATTGCAATTTTACTTTTTAGTGTATCCGGAACAAACAGTTTTATAGACACCTATCTTTACGAAAATACAGGTGAATTCCATGTACCTTTTTGGCTTATTATAACCTGTTACTCTGTTATTGCCCTGGGAACAATTACCGGGGGTTGGAAAGTTATCAGAACACTTGGAGATGGGTTAGCTAAATTAAAGCCGGTTCAGGGATTTTGTGCAGAGACAGCAGGGGCAATGACATTAATTGGAACTGCATTAGGAGGTATTCCGGTAAGTACAACTCACACTATTACAGGATCAATTATTGGTGTAGGACTTACTAAAGGAGTAGCTTCGGTAAAATGGGCCACTGCTAAGAATATCGTGGCTGCCTGGGTACTTACTATTCCAGCCACTCTGATAATATCAGGTCTTATTTATCTATTTATCTCATCGGTTTTCATGGCTTAAGGCCGATAGATTCCATACTTACCGACCAGGCGGGAGAGGAGTTCAATCCTTTTTGCGGTTACCATAGGGGCAATTGAACAGGCAGTGCTGAGGATGAATCCATCTCCTCTCCTGCCTGTCTCTATTATTTCCAACACATCTGCCTCTACCTTTGCATCGTCTCCATAGAGAAGTGAGTATACCGAATCTATGTTTCCCTTGATGAACATACTCTTGCCAATTCTTTCAAAGGCATTCTTCAGGTCAACATTGCCAACAGGTGCAGGATCGAGACACTCGAGCCCCGATGCTCCGGAATCTCTCATAAGTTCAAGCCTGTCGTCAATATGTCCGCAGGTATGGATGTACACATGTTTTCCCTTCGCGCGGATTCTTGAAATGATTGCCCTTTCATAAGGAAGTACAAACTCTTCATAGTGTTCAGGAGAGATAAAACCCATTCCGGCAAACGGAGAGGATATCTTAATCGCATCAATATCACAGCCACACATCTCCTCTGCAAGGTCACCAATGCCCACGGTAAATTTCTCCAGAATTATCTTACATTTATCCGGGTTCATTATCAGAGATATAAGTCCCTGTTCATATCCCAGCAAATCGAGCAGATAATCGAAAGGTGAAGTTATTTCTCTGTGAACTCTTCCATCATGCTTGTGTTTTCTACAAAATTAACATAAAAGTGTTAACTTTATCCTTTAAATACTATGTTAAAATGAATCTCAAATTTGTTACACTTTCAGCAGAAAACCATGTGGGCACTATCAGAATAAATAACCCCACATCTCTCAATGCTTTAAACTCACAGATAATTTCAGAACTCTTAGATGTTACGCATCAGGCAGAAAATGATGATAATATTTATGCAGTTATTCTGACCGGTGAAGGAAGAGCATTTGTTGCCGGTGCAGACATATCTGAGATGGTCTCTCTCAGTGGTCAGGAGGGTGAGGAATTCGGCAGGAAGGGAGCAGAGGTGTTCAGGAAAATAGAGCAGATGAAAAAGCCCGTAATTGCCGCAGTAAACGGATTTGCACTGGGAGGCGGATGCGAGCTGGCAATGGCTTGTGATATACGCATAGCTGCAGATAATGCAAAATTCGGCCAGCCAGAAGTTGGGCTGGGAATCACTCCCGGTTTTTCAGGAACAGTAAGAATGACAAAACTTATTGGAGCGGCAAAGGCAAAAGAGCTGATATTTACCGGAAGGGTGATTGATGCTGCAGAAGCCCTCTCAATTGGGCTGGTTAACAAGGTGGTACCTGCGGCTGAGCTTATGCAGAGTGCAATGGAGATGGCATCTGCAATAGCTTCCAAGGCACCAGTTGCTGTAAGGTTCTCAAAGGAGTGCATCAACTTTGCTGTTGACAACAATACAGACGATTCAAATCATAAAGAGAATGAACTCTTTGGAAAATGCTTCGAAACCAGGGATCAGAAAGAGGGTATGGAGGCTTTCCTTGGAAAAAGAAAAGCAGTTTTTGAAAATAGATAAAAAATAAATAAACATATAAAAACATGAAAATTGCAGTAGTAGGAACAGGTACAATGGGCAGCGGAATAGTACAGGCGTTTGCTCAGGCCGGTTTTCCGGTAGTTATGAAAGGATATAACGACAGGGAACTGGAGACAGGAAACAAGATAATTGCTAAGAATCTTGCAAAACTGGTGGAGAAAGAGAAGATCTCTTCTGCCCAGAGAGATGAGATCATTGCAAGAATTGAGGGTACAACCTCTTATGAACCTTGTGCAGATGCAGATATTGTTATTGAGGCTATTCTTGAGACAATGGAGATCAAGAGAGAAGTTTTCGGAACTCTTGACAAAATTTGCAAGCCTGAGACCATTCTTGCATCAAACACATCGTCGCTTTCAATTACTGAGATTGCCTCTTCTACAAAGAGACCGGAAAGAGTTATAGGAATGCACTTCTTTAACCCTGCACCCGTTATGAAACTTGTTGAGGTAATCAAAGGCCAGCTCACATCTGATGATGTTCACTCATTTGTAATGGAACTTGCTCAGAAGGCAGGCAAAACCCCTGTAACAGTTAATGAGGCTCCAGGTTTTGTAGTGAACAGAATCCTTATTCCGCTGGTTAATGAGGGAGTATCAATCCTTGCAGACGGAGTTGCAACAAAAGAGGAGATAGACGAGGCCATGAAACTTGGAGCAAACCATCCTATGGGACCTCTTGCACTGGGAGACTTGATTGGCCTGGATGTATGTCTTGCTATCATGGAGGTGCTCTATAATGAATTTGGTGATTCAAAGTACAGACCGCATCCGCTCCTGAGAAAAATGGTCAGGGCTAACCTGCTGGGAAGAAAGACAGGTAAGGGTTTCTACGATTACTCCCGATAAATACTAACAGATATGCCTCATAACACCACAAATCAGAAAAGCACAAGGACCAACTACAAAGGTCTTATGCAGAGAAGAGTCCGCAGAGTACTTATGATTTGCAGTAGTTATGATGCATATACATTGGAAGAGGACGGAAGAATTGAGGTTCAGATTTATAAAGAGTATGTAGATTTGAACCTCAGTAATCCGCCATCATTTACCTGGGTTACATCTTCAAGTGCCGCAGCAAAAATACTCGCAGGAGAACATGACTTTGATTTAATAATAAGTATGTTCAATGTGGGTGAGCTGGATGTTTTCAGGTTTTCAAAGCAATTAAAAGAGGGAGGAACAAATATTCCCTTTGTACTTCTCACACATTTCTCAAAAGAGCTATACCGAATAATTGACAGTCAGGATAAGTCAGGTATTGACTATATATTCAGCTGGCAGGGAAATGCAGATCTAATACTAGCTATTATAAAACTGTTTGAGGACAGGATTAATGCCGATGATGATATTCTCGGGGCGGGGGTACAATCAATTCTCCTGGTAGAGGATTCTGTCAGGTATTACTCTACATATCTTCCTGCCCTATACAAGCTTGTACTGCAACAAAGCGCAGAATTTCTCAAAGAGGCACTTAATGAACAGCAGCAGAAGCTGCGTAAGAGGGCCAGACCAAAAATCCTACTTGCCACCAATTATTCTGAAGCAGTTGAGTTATATGAAAGATACAAGAAGAATCTGCTTGGAATAATATCTGATGTTGCTTTTGTAATTAATAAAAACGACCCCTCTCATACTGAAAAGATGGATGCCGGAGTTGATCTCTGTAAAATGATAAAGGCGGATGACCCTCATATGCCTATACTTATGCAGTCTTCTCAGGAGAGTATGAGGGATGTGGCAAAGGAGCTTGGTGTTGGTTTTATCCTGAAATACTCCAAAACTCTTCTGATAGAACTTAGCGATTATATTAGCGAGGAGTTCCTGTTTGGAGACTTTGTATTTAGAAATCTTGAAACCGGAGAGGTCATTGGAAGAGCGAGAGATCTGAGAGATTTACAAGATCTTGTGATGGATATCCCGGAGGAGGTTCTTCTATTTCACGGCTCAAGGAACAGACTCTCTAAATGGATGTATTCAAGAGGGCTTTTTACTCTGGCTTCAAAGATAAGGCGGGCCGATATGAGCCATTTTAAGGATACGGAACAGGTAAGGAAGTATATAGTACAATCAATTATTGACTACAGAATTCTTCTGGGACACGGAGTAGTAGCGAGATTTGATCCGGCATCTTACAGCAAGTATATATGGTTTGCCAGGATTGGAGAGGGCTCACTGGGAGGGAAGGCCAGAGGCCTTGCGTTTATTAATAATATGCTCCAGAAGTACAATCTGTTGAACAAGTATCCGGGTGTAAAAATTCTTATACCAAGGACTGCCGTTATAGCCACTGACTATTTTGATGAATTCATAAAGGTAAACGGACTACAGTATGTCATTAACTCAGATATTTCAGACGAAGAGATTCTTTCTGAATTTGTAAGTTCAAGACTTCCTGAGCCTCTTGTCCAGGATCTCAGGGTTTTTATTGACAACGCAACAAGCCCCATCGCAGTAAGATCAAGCTCAAAATTAGAAGATTCACACTATCAGCCCTTTGCCGGTATTTACTCAACATATATGATTCCACTTACACACAATAAGGATCAGATGTTAAGGCTCTTGGGAAAGGCTATAAAAAGCGTTTACTCTTCTGTCTATTTTTCTGCAAGTAGATCATATATTCAAGCTACCTCCAATCTGCTGAGTGAAGAGAAGATGGCCGTTGTTCTGCAGGATGTTTGCGGGACTGAGGATTCCGGACACTTCTTCCCCACCCTATCCGGCGTTGCAAGATCTATTAACTTCTATCCAATTGGGTCTGAAAAATCTGAAGATGGGATAGTTAACCTTGCATTCGGTCTGGGAAAACTTGTTGTTGAGGGAGGAAAGACTTTGAGATTCTCCCCAAAACATCCAAAGCATATTCTGCAACTCTCTACACCAACACTTGCACTCAGTGAGACTCAGAATGAGATGTATGCCCTTGATCTGAAGCCGGAGAAATTTAAAACATCTATTGATGATGCCGTTAATCTGGATAAGTTCAAAATTAACGATGCTAAACATTTCAGAAATATGAACAGGGTTGCCTCAACCTGGGATATGAATAATCAGAGAATAGTTGACAATAACTTTGAAGATGGCAGAAAAATCATAACATTCTCTCATATACTTAAATATGACACAATCCCTCTTGCCGGTATGCTGAGCGACCTGCTTGAAATTTGTCAAAAAGAGATGAGATCAGCAGTAGAGATTGAGTTTGCAGTTAATATGGATCTCCCTGCCGGAGAGGATGTAATTTTTAATTTTCTTCAGATAAGGCCAATCACAGAAAGTCTCGACAACAAATCACTTGAATGGGAAAAGATTGATGTATCTGACTCGATAATATATTCTGAAAAAGCTCTCGGAGCCGGATTGATAGAAAAGGTAGCTGATATTGTATATGTCAGAGAGGAGAATTTTGACAGTGCCAAAACAAATGAGATGGCGAGTGAGATTGATCTGATAAATAAAAAATACAGGGATGAGGGTAAAAGTTATATTCTGATTGGCCCTGGAAGATGGGGCTCAAGCGACCCCTGGCTTGGGATTCCTGTAAAGTGGCCGCATATCTCTGAGGCAAAAGTGATCATAGAGTGTGGAATGAAGAATTTTCAGATAGAACCTAGTCAGGGAACCCATTTCTTTCAGAATCTGACATCATTTGGTATTGGTTATCTGACAATCAACCCCTTTAAAAAGGAGGGCATTATGGACTTTGAAAGACTCAACTCCATGGAACCGGTATATGAGAGCAAATACCTGAGGGCAGTCAGGTTTGAAAAGCCTCTGTATATATTTATAGACGGCAGAAAAAGCAAAGGTTTAGTCAGAAACTAGTAAATTATGAGATCCTGTTATAAACGGGTCATTCTCTATGCAATTCAATTGACAATATTATTGTTAATTTCATTTTCCTTTTACGGTCAGACATTCTCCTCTCTTCTTACAGGCATGGTAACTGACTCTGAGAGCAGAGTCCCTCTAAGTGGTGCTTTGATAAAACTCGCCAGCCATACTAATGGAGATAAAACAACTGTAACAGATTCACTCGGCAGGTTCAGATTAAACCTGCCTCCCGGGAGGCATACCATAAGTATTGAATATATGGGATATGACTCCAAATCTGTAAACGACATCTTGATTGGAACAGGAAGTGAGGTCTCTGTAGTGATTATGCTTACAGAGAGAGCCCGGCAGATTGGTGAGGCATATATTGGAGCAGATTCAAGAAAGACTCATAACAGTATGGCATCTGTAAGTGCCAGGAGACTTAAGAGTCAGGATGCAGCAAGATTTGCTGCAGGTTATTTTGACCCTTTAAGAATGGTGACATCAGTACCAGGTGTCTCTGCCGGAAATGATGATGATAATAATCAGATAATTATCCGTGGAAATTCTCCAAAAGGGATGCTTTGGAGAATTGAGGGTATTGAAGTTCCAAACCCCAATCACCTCTCCGCCGGAGAGGGTGGAACTGGCGGAGCATATTCGGTAATTACTACAAATTCCCTTTCAGGCTTTGATTTTTACACAAGTGCCTTCCCCGCAGAATATGGAAATGCTACATCAGGAGTTATGGATCTTAACCTAAAAACCGGAAGTAGTTCTAAACGCTCTTTTGCAGTTGGTCTAAGCGTTGTGGGTGCGGAAGCGTCTGCAGAAGGGCCTTTTGTGAAAGGGGGATCAGGCTCCTGGTTTGTGAATTTAAGGTATGCTAATTTTGACATCCTAAAGAGGTATGGTATAATCAGCAGCGATGAAATCGGCATTATACCAAGCTCATACGACTGGGCTGCAAAGGCTTCTTTAGTATCAAAGAGAGCTGGGACTTTTGAGTTTTTTTCCGCCGGAGGTGCCAGTCAGGTAGGAGACCTTGCATCGGAAAACAGAGACTCTCTTATTGCAGGAGCCGATAATGATGAATTTCTTGACAAACACCTTTTTGCTGTCGTGGGTGTAAAACACCTGCTCTCCTTGCCAAATGAAAAGACATATATAAAGACAACGGCCGGATTAACCTTGCAAAGATTGATATCACAGGAGAATTCCATAGACACTCTTTTAAATAAATCAGAGAATTCCTCCGAGAAGTTTTTGTATCCGGCTTTAAGAGTATCGGTTCTGCTAAACCATAAATTCAACTCTTCAAACAGCTTAAGAATTGGAACTAATATAAATATTACCTCAGGAGATATGTTTGCCCGCAAAAGAGTCTCAAATGGCAAATACGACACATTGGTTAATAGTTTTGATAGTGGCTGGTATAATAGCTATTATGCACAATGGAAATATAAACCTGCGTCAAATATTGAGATTAATACCGGCCTCCATCTCTTCCATTCAGGTATTACATCTCAATTAATTCCTGAACCAAGGGTGGGTGCTGTACTCTATTTATCAGGCGATAGAAAAATAAGTTTTGGTGCAGGATTGCATTCCAGGCTCGAGCCTCTATCTATATATAATTACAGGGTCAAGATTTCAGGTAACGAGCGAGTTATTGCAAATAAAGATCTTAAAGCCACACAGGCCTTACATTTTGTTTTAGGATTAGGGAAAAAACTGACTGATGATTTAAATTTAACCATAGAGGCCTATTACCAATATCTTTTTAATGTCCCATCTGCAAAAGATAAAAAGAGCCAGTATTCAGTACTGAACGCATCCTATGGTCTGCCCGATATTCTCCTCGACAATAAAGGGAAGGGTTATAACTACGGAGGTGAGTTTATGATTGAGAAAGATTTTACAAAAAACTGGTATACAGTTATGTCTGCCTCTCTGTTTGACTCAAAATATAAATCTCCTGACGGAAAGGTATACAACACTTACTACAACGGAGGATACATATTCAACTTTACGGCCGGCAAAGAGTTTGCAGTTGGAAGAAAAGGGGTGAATTTCCTGGGGTTTAATGTTAAAGCTCTATTGCGAGGAGGATTCAGGTACACTCCCGTAGACTATCTTTTATCAAAATCCAGGAAAAGGATTGTTTATGATATCGGTGAGACCTATGGCAAAAATTTACCTGAATACAGAAGAATAGATGTAGGTATGAGTTATAAACTTAACACTTCTGCCAGTTCCCTGACAATATTGCTTGAGATCCAAAATATTACAAACAGACACAATATTGTGAGAAAGAGGTTCTCATACAGCAAAGGTTCTATTATTGAAAGAGAGTCATACAGTGTAGGGATTGTGCCTGTTGCCTCTTTGAGATTTGAATTCTGATCAATTTACCTATTTTTGCAATATGAGCGACATAATAAACCATGAATGCGGCATCGCATTAATAAGACTTAGAAAACCTCTTGAATATTACAAAGAGAGATATGGATCAGCTCTTTACGGGTTGAAGAGGCTCTATATTTTAATGGAAAAACAGAGAAACCGGGGTCAGGAGGGTGCGGGGATTGTTGGAGTTAAGCTTGATATGAACCCTGGGCTAAAATATATGGACAGGGTGAGATCCTGTGGATTAAATCCGATTCAGGAGGTATTCAATACTATAAACAATCAGGTTGACTCCTCTTTACTTACGGGATTGACAATAACCGAAGCCAAAGAGAGGTTCCCTTTTGTTTCTGAACTTTATCTTGGTCATTTAAGGTACTCAACATTCGGGAAAAATAATATTGATCTGGTCCATCCTTTAAAGAGATCCAGTAACTGGAGGAGTCGAAACCTTGCCCTGGCTGCTAATTTCAACCTTACAAATGTTGATGAATTATTTCAAAGCCTTATTGAAGTTGGACAACACCCCAGGAATTATTCTGACACAGTAACCATTCTTGAGAAAGTGGGTTACTATATGGACGATGAAATTCACGACAAATACAGATATTACAGAGATCTCGGTTTTTCCAGGGAGGAAATTTCAGTCCAAATCGAGAATAATATTGACTGGCAGAGTATCCTTTCAAAAAGCAGTTCTAACTGGGACGGAGGATACTCTGTAGCTGGAGTAGCAGGACATGGAGATGCGTTCGTAATGCGTGATCCATGGGGAATAAGACCGGCATTTTATTATCAGGACGATGAAATAGTTGTAGTTGCATCAGAAGCATCAGTAATAAGGACAGCTTTTAATGTTGATGATCTTGGCATTAAGGAGATTGAACCAGGTCACGCCCTCATAGTAAAGAAATCTGGAGAGATATCAGATTTAAAAGTCAGGGAGCCGTTTGAAAAGAGAAGCTGCTCGTTTGAGAGAATCTATTTCTCAAGAGGTAATGACCGGGAGATTTACAAAGAGAGGAAAAAACTTGGAGAGCTTCTGGCTCACCAAATTGTTGAATCGGTAAATGGTGATACAGAAAATACAGTTCTTACCTACATACCCAATACTGCTGAAACCTCATTTTTGGGAATGGTAGAGGGTATGGAATCTTTGTTGAATCAAGGGGTTATAGATAAGAAACCCAGAGTTGAAAAAATCGTTATCAAAGATGCAAAACTAAGAACATTTATCACATCTGATTCTGACAGAGACGAGATGGCAGCCCATGTTTATGATGTAACATATGGTGTAGTCAATCCGGAAGAGAATCTTGTTGTTATTGATGATTCAATTGTAAGAGGTACTACTCTTAAAAATAGTATTCTCAGAATACTGGATGGGTTAAACCCCAAACGAATTATAATTGTATCTTCTGCTCCTCAGATAAGGTATCCGGACTGCTATGGCATAGATATGACAAGAATGGGTGAGTTCATTGCCTTTAACGCTGCAATTGAATTATTAAGGGAGTGCAATAGAGAGGAATTAATTCAGGCGGTTTATGAAAAGTGTAAAAAACAGCAGTTCAACATAAAAGAGGATATACAAAATTTTGTAAAAGAGATTTACGAGCCCTTCAGCGATAACGACATATCCCATAAAATTGCTCAGATGATAAGAAACTCTTCTGTTAAAGCTGAGGTAAAAATTGTGTTTCAGACACTCAATAATTTGCATAAAGCGACACCTAATCATGTCGGAGACTGGTATTTTTCAGGAGACTACCCAACTCCTGGCGGCAATAAAGTTGTAAATACTGCATTTATAAATTGGTTTGAGGGAAGAGATATAAGATCATATTAAAAATTCAAATCCTATGGAGGTGAGTTTTAAAAAGCCATTATCAAATTATTCCTGGCTTGTCAAACAATACGAGATGATTAAGTCCTCCGATAGTCCGGATATTCTTGAGAAGTTTATTCCAAGGGAGGATCTCTCAATTGTTTTTCATTTTGGAAATCCTCCGTTTATGCTTCATCCTCATTATGGGGAGCTGCCTCCCTATTTTATTGCGCCGGTGGTTTCTAAACCTCAGCATATGAGAGTTAGTGAAACAAATATCTCCTTTATTGTAACCTGCAAACCATCCGTCTTTACCAGAATTTTTAACATCAATCTTCAAGTTTGCAAATATTCATATGTAGAACTTCCAGCGATACCTTTTGAAGCTCTTTGGAAGCAATTGTCAATATACAGCAATCTGGAAGAGTGGATAAAATGCTTTGAGGGCTTCATTAATAACTTTCAGGGTTCAGAATATGAAAAAGATCATATAGATATACTTTATGACAGAATAGTATCTCAAGACAATAATCAAGCGATTTCAAAAATTGAGATGGAGTTTCCTGTAAGTCAAAGAACTCTTCAAAGACAGTTTATCAGGAGGGTTGGGACATCTCCAAAGAGACTTGAGAGAATTAGCAGAATAAATAGAGTATGGGATTTAATAAGCTCTGATAAAATTATTGATTATCAAAATCTTGTTATTAAAGGATGTTATTATGACCAGTCTCATTTCATCAAAGAGTTTAAAGAGATAGTTGGAGAGACTCCTGATAATTTCTTTAAAAGAGACCTTGAGAATGTAAAGATAATGTCAGGAAAAACAGAGAGATAAAACTAAGTTTATATAGACTGAATATGGGCAGTATAGAAATACGATTAATCGGACAAAATGATATTGAAATTCTAACAAAATACAGAATTGATTACCTGACTGAAATGCAAGGTGATATATCTGATGAATACAAGTTAAGGCTTCATTCAGAATTATTACGATATTTTTCTGAAGTAATTAGAACGGATACATTTTTTGCATTTATGGCTGTTATTGATAACAGGGTGCTTGGGTTTGGCGGAATGATAATTAAAAGGATTCCGGGAGATATAAACAGGCCGTTTTATCTGGAGGGAGAGATTCTGAATATGTACACATTACCTGATGAAAGGAGAAAAGGATACTCATCTTTGATTTTAAAGGAGCTCCTTAATGAGGCTGAAAGGAGGGGAATAAGTAAGGTTTCTCTTCATACATCTAAAGATGGTGAGGCTTTATACAGAAGTTTCGGATTCAGTGATCCTATCTACCCAGTATTAGAGTTGGGATTACCTCGCTAAAGCTCTAAAGTTTCCCACATGTGCATTATGATATTATTCCTATAATTTACAGGTGAATTTATCG
>ERZ1645187.3269-NODE-3269-length-13742-cov-5.437057_pt1 | contig 13742 bp, 16 predicted proteins | sample MGYA00575352_ERZ1645187 | MGnify/ENA primary metagenome ERZ1645187 (study PRJEB40837, sample SAMN11349314) | freshwater sediment metagenome | isolation source: river sediment | host: Sediment | place: India: Wazaribad , New Delhi | collected 2017-02-21 ...
GAAGAACTGTATTTTTTACGGGCATATCGATCGGGTGTGCTCGTTTTTGTTTGCAATCAGGAACGAACATCATACCGAATCAGCCGTGAGAGCAGTCCCGAGTGGGCTGCCTGTCACGGCTATTTTTATGTCCTTTTACACAAACGACCGCGCAGAATTGGCGCAAGGAGAGAAGATTATGACCTATACAAACGATTTACCGTCGAACTTGCTTTTGATGGAGACTTTTTCAAGATTGCAACAGCTTGGCTGCGCCGTTACCGCAGGCCAAACAGCAACCGGCATCCGCGAGCGGAACCCCCGCGCCAAGGATGCAGGCAAGCGTACCCGCCAAGGCGGCACGCGTGCTTTTGCCCTCGTGTATGGAAAGGCGGCAAGCGTATGAGCCAGCGAATCGCTCTGCTTCCCGCCGCACGCTTGATGAGCGAGCGTACCGCACAAGCTGCCCTGCGCAATTCGGCGCAGAATGCACCGCGCCTGACGATCCTGTCGGACGCACGACGAACTGAGATTTCTTTGGAGGAAACCATGATTCACGATCTTTATCTAGTGTCTGCCCCGCCTTGGTTGGAGGCGCCGTCGACACAGAAATATTCACACCGCACCTTGACGTATGCGGAGATGGCCGCCTCCGGCAAACGCCGGGACAAAGGCGCAAACGCCACGAAAAAAACCGCAACCAACCGCGCAAAAGGCCTGTTTCTGGTCATGATGGAGGGGGTGCTTCGCACATGAGCACGCTTAGTCTCCGTCTTGCGCCGTCTGGCGCGCTAACGCTCCGGCAAACGCCGGGATTTGATCACGAGCGGGCTCTTCGCCTGGCGGTCATCCGCCTCGGGCTGATGGAGCCCCTCCGGAAACGACGAGCCGACAATTTGGAGGGCTTTATGAAACCGGATCAGCATAATTATTTCGCGTCTCCCGCGCAGGGATCGACGCTCAATGCCGGACAATTCGGCAACACGTTCGCGCAACATCCCTGTCAGGGTTGCGCGCAAAAGCAACAGGCCTACGACGCGGAAACGCCCGCAAGGCCGCAAAGAAACCTCAAGAAACGCATCATCGCGCTCTTTGCGAGGGCAGGACGATGAACAGCGCGGCGGGACTGGAAGCCTATGGTTTTTTACCCGCCATGCGCGCGGCGCTGGATGCGCGCGGGTCGATTGTAGAAATCCCCGCGCGTGTCACCGCGGTGCACAAGGAGCGTTATGCGCTGGTTAGCGAGCGCGGTGAGTGCTTCGCCCGGCTCAAGTCCGCCGTGTATTTCAACGGCGGCATGCAAGAATTCCCCACCACGGGCGATTTTGTTTTGATCGCCTACAACGAGCAAGGCGATAGCACGATCACCGAAACGCTCCCGCGCCGTTCCCTCTTCGCCCGCAAAAACCCGACGCTGGGTGAAGCAGATCAGGTGGTCGCGGCGAATTTTGACAGCGTGTTTATCATGCAATCGCTCAATCACGACCTCAACCCAAAGCGATTGGAGCGTTATCTCACGCTCGCGTGGCAATCGGGCGCGTTGCCCGTGGTCGTGCTCACAAAAGCCGACCTCGTAGACTCCTACGCGCAGCAGAGGAACGACATCCTCCGCGTTGCGGCGGGATGCGACGTGTTCGCCGTCAGCGCAAAGACCGGCTACGGGTTTGACGAACTGCGCGACTATCTCAAGCCGGGCAAGACCATCGTGCTGCTCGGCAGTTCCGGCGTTGGTAAATCCAGCTTTGTCAACGCGCTCGCGGGCGAAACCATCATGGCGGTCAACGAGATTCGCGAGGACGACAGCAAAGGCCGGCACACCACCACCCACCGCCAGCTCATCCGCATGAACAGCGGCGTGATGATCATCGACACGCCGGGCATGCGTGAGCTCGGCATGCTGGACGCAGCCGCCGGATTGAGCGAATCGTTCGCGGATGTGGAGCGGTATTTTCCGCTCTGCCGGTTTTCCGATTGTAACCACGAGCGCGAACCGGGCTGCGCGGTGCAGGCGGCAATTGCCGCAGGCGAGCTGCCGCTTTCGCGCTTCGCGAGCTATCAAAAGCTCCAGCGCGAATCCCAATATGCCGCGAGCCAAACCGACTATCTCAAGCGAAAACAACAGCGCACGACCGAAATCGCCAAGTTTAGCAAGGCGCTGCAAAAGTCCGGCGGCAAACGCGGTAGCTATATCGACGATTGAAAAAAAGACGGGGAGATTTCTCTCGCCCGCCTTGCTATGGTAAGGAATACTGCCCGCGTCAGATCTGCTCCGGCCGCATCTGCACAACCGAGGTCGGGAACGCAAACGACACGCCGAGCTTCTCAAAACCGTCTTTGATGCCCAGATTGATCCGCTGGTTGATGTCCATATAGCGATCATAATCCGCGCTCTGCACGAAATAGACCACCTCGAAACTCAGGCTGTATGAACCAAACGACGCAAAGTGCGCGCGCGCAAACGTCGCATCCTCCGTTCCTTCCACAATCGAACGGATCATCTGCGGAATCGCCTCAAGCTTCTCCGTCGGCGTATCATACGTGACCCCGAGCGTAAAGCTCACGCGGCGTTGCTGCATGGTTTTGTAATTGCGGATGCGCGATCCCGTGAGGTCTGCGTTGGAGACGATCAACTGCTCCCCGCCGATGGCGCGCAGACGCGTGGTTTTTACGCCGATGTGCTCCACGGTGCCCATGTGTTCGCCCGCAATGATGAAATCGCCAATCTCAAACGGCTTGTCAAAAAAGATCGTAAAAAAGCAGAAGATGTCGCTGAGCATACTCTGCGCCGCAAACGCGATGGCAACCCCGCCGATGCCAACCCCCGTGACGAGCGCCGTGATCTTGACCCCGATGTTGTCGAGGAACAAAATCAACGCGATGCCCCAGATTGCGACTTTGCTCAGGCGGATGAGCCATTTGATGGCAAGCGAGGCGCTGTCCCCCTTGCCCTTGCCAAGCTTGGTAAAAAACAGCGCGGCAAGCGAAGAAAAAAAGATTGCGCCCATCACGATTGCAAACAAAACCGATACGCCGCGAACGATCTTGGCGAGTTTATCGTTGAGCACAAGCAAGCGCGTGCAGGCATAGAACAGCGTAAAGTACGCCGTCGGCAGCAGATACTGCTTGATGCCGGAGAGTGTGAGCTGCCCATAGGCCGACTGCGTCTTCTCAAAATAGCTCGCCAAGCGTTTGAGCGTGACTCGCCCAAGCGCGAAAATCAGCGCCACGCCGATGCCAAGTACGCCCAGAAAGACGATATAATCCAAAACCGTGTTGTTCCAAAAGACGTAATTCAAAAAATCCATTGTTTGTGTATCGTTTCTCCATTCATCGCGCGTTTTCGCGTCTGTCCGGCATGATGTTACCATAAATAAATCCGCCCGAAAAGCGAAACACACGCAAATCGGGCGGTTTTACGGAAGATTTGAAAAGAGTTTTCCGTTTTGTCACGCGGGCCGTTACAGTGCGCCCAAATCGCGCCGTTCAAAGCAGCGGAATGCATCCAGCAAAAACACAACGCAAAGCGCAACGCAAACCAGCGCATAGAACGCGGAAATGCTGCCGCCGATCACTTCCGCATTCAAAAAATACCGGAATGGCGTGAAGAGGCGTAGGATGCCCGGCTTTTCCAGCAGATCGTAGACAACAGCCAGCGCATAGGTGCCCAGCACGGCGAGATTACCCGCCCGCGCGCCATGTTCCGCAACGCGAAACCGCGCGGCAAACAGCGCGGCAAGCGAAAGAAACACCAGCCCGATCAGCCAAAGCGTGAGCGAGAAGCGTGCGAACAAGGCGGTATAGTCCTCCGTCAACGCGAGCTGGCGCACCGCAAGCAGCGAGAATACAAAGTTCAAGCACACATATGCCGTCAGAAACGTCAGCGCGGCGAGAAGCTTGCGCGAGAGGATGAATGCGCGCGAGCGGGGCTTGGTGAACAGAAACTCATAGGTTTTGTCCACGCTCTCGCGCGAAACCGCGCCGCTGCCCAAATGCGCGGCATAGATGGCGGTGAGCACAAAGACATACTGCATCAGCACCGCGTAAAAGCCGCCGAACTGCGCGATATCCACATTTGCCATGCCCATTGTGGCGATGACGATGCGCGGGAACTTGCTGATCAACTGGGTCATAAACTGTCCGTCCGCCATAGCGGCGCTGGACTTCACGATTCCCGCAAAGATCAACACAAACAGCCCCAGCGTCCAGAAAAGAAATGGCTTGATCCCCGATTTGAGCTCTTTTCGAAAGAGATTCATACGTTTGCCCCCTTTCACAGCGCCGGAATGTCCGCGCGGGTATAGCGAATGTATGCGCCAATCATCAAAACAAGCGTGATGACAGCGCCGGTGAGCGCATAGTTTGCCTCAAACCCGCCTTCGGAAAACGCTTTTGCCGCGTGAAAGTATTGAAACGGCGTGATGTAGCGAAGCTTCTCTTCCTCCAGCAGGCTATGCAGCGCGCTGAGTAGAAACCCCGCGAACCCGATTGCGGTGGACGCGCCGGAGACGGAGCGCACCCTTCTGGCAAACACGCCGACAAATGCGCCAATCGCGAGGAACAATAGCTCCGTCCAGAGCAGCGAACTAGCTGAAAGCAGCGCGCGCTCCGGCAGCAGCGGCGCAGGCGCATACGCCTGATATAACGCAAGCGAAGTGGCAATGAACGCCGCGTTTGATAGCAACAGCAGCGTCACCGCGGCAAGCAGCTTTTCGAAAAATAGCCCGCTTCTGGTGCGCGGCTTGGTCAGCAGAAAATCCATGCACTTCTCCCGCTTTTCCCGCGAGAAGAGGTTCAGCCCTATGCCGGATGCCATAATCGCGCCAAAGAGCGCATAATACAGAAACCCAAACGCATAGAATCCGCCAAAGCTGAACAGGTTATCCATCTGCATGCCAAACGCCGCGGCAAACGCCGGCGGAAACTGCGCAAGCATGTCCTCCACCGCTGCCCGGCTCTCCAGAAAAGCCGGCAACGCGCCCACGATCAACCCGACGAGAAGCCCGCAAATCACCAACGTCCAGATCGCGACTCCGGCCCACGTGCGCTTTATTTCAAAACGATAAACGTTCATCGGTTTCTCCTCCCGTCCATACAGCGACGATTTTGGATGTTGGCGTTCATTTTGCCGCCTCCTGATCCTCGTAGTAGTGCAGGAAGATCTCCTCCAGCTCCGGCTCGCTGATGTCCGCGTTGACCAGCGGCAAGCCGGAGAGCGTCTGGAGCAGCGCGTTGATGTCTCCGCGGTAAAGAAAACTCGTGACGAGACCATCTTGTAAAAGCTGCGATGCGCCCGCAAGCGAGAAATTCGCAACGGGCTTCTCCGACGTAAAGCTCACCTTTTTGTAAGAGTTTTTGCGTAGGTCGTCGATGCTGCGCAGATCGACAATGCGTCCCTCCTTGATGATTGCCACCCGGTCACAGATGCGCTGCACCTCACCCAAGATGTGCGAGGAGAAGAGCACCGTTGCGCCGCGCTCATTTTCGCGCTGGATCAGATCGAAAAACGTGCGCTGCATCAGCGGGTCGAGCCCGCTGGTCGGTTCGTCGAGAATGATCAGCTTTGGCGAATGCAGCAGCCCCTGCACGATGCCAACCTTCTTCTTGTTGCCGAGGCTCATGTCCTCAATCTTCTTGTTGAGGTCGAGCGAGAGCGCGTCCGCAAGCTCCGCAATGCGCTTATTGCAATCCTTTTTGTAAAAGCTTGCGGAATAGCGCAGCAGGTCGATGGCGCGCATGTTGTCGTAATAAAACACCTCGCCTGGCAGGTAGCCAACCTCCGAGAGGATCTTCACCTTGTCCTTTTCACAGTCCATGCCGAAGATCGTCGCCGATCCGCCGGACTTCCGAATCAGCCCCAGCAGCGTGCGAATCGTGGTGGATTTCCCCGCACCATTTGGTCCGATGAAGCCGAATATCTCGCCTTCCTCCACCGCGAGGTCAACATCCACAATCCCGCGCGCCTTGCCATAGTATTTCGTTAGTTTCTTGGTCTCGATTGCGTAAGCCATATGAATCCCCCTACCGTTCAAACTCAAAATTTCTAGGATTTCGGTTCCAATAATTGCAGCGCCACACCGCGCACCAAAACGCGCAACGCGTCGTCAAACACATCCGCGCCGATCTCGTCTTTCATCAGCAATGTCAAAAATATGCCGCGAAATGCACCGCTGAACACCGCCGCGCGCTCCGGCTGCATGCCCGGAAACGCTTCAAACATGCGCCGCATCGCTTCTTTGTCCCGCTCGGCGTGCTGCAACTGAAGCTCCGGCGGTACGGTGCGCATGAAGTATTCCAGCTCGCCGTCCTGTATCAGTCGCGGCAAAAAGGACTTGTCAATCTCCCGGTAAAACCGCAACACAATCTCTGTAAATGTGTCCGCGTCCGGCACGCCGGGCAGTGCGGAAACCTCCGCCAGCAGCCGCTCTTGCACGTCCCGGTCGACCTCCATGATCACCTCAAACAGCAGCCGCTCTTTGGATTCGTAGAAGAGGTAAAAAGTCCCCTTCGGTATTCCGACGCGGCGAACCAACTCGTCAACCGTCGTTTTGCGGATTCCATATGTCGCGAGGCATTTCTTCGCCTCCGCGCGCAGTTGCTCCTGAATATAGGTTCGTTCTTGTTCGGAAAATGTCCTTGGCATTGATCACACATCCTGTCGCATATTCATCTTAGCGCCATAACGAACAGTCTTATTTGACTATTATTTCTTTTATAGTCATTATATTCTCTGCCTTGAATTTGTCAAGCCCAAAACAAAAGAGCGCACCATTTCTGGCACGCTCTTGGTGGTTATTCGTGTTGTTCCAGTTCTTGGCTCTCTGGCAACGTGTCCAGTTTTGGTTCCGCGCTTGGCAGAGCTAGCGCCCGTTTGCGCTTCTTGTGCTTCTTTTTTGCACCCTTTGTCCAAGGCTTCAGCACAAGCAAGATCACTACCGCAGCGATGAGCAGAATGAAGACGAGCATCACAATGATGAGCGGATCGACGGACTTTTGTTGAGCGGCGTCCGTTTTCGGTTTGGGCGATTCAATTGGCGGAAGCACTATAGCTGGCGTTGGTGTTGGTGTTGGTGTTGGTGTTGGCGTGATCTGCGGCGCTTCCGGCATAATCGTTGGCTGCGGCGTCGCTCTTGTTGCCTGCGCGTCGATTGCCTTCATCTTGTCCGCCTGTATCACTTGCACTTTTTCCTGTATCCATTCGACAACAGGGTTTGTGTTCCATTGGTTTGCGAAGACATCCGTACAGTAAATCGTCCCGGTGGTTTCCTTGTCAAGCAAGCTAGCGGCTTGCACCGGCGGCGCATCTAAAAAGTAAGCATTCTTCACGTTACTCAACCCGGGCTCACCCAAGGCGTAACTGCTGCCGGGGAAGATCACGGTGTCGACGGAGTCAATCCCCATGGTCCACACCTTCTCCGGAGCCACATCCGCAAGGAATCGGCGATTGTTCCAATCATAGGTATGCAGTTGCAGCTCGCGCGGTAACCGCAAGAGCGATAGTTCGCAATTTTTAAATACGTCCGCACCAACTTCGCGCAAAGAATCCGGCAAGACGACTTCTTTGAGTTGCTTGCACCAGAAGAATGCCCGCGGCCCGATCGATTCAATCTCATCTGCAAACCTGACGTATTTCAATTGACTGCAATTCTCGAAAGCAGAAGGGCCAATCTCCTTGAGCGATGCGGGAAGGTAGACGTTCTGCAATGCACCACAGAGGAAGAATGCTTCCTTCCCCAACGCAAGAACGCCATCCGGCAAAACGACTTCCACGAGGCCACTTTCGCGGAAAGTCTCTTCCTTGATCGATTGAAGTCCGCTCGGCAAATGGATGGTTTTTAGCTTTGAACAGTCGAAAAATGCACGCTTGCCGATGGATCTCACCGAATCGGGAATGTAAATCGTTTCCAAGCTACAATTTCGGAATGCATCCGCTCCAATTCTCTCCAGAGTGGAAGGCAATTGAATGGACTGAATCATTCTGCTGATAAATGCACCGTTTCCAATCGAACGAATTCCCTCCGGGATGACGATGTTCATCGCCATGGTATCATCGCACATCACGATTTCCATGGTTTGCAGGTTCACCAACATTCCGCCGCCATAAAGGAAAACAGGATTACCCGGCTCTAAAAAGATCCGCCAAGGCCTAAGATAGCCAGAGAGGGTTGGATCATCCTGTGTTTCACTCCATTCTTGGTCCTGCTCGTCCGCCGGATTTGCAAGTCCTTCGATCGGGACAGACTCACTCTTATCATAAAACTGTAACTCGGTTACATTTTTTCCAATGACTACGCTGCTGCCGTGCTTGAAATCACTCTGTTGTAGATAATCGATCCAACCTTCATTGCTTCGCAACGTTAGCGTCCCGTCCGTCGCCATGCTCCATCCGCCACGATCAATAGCCTGATATGTTTCTCCATACGCCGATTCTTCCGCCGGTTCGTTTGGGACGTGCCCTTTTTGAGCCAGCGCAATGCCGGAGCGGATCATCTCGTCAACTTGACTGCTCGTTACCGATTGCAAGGTCAAATCGCTCCACGCTGCCTCATCCACCCGCTCCCAATCTGAAGCAAATTTGTCCAGATACGATACATTGCCGGAATGCACCTTCGTTACAAACGAATGGAAGTCGGCAGGTGGCCTGTCCAGAAAAACCATTTGTTCAGCCGTCTTTGCCGCATATTCGCCAAACTTGTATCGGGAGCCGGACACGATCAGTGTTTCTACGTAGCGGATACCCAACGTTTGCGTGGAATCCGGATCTTCAAATGTTGTACACCAGCCTTGTTTCTCCGGCGGCGTGTTTTCGATTACGAGCTGCTTTGGCAGCCGGAACAAAATCGGGCTGCATCCATAAAATACCTCTCCGCCGATCCGTGTAAGCGTATCCGGCAATTGGATGATGCGCCATTTTGTGCAATTCTCAAACGCACGATATCCGATATACGTCAGACTTTTGGGCAGGTTGATTTCCTCCAGCTGGCTGCAATCGCCAAACGCATAGTTATCAATCTTGGTGAGTCCTTCGGGAAGTTGTACGCGCTTGAGCAACTTGCACGATTGAAAAGACTTGAACCCAATCGAAGAAACCCCTGCGGGTATCGTGAGTACTTGTATATCACAGCTGTCAAACGCAAACCCCTCTATTCTTTTCAGGTTTTTGGAAAGCGTAATACTCTGTAATGAACACCCGGAGAACGCGCAAGTCTCCACTTTTACAACAGAATCCGGCAGCGTGATTTGGGTTAATTCAGAACAGTTACTAAACGCCGCAGCGCCGATGCTCTGCAGCGTATTCGGGAACGTGACCGATTTGAGCTTTCGATAAAAGAATGCCCATGCTTCAATCGTCTTGATTCCGTCGGGAATGACCACATTACTCACATCGATCTCCGAGAGAACGACCGATTGCTTTCGTTTATTGATCAAAAGCCCGTCAACGACAGAAAAAACAGGATTCCCTTGCTCAACCTCAATTTTCGGCGGCATGCATTTCGGATCTTGCATTGCGATGCTGATTTCTTTTTTATATGGCCCAGCATGGCCGATCAATAAATAGTCTACCTCCATGAGCGTGTCCTTATTCATCCGTTTGGCATCGTAGATGGAAAGCGTGGTCACATTCTTGCCGATGACCAGCTTCTGCACGCGTTCGGCTATAGAATCATACTCATAGATCCATTCGCCGGGTCCGTTTGCCAGATAATCCTGCCATCCGGCATCGCTCACTACGGTCAATACGCCTTCTGCGGAGATGTCCCATCCGCTTCCTGAAACAGGCGGATACGGGTCACCCCATTCCCATTCTGTTTCCTCTTCTGCATGCGCCTTTGGGGCAACCAATATAACACAAGCAATCCCAACGAGCGCGAGAAGCAGACCTAGGGCAAATGACTTGGCCTTCTTTTGCATATCGTTCTCCTATGACATAGAGAATGTATCGAAACGAGTATCTTCACCATTATACCGAACATTCGTTCAGAATGCACGCTCAAATTTTGTAGAAAAAAGGCGGAAACGCATTGCGCTCCGCCAAAATTTCTGAGTTTTCTCTTTTGTTGATTGTTTTTACTTCGCCTGTTCCGCGTCGTTGAGCGCATAGATTTCGTCCGCACCCGCCTGCCCGATCACGCGGTCGGTGATAAACGCGATCAGCGGAATGCCGACAAGGCTCAGTGCGAGACGCACCAGCGTAAACGTCACTCCCATGCTCGCCGCTTCAAACGCCAGCATCGGTATCTTTGTGGTGGACCATGCACCGATGAAGATCAGCACATTGGGGATGCTCGTGCCCTTCTTGAGCATCACCGCCGCGAACGGAAACGCCGCATAGAGCGGGCCCGCCGCCGCAGACCCAAGCAGAAACGCGATCAGCACGCCCTTGAATCCCGACCCTCTGCCGGTGTATTTGATCATCGTTGCGCGATCCACCCAAACATCCAGCAACCCCAGCAGGATAAAGATCGGCGGCAGCACAGAGAGCATCTCCTTGAAACTGCCAAGCACGTTATTCAGCGCGGCCTTACCCAAATCGGGCAGCACGAGCCCCGCGACAACGCCCGCAAGCAAAAGAAGAAAGAACGCGCCGTAGCGTTTGAGAAACGGCTGTTTCTGGTTGCCCATATTGCCGGGTTGAGACGGGTTTTGCACGGTTTGCTTGCCGTTTTGGGGCTGTTTCATCTGTTCGCTCATCCCAACGCCACCCCCATCACAACCGCTACCACAAAGGAAAAGACAAACGCGGAGACGTTCCGCGTGATTGTCGCTTTCAGCCCAAACGTCTTTCGCTCAATCGGAATCGTCACGACGCCGACCATCATCAGCGTGGAGACAAACGCCGCAAGCTGCATATATCCTGCGCCGTTTTTGAGCAGCGCCGCCGCAAGCGGGAAAGCGACAAACCCGGGCATCAGCGTCACGGAGCCGATCAACGCCGCCGCGAGAATACCGAGAAATCCGCTCTCGGAACCGAGGAGCTTGCGAATCGTCTCCGGCGGAAAGATCGCCAAAGCAAACCCAATTACGAGAAAAATCGTAAGCAGTTGCGGTAGAATGTTTTCAAAGGACTTCCATGCCTTCATCAGCGCGGCTTTGGTCTTTTGCCGGTCTTTGAAGAACGAAACCGTCAGCCCGATGATGGCAAGCGCATAGAGAATGTAGGTAAACAAGCGTTGCTCCTCCGGTCGTTTGTGTTTGCGCCGTTTCCGCGCGAAATGGTTATAGGTTCTCTTTCAGCAGGCGTACGACATCCTTCTGATTGAGCACGCGCCCGGCGGAGACCACCTTGCCGTCAATCACCAGAGCCGGGGTGCTCATCACGCCGTATTTCGCCATCTCGGCGTAGTCCGTCACGTGACCGACGGCTAGCGTTTCGTTCATCTCATCCAGCGATTTGATCACCGTTTGCTCCAACGCGCGGCATTTTGGGCATCCCGCGCCGAGCACGAGAATCCGCTCCGGTTGCGCGGATACTTCCTCATGTTTGATGTCATAGTGCGGCATCGCGCCGCTGGGAAAGCAGGTGCTGTTTTCGTCCACCAAAATGGTCTTTTCTTTTTCGCTCATCATAGCCTCCAAATCTGTACTTGTCCGTTGTTTTTCCACTGATTCAATCATATGACGCCTTGCAGCGCGTTAAACAGATACCCGATTGCGATGATCCCGACGACGCAAATTGTAATAAACAGCGCGAGCAGTTTGGGCTTGATTGCACGGCGGAGCATCATCATCGACGGCAGGGACAGCGTGGTCACCGACATCATAAATGCAACCACCGATCCTAGGCGCGCGCCTTTTGCAAACAACGCCTCCGCAACGGGGATCGTGCCGAAAATATCCGCATACATCGGCGTTCCAATCAGCGTGGCCAGCACCACGCCAAACGGGTTTTTGCTCCCTAGCACGGCAACCACCCAGCTTTCGGGAATCCAGTTATGGATCACCGCACCAATGGCCACGCCTGCAAGCACATAGGGAAAAACCTTCTTGAAGGTATCTGTCATCGCCTCCGCGGCAAAGCGCAGGCGCTCGTGTGCCGTCAGCTTCTGCTGCGCAACCTCCGCAAGTCGGGTTGTGACAATTACATCCTCCAGATACCGCTCCATATGCAGTTTTTCGATCAGCAAGCCGCCGAGTACGGCGATTATCAGCCCGCAAATCACATACAGCACCGCAATCTTTGCGCCAAATATGCCCGTAATCACGAGAAGTGACCCCAGATCGACCATCGGCGACGAGATCAGGAACGAAAACGTTACCCCAATCGGCAAGCCGGCGCTCGTAAAGCCAATGAAGAGCGGAATGGACGAGCAGGAGCAAAATGGGGTTACGGTGCCAAGAAGCGCTGCGCCGACATTTGCCCAAACACCGCGCACGCGCGAGAGTGTCCGCTTCGCGCGCTCCGGCGGAAAAAAGCTCTGGATGTAACTGATAAGGAAGATCAGCACGCAAAGCAGAATGAGTATCTTGATCGTATCAAAGAGAAAGAAGCGCAAACTGCCCACCCAGCGGTTGCCCAAATCCAGCCCCGTTGCGCCGAGCAGGTTCCCAATCAGCGTGTCCAGCCAACGCATGCCGAGAATTTGGTTTTGAATAAAGTCGAAAATCGCCTTCATGCGCTCTCACCCGCCGCACGTTTGCGCCCGCAAACGCATGCACCGTCGGCATTGCATTCTTCGTTTGCCGCGTGATCAAACGCAAGCGTCATACACAGCAGCGATACGGCGTGCTGCGCGCCGCTCTCGCTCAGGCGATAATGCGTCCATTTTCCGCAGGCGCGGCTTTCGACCACGCCGCTCTCGACGAGGATTTTCATATGGTATGAAAGCGCGGGCTGCCCGATTTCGAGATGTTCAAGCAGTTTGCAGGCGCATTGCTCGCCCTCGCGCAACACGGCAAGAATCTTCAGGCGGTTTTCGTCGCAAAACGCCTTCATGATCTTTGCTTGTTCGGAGTAGGTTTCGTTCATTGTTTCTCCTTGCATGTATCTGTCTTTGCGGTATTCTATCGATTTAGTCAGATCACATCAAAACTTTTCGATACGTCAAAGAATACGCTTCACATCGACGTTTGTCAATATGAATGCGAGAAAAAATCCGCCGCTGTTAACGACGGACTCTTGTCAGCTTGCTGATTTTGTTTTTTCGGCGCAGTTCTCTCGCGCGCTGCATCCCGCGCAACCACCGCAGCCGCAGGCAGCGCCCGTGGCTTTTCGCTTCACGCTACGGCGAATCACAAGAAACAGCGCCAGCGCAACCAGCGCCAGAATGAGATAATCCGCTAGTTTCATGGCAGGAACAGTCCTCCAATCTGATAGGCCGCAAACGCAACCACCCAAGCTACCACGCACTGCATGACCACCACGCCAAGCGTCGCCCAGCCGGATTTGAGCTCCTTGCGAATCGTCGCAACCGCAGCAACGCAGGGCGTATACAGCAGCGTGAAGAGCAGAAAGCTCACGGCGGAGAGCGTCGAAAACAGGCTTGGCAGCACAAGGTGCAGCTGCGTCACGCCCGTGCCAAGCAGCACAGCGAGCGTGCTCACCACCGCTTCTTTGGCGACAAAGCCGGAGATCAGCGAGGTCGCAACCCGCCAGTCCCCAAAGCCCATCGGACGGAAGATCGGCGCGATCAGGCGGCCGATGATCGCAAGCAGACTGTTCGCGCTGTCGCTGACCACATTGAGCCGGGGGTCAAACGTCTGCAAAAACCAAATGACCACGCTCGCCAGCAGAATGATCGTAAACGCGCGCTCGAGAAAGTCCTTCG
>ERZ1645187.3272-NODE-3272-length-13718-cov-7.986313_pt1 | contig 13718 bp, 16 predicted proteins | sample MGYA00575352_ERZ1645187 | MGnify/ENA primary metagenome ERZ1645187 (study PRJEB40837, sample SAMN11349314) | freshwater sediment metagenome | isolation source: river sediment | host: Sediment | place: India: Wazaribad , New Delhi | collected 2017-02-21 ...
CGCCATAGGGGATGCGGCACGAGGCCGAACGGTTGCGGGCCGAATAGGCCAGCAGAACCGGCGCTTCGTAACCCGGCACCAGACGCTTGTAGCTGTTGGTGGTCGGGTTGGTGAAGGCGTTCAGCGCCTTGGCGTGCTTGATCACGCCGCCGATGAAGTACAGGCACATGTCCGACAGACCGGCATAGCCGTTGCCAGCGAACAGCGGCTTGCCGCCATCCCAGATCGAGATGTGGGTGTGCATGCCGCTGCCGTTGTCGCCCTTGATCGGCTTGGGCATGAAGGTTGCGGTCTTGCCATAGGCATGGGCAACCTGCTGCACGACATACTTGTAGACCTGCATGCGGTCAGCGGTCTGGACCAGAGTGCCGAAGGTCATGCCCAGCTCGTGCTGCGCGGCGGCCACTTCGTGGTGGTGCTTGTCGCAGGGCAGGCCCATTTCCAGCATGGTCGAAACCATTTCGCCACGGATGTCGACGCAGGAATCGACCGGAGCGACCGGGAAGTAGCCGCCCTTGACGCCCGGGCGGTGGCCCATGTTGCCGGCTTCGTACTTGGTGTTGGTGTTGGTCGGCAGTTCGACGTCGTCGATGACGAAGCCGTTGCCGTTGTAACCGTCGTAATAGCGCACGTCGTCGAACAGGAAGAATTCGGCTTCCGGACCGACATAGACGGTGTCACCGATGCCGGTGGTCTTGACGTAGGCTTCGGCGCGCTTGGCGGTCGAACGCGGGTCGCGGCTGTAGAGGTCACCGGTCGACGGTTCGATGATGTCGCAGGTGATGATCAGCATCGGCGTGGCGCTGAACGGATCGACGAAGACCGAGTCGAGGTCCGGCTTCAGAATCATGTCGGATTCGTTGATCGCCTTCCAGCCGTCGATCGACGAGCCGTCGAACATCAGGCCGTCTTCGAATTCATCTTCGCCCATCACGTGCGCGCACATGGTGAGGTGCTGCCACTTGCCCTTGGGATCGGTGAAACGCAGATCGACCCACTCGATCTCTTCGTCCTTGATCCGCTTGATGATGTCCTTGGCCTTGCTCATGTCTGGTCCTTCACTGCTGCCCCGACCGCGCGGCGATGGGGGATCTTTGCTTCCCCTCCCGTCGGGGAGGGTGAATGGTTGAATGGCGGGTTAGATGGCGTCGTCGTCGCGCTCGCCAGTGCGGATACGGATGGCGCTTTCCACGGCGAAGACGAAAATCTTGCCGTCGCCGATCCGGCCGGTTTGCGCGGCGCTGGCAATGGCTTCGACGGTGCGTTCGGCCAGCGCGTCGGGCACGACGACTTCCAGCTTAACCTTGGGCAGGAAGTCGACGACATATTCGGCGCCGCGATAGAGTTCGGTATGGCCCTTCTGGCGGCCAAAGCCCTTGGCTTCGGTCACGGTAATGCCGGAAACGCCCACTTCGTGCAGGGCTTCCTTGACCTCGTCCAGCTTGAACGGCTTGATGATCGCTTCGATCTTTTTCACTTCACGTATTCCCCTGCGCAGCAAGCCGGCCCAGCCCTGGTTTGTTTGTGGGCCGACCGGATTATTGTGTGCCACTGCACGGTTCCAATCAAGAACCGTGCCAAATTCCTGATGGCACCGCTGTGTGCAGGTTTTCGTCTGTAAAAGAGTGGAATCGCAAGATTAGAATCTGGTGGGCAGTGCTGGCGCAAGTTTAGGAAACGGCAAGCGGCCTGAGGCTTGCCTCATTTTTCAGCATGGCTGCCTAATTTTCAGGCAGTCAAAGTGACAGGCCGAGGGTTTCTTCCAGGCCAGCCATCAGGTTCAGGCTTTGCACTGCCGCGCCGCTTGCACCCTTGCCAAGGTTGTCGAGCCGCGCGACCAGCCGCGCCTGCGATCCGTCCGCCGCGCCGAACACCCACAGGTCAAGCCGGTCCGACGGCTGCATCGAGCGGCGCAGCAGCAGTTCGTCCTTCGGCTCGTCATGGACGGTCACGATCTTGCTGCCGGTGTAGTAATCGACCAGCGCCATGCGCAGCACTTCGGGCGATCCGGCCATCGGCATGACCGACAGCGGCAGCGGCACTTCCACCACCATGCCGCGGTGCGCCGGGATCACCGAGGGCGCGAACAGCGGCGGGACGGACAGGCCGGCATAGGTCTGCATTTCCGGCACATGCTTGTGCCCCATGGCCAGGCCATAGGTGCGATAAGCGATGTCGGGATCGTCCTCAAACCGCTGGATCAGCGCCTTGCCGCCACCGGAATAGCCGGACACGGCATTGACCGTATAGGGCCAGTCGGCAGGCAGCACTCCGGCGCGGACCAGCGGGGCAATCAGGCCCAGAAAGCCGGTGGGATAGCACCCCGGATTCGAAACGCGCGTCGCATTGGCCACGGCTTCGCGCCCGACCACTTCGGGAAAGCCATAGGTCCAGCCATCGGCCACGCGGTGCGCGGTCGAGGCGTCGATGATCCGCACCTTGCTGCCTTCGGCCATCTCGACAGCTTCGCGCGCCGCATCGTCGGGCAGGCAGAGCACGGCAAAGTCGGCGGCGTGGAACGCATCGCGCCGCGCCGAGGCGCTCTTGCGCTGTTCATCGTCGAGGATGATCAGTTCAAATTCGCTGCGGGGCGAAAGACGCTCGACGATTTCGAGGCCGGTGGTTCCGGCGGCGCCATCGATGAATACGGTGTGGGGCATAGTGATAACCTTACGGTTGGTTCGGCCCGTTCCCTTCGGTCTTGCTCACTCAGTCTGAGCGTGTCGAAAGATGCCAAGCCGGCAGAATAACACGTGCTTCGACAGGCTCGGCACGAGCGGAGCAGAGGACGTCAGTCCTTAGCTTCGTCGCTCTTCCAGCGCGTCAATTGGCAGATAACCGACAAAACCATCTTCACCGACCTGACCCCAGGCCCAGTTGCCGGTAATATCCAGCACATTGAACAGGGTTCCACCCGCCAGCTCTTCGCGCACGTCGGATTCGGCGCTGTTCAGCGCCTGCAGCTTTGCCCCGCCAGCCACGACTGAATGCGGCATCGGCACGGCGTAATGCGGTACGAAGCAGCGACCCGCGAGGCGGATATGCGCCAGGTCTCCGCGCACCGGCCAATGCGCGGCGTCCAGCTTTTCAGCTGGGCCGGAGAGGGCCAGTTGCCCGGTCGGAATCGCGGTTGCGGTCAATTCTGTGGAGTCCCCAAATTGGAAGAGGGGGCGATTAGCGCCGCTTTGCCCGACTATCAAGTTATCCATAACGCCCCTTCAGCAAACCCCAGGCCGCGCGCAGGCCAAGTGCCTCGCCGCCCTTGGGCCGACCCGGCTTGGCATTGGGGCGCCAGGCAAAGGTATCGAAGTGCGCCCAGTCGGTTCCTTCCGGCACGAAGCGGTCAAGGAACAGGCCTGCAACCGAAGCCCCGGCAAAGCCGTTCGAGGGGGAATTGTTGATGTCGGCCACGTCGCTTTTCAGGTATTCGCGGTAGCCATCATAAAGCGGCAGGCGCCAGCAGCGATCGTCCGCCGCTTCGCCCGCTTTCAGCAGTTCGTCCGCCGTTTCGTCCCGCCGGGTCATCAGGGCGGGAAGGTCTGGCCCCAGTGCCACCCGCGCCGCGCCGGTCAGCGTGGCGAAATCGACGATCAGTTCCGGCTTTTCCTCGCCCGCGCGGGTCAGGGCATCACCCAGAACCAGCCGCCCTTCGGCGTCGGTATTGCCAATCTCCACCGTGATCCCGGCGCGGCTGCGCAGCACGTCGCCGGGGCGGAAGGCATTGCCGGAAATCGCGTTTTCAACCGCCGGGATCAGCAGGTGCAGCCGCACTTTCAGCCCGTGCTGCATGACCAGCTGGGCCAGAGCGAGGGCATGGGCCGCGCCGCCCATATCCTTCTTCATCAGCAACATGGCCGAGCTGGGTTTAATATCCAGACCGCCGGAATCGAAGCATACGCCCTTGCCGACAATTGCGACCTTCGGGTGCGTTTCATCGCCCCAGTGCAGTTCGATCATGCGCGGGGCATGGCTGCGTGCGGCGGCGCGGCCTACGCCGTGGACCATCGGAAAGCCGCGTTCCAGCGCGTCGCCGCTGGTTACCTTGAAATCGGCGCGGTGGGCCTTGGCGATGATCTGCGCCTCGTGCTCCAGCTGGGCCGGGCCCATGTCTTCGGCCGGGGTGTTGACCAGATCGCGAACCAGCGCGACCGCTGCCGCCTCGGCCAGAGCTGGCTCGATCGCTTTCACGTCCTGCGTCAGCAGAATGCGCGGGCCTTCCTCGCTCGGCTTGGAAAGATAGCGGTCGAACCGGTATTGCCCGCTGACCCAGCCATAGAGGGCCGGTCCCGGCTCTCCCCCCACGCGGCGATAGGTGCCGGCGGGCAGGACTTCGGCTAGCTTGGCCATGCACCAGCTGGACAGGCTTTCGGTATTGGCGACGCCCGAAACCACCATCCAGTCATCCCCGTCGGGAAGGATCGCGTAGGAATAGCCTTCGCCTTCAAACTTCTGCGCGGAAAGGGCCGCGCGCTGCACGGCGGACAAGCCTTTGACGAAGGCTTCGAACCCTTTCTTGTCGACAAGGTGGATTGCCGTGGCTTTCTGGCCGCGGTCGGGCTGGATCAGGGCGTGCTTGTCTGTCATCGTTCCCGCACTCTAGCCGCAGCCGTGCGGCAAGTGCGAGAGGAATTGTTACCATGCGTTTCGCCCTGGCCCTGACGCCCCTGATCCTGCTGGCCGCCTGCGGAAAAGAGGAAGAGGCCGCACCCGCGCCCACCTTTACCGCCAGCGATGCAGCGGTTGCGACCGGAGACGCCAGCGAGGCCGTCGCGCCGCCGCTGGCCAAGGCGGTCGATATCAAGACCGAAAATCCGCGCTATTCCTTCGCCTATGCCTATCCCGCCGCCGCAGCCAGCATTCCGGAACTGCGCGCCGAACTGGACAAGGAAATGGCCAAGGCCCGCGCCGAGCTGTCCAGCATGGCAAAGGAAGGCGCAGATTCCGCCAAGCAGGATGGCTATGATTTCCTCCCCTATGAACAGTCCACCAAGTGGACCGTGGTGACGGAACTTCCCGGCTGGCTCAGCCTGAAGCGTGACTTTTACGAATTTACCGGCGGGGCGCATGGCAATCACGGCACCGCTTCCCTGATCTGGGACAAGACCGCAGGCCAGCACCGCGATCCGATTTCGCTGTTCCTGTCCAAGGCGGCGTTTGACGGAGCGCTGCGCAATGCCTTCTGCAATGCGCTTGACAAGGAGCGGGCCAAGCGTCGGGGCGGGCCGGTCGACCGCAATAGCGGCGACACCTTTGACGAGTGTCTCGCGCCGTCTTCGGTTACGGTGCTGCTCGGTTCGTCAAGCGGCCAGCAGTTCAACCGCATTGGCCTGATTGCCGATCCCTATGCGGCCGGGCCCTATGCCGAGGGCGGTTATGAAATAACGCTGCCGGTCACTCCGGCCGTGATCAAGGCGGTGAAGCCGGAATACCGCGCCTTGTTCACTCTGGGGCGCTAGCCGCAGAAACCTGTCTCCGCCCACTCCTCGTCATTGCGAGGAGCGGAGCGCCGAAGCAATCCAGAGTTCCGTAAACCGCCCTGGATTGCTTCGCTCCGCTCGCAATGACGAGGCGCGTGGGGGCGTCCTGACTTCAACACCCTCGCAATTTGGCCGCGCTTGCCCTATGTCGCGGGGATGAATCAGTACCAGACCGTTACCGGTAACGAGACCGTCCTGCGCGACGGCACGATCAAGCTCCATGGCCCCGAAGCGTTTGAGGGCATGCGCAAGGCTGGCCGACTGGCCGCCGAAACGCTCGACGCGCTGGTGCCCATGGTCCAGCCGGGTGTGACCACGGCGGCGCTGGACGATTTCGTGCGTCAGTTCACGCTGGATAACGGCGCGATCCCGGCCACGCTGGGCTATCGCGGCTATCAGCATTCGTGCTGCATCTCGATCAACCACGTGGTTTGCCACGGCATTCCTTCGGACAAGACGCTGAAGGAAGGGGACATCGTGAATATCGACGTTACCCCGCTGCTGGATGGCTGGCACGGCGATTCCAGCCGGATGTATCTGGTGGGCGACGTGCCGATCAAGGCGAAGCGGCTGGTCGACGTAACCTATGAATGCCTGATGATCGGGATCGAGCAGGCCCGCCCCGGCGCGCGGCTGGGCGATATCGGCGCGGCAATCCAGCAGCACGCCGAAAGCTTCCGCTATGGCGTGGTCCGTGAATTCTGCGGCCACGGTCTTGGCCGGCTGTTCCACGATGCGCCGGAAGTGATCCATGCCGCTCGCGCTGGTACCGGCCCGGAACTGCGCCCCGGCATGTTCTTTACCATCGAACCGATGATCAACCTGGGCAAGCCGGGAGTGAAGCTGCTGGACGATGGGTGGACGGCGGTAACGCGCGACCGTTCGCTTTCGGCCCAGTTCGAACATTCCATCGGGATCACCGAAGACGGCTGCGAGATCTTTACGAAAAGCCCCAAGGGCCTCGACAAGCCGCCTTACTGACCGCGCCCGCTGCGGATCGCTGCTCCGGCAGCGAAGGGGGTAATGGCCAGCAGGACCAGGCTGAATGCGGCGGTCAGGCCCAGGCCGGACTCGCCGCCGATGGCCAGACTGCCCGCGCCAAAGACCAGCAGCGGCACGGCCAGCGGAATGGCGAGCAGGCCGCCCAGCGCCGCGCCGCCGCGCAGGCCAGCCGTAATCGCCGCAACCATCACGCCCAGCGCGGCCAGACCCGGCGTTCCGGCGAGCAGGCCCAGTTCCACCAGCCACAGCTTTTCCCCGTCGATCCCGACCAGGGCCGAGGCGGGCAGGGCGGCCAGCATCAGCGGCGGGCCAAAGCTGAGCCAGTGGGCCAGCACCCGCACGGCCACTAGCAATTCCTCGCTGATCCCGCGCAGGGACCATTGATCGAACATCCCCAGTTCCAGATCGGGTTCGATCAGGCGGTCAAGCGGGAGGATCGCAGCTAGCAGCGCCGCAACCCAGATCACGCCGCCCCCGGTTCGCGCCAGCACCGGCGCATCCGGTCCGACCGCGAAGGGATAGAGCATGGCCACGGCGAGGAAGAACAGCACCGGCAGCACTGCGCCGCCGCGCCTGCCGCCCAGCAGCAATTGCGCCAGATCGCGTTTCAGCAGGGTGAAGAAAACGCTCACAGGGCGAAGTCCTTCATCTCGATCCGCTGCATTCCGGGCAGGGCGAACGGCTGGTGCGACGCGATCACCGCAATGCCCCCGGCGCGGCAATGTTCGGCGGCCAGCTCCTCGACCAGGGCAACGCCCTTGGTATCAAGGCCATTCAGCGGCTCGTCCAATAGCCAGACCGGCGCTTTCTGGCCGATCATGCGGGCAAGGGCGGCGCGCTTTTTCTGGCCGGTGGAAAGGTAGCGCACCGGAACGTCCATCAGGTCTGACAGGCCAAGGCGGACCGCGTCATTATCGGCCGGACCGTCGATCCCCTGCCAAAAGCCGAGCGCGCGGCCCAGCGGCAGGTGCGGGTCCAGCGCGGGGCGCTCATCCAGCAGGGCAATCGCGCCTTCGCGGCTGACCGAGCCGGCAAAGGGGGCAAGCAATCCGGCCAGAATCCGGATCAGGCTGGACTTGCCGATCCCGTTGGAGCCAGCCAGTTGCAGCGCGGCGCCGCTTTCCAGCGCAAAGGACAGCCGCGCGAACAGCAGCCGGTCGCCCCGGCGGCAGGCCAGATCAGCAGCGGAAAGTCGGCAGGTGCCCATCGGTTGCGGGCGATAGGGCAAAGCACTGGCCCTGCCAAGGTCACGCCGTGCGATCGCCCTTGCAACCGTGGCGGGCTTGGGGAATGAACCGGCCATGTCCATTCAGCGCCTGAGCGAAGCCGAACTGTCCGCCCTCCTGTCCGAACTGCCGGACTGGACCCTGCGCGCGGATGGCAAGGCGATTGTCCGCACTTTCCGTTTTGCCGATTTCAACGCGGCATTCGGCTTCATGACCCGCGTCGCGCTGTATGCCGACAAGGCGGACCACCATCCGGAATGGTTCAACGTCTACAACCGCGTGGAAATGACGCTGACCACGCACGACGCCGACGGCCTGTCCGCCCGCGACGCCGCCATGGCCCGCGCGATCGAGACCTATCTCTAGTCCCTACACTTCGTCAGTCCCCACACTTCGTCATTGCGAGCGCAGCGATGCAATCCAGGGCGGTTTTGCGCTGCGGTGGATTGCTTGACCGCCGCGCTCCTCGCAATGACGAGGGGTAGAGTTTAACCGCCCAGCGGCTTCGCGCTGACGCGGGTCCGCTTGCGCAATTGGCCCGGCAGCCACCGCGCGGCAAAGGCCAAGCGGTGCGCGGTTTTGCCGACGCGGTTGTGCAGGGCCTTGCCGTGGACGGCCTGCCATGCGGCTTCGGCCACTTCTGAAATCGGGGTAATTTCCAGACCGGCCTCCAGCACGGTGGTGCGGATGTCCTGATTCGATCCGGCATTGGGGTTCATGTCGATCAGCGGCGTATCGATGAAGCCGGGCATCAGGTCGCAGACCCTGATTCCGTCTGGCGCCCATTCGGCATCGAGGGATTCGGTGATCGCCCGCACGCCGAACTTGGTGGCGGAATAGACCGATGCCCCCGGCGTGCCATAGATTCCCGCCGCGCTGGCGGTGTTGAGCAGACACGATCCCGGCGCGCTGGCTTTCAACCACGGATGGGCCGCCTGCGCACCGAACAGCACCCCTTTCAGGTTGATATCGAGGCAGCGTTCGATTTCGGACGTGGTGTTTTCGATCAGCTGGCCGCCCAGCGGGATACCGGCATTGTTGAACACCACATCGATCCGCCCGCCGCTGGCTCTGGCGCAGTCGGCAAGGGCCGTGTCCCACGCCTCGCGATCTCTAACATCCAGTTTGTGAACGGAATTTTTACCTGCAGGCAGCATAGCCGCTGTTTCACGGGCGCCGCTTTCGTTTATATCGGCGATCCCGACGAACCAGCCCTGCTGGCCGAATTTGACGGCCACCGCACGCCCGATGCCGGATGCGCCGCCGGTGATGAAGATGGTTTTGTGCATGGGCAATTGACCCCCTGATTGTCCCTTACATCGATGTTAGCGAAGCTTACAGGGCCGGGTTATTATAACAATGCCAGGTGAAGATGGCGGCCGCCCCTCGATGTGGTCTCCAGCCTTCAGCGAGCCCCCGGGTCGCACTTTCGTTGGGCCGCCCGTCCAGGTCGAGCAGCTTTGCCAGCCCGACCTGGACGGCCAGATCTCCCGCCGGCCAGATGTCGGGCCGACCTTCGGCAAACAGCAGATAGATTTCCGCCGACCAGCGCCCGATGCCCTTGATCCGGGTCAGCATGGCAATCGCTTCCTCATCATCGGCGGGCAGGGCGCTGAAATCGAGCTGGCCCGAAGCGACCAGTTCGCACAGCGAGCGCATATAGCCCTGTTTCTGACGGGACAGGCCGCAGGCGCGCAGGGTGTCAAAATCGGCTTCGAGCACCAGTTGCAGGTCTGGCTCGGCCCCGGCGAACGCCTCGAACTTGCGCCACATCGAAGCGGCGGCAGCCACACTGACCTGCTGGCCGACAATTGTCCGCATCATGGTCACATGGCCGGTTGGGCGAATCCGCGGCTCGGGGTAGCCGACCCGTTCCAACGCGCGGGCAATGCCGGGTTCGCGCCCGGCAACCCAGTCCAGCCCGGTCCTGATCTGCTCTGCATCAAGGCCCATGCCCCAGAGTCCTGCTTGCCAAAGGAAGGCCGAGTGGTTAGCAGCCCGGCAAAAGCGCCGATAGGGGGCGCAGTTTCAAGAGGAACGCGGATATGCCGAAGCTTGTTGTGGTCAACCGGGCCGGTGAAGAAAAGGAAATCGAAGCCGATACCGGCGTTTCCGTGATGGAAGCGATCCGTGACAACGGTTTTGACGAACTGCTGGCACTGTGCGGCGGTTGCTGCTCGTGCGCGACCTGCCACGTTTATGTCGACCCGGCCTTTGCCGACAAGGTCAGCGCGCTGAGCGAAGACGAGAACGACCTGCTCGATTCGACCGATCACCGCAATGAAACCTCGCGCCTGTCGTGCCAGATCGAAATGTCTGACGCGCTGGACGGTCTGCGGGTGACGATCGCGCCGGAAGACTAAGTTTCATGGGCGCAAGCGCAATTCGATTGCGCTGTGCGCCCGTCAAACCTACCTCTGTTCGCATGAATGCACCTTCTGCGAAGAGCGATACGCTCGAACTGATCGGTAATACCCCGCTTGTCCTGCTCGAAGGGCCGAGCGAGGCGGCTGGCTGCGAAATCTGGGGCAAGTGCGAATTCGCCAACCCCGGAGCTTCGGTCAAGGACCGCGCTGCGCTGTGGATCGTCCGCGATGCGGAGGAAAAGGGCCTGCTGAAGCCCGGTGGCACCATTGTCGAAGGGACGGCGGGAAACACCGGGATCGGCATTGCGCTGGTTGCCAATGCGCTGGGCTACAAGACGGTCATCGTCATGCCCGAAACCCAATCGCGCGAAAAGATGGACACGCTGCGTGCCCTGGGTGCGGAGTTGGTGCTGGTTCCCGCCGCGCCGTTTTCGAACCCCGGCCATTTCGTCCACACCTCGCGCCGCCTGGCGGAAGAGACGGAAGGCGCGGTCTGGGCCAACCAGTTCGATAATATCGCCAACCGCAAGGCCCACATCGAAAGCACGGCGCCCGAACTGTGGGAGCAGATGGAAGGCCGGATTGACGGCTTTACCTGCGCGGCCGGGACCGGCGGCACGATTGCCGGGGTGGGTCTGGGCCTCAAGTCCTTTGACGAGAATATCCGCATTGCCTTGACGGACCCGCACGGCGCTGCGCTGTATAACTATTACGCCCATGGCGAGCTGAAGGCCGAAGGCAGTTCGGTGGCCGAAGGGATCGGACAGGGGCGGATTACCGCCAATCTGGAAGGCGCGCCGATCGACACCCAGTTCCGCATCTCGGATGAGGAAGGGCTGGAATGGGTTGCCCGCCTGCTCAAGGAAGAAGGGCTGTGCCTGGGCCTGTCGTCCGGCATCAACATTGCCGGTGCGGTCGAACTGGGCCGCCAGCTGGTTGCCGAAGGGCGCGAGGACCCGCGCGTGGCGACGATCCTGTGCGACACGGGCTTTCGCTATCTCTCCAGCCTCTACAATGCGGAGTGGCTCCGGGCGAAAGGCCTGCCGGTCTTCCCTTGGCTGGCCTGATCGGTTAAACTCTTCGGCAGAATGGCTACGCAACCGCCACATCGGGCCTCGCCGTCCATGGACGGGCCGCAGCATTTCGTGCCGCCGTCGGCGCGCGAATTGCGGGCTCAGGCCGTGCAGCGCCTGCAAACCGGGCTGTTCGGCATTGCCGCTGTCCTGCTGGTTGTCGGCCTTGCCAATGTCATCAACGATCGCGCGCGGCTGGCCGAAGATGCGGGCAAGACCCCGGCTGAGGCTGCTGCCGATCAAAAGGCGCTCAAGTCCGATCCGCTGGCCGACATTGGCGTAGTCCCCTCGGCCATTCCCGAAGATCCCGAACCAGCCAAGAGCAGCCCGGCAGCGGATGCTTCGCGCTAGACCGCGCAGGTCTTGGGTTGCGGCTGCTCTGGTGCTGGTCGCTCTGGCGGCAGCCGCCTTGCTGGCGCGCGGGAAGGAACCGGCTCCGGGCGCGCCGATTGGCCTGTTCACCACCCTGCCGATCCTGTGGGCCGATGGCCCGGACCTTGCCGCTTCGCTGAAGCCCGAGGGCGAGCCGCACTGGGCGCGTGAAGTCATGGCCGGGCGCGGTGCGCTGGAACCGCTCGATACGTTAAGTTCCGAAGGCCTGGACAAGCTGCGCCGCCTGATCCTTGCCCAGCCGCGTGCGCTGGCTCCGCAAGAGAATGTCGCGCTGGACGATTGGGTGCGGGGCGGCGGGCAGGTCCTGCTGCTGGCCGATCCGGCCCTGACCGAGGAATCGCGCTTTTCGCTTGGCGATCCGCGCCGCCCGCAGGCGGTCGTGCTGCTCTCGCCGATCCTGACCCGCTGGGGGCTGGAACTGTTGTTTGATGAAGGGCAGCCGCTCGGCCCCGGCGAACGCGAGGTCATGGGCGTTGCCATTCCGGTGAATCTGCCCGGCCATCTTGCCACGCGCGGCCAGAGCAATTGCCGCCTGTGGGGCGACGGTCTGGCCGCGACCTGCGCCATCGGGCAGGGCCGGGTGGTGGTGGTTGCCGATGCCGCGCTGCTCGAGCGTGAGCAAGGTTCAGCCGGAGCCAAGGCGCTTTCCTGGCTGCTCGACGCCGCTTTCGCCGCGCGTTGATTCGATCAAATCGGGGAAATCACGGGAACTGTCCCGCAGGGCCGTTTTGGCCCACGGGAAAGCGCGTAATTCTGCGGAAAACAAAACAAGAACAATAAGATGGCGCGGTGAATCGATTTGCCAAAAAAACCTGTTAAATCAGCTATTTTACGTTTTATCCCGCGATTTCCCGTGTTTTTCCCTTCCATCCCCGCAAAAGCGAGAGTAAGTAACTGGTTCATCGACATCGAAATTCCACGTCGTGCACCTTTTGCAGGTGATCCGACCGCGAGGGCGCGCGGCTGGAAGCGGGGAAAATCGATCTTTTTCGGGAACCCGGGAGCAATCCCGGCTTTGAGCGGGGCAACACGTGGAGGCGGGCAAGCCTATTGCATATAGTGGCCAGGGCTTTTCGCTGTTGGGCGAAAAGGGTCGCTTTGTGCTGCCCCCTGACTTCCGCAAGGCGGTTCGCGATTCCGGCCTTGGTGAACGCGTCCTTTGCGTTGCCAAGCACCCGCGCTGGAAGTGCCTGACTGGCTTTGGCCTGTCGCGCGTTGCCGAATTCGAAAGCGAACTGGACCGCGAAGAACGCGTCGCGCTGGAGCGTGGTCAGGACTTTGACCGCGACCTGCGTGCCCAGCAGCTTTACGGCTTTGCCCGCGTGCCGTTTGACGACAGCGGCCGCTTCATCCTGCCGGAACGCTTCTTCAAGCTGGGCGCGCTGACCGACGCGGCCTTCTTTCAGGGCGGCGGCAAGCAATTCACCATCTGGAGCCCGGACGAACTGGCGAAGATGGGTGCCGGCTGGGAAGATGCGCAGGAAGCCTGCCTTGACCTGGCCCAGCAGGCCCGCAGCGGAAAGGGCCGCAAATGAGCGCCGCCCCGCACATTCCTGTTCTGCTTGACGAAGTTGTCGCCGCGCTTGCGCCTGCACCAGGCGCGGTGATCGTGGATGCTACCTTTGGCGCCGGTGGCTATACCCGCCGCCTGCTTGACGCCGGTGCCACCGTCCATGCCTTTGATCGCGACCCTGATGCGATCACCGGTGGCTGCGGATGGAGCGAGGCCGGGGAAAGCCCGCCCCGGCTGGTGCTTCATCCGCGCCGCTTCTCCGAAATGGTGGACTCGCTGGCCGAGGCTGGCGTGTCCCACGTTGATGGCGTGGTGATGGATATCGGCGTTTCGTCGATGCAGCTCGATCAGGCCGACCGCGGCTTTGCCTTTTCCTCTGATGGTCCGCTGGACATGCGGATGGGTCAGGAGGGCGAAAGCGCTGCCGACTTCCTCAACACGGCAGACGAAAGCACGATTGCCGACGTGCTGTATGAATATGGCGAAGAACGCCAGTCGCGCCGCGTCGCCCGCGCGATTGTGGCGGCTCGTCCGCTTTCCACCACCGGCCAGCTGGCGCAGGTCGTGCGCAAGGCGCTGGGCTATCGCCCGGGCGCGCCGAAGGATCCGGCAACCCGCAGCTTTCAGGCAATCCGTATCCACGTGAACGCCGAACTGGACGAACTGCG
>ERZ1645187.3273-NODE-3273-length-13712-cov-36.481951_pt1 | contig 13712 bp, 13 predicted proteins | sample MGYA00575352_ERZ1645187 | MGnify/ENA primary metagenome ERZ1645187 (study PRJEB40837, sample SAMN11349314) | freshwater sediment metagenome | isolation source: river sediment | host: Sediment | place: India: Wazaribad , New Delhi | collected 2017-02-21 ...
CCTTCGTACGGCGCCCCGTCGACCGTGACGCCCTCGCCCTCGGCCACCTGCCCGATCACCAGCCACTGGTCGGGCACCGACGCGACGTCGGGGAAGGTGGCCAGCAGCGGGTGGTCGTCGCCGCCGCCCAGGATGAACTGCAGCGGGTCGACCCCCAGGGCGGAGCCGACGGCCTGCAGCGGCTCGGCAGGCGTGAACGCCGCGCTGCGCAGGTTGATCGCGACCCCGGACTCGTCCGCCAGGTGCCCGGCGTCGGCGACCAGGCCGTCGGAGACGTCGATCATCGCGGTGGCGCCGGCCTCGGCGGCCAGCACGCCCGCGTCGTACGGCGGCTGCGGTCGCTGGTAGGCCTCCACCAGCACCCGCGGCGAACGGAACCCCCGGCCCAGGACGGCCAGGCCGGCCGCGGCCCAGCCTTGCCGGCCGTGCAGGGCCACCACCTCGCCGGCCGAAGCCCCAGAGCGCAGCACCGGCGCCTGGGTGCAGGCGCCGAGCACCGTCACCGCGATCACCACCTCGCTGGCCCGGGTCAGGTCGCCCCCGACCACGCTGGCCCCGACCAGGTCGCACTCCTCGGCGAAGCCGCGGGCGAAGTCCAGGGCCCACTTGGCGGGCAGCTCCGGCGGGGCGGCCAGGCCGACGGTCAGCGAGTGCGCGCGCCCGCCCATGGCGTTGATGTCGGACAGGTTCTGCGCGGCGGCCCGACGGCCCACGTCGGCGGCCGAGGCCCACTCCCGGCGAAAGTGCCGGCCCTCGACCATCAGGTCGGTGGAGACCAGCACGTGGCCGCTGCGGATCCGCAGCACCGCGGCGTCGTCACCGGGCCCGACCAGCACCTGGTCGTGCTGCGGGAACAGCCGGACCAACTCACCGATCAGGCCGAACTCACCGGTCTCGGACAGGGTCGCGTCATCGGGCAACGGCATGCGCACATCCCAGCAGACCGAGGACCCTCCTCGCGCATCGCCCAGCACCTTCCTGCGCGCGGCGGGGGCCATGTAGGTTGGCGGGCGACAACTGTCGTGCGAACCGAGGAGCCCCACATGGTCGTGCAGGCCTACATCCTGATCCAGACCGACGTCGGCAAGGCTGCCGAGGTGGCTGCCGCCATCGCGCAGGTCAAGGGAGTCACCCTGGCCGAGGACGTGACCGGCCCCTACGACGTGATCGTGCGCGCCGAGGCCCGCAACGTCGACGAGCTGGGCAAACTGGTGGTCTCCAAGGTGCAGAACCTCGACGGCATCACCCGCACCCTGACCTGCCCGGTCGTCCACATCTGAGCGTTGCTCGGCGCAGCCGCTGCTCGGCGCCCTGGGACCGCGCGGTCCCGGGGCGTCCGCGTCTTCGCGGTCGTCTCCTTCGGGTCCCTGCTGCTGACGGCCGGCTGCTCGACCATCGATGTCGAGGGGCCCGAGCTGACCGACGCCGAGGCCGAGGTGTGCCGGTCCCTGATCGCCGACCTGCCGCAGACCCTGGTCGACCAGCCCAGCCGCGAGGTGGACGAGCCCGACCGGGCCGCGGCCTGGGGTGACCCGGCGATCGTGCTGGTCTGCGGCGGTGAGGTTCCGGAGTCCTTCGACGAGTTCTCAGAGTGCATCGACGCCAACGGCCTCGGCTGGTTCATCCCGCCCGAGCTGACCGAGGACCAGACGGCCGACGTGGTGATGGCCACCGCCGGCACCAGCCCGGTGATCGCGGTGACGCTGCCCGCGCAGTACCGCCCGACGGGGCCCGCCGCGGCGATGTCGGGGCTGGCCTCCCCGGTCAAGCGGCACGTCACCGTGACCAACGCCTGCGAGTGAGGCGCCGGCCGGTTCCCAGCGTCGTCTGTCAGCGCAGACCGGTGTCGCGCTGCAGGGCCAGCTGGATCAGCCGGTCGACCAGCGCCGGGTAGTCCAGCCCGGAGGCCTGCCACATCCGCGGGTACATCGAGGTGGGGGTGAACCCGGGCATGGTGTTCAGCTCGTTGACCACCAGCGTCAGGTCGGGCATGACGAAGAAGTCGACCCGGGCCAGGCCCTCGCCCGAGACGGCCTCGAAGGCGGCCGCGGAGAGCTCCCGCATCCGGGCGGTGACCTCCGCGGGCAGGTCGGCGGGCACGTCGAGCTGGGTGTGCTCGTGCGGGAGGTACTTGGCGGCGAAGTCGTAGAACTCGTGCTCCCCGCCGATCCGGATCTCCGCCGGCAGCGAGGTCTCCACGCTGCCGTCGAGGGCCTGCAACACCCCGCACTCGATCTCCCGGGCGCCGATCGCCGCGGCCTCGACCAGCACCTTCGGGTCGTGCTGCTGCGCCTGGGCGATCGCCTCGTCCAGCTCACCGGCGTCGTGCACCTTGCTGATCCCGATGCTGGAGCCGCCGCGGGCCGGCTTGCAGAAGACCGGGTAGCCGAGCGCGGCCACCTCCTCGCGGCAGGCGGCCTGGTCCCGCGCCCACCGCTGCGCGGTGATCGTCACCCCGGGCATCACCGGCAGCCCGGCGGCCGCCAGCACCACCTTCATGTAGGCCTTGTCCATGCTCACCGCGGAGGCCAGCACGCCGGCCCCGACGTAGCGGACGCCGGCCATCTCGAACATGCCCTGGATCGTGCCGTCCTCGCCCCACGGTCCGTGCAGCACCGGGAAGACCACGTCGACCTCGCCCAGGCTGCGCGGCGGCTGCGCGGCCTCGGTGACGACCAGGTCGGCGTGCGCCTCCTCGCGCAGCAGCGCCAACGAGGCCCGCTCGCCGTCCACGCTGGGCAGGTGGTCGGCGGAGGTGAGGCGCAGCCGGGCGGTGTCCTCGGACTCCAGGACCCAGCGGCCGTCGCGGGCGATGCCGACCGGCACCACGTCGTAGGAGTCCCGGTCGATCGCGTCCATCACCGCGCCGGCGGTCACACACGAGATGGCGTGCTCGGAGGAGCGCCCGCCGAAGACGACGGCGACCTTGGGCTTGCGCGAGGTGGACGGGCTCATCGCGCCAGACCCTATCGGCCTAGGCTCGCGTTCATGGGTTCCGACGCCACCAACGACTCCCCCGCGTTGCGACCGAGCACGGTCGCCGTGACCGCCGGCCGCCCCGAGCGGGTTCCCGACGCCCCATTGAACACCCCGATCACCATGGCCTCCACCTACGTGGCCGGCGGTGACACGGAGTACGGCAGGTACGGGAACCCGACCTGGGCCGCGCTCGAGGAGGCGCTCGGCGCGCTGGAGGGCGGGCGCTGCCTGACCTTCGCCTCCGGGCTGGCGGCGGTGGCCACGGTGCTGGACCTGGTCGGGAGCGACGCCAAGGTGGTGGCGCCGCGGCACGCCTACAACGGCACGATCATGCAGCTGGCGGACCTGGAGTCGCGGGGCCGGCTGCGGGCCGAGCTGGTCGACATCACCGACACCGATGCGGTGGTGGCCGCGTGCGCCGACGCGGCGCTGGTGTGGCTGGAGTCCCCGACCAACCCGGCGCTGGAGCTCGCCGACATCCCCACCATCACCGCCGCCGCACACGCGGCCGGCGCGCACGTCGTCGTGGACAACACCTTCGCCACCCCGATGCTGCAGACGCCCCTGGCCGACGGGGTCGACCTGGTGGTGCACTCGGCGACCAAGTACCTGGCCGGGCACAGCGACGTCCTGATGGGGGCGGTGATCACCCGCGACGAGGAGCTGTACGGCGTGCTGAAGGGCCGGCGTGACCTGATCGGCGCGATCCCCGGGGCGATGGAGGCCTTCTTGACGTTGCGAGGGCTGCGCACCCTGCACGTGCGGGTGGAGCGGGCGCAGGCCAACGCCCAGGAGCTGGCCCGCCGACTGGGCGACCACGCCGCGGTCGAGGAGGTGCGCTACCCCGGCTTCGGCGGCATCGTCTCGATCGTGCTGGCCGAGGGCGCGATGGCCGCCGACCTGCTGTGCCGCAAGACCCGACTGTGGGTGCACGCGACCTCGCTGGGCGGGGTGGAGTCGACGCTGGAGCGCCGCCGTCGCTGGCGCATCGAGCCGGAGACCATCCCCGAAGGCCTGGTCCGGTTGTCGGTGGGGATCGAGGACGTCGAGGACCTCTGGGACGACCTCTCCTCGGCCCTGGACGACCTGGTCCTGTAGCCGCTCAGTCGGTCTCGGCCTTCGTATCCCGCGAGATGAAGGCGTTCATCATGTCGGTGGCGGTGATCCGGCCGGCCACCACGTCGTCCACGTGTACGGCGATCGGCGCGTCCACCCCGTGGTACTCCGCCAGGGCGCGCAGCGAGGCACACGACTTCGCGCCCTCCGCGACCTGACGGGTCGAGGCGAAGATCTCCTCGGTCGTCATCCCCTGACCCAGCTTCTCGCCGAAGGTCCGGTTGCGCGACAGCGGCGAGGAGCAGGTCGCCACCAGGTCGCCGAGGCCGGCCAACCCCATCAGGGTCAGCGGGTTCGCCCCCAGCGCCACCGCCAGCCGTGCGGTCTCGGCCAGGCCGCGGGTGATGACCGACGCGGTGGTGTTGTCGCCGAAGCCCAGCCCCACCGCCATCCCGACCGCCAGCGCCACGACGTTCTTGTAGGCGCCGCCGAGCTCACACCCCAACACGTCGACCGAGGTGTAGGGCCGGAACGCGGGCGAGTGGCACAGCCCCTGCAGCCGCTTGGCCACCTCCTCGTCGGCGCAGGCGACCACCGAGGCGGCCGGCTCGCGCATCGCGATCTCCTTGGCCAGGTTGGGCCCGCTGATCACCGCGATCCGCTCGGGGCCGGCGCCGGTCACCTCGGCGATGACCTCGCTCATCCGCTTCAGGGTGCCCAGCTCGACACCCTTCATCAGGCTGACCATCACCGCGTCGGCAGGGATGAGCGGGGCCCACGCCGCCAGGTTCTCCCGGAACGACTGGGACGGCGTCGCGAAGACCACGACGTCCGCGCCGGCCATCGCCTCGGCCTCGTCGCTGGTCGCGGTCACCGAGGACGGCAACTGGATGCCGGGCAGGTAGTCCGGGTTCTCGTGGGTCTCCCGGATCGCCTTGGCCAGCTCCTCGCGGCGGGCCCAGAGGATGACCTCGTTGCCGGCATCGGCCAGCACCATGGCGAACGCCGTACCCCACGAACCCGCGCTGAAGATCGCGACCCTGGACTTCGGTTTGGTCATCGGCTCTTGCCCCACTTCCTCTTCTTCTCGGGCTCGTTCGGGTTCCCGATCAGCTTCATCCCGGCCCGTCGTGGGTCGAAGCGTTTCGCGGGGGCCGTCTCGCCGCGCAGGTCCTCGACGATGGTCACGATTGCGGCCATGATGCGGTCCGTCATCTCCTGAACCACCGCCGGCGTCGGCTCCAGGACGCGCAGATCCTGGTACTGCACCTGGTCGCCCACCTTGACCGTGACCTCGGTGCGCGGGAAGAGCCGCGGCCGCTTCGAGTACGGCGGCAGCACGTGGTGCGCCCCCCACATGCCGATCGGGATCACCGGCGCGCCCGTGGCCAGGGCGATCCGGGCCGCCCCGGACTTGCCGCGCATCGGCCACAGGTCCGGGTCGCGGGTCAGCGTCCCCTCGGGGTAGACGACCACGCACTCCCCCTCCAGTACGGCGGCCACCGCGGCGTCGTACGCGCCGATCGCGTTGGCGGTCAGCCGCTCGACCGGGATCTGGGAGGCCGACTTGAGCACGGCGGCCACGAACCTGTTCGAGGTGAAGAGGCCCGACTTCGCCAGGTAGCGCGGCAGCCGGCCGTGGGCCAGCACGAAGTCCGCGGAGACCAGCGGGTCGACGTGCGAGATGTGGTTGAGCACCAGGATGCAGCCGCCCTCGGCCGGGATCCGGTCGCCGTCGATCCAGGTCGGCGAGCTGACCGCCATCAACGGGGGTCGCGCAATCGCGTTGCCCACCACGAAACCCCAGCCCCACTCGCGTCGTGGCCTGCCACCTCGCACTGTCGGCTCACCTCTCATCCCGGCCGTGCCGACTGGCACGGACCCCACTGGCCTCACGTGTGACACCGGCCTGACGTGTGACAGAGGTTACTCGCTCCGCTGCCGGGGACGCTGGCAGGATCGGCGTCGATGAGTCTGGCCACGTACGTCGTTCTCGTGCCCGTGAAGGCGCCGACCGTGGGCAAGTCGCGGCTTGCCTCGCTGGGCGCGCAGCGGCGCCACGAGCTGGCCGAGGCGTTCGCGCTGGACACCGTCGAGGCGGCGCTGGCCTGCCCGGTGGTGCAGCGGGTGGTGGCGATCACCGACGACGCCGGACTCACGGCCGCGCTGGCCGCCCGCGGCTGCGAGGTGCTGCCCGACGTACCGGCCGGTGGCCTGAATGCCGCGCTGCGGTACGCCGCCGAGCACGCGCACGGCCGCTGGCCGCAGCTGCGCCCGGTCGCCCTCTGCGCGGACCTGCCGGCGCTGCGGCCCGAGGACCTGGGCGACGCGCTGGCCCGGGCGGCCGTCGTGGCGGGCGACCAGGCGGCGTTCGTCCCGGACCACGCCGGCACCGGCACGACGACGTACACGGCCCCGAGCGAGCTCTTCGCACCGCACTTCGGGGTGGGGTCGCGCGAGGCGCACCTCGCCGCCGGCGCGGTCGAGTTGGCCGACGCCCCGGCCGGGCTGCGGCTGGACGTCGACGAGGTCGCCGACCTGGAGCGGGCCCTGGCGCTCGGCGTCGGGGCCCACACCCGCGGGGCCACCAACCCCCACTGACCCCGCGGCCGACCCCGCAAACGTCATACGGACGGAGCCCTAGGGGGCTCCGTCCGTATGACGTATTCGGCTTGTCAGGCCTTCTTGGCCGGAGCCTTCTTGGCAGCAGCCTTGGTGGCCGGGGCCTTCTTCGCGGCGGCCTTGGTCGCCGGAGCCTTCTTGGCCGGGGTGGCCTTGGCCGGGGCCTTCTTGGCGGGAGCCTTGGCGGCCGGAGCCTTCTTTGCCGCGGCCTTCGTCGCCGGAGCCTTCTTGGCCGGAGTGGCCTTGGCCGGGGCCTTCTTGGCCGGAGCCTTGGCGGCCGGAGCCTTCTTCGCCGGCGCCGCCTTCTTGGCCGGGGCGGCCTTCTTGGCTGCGGCGGACGCGGCAGCGGCGGCCTTCTTGGCCGGAGCAGTCGCGGCGGCGGCGGCCTTCTTGGCAGGCGCGGTGGCCGGGAGCTTCGGCAGCTTCTTGGCGCCGGAGATGATGTTCTTCAGGTCCTGACCGGGCTTGAACGCGGGGACGGCCGTCTTCTTCGCCTTCATCCGCTCGCCGGTCTGCGGGTTGCGCACCCACCGGGCGTTGCGGACTCGCTTCTCGAAGGAGCCGAAGCCCGTGATCGCGACCTTCTCGCCCTTGGCGACTTCGCGCGTGATCGTGTCGAGCACGGACTCGAGCGCGTGTGCCGCTGCCTTTCGGTCGTTCTCAAAACGCGAGGCGAGCGCGTCAATGAGTTGTGTCTTGTTCACTAGCTTCCCTTCCAATGAACTGCGGCGGCCGTGCCCATGCGCGACCATCTGCAGGTCACGCTAGGTAGTTGTGGCGCTTGCCACAATCACCCCGCCGTGTCTCGGGGGAAGTTTTTCCCTACTGGGTAACGGGTTTCCAGGCCGGACGGGTCGCCTCGAAGGTCGCGATCTCGGCATCGTGACCCAACGTGATGCTGATGTCGTCGAGCCCCTCGAGCAGCCGCCACCGGGTGTAGTCGTCGATGTCGAAGGTGTCGACAATCTCGTCCGCACCCTCGCCGGCGCGCACCGTGCGGGCCGGCAGGTCGACGGTGATCTGCCCACCGGGGTTGGCCTCCAGGTACTCCCACAGCCGCTGCACGACCTTCTCGTCCACCTGCGCGGCGAGCAGCCCGGCCTTGCCTGAGTTGCCGCGGAAGATGTCGGCGAAGCGCGGCGAGATGACCACCTTGAAGCCGTAGTTCTGCAGCGCCCACACCGCGTGCTCGCGCGAGGACCCGGTGCCGAAGTCGGGGCCGGCGACCAGCACCGAGCCCGCGGCGTACGCCGGCTGGTTGAGCACGAAGTCCGGGTCGTTGCGCCAAGCGGCGAAGAGCCCGTCCTCGAAGCCGCTGCGGGTCACGCGCTTGAGGTAGACCGCCGGGATGATCTGGTCGGTGTCCACGTTGGTACGCCGCAGCGGTACGCCGACGCCGGTGTGGGTGGTGAACTTCTCCATCTCAGCTCTCCTTCGCCGAGCCGGCGGCGACCGGCTCCAGGTCCGCGGGTGACGACAGCGTGCCGCGCACGGCGGTGGCCGCCGCGACCGGCACCGAGACCAGGTGGGTGCGCCCGCCCTTGCCCTGCCGCCCCTCGAAGTTGCGGTTCGACGTCGAGGCGCTGCGCTCCTGCGGCGCGAGCTGGTCGGGGTTCATGCCCAGGCACATCGAACACCCGGCGCCGCGCCACTCCCCGCCGGCCTCGGTGAAGACGGTGTCGAGGCCCTCGGCCTCGGCCTGCAGCCGGACCCGCACGGAGCCCGGCACCACCAGCAGCCTCGTGTTCTCGGCGACCTTGCGGCCCTTCAGCACCGAGGCCGCCAGGCGCAGGTCCTCGATCCGGCCGTTGGTGCACGAGCCGACGAAGACGGTGTCGACGTGGATGTCGCGCATCGGCGTACCGGCCTCCAGGCCCATGTACTCCAGCGCCTTGCGGGTGGTCAGCTGGTCGCCCTCGTCGGCGTAGTCCTCGGGGCTGGGTACCGCCGCGCTCAGCGGCACACCCTGCCCGGGGTTGGTGCCCCAGGTGACGAACGGCGTCATGGTGGTGGCGTCGAGCACGATCTCCTTGTCGAAGACGGCGTCGGCGTCGGTGACCAGGGTGCGCCAGCTCTCGACGGCGGCGTCCCAGTCGGCGCCCTTGGGCGCCTCCGGCTTGCCCTCGATGTAGTCGAAGGTGGTCTGGTCGGGCGCGATCAGGCCGGCCTTCGCGCCCCACTCGATGCTCATGTTGCACACGGTCATCCGGCCCTCCATGGAGAGCTCCTCGATGGCCTGGCCGCGGTACTCCACGATGTAGCCCTGGCCGCCGCCGGTGCCGGTGTGCGCGATCAGGGTCAGCACCAGGTCCTTGGCGGTGACGCCGGCGGGCAGGCTGCCGTTGACCGTGACCGCCATCGTCTTGGGCTTGGCCTGGGTCAGCGTCTGGGTGGCCAGCACGTGCTCGACCTCGGAGGTGCCGATGCCGAAGGCGATCGCACCGAACGCGCCGTGGGTGGAGGTGTGGCTGTCGCCGCAGACGATCGTCATCCCGGGCTGGGTGAGGCCCAGCTGCGGGCCGACCACGTGCACGATGCCCTGCTCGATGTCGCCGAGCGGGTGCAGCCGTACGCCGAACTCGGCGGCGTTCTTGCGCAGGGTCTCGACCTGGGTGCGGCTCACCGGGTCCGCGATCGGCTTGTCCCAGTCGACGGTGGGGACGTTGTGGTCCTCGGTGGCCAGGGTCAGGTCGGGGCGGCGTACCCTGCGACCGGCCAGCCGGAGCCCGTCGAAGGCCTGCGGGCTGGTCACCTCGTGAATAAGGTGGAGGTCGATGTACAGGAGGTCGGGTTCACCCTCGGCGCTGCGGACGACGTGTGCGTCCCAGACCTTCTCCGCCAGGGTCTTGCCCATCACCTGCTCCTCTCGTGGTGTGCTGGCCCGATCGGGGCCACTCGCCTCAGCCTACATCTTGCATCCCAACTCGTGAGACGGCAGTATTAGCATATGGACAACTCGAGCGGAGTCGGCGTCCTCGACAAGGCCGCCCTCGTGCTGACCGCACTGGAGGGTGGCCCGGCCACGTTGGCGGGCCTCGTGGCCGCGACCGGGCTGGCCCGACCCACGGCGCACCGACTCGCGGTAGCGCTGGAGCACCACCGGCTGGTGGCGCGCGACATGCAGGGCCGGTTCGTGCTGGGCCCGCGCCTGGCCGAGCTCTCCGCCGCGGCCGGTGAGGACCGGCTGCTGGCCGCCGCCGGCCCGGTGCTCGCGCGGCTGCGCGACATCACCGGCGAGTCCGCGCAGCTCTGGCGTCGCCAGGGCGACCACCGCGTCTGCGTGGCCGCCGTCGAGCGCCCCAGCGGCCTGCGCGACACCATCCCGGTCGGCTCGCAGCTGACCATGCGCGCGGGCTCGGCCGCCCAGGTGCTGCTGGCCTGGGAGGACCCCGAGCGGATGCACCGCGGCCTGCAGAACGCGGCGTACTCGGCCACCGCGCTGTCCGGCATCCGGCGACGCGGCTGGGCCCAGAGCGTCGGCGAGCGCGAGCAGGGCGTGGCCTCGGTCTCGGCGCCCGTCCGCTCCCCCGGCGGCAAGGTGATCGCCGCGGTGTCGGTCTCCGGTCCCCTGGAGCGCCTGAGCCGTCAGCCGGGCCGGATGCACGCGCCCGCGGTGCTGGCCGCGGCCGACCGGCTCTCGGAGTCGCTGCGGCGTACCGCCGCGGAGTGACCGCGCATCAGAAGAGCGAGTCTGCCTCAAGCGCGAGCAAGGCCTGCTTGCGGTCCAGGCCGCCCGCGTAGCCGGTCAGCGTGCCGCTGGCGCCGATGACCCGGTGGCACGGGATCACGATCGGGATCGGGTTGCGGCCGTTGGCCAGCCCGACCGCCCGGGAGGCGGCGTTCGTGCGGCCCAGGCGCCGCGCGATCTCGCCGTACGACGTGGTCTCGCCGTAGCCGATCCCCCGCAGCTCGCGCCACACGCTGTGCTGGAACTCGCTGCCGGCCGGCGCCAGGGGCAGGTCGAAGTCCCGCAGCTCGCCGGCGAAGTACGCCGTGAGCTGTCGCACGGCCTCGACCAGCACCGGCCTGGCGTCGTCGCGGTCGCCCAGGGGCTGGCCGGCGCGCGGCCCGAACGGCTCGAACTCGATCGCGCAGATCGAGCCGTCGCGCTCGACGATGCGCAGTTCGCCGATCGGCGAGGGCATCACGGTCCACATGGGCTGGGTCCTTCCTCGGGTGCCGGCGGGCCGCCGGCGAGCGTGTGCCACAGGTACACCTGGGCGTAGGAGCGCCAGGGGCGCCAGGTCTCGGCCAGACTGGACGCCGCGCGGGGGTCGGCCCCCAGTGAGGTCAAGGCGTCGCGGATGCCGATGTCGGTCGGCAGGAAGACGTCGGGGTGACCCAGCGCCCGCAGCGCCACGTAGTCGGCGGTCCAGGGGCCGATGCCGCCCAACGCGAGCAGGCGGGTGCGCGTCTCCTCGCGGTCCGCTCCTCGGTCGAGCACCACGTCGCCGTCGGCCAGGGCCGCGCACAGCCCGGTCAGGGCGCGGCCGCGGGCGCGCGGCATCGGCAGCGTCTGAGGGTCGAGCGCGGCCAGCGTCGCGGCGTCGGGGAACAGGTGGGTCAGCTCGGGGTGGCCGGTGACGATCTGCTCGCCATGCTCGCGCACCAGCCGGGTCGCGACGGTGCGCGCCCCGGCGACGCTGATCTGCTGGCCCAGCACCGCCCGCATGGCCACCTCGTCCCCGTCCACGTGACCGGGCACCCGGAGCCCGGGGTCGCGCGCGACGAGCGGACCCAGCAGCGGGTCGGGGGCGAACGCCGCGGCGACGGCGATCGGGTCGCAGTCGGCGTCGACCAGGCGGCGTACCCGCTCCACCGCGGCGGAGAGGTCGCGCAGGTCGGTCAACCAGAACTCCGCCTCCGCGAAGGCCGTCTGACCCGCGGCCGCCACCTCGGGCAGCCGCAGCCGCACCCACCCGTGGCCGTGCGGCAGCCGCAGGGTGCGCGCGTAGGTGTCGCCGTCGACGTACTCCACTCCGGGGAGCGCGCGCCGGGCCAGGAAGTCCAGCAGCGCCCGGCCGGCGTACGGCGTGCGCACCGCGACCCGCAGCCTCACTGTGCCGTGCGGGCCGTGCGGGTGCCGGCGGTGGCCGCGCAGCTGCGAGGGCGCCATCGCGTAGACCTCGCGGATGGTGTCGTTGAACTGCCGGACGCTGGCGAACCCGGCGGCGAACGCGACCTCGGCCAGCCCCAGGTCGGTGGTCTCGATCAGCACCCGGGCGGTCTGGGCGCGGCGCGCCCGAGCCAGCGCGAGCGGCCCGGCCCCGAGCTGGCGCAGCAGCAGGCGGTTCAGGTGTCGCGGTGTGTAGCCCAGGCGGTCGGCCAGCCCCTGGACGCTCTCGCGGTCGACCAGGCCGTCGCCGATCAGCCGCATCGCGCGTCCGGCGAGGTCGGCCTCGACGTCCCAGGCCGGGCTGCCCGGGGTGGCGTCGGGCAGGCACCGCTTGCACGCCCGGTAGCCGGCCGCCTGGGCGGCGGCGGCGGTCGGGTGGAACGTCACGTTGCCGAGCGCGGGGGTACGGGCCGGGCACGAGGGACGGCAGTAGATGCCGGTGGTGCGGACCGCCGTGTAGAAGACCCCGTCGAAGCGACGGTCCCGGCCCTGCACGACGCGGTAGCACGCCGCGGGGTCCAGGGCACTGAGGTCCTGGGCGCTGGGGTTCATGCCACTCATCGTGCCCCCATCCTGCCACTGGTTCTGGCGGAAATCGGACACGGAGGTTGCGACCCGAGGAAGGTCAGCCCAGGACGTCCCGGACGGCGGCCGCGGTGAGCGCCGCGAGCTCGTCGGTCTGCGCGGCGGTGATCACCAGCGGCGGTCCGAGCAGGATGAGGTCGCCCTCGGTTCCGGTCGCGCACCCGCTGGCCGAGTACAGCAGGACGCCGCGCTCCTTGCCGGCCGCCACGATCCGCTCGGTGACCCGGTCGGCGCGCGGGAACGGCCGAGCGGTGGCCCGGTCGGCCACGAGCTCGACCGCCCGCAGCAGGCCCAGCCCGCGGATGTCACCCACCCCCGGGTGGTCGGCCAGCTCGCCGCGCAGCGCCGAGTCGAGCTGGTCGCCACGCTCCCGCGAGGCCCGGACCAGGTCGTGGTCGCGCAGGTAGCCGAGCACGGCCCGGCCCGCCGCGGCGCCGACCACGTGGTGGGAGTAGGTGAAGCCGTGGGTGAAGCCGCCGGCCTTCAGCGTGTCGTGTACGACGCCCGAGGCCACGGCCAGGCCCAGCGGCCAGTAGCCCGACGCGGCGCCCTTGGCGGCGACCAGGATGTCGGGCCGCAGCCCCCAGTGGTCGCTGCCGAACCAGGTCCCGGTGCGGCCGAAGCCGGTCATCACCTCGTCGGCGATCAGCAGCACGCCGTACCGGCGGCACACCTCGGCCATCGCCGGCCAGTAGTCGGCGGGCGGCACGCACGCGCCGAGCGCGGCCCCCGAGACGGGCTCGGCGATGAAGGCGGCCACCTGTTCGGGGCCGGTCTCGACGATCAGCTCCTCCAGCGCCGCGGCGTGCCGCGCCCCGCACCCCTCGGGGTGCGTGTCGGGGAACGGGCAGCGGTACTCGTACGGCGTCGTGGTGTGCCGCGCCGCCCCCAGCCAGGGCAGGTACGGCGCCCGGAGGTCCGCCCGGCCCGACACATCCAGCGCCCCGCGAGTGTTGCCGTGGTAGGCGCCGGTGCGGCCGATCACCACGTGCCGGTCCTCGCCGCGGGCGAGGTGGTAGCCCCGCGCCATCTTCAGCGCGGTCTCGACCCCCTCGCTGCCGCCCGAGACCGGGTAGATCCGGGCGTCGTCGACCGGCAGCAGCGGAGCCAGCTCGTCGGCGTACGCCTCCAGCGCGGCCGAGGTGAACGCCGTCCCGTGGGCGTAGGCGATGGCGCGCGCCTGCTCGGCGATGGCGTCGGCGACCTCGCCGACGCCGTGGCCGATGCCGACCACGATCGCCCCGCCCGAACCGTCGAGGTAGCGCCGCCCGTCGGTGTCGAAGATCTCCGCACCCCGGCCGGACGCGGCGACCGGCACCGGGCCGCCCGCGCGGGAGAAGACGTGGCTGGTCAC
>ERZ1645187.3274-NODE-3274-length-13711-cov-7.445372_pt1 | contig 13711 bp, 9 predicted proteins | sample MGYA00575352_ERZ1645187 | MGnify/ENA primary metagenome ERZ1645187 (study PRJEB40837, sample SAMN11349314) | freshwater sediment metagenome | isolation source: river sediment | host: Sediment | place: India: Wazaribad , New Delhi | collected 2017-02-21 ...
CGATGTCGATGCGGACGCGCTGGCAGGAGAATGGCGCGGAAAAATCCGTCACGGCCCCGCTGTCGCTGATCATTTCCGCGTTTGCACCGGTGCTGGATGTGCGCCAGACAGTTACACCACAGCTGCGCACCGACCTGGGCGACACGGCACTGTTGCTGCTGGATCTCGGCAATGGCAAGCAGCGTCTCGGCGCCTCGGCACTCGCGCAAGTCTACGGCCAGATCGGCAGCGAAGCGCCGGATCTCGACCAGCCGCAGCAATTGAAGGCATTCTTCGGCTTTGTGCAGGCGGCACTGGCGCGGCAGCTGTTGCTCGCCTACCACGACCGCTCGGATGGCGGCCTGTTTGTCACGCTTGCGGAAATGGCTTTTGCCGGTCATTGTGGTGTCGATATCGCGCTTGATGCGGTCGGCGGTACGGCTCTCTCGGCACTGTTTGCCGAGGAACCGGGTGCTGTGCTGCAGGTGCGTGCCGCTGACGTGCGAGCGCTGCAAGCACTCGCGCAGGAACACGGCCTGGCCGGTGCGCTGCACAACATCGGCTGCCCGGCTGCCGACGATACGCTGCGCTTCATGCAAGCGGGCAGCACGGTGCTGGCGATGCCGCGCCATGAAGCGCTCGCGCTGTGGTGGGAAACGAGCTACCGCATCCAGGCATTGCGCGACAACCCGGCCTGCGCCGAACAGGAAAAGCAGGTGGTGCTGGATAACCGCAACCCTGGCCTGTCCGTGCTGCTGACTTACAACCAGAACGACAATATTGCCGCACCGATGATTGCCAGCGGTGTGCGGCCGCGCATCGCGATCCTGCGCGAGCAGGGCGTCAACGGCCATGTGGAGATGGCGGCGGCGTTTGACCGCGCCGGCTTTGCCGCGTTTGATGTGCACATGAGCGATATCCTCGCCGGGCGTGTCGACCTGAAGGATTTCAAGGGCCTCGCGGCCTGCGGCGGTTTTTCCTATGGCGACGTGCTCGGTGCGGGCGAGGGTTGGGCCAAGACGATCCTGTTCAACACGCGGGCCCGCGACATGTTCGAGGCTTTCTTCCATCGCACCGATACGTTCAGCCTCGGTGTCTGCAACGGCTGCCAGATGATGTCGAATCTGAAAACGCTGATGCCCGGTGCGGAGCACTGGCCGCGTTTCGTGCGCAACACCTGTGAGCAGTTCGAGGCGCGCTTTGTGATGGTGGAGGTGCAGCCTTCAGCTTCCGTCCTGCTTGCTGGCATGGCCGGCTCACGCATGCCGATCACCACGGCGCATGGCGAGGGGCGGGCAGAGTTCGCCGACGAGGCGGCGCTGGCCGCGTTCGACGCCAGCGGACAGGTGGCGCTGCGCTATGTCGACAACGCCGGCCGGGTGACGGACACTTTCCCTGCCAACCCGAACGGTTCACCGCGCGGCATTACGGCGGTGACCAATGCCGACGGTCGCCATACCATTATGATGCCGCACCCGGAGCGCGTGTTCCGCGCCGTGCAGCATTCGTGGCATCCGGACGGCTGGCAGGAAGACGGCCCGTGGCTGCGCCTGTTCCGCAACGCGCGGCACTGGCTCGGCTGACCGGAACACACAACGGGACAAAGAGGGATATTTGTCATGATGATAGGCACAGTCAGCATCCTGATTGCCGATGACCACGACCTGGTACGTATCGGCCTGCGCCACATGTTGGCCGACATCGAGGACTTCACCGTCGTCGGTGAGGCAGCCAGTGGCGAAGAGGCGCTGGATAAAGCCGCCGAACTGAAACCGGATGTCGTGCTGATGGATGTGCGTATGCCGGGTATGGGCGGCATCGAGGCGACGACCAGGATGGAGCGTCGCTCACCGTGTACTAAAGTGATTGCCTTGACGGCTTGCGCCGATGACCCGTTCCCCGACCTGTTGCTGGAAGCGGGCGCACGCGGCTTCCTGACCAAGGACAGCGGCCTGGACGAGCTGGTGACGGCGATCCGCGAAGTGCGCGGTGGCAACCATTACGTCTGTCGCCGGATCGCCCAGGAGCTGGCGCTGAAACCGCTGCGCAAGCGCACGGCTTCCGGCCATTCGCCGTTCGATGAGCTCTCCGAGCGCGAACTGCAGGTGGCGTTGATGATTGTCGGCTGCCAGAGCGTGCAGGACATTGCCGACCAGCTCAACGTCAGCCCGAAAACCGTCAACACCTACCGCTACCGCATGTTCGAGAAGCTGGGCGTGGACAGCGATGTCGGCCTCACGCTGCTCGCCCTGCGCCACAAGCTGTTCGTGCCGGACGGTGATGCCTGAATGAAAACTAGCGAGATGCGCGATGGCCTTTGACAGCCAGGGTTTTCTCGCATCGGCCACCGGCAATCCCGGTGTCTACCAGATGTACGGCGCGGATGATGCGCTGCTGTATGTCGGCAAGGCCAACAACCTGAAGAAACGGCTGGCGAGCTACTTCCGCAAGAGCGGCCTTGGCCCGAAAACGCAGGCACTGGTGGCGCGCATTGCGCGCATCGAGCTGACCATCACCGCCAGTGAAACGGAAGCGTTGTTGCTGGAGCAGAGCCTGATCAAGGCCCACCAGCCGCCCTACAATATCCTGCTGCGCGACGACAAATCCTACCCGTACATTTTCCTCAGCGAAGGCGAGACTTACCCGCGGCTGGCTTTCCATCGTGGCGCCAAGCAGAAGAAAGGCCGCTATTTCGGCCCGTTCCCCAACAGCAGCGCCGTGCGCGAGAGCCTCAATTTCCTGCAGAAATTCTCGCGGGTGCGACAGTGCGAGGATTCGTTTTTCCGCAACCGCAGCCGGCCCTGCCTGCAATACCAGATCCAGCGCTGTTCGGGGCCCTGTGTGGGCAGGGTGTCACCGGAAGACTATGCCCGCGATGTCGAGTTGACCGCGCTGTTCCTGCTCGGGCGCGAGCAGCAGGCGCTGGATGTGCTGGCGAGCGAGATGGAAAGCGCGGCAGAAACACTGGAATTCGAGCGCGCGGCGGAATTGCGCGACCGCATTGCCAGCTTGCGCGCCGTGCAGGAACAACAGGCAGTCGACAACGGCGTGGCCGTCAATGCCGATGTCTTCGGCTGTGCCCAGCAGGCCGGTGCTGCCTGTGTGCAGGTGCTGTTCGTGCGCCAGGGGCGCATCCTCGGCAGCCGCAGCTATTTCCCGGCGCTGTCGATCGAGGACGATGCCGACAACCTGCTCGCGACCTTCATCGCGCAGTTCTACCTCGGCAGCGAGCGCGAAGTGCCGGCGGAAATCCTGCTGCCGGATATCGCCGACAGCGAGCGCGAACTGCTGCAACAGGTGCTCGCTGGCAAAGCCGGGCGCAAGGTCAGTGTCAGCAGCAAGTTGCGCACGCACCGCCAGCAGTGGCTGCAGATGGCCGGCAAGGCGGCGCAGGAAAATCTGCTGCAGAAACTGGCCAGCCGGCAGAACATCGAGGCGCGCTTCGAGGCGCTGCGCGATGTGCTCGGCCTGGAGGCGGTGCCGGAGCGAATCGAGTGTTTTGACATCAGCCATTCCTCCGGTGAGGCGACGGTGGCGTCCTGTGTCGTGTTCGACCGCCAGGGTGCGCGCAAGGCCGGTTACCGGCGCTTCAACATCGAGGGCATCACGCCTGGCGATGATTATGCGGCCATGAAACAGGCATTGACGCGCCGCTACCGGCGCCTGAAGGACAGCGAAGGGCAGTTCCCGGACATCCTGCTGATCGACGGCGGCAAGGGCCAGCTGGCGCAGGCAGTGGAGGTGCTGGAGGAGCTGCAGGTCGGCGGTATGTTGCTGGTCGGTGTCGCGAAGGGCGCCACGCGCAAGGCCGGTTTCGAGCAGTTGTTCGTGCACGGCGAAGACAAGGCGCGTATGCCGCCGGCCGATTCTGCTGCGCTGCACCTGATCCAGCAGGTGCGCGACGAGGCGCACCGTTTTGCGGTGGCAGGCCATACGGCGCGGCGCGACAAGAAACGCGGCCAGTCAGCGCTGGAAGGCATCCCCGGCATTGGCCCGACGCGCCGCCGCGCGCTGTTGCGCCATTTCGGTGGCCTGCAGGAAATCACCCGCGCCAGTGCCGATGAGCTGGCGAAGGTGCCGGGTATCAGTAGCGAGCTGGCGGAGACGATCTACAGTCATCTCCACCCCTGACGCTATCCGGCTTAGTGCCCGGTAGCGACCGGCAAGCAGGAAATTTCCCGGTTCAGGAAATTGAACAGGTTCCACTGGATGCCGTCTTCCAGTACACGGGCATCCGGCGCGTAGTCGAGGAAAGCCTTGAGCAGGAAGCGCACTTCGGTGCGGGCGACATGGGCGCCGACGCAGTAGTGGATGCCGTGGCCGAACGACAGCGCATCCTTGTTGTTGCGCGTGAAATCACAACGCTCCGGCTGTTCGAACACTGCCGGGTCATTGCTGATGGCGGCAAAGCTGATCAGCACCGTGTCACCTCGCTTGACCGGTTGGCCGGCAAGGGTGGTGTCGCGCAAGGCGAAGCGGTAGGCAAACTTGGCGCCGTGGGCAAAGCGCACCAGTTCCTCCACGGCCTGGTCGATCTGCTCCGGGTGTTGCCGCAGCCACTCACGTTGTTCGTGCTGCGTGAGGAAAGTATGCACGACCAGCGTCAGCGTGAAGGCGGTCGCCGTCGAGCCGGTGGTGATGAGCGCCATCAGGCTGTACATGATGTCATCATCGCTCAGGCCGCCGATGTCATCGGCCGCCTTGAGGAAATCGCTGATCAGGTCCTCGCCGGGTTGCTGGCGCGCCTTTTGCACCAGTGATTGCAGTTCCCGCAGCATGAACACCGCGCTGTGTTCCATCTCCTCGCGTTCCTGCGGCGAGAGGGTGGGGTCGATCATGCGCGCCATGATCTTGGCGTGGTGCAGGAATTCGTCGCGGTTCTGCAGCAGGCGGTCGACGCCCATGATGGCGGAAATCGCTGCGTAGGGAATCAGGTCGGCAATCTGCTGCGCGACATCGACAACGCCGGGCTGTGTCAGCAGCGGCCGCGTGATGGCATCAATGGCAGCAGCAATCTGCGCTTCGATCCGCTTCAGTGCTGACGGGCTGAAAGCCTTGACCAGCAGCTTGCGGATCATCGGGTGGCGCACGTCATCCGTGAACGGGTTGTCGTCGCGGAACTTCTTGCAGGTCGGGTACTTCTCGGCAAACACATCGGACGAATAGGTGCCGGAAAACTTCGGTGACATGTGGAAGTCTTCATGCATGAACAGCTGTTTGGCCAGTTCATGCCGGGTCACTACCCAGAAACCCATGGCCTCGTCGCGGAACAGCGGGCCGCGCGCCCGCAGCTCTTCAGCGAAGCGGACGGGGAACTTGCAGATCGTCTCGCCGGCGATATCCAGCGGGGCAGGCGCAGCCATGGGTTTCTCCTGGTGATTACTCGCCGGTAAAGACAGGCTTGCGTTTTTCCTTGAACGCTTTCATGCCTTCCTTCGCGTCCTTGCTGGCAAACACCGGCCAGCCGAGCTGTTCTTCCTTGGCCAGTGCTTCTTTCTCGCTGAGGTCCTGCTGGTTCTCGCGCAGTGAGCGCGTGATGGCCTGGATGGACAGCGGGCCGTTCTCGTCGGCGATTTCGTGCGCGATCTTCAGTGCTTCTTCCAGCGCCTTGCCTTTCGGCACGATGCGGTTGATGAGGCCCCAGTCGCGCGCTTCCTGTGCGGTGATGTGGCGGCCGAGCAGCAGGATTTCCGCCGCGAGGCAGTAAGGGATCTGGCGACGCAGGCGCACAGTGGAGCCGCCGAGCGGGAACAGGCCGCGCTTGCACTCGGTGACGCCGAAGATCGCATCTTCCGCGGCTACACGGATATCGGTGCCCTGGAGGATCTCGGTGCCACCGGCCAGCGCATAACCTTCCACCGCCATGATGATCGGTTTCATCGGCTGGTTGTGGCGCAGCAGTGCCTGCCAGTGCAGGTCAGGGATTTCCTGCATTTTCTGTTGCACCAGCGCGGCATCCTTGTCGCCTTCCGGGCCGGCTTTCAGGTCCATGCCCGAGCAGAAAGTGTCGCCCTTGCCGGTCAGCACAGCCACGCGCAGCGACGGGTCGCTGTCGAGGCGGCGCCAGGCGTTGTACATGCCGAGGATCATCTGGCCGGACAGCGCATTCTTGGCTTCCGGGCGGTTCAGCGTGACGATGAGGACGTGGCCGTCCTGTTCGATGGTGCAGTTGGGGGTGCTGATGTCGAGTGCGGTTGCCATCGTGGGCTCCTGTCAGAGTGAGGGAATTATTTGTTCAGTTTGAAATCGCTTTTCATCCGGTCCCAGACCTTGCCGCCCAGGCCTTTCTCGCGCAGCTTGTATTTCTGCACCTTGTTGGTCGGCGTCATCGGCAGTTCGTCGACGAACTCGATATAACGCGGCACGAAGAAGTAGGGGGCGTTGTCGTTGACGAAGCGCGCCAGTTCTTCCGGCGTGGCTGACATGCCCGGTTTGAGCACCACGTCGATTTTCACTTCGGCCTCGTTCTCAATGTGCTCTGACGGGATGCCGAAACAGGCGACAGCCTGCACTGCGGGATGTTGCATCACCGCATGTTCGACCTGCAGCGAGGAGATGTTGCGGCCTTTGTCGCGGATGTAATCGCTCTTGCGGTCGACGAAGAAGAAATCGCCATCGGCATCGCGCACGCCGAGGTCGCCGGTGCGGTACCACTCGCCGTGGAAGGCCTTGGCCGTGGCTTCCGGGTTGTCGAAATAGCCGTTGAAAATGGCGTACTGCCGGGTCGGGCGCAGGCAGAATTCGCCCGGCACACCCGGCGGACACTCGTTGCCTTCATCGTCGAGGATTTTCACTTCCACGCCGGGCGCGAAGCTGCCGAGGCAGTTGGGTTTCCACTCCTTCACGCCGTCTTCCAGGCAGCGCAGGATCAGCGCCGCCTCGCTCTGGCCAAAACCTTTCTGGATTTTCTCCAGACCGAAGCGCTGCATGAACGGTTTGGTCAGGTGGGGTGGCAGCGGGATGACGTTGGCATTGCGCAGCGTGTTGCCCGCATCGTCCGGGCTTTCCGGCGCATTCCACAGGAACATGTGCATCGCGCCGAGCGTGGTGGTTTCGGTGGCCTTGTAATGCTTGATGCGGTCCCAGAACTGCGAGGCGGAAAAATGCTCGTCGAGCGCACACGGGATGCCGACCACCAGCGCGCGGAAAATCGCCGTGATCCAGGCGCCGGTGTTGTAGAGCGGCATGCAGTTGTAGACTACATCACCTGGCTTGGCACCGAAGTATTCCTTCGCACTTTCAGCGGCATTGACCCACACATTGTGCGGCTGCATCACGCCCTTGGATTTGCCGGTGGTGCCGGAAGTCCACAGGATCGCGCAGGTGTCGCCGTAATGGATGTCAACGGCGGGCGGCTCCGCATCCGGCAGCGTGTCGAAGCTGGCGATGTCGATGGCGCCGGCCGGCAAGCTGCCGCCGTCATTCACTTTGACCACCAGTGCACCGTAGCTGCCGGGCTTCACCGCTTCCTGCACGCGCGGGAACTTGTCGGTATCGGTGACCAGCACCTTGCCCTTGCTGTCCTCGATGGCTTCAGCCAGCCACTCGCCCTTGTAGTCGCCGTTGATAGGCACCCACACGGCGCCGAGCTTGTTGACGGCAAACGCCATCTTGATGAACTCCACGCAACTGCGCATGAAGATGATGACGCGGTCGCCTTGCTGCACGCCCAGGCCAGCGAGGCCAGCGGCGTAGCGGTTCACCGTGCGGTTCACCTCACCGAAGGTGTAGACCTTGTCATCGACCAGGTAGCAGGGCGCATCGGGGATGGCCTGCGCCTGCAAGGTCAGGATGCGGCCCAGGGTGCGGTCGGCGGGATTGTCGAGCGGCAAAATGTTCATACAGCGTTCCTGCGTAGGGCCGTGTCACACGCTGAACGTGCGGTCGGCATGGATGGTGATGGTCCGGCCGACAAACTCTTCCTGCATCATCTGTTGCAGCAGTAGCTTGTCGCTATTGCGCACTACAGTACGGGCGCCGTCCGGCGTATCACAATACGCAAAAGCGTGGGAGGGTTCATCCTTATTGAAAACCACGGTGTAACCTGCGATTCGCGCCGGGCCGGTGTAGTCGCCGGTCACGGGCAGCGGCTGGTCAACAGCCGCGACCTCGTCGGTGATGTCGGCAAAGGCGTAGCCCTGCGGGTTGGGGCGATTGGCGAGGATCGCGACGGCCTGTTTGCCGAAGATGCCGCTGAGGTTCGAGGTCAGCCCGTATTGCGGCTGGCTCTGTTCCTTGTCGCGCAGCACTTCGACCATGCGCGCCACGCCATCAAGGGCGCCGTGGTTGTACGGGCCGCCGGCAAAGGCCATTGAGCCGGTGACGGACCACGGGCAGACGCCGTCGAGTTGCAGGTCATAGGCAAATGACTGCACGGAAGACGGGAAGCAGCTGTACAGGTCGGCCGCCACGATGTCGCGGTGGCTGATACCGGCGAGCTGGTAGGCGCGCTGGCCGGCCAGCACGGTGCCCGGGTGGCTGTGCAGCTGCTTCTGCTGGGCGAGGCAGACCACGTGGCGCGACTGCGCGGCCGATACCGGGTAGATAAAGCGCGATTCATCAAGACCGAGTTCCCTGGCCTTACCGTAAGAGCAGACGATGATCGCCACCGCCTGGTTCACGTTCCATTGGCTGTTGTGCTTCTTGGTGTAGGGGAAGGCCAGCATCGCATTCTTGCCGCCGGCATTGCGGATCTCGTCGGCTGGCACGATGTCGCGGCTCCAGGCGTGCGGGTTGCTGGCGGCAATCTCGCTGAAGCTGCTGTAGAGCGCGGCGATCTCGTCGCGGTGCTGGTCCGGCGTCAGGCCGCGGCTGTGGCGGATGGCGGATTCGATGACGGCGAACAGCTCCACCGGCATCATGATGCCGGCCTGGGCCTCGACATCGGTCGCGAACGGGTCCGGGGTCGGGTGGTAGACGTCAGGCGGCGGGGTGTCGTCGCCCTGCACGGTGTTGCTGACAGCCTGGCCATTGATCTTGGCACGCAGCTCGCGGTACTTGGCTTCGCCGCCGGTCACGACACCGATCTGCTGCTCACCGGCGGCAATCGCATCGAACAGGTTGAACAGCGGGGTCAGCTGTAGCACGCCGAGGTCGGCGAGGATGCTGCGCGCGCCAGGGCAGCCGACGGCATCGGCAATCAGCTTGCCGGGGTTGCGGTACTGCCACATGCCCTGTTCGACGGAAATGGATTCCAGTTGCGCGAGGATGGCGTCCGAGCCGGCATCCCTGGCGGCATCGCGCACGGCATTGATCATCAGCTGCACGGGTTCGGCGCTGGCGGTCGCGTCGTCCAGTTTTTCCTGGCAGAAGCCGACGCCGATGATGACGGGGGTGTTGGGGGCGGGGGCGGTCATGGCAAGCACTCCGGTTGTCCAGGTCGTTTCGTATACTACGGTATACCTTTTGCCCGTCTTTAGGTAAAAATACCGAGGAAGCCACTTTGCCCAGAACGGAGCCGGACCATGAGTGACCAGAGCATGCAATCCCTGCTTGAGCAACAACGCACAGCGTTTCTGAACGAAGGGGCCGTCTCTGCCGACACCCGTATCGACCGCCTGCGCCGCCTGTACCGGCTGGTCGGCGAGCACCAGCGCGCTATCACGGAAGCCTGCAGCGTCGACTTCGGCAACCGCTCGCTGCAGCAGAGCCAGATGGGCGAGATCCTCGCCGTGATGCAGAACTGCGAGCACGCGATCAAGCATGTGCGGCGCTGGATGAAAGCGGAAAAACGGCCGGTGATGTTCCCGCTGAACCTGCTGGGCGCCAAAGCGCGAGTTGAATATGTGCCGAAAGGTGTGATCGGTGTGCTCGGCACCTGGAACTTTCCGGTCTACACCGCGCTGTCACCGGCGGCTGGCATTCTCGCTGCCGGCAACCGCTGCATGCTGAAGCTCTCCGAGCTGAATCCCGCCACCTCGGCGCTGCTGCAGAAACTGGTGAGCGATTATTTCGACCCGAGCGAACTGGTGGCGATCACCGGCGGGCCGGATGTCGGTGCCGAATTTGCTGCGCTGCCGCTGGACCACATCATTTTCACCGGCGGTACCGGCATCGGTCGCCACATCCTGCAGGCCGCGGTGCAGAACCTCACGCCGTGCACGCTGGAACTCGGCGGCAAGTCGCCGGTGATCGTCGGTCGCAGCTACGAGATCGTGAAAGCGGCCGAGCGCATCATGAGTGGCAAGCAGCTGAACCAGGGCCAGGCCTGCCTTGCGCCGGATTATGTGTTTGTGCCGAAAGAGCAGCTCGATACCTTCGTCAACACCTGTGTCAGTTTCTACAGCCAGCTGTTCCCGACCATCAAGGACAACCCGGATTACAGTTCGGTGGTGAATGCGCGTCACCAGCAGCGCCTGCTGAACTACATCCGCGATGCGCGCGAGAAGGGCGCCAAGGTGGTCGAGATCAACCCGGCCAACGAGGATTTCAGCCAGCAGAAGCCGGGCATGCACAAGATCCCGATGACGCTGGTCATCAACCCGACCGATGACATGCTGTGCATGCAGGAAGAACTGTTCGGGCCCATGCTCTGCATCAAGGCCTACAGTGATGTGCAGGAGTGCATCCAGTACATCAACCACCGGCCGCGCCCGTTGGGCCTGTACTATTTCGGTGAGGATGCGGCGGAGGAGCGCCTCGTGCTGGACCAGACTATCAGCGGCGGCGTGACGCTCAATGACGTGATGCTGCACACCAGCTGTGAAGACCTGCCGTTCGGCGGCATCGGCCATTCCGGCATGGGTGCGTACCACGGCATCGACGGCTTCCGCACCTTCAGCCATGCGCGGGCGGTGTACAAGCAGACCAAGCTCGACATCATGAAGCTTTCCGGCATGCTGCCGCCGTACGGTGACAAGTGCCAGAAGCAGCTGGACAAGCTGACGAAGGTGAAGAACCTCTGACGTGGAAATCCCCGGCGGGGGACTCTGGACAAAGCCAAACTGGTAAAGCACACTTGACCAGTTGACAGTAGACCAGACAGGTTATTCACCATGAGCCAGGGCAATCACCAGAATGCGGATTACATCGTCGTCGGCGGCGGTTCGGCCGGCTGCATCATCGCGGCGCGGTTGTTGCAGGCGAAAGCCGGCACGGTGGTGCTCATCGAACGGGGTGACCGTTCCGAGGCCAACCCGGAAACCCTGAGCGCCGACGGCTTCAAGTACGCCTTCGCCAATGACAAGGTGATGCTGGACCGCCTGTCTATCCCGCAACCCGAATGCAACGGCCGCACGCTGTATGCCGGCTCCGGTTCGGTGATCGGCGGCAGTGGCGCCGTGAACGGCATGGTGTACACGCGCGGCGACAAGCTCGATTTCGAGCAGTGGCCTGCCGGCTGGCAATGGGCGGATATCGAGCCGGCGTTCCAGGCGCTGGAGCAGGGCCTGCGCATCCGCCATCGCGAAGGCACCACGTTTACCGAGAAGGCGCTCGCAGCAGCAGAAGCGGTCGGCTTCAAGCGCAAGCACGGCATGAACGACGGCGCACTGTGCGGCTTCATGGGCTACAACGACATGAACTTCGAAGGCGAGGAGCGGCGCAATACCTACACGGCGTTCCTGCGCGAACAGATGAACAATCCGGCGTTCACCATGCACACGAAAAGCGTGGTGCACAAGGTGTTGTTCGAAGGCGATCGAGCTGTCGGTATTGACGTCGAAATCAAGGGCAAGCGGCAAACCATCCATGCCAACAAGGAAGTGATCCTGTGCGCCGGCGCGCTGGAAACGCCAAAGTTGCTGATGCTGTCCGGCGTGGGCCCGGCCGATCACCTCAAGTCGCTGGGCATCCCGGTCGTGAAAGACATTCAGTCCATCGGCGCCAACCTGCACGACCACCCGAACGTGGCGATGTTCTATCAGGGCCGCAAGCCGGTGGATTTCGGCTACCCGCAGGTCTACGGCTTTGACCGCTTCAACCCGGATTTGCCCCTGCCGGAAGGACAGGCCGACACCTGCATGGCGTGGATGAGCGCGCCGGTGACGATGCAGCAGTCCATGCGCCGCATGGGGCCGGCGACGATGCTGAAGGGCAAGCAATTCTTCAATCCGGTGTTGCGCTTCCTGGTGCGTACGGCGGTGATCATTGCGACCTCGCTGCCGCCGGTGAACAGGATGATCAACAACCTGTACGGCATTGTGGTGATCCTCGGCAAGCCGCTGTCGCGCGGCACACTGCGCCTGGCTTCCACCAGCGTGAAAGAACCGGCATTGATCGATCTCGCTTATTTCCGCGATCCCGCCGACATGGACACGATGCTGAATGCGATCGCGAAAGCGCGCGAGATCGCGGCACACCAGGGACTGAAGGAGTGGGGCAACAAGCCGCTGGCCGGCCAGCTCAATTCCAGCAAGCCGGAAGTGTGGAAGAAATGGGTGCTGAACAACGTGATGACCACGTTCCATTTCTGCGGTACCTGTTCGATGGGCGAGGAAGCCGACAAGCCGGTGGATACGGCACTGCGCCTGAAAGGCCTGAAAGGGTTGCGCATTGCCGATGCGTCGGTGATTCCGGTGATCCCGGTGTCGGCGCTGAACGCGCCGTCGATGATGATCGGTTACCGTGCCGTGGATTTCATTCTTGCTGACAACAGGTGAATCATGCGCTACTACGAAGATATCGAGATTGGCCAGCAGACGAAAACCCGCGAGTACCATGTCTCCAAGGAAGAGTTGATCGCATTTGCGAAAGAGTGGGACCCGCAGCCGTTCCACATCGACGAGGAAGCGGCCAAGCACTGGCCCACTGGCCTGATCGGCACTAGCGTGCACAGCTACGCCATCATCAACAAGCTGTTTGCCGAGATTGCGGCGCAGGGCGATGACCCGATCGCGATGGTGGCTGGCCTCGGCATCGACGAATGGCGCACGCCGAACCCGCTGCGCCCCGGTGATACGGTGCATGCCGTGGGTTTTGTGGAGGCCAAGCGCGAGTCCAGCTCGAAACCGAACCTGGGTATCCTCACGTCTGTCAGCCAGCTGGTGAACCAGAATGGCGATATCATCCTCACCTACAAGAGCAACGGCCTGGTGATGAAAAGGCCGCAAACCTGAGGGGGCTTTACCGATGCGCACTGTCACGGCACCTGTGGGTTACATGAGTCATGACGGTGTTGCCATTGACACCGTGCGTCCCGGTGGTGTGTTGCGCGCTCCCACGCGTCCGAACGATGACGAAATCTACAAGGCGATGGCGCTGCATGATTGCGCATTGCGTGATCTGGCCTCGCCCGGTTGTCCGACGCCGTCACTGGCCACCACCGGCTTCGACACCATCAGCCTCGCGCCACTGGCTGCGCTGCAGGACATCCTGCAGGCCATCCGCAAGGCCAATGTCATCACGCCGGCCCAGATCCGGCAGATCCGCCGCGAATTGCTGTTCAAGTCTTTCCGGCTGTCGGACGGCCGCCAGCTGCGCATCCTCTTCATTGCCGGGGAGGGCACGATCCTGCGCAAGGCTGGGCCGAATGGCCTGAAGGTCAACCCGGATGAGCCGATCACCGACACCAATGGCCATGACGGGGCGCAGGCAATCCATGGTGACCAGGATGTGCACGGCACGCCGCTGAGGCAGCTGCTGTTCGGGTTGGCGCCGAGGCTGTTCAACCACGAGTCACCGGAAGGCAGCAACCGCAACGCCAGGCTGCATATCCTGAATATCTGGATCCCGCTGCAGCAGATCACGCGGCCGCTGATCCTGATGGATGGTCGCACGCTCGACCGGAAGCAAC
>ERZ1645187.3275-NODE-3275-length-13706-cov-7.372573_pt1 | contig 13706 bp, 13 predicted proteins | sample MGYA00575352_ERZ1645187 | MGnify/ENA primary metagenome ERZ1645187 (study PRJEB40837, sample SAMN11349314) | freshwater sediment metagenome | isolation source: river sediment | host: Sediment | place: India: Wazaribad , New Delhi | collected 2017-02-21 ...
GAGGGCTGCGACAGGTTGGGGCAACATCCCTGTTTCTGGCCTTGTCGGCCTGTGTGGCGCCCCTCGGCGACCTGACGGCGCCGCTGCGCCGCCAGCCGGTGCTGGGAGGGGCGTTGGTCGTGGCGCCACCGCCCGGATACTGCATCGCCCCGGATGGCGTGACCGAGCGGGAGGATACCGCAATCGTGCTGATCGGGCGCTGTGCCACCTCGCCGGGATCGTCGCCTGCGGTGCTGACCGCGGCGCTGGGCGGGCCGCAATCGGGGCTGGGCGTCGCAGGGGCCGAGGCCGAGATGCTTGAATTCTTTGCCTCGGAAGAGGGGCGCGCGGCGCTGAGTGCGCGTGGACGCGCCGCTGATGTCTCGGTGTCCGAGCGCGTGGCGCTGGATGGCGCGGCGCTGGTGCGCTTTGCCGACCGCGGTGCAAAAAATGGCGCCGACAGCGCGATTCAACCCGAGCGATGGCGCGCTGTCACCGCGCTGCGGGGACGATTGGTGACGCTGACGGTGGCCGGCCCCGCGGCAGACGGGCTGGACCCGGCCGAAGGCCAGGCGCTGCTAAAGGCGTTCCTGGCAGCCATGCGCCGGGCCAATAGCGCAACCTCAGGATAAAAATGTCGATTTTCGACTGAGGATTGACCCTGACGGGGTGACAATCTTAACGGTTTCTCGCAATAGTCGAATCGTCTCCATATCGGATCAAATGCCGACATCGCGCCGCGATTGTATATAAAAGCAAAACAGTAACATGGGCAGCAGGATCGACTCCTTTCTGGATCAGGTGACGCAGCGGCGCTTTCTGCGCCGTTGGCAGCGTTATGCCGATAACAGCGCAGCCCTGCCGGTAGAAAAACTGCGCGACCTGCGGGTCCGGGCGCGGCAGGTCCGTCGACAGTTGGATCGGGTGATCCATGACGCCGATTATCGCCTCAGCTTGCCGGTGATCGGCTCCAACGCCTTGCGCAGGCCCATGGGCGCGGATTGGGTCTGGCGGCCCGATCTGTGGAAGGGTGAGATCCCGGTGCCGGGCTTTGCTTCGGTCCCCTCACGCCAGACGGTCTGTGATGGCGCGACCGTCTTCCACGATTGCCGCCGGTCGGAGTTGACAGTTCGCCAGATCCGCAACACGCGCGAAGCCGATCTGGCGCCCTTCGGGTTCCGGATGGATGTGTTCCGTTTCGATGGCTCGTTCCTGTCGCTTGTCATCGACCTGCCGCCCGAGGCGGTGGCGGGCTTGCGTCTCAAGCATATCATCCGGCTCGACCTGATCGTCGAAATGGAAAAGCCGCTGGAAATCTTTGCCCGCTTGAACATCAAGCACGGCCCCAACGTCGAACAGATCGTGCGCGAGGTGCCGTTGCAGGCCGAGGAGGTCATGGTCGAATTCGATCTCGCCTATTCACGGATGAACGAAAAACGTGTTGAACGCCTTTGGGTCGATCTGATCTTCGAGGGACCCGAGATGAACCAGATCATCCTGCGCGATGTCACCCTGTCGCGCCGTCCGCGCGCCGACCTGTGAGGGAATGATGGCTGACACCGTTCTGACCAAAACACGCATGCGCGCCGGAGTTTGGGAAGGCGTGCTGCGCGCCGAGGGCAATCCGCCGGCGCTGGAGGTCTGGCATCAGCAACAGCGGCTGGACGGGATGCAACTGGCCGAGATCCCCGGACAGCCCGGCCAATGGGCGGTGCGCCTGCCGATCCCCGCGGCGGCTCTGACCGAAGGCACGCAGACCTTCCTCTTCCGCCTTGCCGGCTCGGAGGAAACGCTGGCACAGTTTACCATCGTCACCGGTGTCGCGCTGGAGGACGACATCCGCGCCGAGGTCGATCTGCTGCGTGCCGAACTGGACATGCTGAAACGTGCCTTCCGGCGCCACTGCGTCGAAACTGCGCGCTGACGGCTGGACAGCCCCCGCAACACGGCTATCTGTTTGTCGAACCGGAGGTAGCTGATGAAATATGAAAAGACTGCCGAGGCATTGGCCCGGCTGACACCCGAGCAATACCGTGTGACCCAGGAAAACGGCACAGAGCGGCCATTCTCAGGCGCATATGACCATCTGTTCGCCCCAGGCCTCTATGTCGATGTGGTTTCGGGCGAGCCGCTCTTCTCCTCGCGCGACAAATTCGATTCCGGTTGCGGTTGGCCAGCCTTTGCAAGACCTGTCGAGCCCGCGCATGTGGTCGAACTGCGCGATACCACCCATGGCATGATCCGCACCGAGGTGCGCTCAGCTCATGGCGATAGTCATCTGGGCCATGTGTTCCCTGATGGGCCGCATGCGCTGGGCGGGATGCGCTATTGTATCAACTCCGCCAGCCTGCGTTTCATTCCCAAAGACCGCATGGAGGCAGAGGGATATGGAGAATGGCTGTCCCTGATTGACTGAGGGCGGACCGGTGCGCTGCCCCGGACCCCGGGGTATTTGGGTCATGATGAAGTGAGTGTTGTTCATCATGACGGAAATACCCTCTGGGGGTGCGGGGGGCGAAGCGCCCCCGCGGAGGCCGCACAGCCAAGCCTCAGGCCCAGGTCTTGAAGAACCGGTCGGCCGGCGAGAGGGTGAAGATCTCACAGCCTTCGGCGGTGACGCCGATGGAGTGTTCGTATTGTGCCGACAGGGATTTGTCGCGGGTGACGGCGGTCCAGTCATCCGCCAGAACCTTGGTCTCTGGCCGGCCGAGATTGACCATAGGCTCGATGGTGAAGAACATGCCTTCCTCCAGCACCGGGCCCGATCCGGGTCGGCCGTAATGCAGGACATTCGGCGGTGCATGGAACACGCGGCCCAACCCGTGGCCGCAGAAATCGCGCACCACCGACATGCGGTTGGCCTCGACATACGACTGGATGGCGTGGCCGATGTCGCCGAAGGTATTGCCGGGCTTTACCGCGGCGATGCCGCGCATCAGCCCTTCATGGGTGACCTCGATCAGACGCTCGGCTTTGCGGGGCAGGTTGCCGGCGACATACATCCGCGAGGTGTCGCCATACCAGCCATCCACAATCACCGTGACGTCGATGTTCAGGATGTCGCCATCTGCCAGCACCTTGGCGCCGGGGATGCCGTGGCAGACCACATGGTTCACGCTGATGCAGGAGGCATGGCGATAGCCCTTGTAGCCGATCGTCGCCGAAATCACGCCGCGGCGGCGCACCTCTTCGGTGATGAAGGCGTCGATGTCGGCGGTGGTCGTGCCCACCTGCACCAATGGGATCACCGCATCAAGGATCTCGGCGGCAACACGACCTGCGGCACGCATCCCGGCGAAATCGGCCGGGTCATGCAGGCGAATGCCATCCCTTGTGGTGCGTCCGTCCTTGTTCATCGCGCCAGTCCCTTGCTGCTCTGCGGCGATAAATAGCCAATCCTGCCCGCCAACGCCAGTGCCGGGGCTGTGAAAGCCATCGCGCTGCGCTATACCATTGAGCGAAATCGAGGAGGCACGGATGACCAACCCTACTGCGGCCATGCTGGTAATCGGCGACGAGATCCTTTCCGGGCGCACCCGAGACAGCAATGCGCATCATCTGGCGGGTGAGCTGACGCAGCGCGGCATCCGGCTGATGGAGGTTCGGGTCGTGGCTGACGATCAGCCGGCCATCGTGGCTGCGGTCAACGCGCTGCGGGCGGCTTTTGACAACGTCTTTACCTCGGGCGGGATCGGACCGACACATGACGACATCACCGCCGATGCCATTGCCGCAGCTTTTGGTGTGGCGATCGACCATCGCGCCGATGCGATGGCGCTGTTGCAGGCGCATTATGACCGGGCCGGCCTGCCCTTCACCGAGTCGCGCAAGCGCATGGCGCGGATCCCCGAAGGTGCGACGCTGATCGAAAATCCGGTGTCCGTCGCCCCCGGGTTTTCCCTGGGCAATGTGCATGTGATGGCGGGCGTGCCCAACATCTTTCAGGCCATGCTCCAAGGGGTTCTGGCGGGGCTTGCGGGCGGCGCGCCGCTGCTTAGCCAGTCGCACCGGGTGTTGCGTCCGGAAAGCGAGATCGCCGAAGGCTTTGGCCGGTTGGCGGCTGAGTTTCCGGACTTGTCGATGGGGTCCTATCCTTTCAACATGCATGGGGTCTTTGGCACCAATCTGGTGATCCGGGGCACGGATGCTGCTCGAATCGATGCCGCGATGGTCCGACTGGTGGAGATGTTTCCGGGATGACCGACGCGCTGTGGTCGGCGATGGAGGCCACCTGGCCCGCGGTGCAGCGTCTCAGGGCCGGCCCCTGGTTGGTGCGTGAGGGGCAGGGTGGCGGCGGGCGTGTCTCCTCCATCACCGCCGAGGATGCGTGGACCGAGGCTGACATTCCTGCCGCAGAGGCTGCTGCGCGCGACTTCGGTCAGCCCGCGGTTTTCATGATCCGTCCCGGAGAAGACCGGCTGGATGCCGCACTTGCCGCGCGTGGATATGCCGTCAAGGATCCGGTGCTGGTGATGACCGCCGATCTGGCAAAGCTACCCGATCCCGACTGCGAGTTTGCCAGCTTTCCGCACTGGCCGCCCTTGGCGGTGACCCGTGACATCTGGGCGGAAAACGGTATTGGCGCGGCGCGTCTGGCGGTGATGGCGCGCGCGGGTTTGCCCAAGACGGCTTTGCTGGGGCGGTGTCAGGACAGGCCGGCCGGTGCGGCCTTTGTGGCGCTGTCCGAGGGAATCGCCATGTTGCACGCGCTGGATGTGGCAAACGCCTTCCGGCGGCGGGGGCTTGGGCGTGACATGGTGCGGAGCGCGGCCCACTGGGCGCGCGAAGCCGGTGCCAGCCAGTTGGCCTTGCTGGTGACCAAGGCCAACACGCCCGCCCGCGCCTTGTATACGGGTATGGGTTTTGCCTTGGCCTCTGCCTATCACTACCGGATCTTGCCATGAGGGGCGCATTGTTTGCTTTGGCCTTGGCTGCAAGCCCCGCGGCGGCGCTGGACCTGCCTTTCCCCGCCCCTGCCGAATTGATGGCCGAGGTGGATGAGGCAGGCGCCGCGGTCATGTTGGCCACGGGCAACTGGACCGAAGGCGGCCTGCCTCAGATGACCCTGGAGGGGGATGCACTGCAGCGCAGCTGGCGGATCGAGGGCGATTTCACCTCGTTGGCTGTGATGGGGGCGTTGCGTGATGCGGTCGAGTCTGCGGGCTTTCGCATCCTGCACCAATGCGCGGCGCGCGAATGCGGCGGGTTTGACTTCCGCTATGCGATTCCGCTTTTGCCCGAGCCTTTCATGCATGTCGATCTGGGTGATTATCGCTATCTCTCGGCGCGCAAGGGAGAGGCCGGACTGGCGGTGATGGTCAGCCGCTCGGCTGCGGCGGTGCATGTCGAGGTGACCGAGGTTGCGGCGGCCAATGCATCGGCGGCCGTCCCGACTGTCCCTTCCGCCACCACATCCACCGTCCCCACACCCACCGCAAGTCCTGCCCCGCCCGCGACCGGGATCGCCGCGGGTTTGCAGCAGGACGGGCGGGTGGTGTTGGAAGATCTGGCCTTTGCTTCTGGTGCCGGCGCGCTGTTGCCGGGCGACTACCCGTCGCTTGCCGCGCTGGCGGAGTGGCTGGCGGTCAATCCCGAGGCGCGGATCGTGCTGGTTGGCCATACCGACGCGTCAGGTGGCCTCGCGGGCAATGTCGCGCTTTCGAAGCAACGCGCCGCGAGTGTGCGGGCGGCCTTGCTGGCAGTGCCGGGCGTGCAGGCCGCGCAGGTCGGGGCCGAAGGCGTGGGTTATCTGGCCCCGCGGGCGCCCAACCAGACCGAAGAGGGGCGCCAGAAAAACAGAAGGGTCGAGGCGGTTCTCGCCTCGACCAAGTAGGGTCGCACTCTCGCAGACACCCGGCCGCCTCCGGCGCGGGATCACCAGTTGTCGGGGCCCTTTTCCATGAAGTGCCGTGCCAGAAAGTCGATGAAGGCCCGCACCTTCGGTTGGGTAAAGCGGCCCGGCGGGTAGACTGCATAGATGCCCAGCGATTCCACGGGAAGGCCGGGGATCGCTTCTTCCACCTGACCCTTGCGCATCGCATCGGCATAAAGGAACGACGGAAGATAGGCGATACCCAGCCCGGCGATCGCCGCATTCAACAATGACTGCCCGTCATTGACGGTCAGCCAGCCGTTCGAGCGCACCTGCCGCTTTTCGCCGGACGGGGCCGTGACCTTCCAGACATTGCCATTGGCCTGATTGGAATAATGCAGCAGCTTGTGGTCGTTCAGATCGTCGATCTTCATCGGGCGACCGAATTTCTGGAAATAGCCTGGCGCGCCGATCATGCGCTTGGTGGTCTCGGTCAGCTTACGGGCCCGCAACGAGCTGTCTTCCAGCTCGCCCACGCGGATCGCCATGTCGAAACCTTCAGAGATCAGTTCCACATAGCGGTTGTTCAGGACCATGTTCACGGTGATATCGGGATATTCCAGCAGAAAATCACCAAGGATTGGCGACAGCAGGTTCACGCCGAAATCCGTCGCCACGCTGATCCGCAACAGCCCGGACGGCGCGGATTGCATAGAGGTAACCAGCGCGTCGGCCTCGCCGGCGTCGTTCAGCACCCGACGGGCGCGGTCGTAATAGGCCAGTCCGATCTCGGTAGGTGAGACACGTCGGGTGGTGCGGTTCAGCAGGCGAGCGCCCAGACGGGCCTCCAGCGCCGAGACGTGCTTCGACACGGCCGATTTGGAAATGCCCATCTTCTTGGCCGCATCGGTAAATCCGCCCTGATCCACCACGGTGGCAAAGGCTTCCATCTCGGTCAGTCGGTCCATTGTCGTCCCCATGCAGGTAATGCGGGTTGCATCACCGGTATTGACTGCGGAATGGGGCGAGATCGGGGCGCGGGCGCGACCAAGCAAGGGAATCTCGGAGGATCGTTGAAGGCAGGGAAACGCCGAAAGCGCCGGCAGGCAATGGACTTGGCGCCGCGGCGGCGGTAACAGGACGCAGTTTATTGACAGGGGTTCTTGATGCTCAGCCGTGCCACCGGGCTTTTCCGGCGCTATCTGGCCCAGCACCTGTGCCTGGTTCGGCGCGGACCGGACCTGACGTCGGCAGGGCTGGCGGCATCCAGTCGTCTGCGCCTGACCCCATCGCATCTTCATCTGACGGTTCTGCCGGATCAGGCCCCCGCGGAAGCCGAGTTCTGGCTGGTGGATGCGGATGGCTTTCGCAGCCGCCTGATGCCAGAGCCGCCAGCCCCGCATGAGGCACCGCAACTGGCGGTTTCGGTGCCGCGACGGGCTGGAATGTGGCGGCTGGAGGAGGCGCATTCGGGCGCCTCTGCCCCCCTTTCCCTGCCGGGGCGTGGGTCAGAGGTGCTGGCCGCGCTGGCGCTGATACCGCGCTTTGGCCGTGGTGTGCTGCGGGCGCTGCCGCTGATCCAGGAATGGCGGCGCAGCGGCGATCCCGCCTTGCGCCCCGCCATCCGCCGCGCCCTCGGCTTGGGGACCGAGCCGCACCGGATCGAGATCGACGCGCGGCTATTCGTGGCCCCGCTTTCCACAACGGTCAGCCCGCCCCCGCCGGGCGTGACGATCATCCTGCCGGTCTACAATTCGTTCGAGTTGCTGGAGGAGGTGATCGACCGGGTGGAGGCCCATACCGACCTGCCCTTCCATCTGATCGCGATCGAGGATGCCTCGCCCGATCCGCGCGTGCGGCCCTGGCTTGCGGCGCGTCTCGCCCGGTTGGGCGAACGCGCGACACTGATCGAAAATGCGCAGAACCTGGGCTTCATCGGTAGCGTCAATCGTGGTTTCGCGTTGGCGATCCCGCGGGGCTGGCCGGTGGTGCTGTTGAATTCTGACGCCTTCGTGCCGAAGGCCTGGGCTGCGCGGTTGGTTGCACCGTTGATGGAGAACCCGCAGATCGCCAGCGTCACGCCGATGTCCAATGATGCCGAGCTGATGACCGTGCCCGTGGTCTGCGCGCCGCATCCGCTGGTGCCGGGGCAGGGTGATGCGCTGGATGACGTGGCCGCGGGTTTTGTGCCCGGCGCCTGTCGGGTCGAGATGCCGACGGGCGTGGGATTTTGCATGGCGATGGCTGTGGACTGGTTGAAGCGCGTGCCGCAATTCGACACCGTCTTTGGCCGTGGCTATGGCGAGGAGGTCGATTGGTGCCAGCGCGTCGCGGGTTTGGGCGCGCGGCATATCGGCCTGCCCGGCCTGTTTGTCGAACATCGGGGCGGCGCATCCTTCGGCTCGGTGGAAAAGCAGGCGCTGATCGCGCGCAACAATCAGGTGATCGAAACCCGCTATCCGCGCTTTCCTGTCGAGGTGCAGGGCTTTTTGGCCGAAGACCCGCTGGCCACGCCGCGGCTGGCGCTGGCGCTGGCCTATGCCGGCGGGCGGGCGCGCGGGGCGTTGCCGCTATATGTAGCACATTCCATGGGCGGTGGGGCCGATATCTGGCTACAGGGGCGCATGGCTGCGGATATGGCAGCGGCGGGCCCGGGGGCGGCGCTGGTGCTGCGTCTGGGCGGGCCGCGACGCTGGCGGCTGGAGTTGCATGTGCCCGAGCAACCCGTGCAAGCCGGCGAGACTGACGATGCTGCGCTGATCGCCCGGCTATTGGCGCCGCTGCCGGCGTTGCGGCTGGTCTATTCCTGCGCGGTGGGCGATGCCGATCCGGCAGGATTGCCCGATGCGCTGCTGGCGCTGCTGCGACCGCAGGATGATGCCGAGATCCTGTTTCACGATTTCTACCCGCTCAGCCCGTCCTATACGCTTCTGGATAGCGAAGGGCGGTTTCGTGGCGTCCCGGCCGCTGACGATGTGGACCCCGCGCATCAGACCCGCCGCCCGGATGGTCGCCCGGTCAGTCTGGCGGAGTGGCGGGCGGCGTGGGGGCGGTTGGCGGCGCGCGCTGAATGGCTGACGGCATTTTCTGCCGACAGTGCCGGACATGTGGCGGCTGCATGGCCCGACCTCAAGGATCGGATCCGCTGCCTTCCGCATCACCTGCACTCGCCGGTGCCCCATATTGATCCGCCTGCCCCGGGTCAGCCTTTCGCGGTGGCGGTGCTGGGCAATATCGGTTTTCAGAAAGGCATCACGCTGGTTGCGGACCTTGGCGCGCGGCTGGCGCAGTTTCCCGGCGGGCCGCGGCTGGTGGTGATCGGCAATACCGATCCGGCCTATGCCCTGCCCGCCTCGGTCAGGGTGCATGGCGGTTATGCGCTGGCCGATCTGCCGCATCTGGCGCGCCATTACGGCATCGGCGCCTGGTTGATCCCGTCGATCTGGCCGGAAACCTTTTCCTATACAACGCATGAGGCGCTGGCGACCGGACTGCCGGTGATCGGCCTGGGTCTTGGCGCGCAGGGCGCGGCGCTGGCCGCACATCCCAACGGCCATGTGGTGGCGCTGGACGAGGCGTCGGTGATGGTCCAGAACCTTGCGCAAGTGATCCTGACCCTTGCAGAAGGCCAAGCGCGATGAGCGTCCTTTCCGTTTCCGTAAAACGTCTGTCCAAGGCCGGGGTCGAGGTTCTCAGCCGGGGCATGCTGCCGTCGGTCCGATTGCCGCGAAAGACCCGGATCGAAGCCCCGGCCGGTCTGAAATGGACCGAGGTCGGCCATTCGTTGAACTTGGGTGCCTTTTCCTATCAGGTCTCGGGCTATCTGTTTGCGGCGCGTGTCGGGCGCTATTGCTCTTTCGGGGAAGAGGTGCAGATCGGCAGGCAGGATCACCCGACCAGTTGGCTGAGTTCCAGTCCGTCCTTCTACATGGGTGGGCGGCTGTTCGAGTTGGGCGACGGTTTCAACGGTGCCAAGGAATTTGCGAGTTTTGCGCCAAAGCCCGCTGCACCGCATACCACGCTGAAGGTCACGCGGATCGGCCATGATGTCTGGATCGGCCATGGTGCGACCATCCGTGCGGGCGTCAGCATCGGTACCGGCGCGATCGTGGCCGGCGGCGCGGTGGTGGTCAAGGATGTGCCGGCCTATGCGGTGGTGGCCGGCAATCCTGCCGTCATCAAGAAATTCCGTCTGCCGCCCGAGCAGATCGGCCGTCTGCTGCGGTCGCGCTGGTGGCGGTTTGCGCCTTGGCAACTGGCGCATCTGGATGTCACCAATCCGTTGGAAGTGATGAAGGGAGTTGAGGCAATGGCGGATGTGCCGGCCTTTGAGCCTTCTGTCGTGGATCTGTCTTCGGGAGCGTGGGGATGAGGTTGCCGCGCTGGCTTGCCGCCCCGGCCGGGCGCGGCTTTCTCGACGAACTGACCGCGAAGGGCGACCATGAGGTCGAAATTTCGACCCTGTTTCAGGGGCGTATGGCGCCCCATGATGGAAAACGGCTGGACTGCGGGCTGACGGTGATGGGCTTCACCAACCGCTGCGGCTCAAACCTGCTGGCGGATTATCTGGTCCAGACTGGCCGGTTTTGCGGCTTTGGCGAGTCGCTGAACCCTCCGGTTGTTGCCAGTTTCAGCGCACGATCAGGCGCAGACAGCCTGCCTGCCTACCTCGAGACGCTTGCAGAAAACCTGAACTGCGGGCCTTCCCGCGATCTTGGGGTCAAGGCCTCGGCGGATCAGCTCGCGATGCTGATCCGACACGGTGTTCCCACGATGTTTGCCAGCTTCCGCGTGATCCATATCTGGCGACAGGACCTGCTGGAACAGGCGGTATCCTTTGCCATTGCCAATCGGACCAAACGCTGGACGAACCGGCAACAGGCAGCCGTGCAGGATGTCGCCGAGATGGAACTCGATCCGGTGCAGATCGAGCGGATGATGCGGGCGATCCAGCAATCCAACAACAGGATCGCGGCGATGGTGTCGGTTCTGGGCATCCGCCATGCCAGCCTATCCTATGAAGAGCTGACCGCCGCGCCGGGGCAGGCTGTCCGGCGCCTCTGCACCGCGCTGGGCGAGGATCTGGGCGACTGGCGGCCGCGCGCACCAAAGATCGAAAAGCAGGCCGATGCAGTGAACGCGCGGCTGGTCGCCGAATATCGGCAACTGGCACGAAGAAGTCTGAGTGGTCCGTCCTGATCGGGTGCCGGGCAGACGGGCGATTGCACATTTCCCGCCGCGGGACTAAGGGAAATTCAAGCACGAGTTGAGGGTCACATGAAACTTCTTGTCACCGGCGGTGCCGGCTTCATCGGATCGGCCGTGGTGCGGCTGGCGGTTGCGCGGGGGCATCAGGTGGTGAACCTCGATTGCCTGACCTATGCGGCCAATCTCGAGAATGTGGCGATGGTGGCGCAGTCGCCGCTCTATCGCTTCGAGCAGGTCGATATCAGGGATCGTGCGGCGCTGGACCGGGTGTTTGCCGCCCACAGCCCGGATGTCGTGATGCATCTGGCGGCGGAGAGCCATGTGGACCGCTCGATCGACGGGCCGGGCGATTTTATCGAGACCAATATCACCGGCACCTTCAATCTGCTGGAGGCGGCCCGGGCCTATTGGACACGGTCGGGCAAGCCCGCGACCTTCCGCTTTCATCACATCTCGACCGATGAGGTGTTTGGCAGCCTGGGCGCCACCGGCCAGTTCACCGAAACCACGCCCTATGACCCGCGCAGCCCCTATTCGGCCTCCAAGGCGGCCTCGGACCATCTGGTCCGCGCCTGGCACGAGACCTACGGCCTGCCGGTGGTGCTGACCAACTGCTCCAACAATTACGGCCCCTATCACTTCCCGGAAAAGCTGATCCCGATAGTGATCCTGAACGCGCTGATGGGCAAGCCGATCCCGGTCTACGGCGCGGGCGAGAATGTGCGCGACTGGCTGTTTGTCGAAGATCACGCCGATGCGCTGTTGCTGGTGGCCGAAAAGGGCGAGAACGGCCGCAGCTACAACATCGGCGGCGAGAATGAGCGCCGCAATATCGACCTCGTGCGCACGATCTGCGCGCTGATGGACGAGATGCACCCCGCGGGCGCCCCGCATGACCGGCTGATTACCTTCGTCACCGACCGTCCGGGCCATGATGCGCGCTATGCCATCGACCCGTCGCGCATCCGCGAAGAACTGGGCTGGCGCCCGTCGGTCACGGTAGAAGAGGGGCTGCGCCGCACGGTGCGCTGGTATCTGGACAATGAGGCCTGGTGGCGCCCGCTGCTGGAGCGTCAGGGCGTCGGTCAGCGGTTGGGCAAGGCCTGAGCGATGCGGGTTCTGGTCTTTGGTCAGACGGGTCAGGTGGCGCGCGAGTTGCAGCGCCTTTTGCCGGATGCCACCTATCTTGGCCGTGACCGGGCCGACCTGTCTGACCCTGCCGCTTGTGCTGCCGCGATTGCCGGTGGCACCTGGGATGCGGTGATCAATGCCGCGGCCTGGACCGCGGTGGACAAGGCCGAGGCCGAAGAGGCCGCGGCCACGGTGGTGAATGGCGCGGCGCCGGGCGCGATGGCGCGGGCCTGTGCTGCGCGCGATATCCCGTTTCTGCATGTCTCGACCGATTATGTCTTTGACGGCAGTGGCGACCGGGCTTTCGCTGTCGATGGTCCCACCGCGCCGCTGGGGGCTTACGGTCGCTCGAAACTGGCGGGCGAGCGTGAGGTGCAGGCGGCTGGCGGTCGGTGGCTGATCCTGCGGACCTCGTGGGTGTTCTCGGCCCATGGCAGCAATTTCGTCAAGACGATGCTGCGGCTGGGGGTCGAGCGCGAGTCGCTGAACGTGGTCGCCGACCAGATCGGCGGGCCGACTCCGGCCGCGGATATCGCCGCGGCGCTGGTCACGATCACGCGGGCCATGGCGGCGGGGCAGGCCGGCGGCATCCAGCATTTCAGCGGCGCGCCGGATGTCAGCTGGGCCGACTTCGCCCGGGCGATCATGGCCGGCGCGGGCCTTTCCTGCCGGATCGAAGACATCCCGTCCAGCGCCTATCCGACCCCGGCGCGGCGGCCCCTCAATTCACGACTGGATTGTTCTGCTCTGCGCGCTTTCGGCCTGTCGCGGCCGGATTGGCGGGTGGGGCTTTCCGATGTTCTCAAGGAGATATTGCCATGACACAGCGCAAGGGCATCATTCTGGCCGGCGGCTCGGGCACGCGGCTTTACCCGATCACCATGGGCGTGTCGAAGCAGCTTCTGCCGATCTATGACAAGCCGATGATCTATTATCCGATCTCGGTGCTGATGCTGGCCGGGATCCGCGAGATTGCCATCATCACCACGCCCGAGGATCAGGCACAGTTTCAGCGCCTGCTGGGCGATGGCAGCCAGTGGGGCCTGTCATTTACCTGGATCGTGCAGCCGTCGCCGGACGGGCTGGCACAGGCCTATCTGCTGGCGCAGGACTTTCTGGCGGGCGCGCCCTCGGCGATGGTGCTGGGAGACAACATCTTTTTCGGCCACGGTCTGGGCAGTCTGCTTGCCGCGGCGGATGGGCGGCCGGATCAGGCCACGGTCTTCGGCTATCGCGTGGCCGACCCCGAACGGTATGGCGTCGTGGATTTCGACTCCGCGGGCCGGGTGCGCCACATCATCGAAAAGCCGGAAGTGCCGCCTTCGCATTACGCGGTCACGGGCCTCTATTTCCTCGACGGTCGCGCCCCGGAGATGGCTGCGCGCATCACCCCCTCTCCGCGCGGCGAGCTGGAGATCACCTCGCTTTTGGAACTGTATCTGGCCGAAGACCGGTTGACGGTAGAACTGATGGGCCGCGGCTATGCCTGGCTGGACACCGGCACCCATGGCAGCCTGCTGGACGCCGGCAACTTCGTGCGCACGCTGGAAAAGCGTCAGGGCACCCAGGTCGCCTG
>ERZ1645187.3276-NODE-3276-length-13700-cov-6.247710_pt1 | contig 13700 bp, 15 predicted proteins | sample MGYA00575352_ERZ1645187 | MGnify/ENA primary metagenome ERZ1645187 (study PRJEB40837, sample SAMN11349314) | freshwater sediment metagenome | isolation source: river sediment | host: Sediment | place: India: Wazaribad , New Delhi | collected 2017-02-21 ...
AGGTAGTTGGTACCACCGGCGCCGTACTTGGTCCAGTCGGCATAGAAGGCACCGACGGCCGCCACGTCGATCAGATAGACATTCTTTACGAAGTCCGCCAGCTCGTCGATCCAGGTCTTGATCGCCAGCAGGCGCTCGACGGTCAACACCGATTGCGAATCGGTGGCGATCGGGTTCGCCACGCCGCCGACGGCGAGGTTCTGGATGTGTGGCGTCTTGGCGCCGAGGATGCTGACGATCTTGTTCGCCTTGCGCTGCACTTCCAGCGCCTGCAGGTAATGGGCAACCGCCAGCAGATTGACCTCCGGCGGCAGCTTCATCGCCGGGTGGCCCCAGTAGCCATTGGTGAAGATGCCCAGTTGGCCGCCGCCGACGAAGCCGGCGAGGCGTTCCTTCACCGCGCGCATCTCGTGCTTGCCATTGCGGTTCCACGAGGACAGGCTTTCGGCCAGACTCGCGGTCTTGTCGGGATCCGCCTTGAGCGCCGAGGTGACATCCACCCAGTCGAGCGCCGAGAGGTGGTAGAAGTGCACGATGTGGTCATGCACCGCATGAGCGAGGATGATCAGGTTGCGGATGTACTGGGCGTTGAGCGGGACCTCGAGTTGCAGCGCGTTTTCCACTGCACGCACCGAGGCGATCGCATGCACGGTCGTGCACACGCCGCAGATGCGCTGCGTAATCGTCCAGGCGTCGCGCGGATCGCGCCCCTGCAGGATCAGTTCGACGCCCCGCCACATCTGGCCGGAGGACCATGCCTTGTTCACCTTGCCGCCGTCGACATCGACGTCGATGCGCAGGTGGCCTTCGATACGGGTGATGGGATCGACGGTAATTCGTTTGCTCATGGTTTTCTCCAGCGTTCAGGCGTGGGCCTCTTCCCGGGGCAAAACCGGGAAGCGGCGGGTAATGATGATGTAGCCGAGGACTTCGATCGAGAACATGCCGACCGTAACGAGCACCTCGGTGAGAGACGGGAAGTACTGGTAGGCACCACCCGTGTTGTAGCCGATCAGGAAGCCGTTGAGGCGCAGCAGCGAGCCACCCAGCATGATGACGATGCCGGCGAGGAACAGGCGGGCAGGACTGCGGCGCTGGACTTCCGTGCCAATCAGGAGGAAAGGCGCAAAGAAGCAGGCCATCTCGAGCCAGAACATCACGGTTTCGAGCGAGAACCCGAAGGCCAGTCCCAGCGCACCCCGCCAGATGAGATCACCGAAGCGCACGACGATATACGCGGCGACGAGTCCGAGCATCACCTTGGCCATCGGCGTCAGCAGGTTCATCTCGATGCTGCGGCGGTAGGCCGACGAGGCCACGCAGGACTCGAACAACACCACGGCGTAACCCATGATGATGGCGGTCAACAGGAACAGCAGCGGCACCAGCGGCGTCTGCCAGAGCGGATGCACCTGCGCGCCGAGCACCACCCACAGCGTGCCCAGCGAGGACTGATGCATCATCGGCAGCAGCGTGCCGAGCGCGATGATGATGAACATGATCTTCGACAGCTTGCGCTTGGCAGCGTCCATGCCGAACTTCTCGAAGAAGGTCGGCGCGAACTCGATCCACATCACGATGATGTACAGCGTGATGCAGATGGCCACCTCGAACATCACCGAGTTCGGGTTCGCCGACCACGGCCAGTACATGTTCCAGACGTTCCACCAGCGCCCGAGGTCGACGATCACCGCGACACCGGCGAGGGTGTAGCCGAACAGGCTGGCCAGCAATGCCGGCCGTACCAGCGGGTGATATTCGCCCTTGTTGAAGATATAGACCAGCATCGCCACGGAAAAGCCGCCGCAGGCGAAGGCCGAGCCGATCATCACATCGACGACGATCCAGATGCCCCACGGATAGCCGTCGTTCAGCGCCGTGACGCTGCCGAGGCCGTAGAACAGCCGCACCACCAGAATGGCCGCCATGATGGCGATCAGTATTCCCGCCGTCAGGGTTACCGCGTTGAGCAGCGGCCCCCCGACGGGGGCGGGCTTGGCATGATGTTGTGTACTCATGACTTATCCCCTTCTTCCGCCTCCGGCTTGACATTTCGTTTGGCCACCCAGGCCAGCGCGCCGAGCACAGCGACTGGCATGATCAGGCCACCATACAGGGTGTGCTGGATCGTCTCGGACGTCGCCGCCGACGAATAAGGCGGCAGCTTGGGCATGCCGACCTTTTCGAAGGGGACACCGGACAGCTTGAGCACCTGCGTGCCGCCGTATTCCTTCTCGCCATAGATGTGCTGCTGGTAGTTGGCAACCACACCCTCGTAGCTCTGGTCGGGTTCCACCCGCCAATTCACGTTCGGCGCCGCCGCGTCGCCGAGCCGGCCGCGCGGGTAGGTGGTGATCTCGCCGGGTTTGAGCGCCAGACGCCGCCTGGCCTCGGCCAGCAGGTCGGCGGTCTTGCCAAACAAGGTCGCGCCGGTCGGGCAGACTTCGGCGCAGGCCGAGTAGTGGCCATCCTTGTGGCGATGGTTGCAGAGTTCGCACTTGCCGATGCGGCCGAGCGGATCGTTGTACTGGTACTTCGGGATGCCGAACGGGCAGGCCGCCACGCAGTAACGGCAGCCGATGCACTTGTCCGGGTTGTATTCGACGATACCCGTCACCGGGTTCTTCGTCATCGCCGAGACCGGACAGGCCGACACGCAGCTGGGGTCGGCACAGTGCAGGCAGGAGGTCTTCATGAAGGAGTAGCCATTGGTCTCGGCATCCTTCTTTTCCATCGTGCCGTTACGGTACATCTTGATGATGTTGAACGTATTGCCGCTGGTATCGAGCGGCGTATCCCATAACTGGTCTACCGTGTTGAATTCAGGCGGGTTGCCATTGGCTTCCTTGCATGCTGCCACGCAGGCCTTGCAGCCGACGCACAATGTCGCGTCGTAGAGCAGCCCCAGTCCGCCCGGAGGAACCTTGTAGGTTTCGCGCGCCAATGCGACGTTGCCTGCCGTCGCGCCAGCACCGACTATCGTGCCGGCAAGGGCACGTTTGAGAAAATCGCGTCTGGTGCTCATTTCACACCTCCGCTTTTGGTTTCTGGCTGGTCTTCTTGTCCTGTTCCGCGGCCTGTTGCGAAAGGCCCAGATTCTTCGCCAGCATTGCCGCCCCGCCTGCCGCCGCACCGGCAATGGCCGCCAACGCCGCCGCGCTGGCGAAATTCGACCCCTTGCCGATGGGTTCTTCGATGCGCGGATACTGGAGTGGCGGTGCGACATTGATCATTTTCGCTACCGAGTGGATCGGCTTGGTAAAACCCACGCCCTTCTCGCTGCAACCGAAGCAGGGCGCGCCGCAGCCGACCGGCCAGTTGCTTTCGCCCGCGTCACCGAAACCCAGTGTCGGACAGTTGGCATAGGTTTCCGGACCCTTGCAGCCCAGTTTGTACAGGCAGTAACCCTTGCGATGGCCCTCGTCACCGAAAGCCATGGCGAAGCGGCCGGCGTCGAAGTGGGCACGGCGTTCACAGTTCTCGTGGATCAATCGGCCGTAGGCAAACAACGGACGGCCGAGTTTGTCGACCGCCGGCAACGACCCGAAGGTCAGGAAATGCACCGCCGTCGCGAGGAAGTTGTAAGGATTGGGTGGGCAACCGGGAATCGTCACGACCGGCTTGCCGAGGACCTCGGCGACGCTCGATGCACCCGTCGGATTCGGATCTGCCGAAGGCATCCCGCCCCAGGAGGCGCAGGAGCCGATAGCGATCACCGCCGCGGCATCCGCCGCGCATTCCTTGGTGATATCGACTGCCGTATGGCCGCCGACCTTGCAGTAGATGCCGTTCTGCTTGGTGGGAATCGCACCTTCGATGACGAGGATGTACTTGCCCTTGTTGGCTGCCATCGACGCCTTGCGCGCGGCCTCGGCCTGATGGCCGGCCGCCGCCATCAGCGTCTCGTGGTAATCGAGCGAGATGACGTCGAGAATCAGCTTTTCGAGGGTGGGATGTTCGGCGCGCAGCAGCGATTCCGAACAACCGGTGCACTCCTGGAAGTGGAGCCAGATGACCGGAGGCCGTTTGGCCGATTCGACGGCCTTGGCGACTGCCGCCTCGGCGCCGGCCGGCAATCCAAGCGTAGCCGCCACAGTGGTGCAAAACTGCAGGAACTCGCGGCGCGGCATGTGGAGCCGATTTTCGGCAACAGTAAAACTATCTCTATCGAGATCGAAGATCGATGCGCTCATGGATTTCCACTCCCATGTGGTTAGTTATTTCGCGCTTTATAGCCACATCGAGGGTGCAGGCTTTTGACCCGCATCAAACACCGCAATCTTTGAATATCAATCTTTTCTATTAGCAGTGATTAATATTACTTTTGGGTATCGGTCGCATCGCGATAGCGACCGTAGGTGTAGTGGGCCGCACAAGCGCCCTCGGAAGAAACCATGCAGGAACCGATCGGATTCTCCGGTGTACACACTGTGCCGAACAGTTTGCAGGCGCGCGGTTCCTTGACGCCGCGCAGGATTTCGCCGCACTCGCAGCCCTTGTGGTCGGGCACGACGCGGTAGGCAAGGCCAAAACGTTTTTCGGCATCGAACTCCGCAAATTCATGCCGTATCGCCAACGCCGACTTTTCGATGCTGCCCAGCCCGCGCCATTCGAAACTCGGGCGCAGCTGGAAGATGCTATCGACCAGTGCCTGCGCCTTGCGGTTGCCTGCACGCGTCACGGCACGCGTGAATTCATTCTCGACCGCGCTGCGCCCGTCATTCACCTGACGGATCAGCATCAGGATCGCCTGCATGACGTCAAGCGGCTCGAAGCCGGCGATCACCACCGGCTTGCCATGCCGCTCGGCGAATACTTCATACGGCTGGCTGCCGATCACCGTCGATACATGCGCGGGACCGACGAAGCCGTCGAGCTGTACTTCGGATGAGGCGAGGATGCAGTGCATCGCGGCCGGCGTCAGCACATGGCAGCACAGCACGCTGAAATTCTTCAGGCCTTCCTGCGCGGCCTGTTTGATCACCACCGCCGTCGGCGGCGTGGTCGTTTCGAAACCGATGGCGAAGAACACCACTTCGCGCGCCGGGTTCTCGCGCGCGACATTCAAAGCATCGGCCGCCGAATAAATCATGCGGATGTCGCCGCCGCGCGACTTCGCTTTCAGCAGCGACAGACCGTCCGAGGCCGGCACGCGCAGGCAGTCGCCGTAGCTGCAGAGGATGGCCTGGTGCTTGAGTGCCAGTTCGATCGCCATGTCGATGCGGCCGATCGGCAGTACGCACACCGGGCAGCCCGGCCCATGCACCATGCGCACGCTGGCCGGCAGCAGGTCGGTCACGCCGTAGCGCGAAATCGCGTGTGTATGGCCGCCGCAGAACTCCATGAAGGCGTATTCGCGTCCTGGCCGCGCCGCCGCCGCAATGGCCGCCGCGATGCCGCGCGCCAGTTCGCCGTCGCGGAATTCGTCGATGTATTTCATGCAGCGCTCGTCACGCCATCCTGCGCGGCGACCAGTTCACCCATCTCGGCAAACAGCGCCAGCGTCTTCTCGGCCTCCTCGGCATTCAGCTTGTTGAGCGCGAAACCGACATGCACGATCACGTAGTCGCCGACCGCCACATCCTCGACCAGCGCCAGCGAGATCGCCTTCTTGACACCACCGAGATCGACGACGGCGGTTTCCTCATCGGGCATTTCGACGACGCGGGCAGGAATGGCAAGACACATGATGTTTCTCCGGAATACTATGCGGCGGAATTTTAACTGCCAGTACCGGCATGGATGTGTTGATCCAGAACAACAAACCGTCACTGCGGCAGGGTAATCTGCCATTCGTGAACGCAAACGAAGCAATTCAGTCCATCCTGCAACACCACGCCCACGACGGTACGCGGCTGATGCAGATCCTGCGAGAGGTGCAGGACGAGCTGGGCTGGCTTGCCCCGGCAACGCTTACCGCAATCGCCGCCGGCATTGGCTGGCCACGCGCCCAGGTCGAGAGCACCGCCAGCTTCTACAGTTTCTTCCACACCGTGCCGCGCGGCCGTTATCGCGTGCTCTGGAGCAACAACATCATCGAACGGCACCATGGTAGCCGCGACCTGATGATCGCGATGTGCCGCGGCTTGTGGGTGGAGCGTGGCCGCACTTCGGAAGACGGTCTCGTCAGCATCGACACCACTTCGTGCATCGGCATGAGCGATCAGGGGCCTGCCGTGCTGGTCAATTATCGGCCGGTCACCCGCATGGACATGGACCGTGTCGAGGCAATGGTCGCGCTGATCCGCGACGAGGTGCCGCTCGCCGACTGGCCGGCCGGGTGGTTCAAGGTCGAGGACAACATCCGCCGGCGCGACCTCCTCCTGAACGCCGACAGGCAGCCGGGGACGGCGATCGCCGCCGTACTGGCGCGCGGACCTGCAGCGACGCTCATTGAAATGCGCTCATCCAGACTGCGCGGCCGTGGTGGCGCGGGATTTCCCGTCGCCGACAAATGGCAGGCCTGCCGCAACGCACCCGGCGACAGCCGTGTCATCGTCTGCAATGCCGACGAGGGCGAGCCGGGCACTTTCAAGGATCGCGTGCTGCTGCAAAACCATGCCGACCTCGTTTTTGAAGGCATGACGGTCGCCGGGCTGGCCGTCGATGCGCGCAAAGGCTATCTCTACCTGCGCGGCGAGTATCGTTATCTGCTGGAGCCGCTAAAGTCGGCGCTGGCGAGACGGCATCGCGAAGGACTGCTGGGCAATGACATCCGCGGCAGCGGCCGCAGCTTCGACATCGAAATCCACCTTGGCGCCGGCGCCTATATCTGCGGCGAGGAGTCGGCGCTGATCGAATCTCTCGAAGGCAAGCGCGGCATTCCGCGCAGCCGCCCGCCCTTCCCCGTCACCGCCGGCCTGTTCGGTCATCCGACCGTGGTGAACAACGTGGAAACCCTTGCCGCGGCCGCCATGATCGCCCTGCAAGGCGGGGAATGGTTCGCCCGCATCGGCACGCCGCAATCGACCGGCACCAAACTGCTGTCGGTCTCGGGTGACTGCGCGCGGCCGGGCATCTACGAATACCCCTTCGGCGTCAGCGTGCGCCAAGTGCTGGAGGATTGCGGCGCCATCGATACGCAGGCAGTGCAGGTCTCCGGCGCCTCCGGCACCTGCATCGCCGCAGACGAGTTCGACCGCATATTGGGCTTCGAAGACCTGCCGACCGCGGGCGCGTTCATGGTCTTCGACCACCGTCGCGACCTGTTCGAGGTGGCGCGCAATTTCAACCACTTCTTCGCGCACGAGTCCTGCGGCTTCTGCACACCCTGCCGCGTCGGCACCACGCTGTTGCGCCAGCGCATGGACAAGATCGCGCGCGGCCATGGCACGCGCTACGACATCGAGGAAATCCGCCAGCTTATCGACGTGATGAACGCCACCGCACACTGCGGACTTGGTCGCACCGCGGGCAATCCGCTCACCGACAGCTTGCACAAGTTCGCTCCAGCCTGGGAGCGGCGCCTCGAATCACTCGACTTCATCCCCGCCATCGACCTCGATGCCGCACTCGCGCCAGCGCGCCAGATGACGCGCCGTGACGACCCGGCAGCCCACCTCATGCCATGAATGAGACATTCCTGCTCGACGGCTGCACAGTGCCCTTCACGCCGGGGCAGACGGTACTGCAGGCAGCGCTCGCCGCCGCCATCTACATCCCGCATCTTTGCTATCACCCCGAGTTCAAGCCGCACGGCAGCTGCAAGCTGTGCATCGTGGCGGCAAACGGCCGCAGCATGAGCGCGTGCACCCTGCCGGCTAGCGCCGGGCTGCGCGTGGAGAGCGAAACGGAAACAATCCGCGACGCGCGACGCGCGCTGATCCAGATGCTGCTGGTCGAAGGCAACCACTTCTGCCCGAGCTGTGAGAAGAGCGGCAACTGCCTGCTGCAGGCGCTGGGTTATGAGCTCGGCGTGATGTCGCCGCATTTTCGCCAGCTCTATCCGAGCCGACCGGTCGATTTCTCGCATCCTGACGTGTTGCTCGACTTCAACCGCTGCATCCTCTGCGAGTTGTGCATCCACGCCAGCGCGGAAATCGACGGCAAGCATGTCTTCGCGCTCGCCGGCCGCGGCATCGGCAAGCACCTCGTCGTCAATGCCGAATCCGGCCAGCTCGGCGACACGAACTTCGCGCTCACCGACAAGGCGGCGCAGGTTTGCCCCGTCGGCGTAATCCTCCCCAAGCGCAAGGGCTTCGCCGTACCGATCGGCGCGCGCCGCTTCGACGACGTCCCGATTTCCGCTCACGTCGACGAGTTCGTAAAAAAGGATGGGGCATGAAGAAGCTGCGCGTCGCCACCACGAGCCTCGCCGGCTGTTTCGGCTGCCACATGTCCCTGCTCGACATCGACGAGCGCCTGTTCGAATTGCTGGAACTGGTCGAGTTCGACCGTTCGCCTTTCACGGACAAGAAGGAGTGCGGGCCTTGCGACATCGGCATCATCGAGGGCGGGGTGTGCAACGCTGAAAATGTGCAGGTGTTGCAGGCTTTTCGTGCCCGCTGCCGGATCCTCGTCGCCATCGGCGCCTGCGCAGTGAATGGCGGCCTGCCGGCGCAGCGCAATCATCTCGACCTGCGCGACATCCTGGAGACCGTCTATGCCACCGAGGCAAGCCTCACCGCTGGCACGCGCATCCCCGATGATCCCGAACTGCCCCTGCCGCTCAAGCAGGTGCGGCCATTGCACGAGGTGGTGAAGATCGACTACTTCCTGCCCGGCTGCCCACCCGGCGCAGACGCTATCTGGCAGTTCCTCACCGACCTGGTCGCCGGCCGCGAACCGCGACTCGACGCAAAGCTCCTGCGCTATGACTGACCTGGAAACCGCCGCCCATCCAGAGCGCCTGCGGCGCGTCGCGATCGAACCGCTTTCGCGCGTCGAGGGTCACGGCAAGGTGACGCTGCTGCTCGACGAGGAAAACCGCGTGCAGCAGGCGCGGCTGCATATCGTCGAATTCCGCGGCTTCGAGAAATTCATCGAGGGCCGGCCCTTCTGGGAAGTGCCGGTGATGGTGCAGCGGCTGTGCGGCATCTGCCCCGTGTCGCACCACCTCGCCGCCGCCAAGGCGATGGACCAGATCGTCGGCGCAACGCTCACGCCCACTGCCGAGAAGATCCGCCGCCTGATGCATTACGGCCAGATCCTGCAGTCGCATGCGCTGCACTTCTTCCACCTCGCCTCGCCCGACCTGCTGTTCGGCTTTGATGCGGATGCCGCGCAACGCAACATCGTCGGCCTGGTCGCCCGCGATCCGGCCATCGTCCGCAAAGGGGTGCTGCTGCGCAAATTCGGGCAGGAAATCATCCGCATGACCGCCGGCAAGCGCGTGCATGGCACGGGGGCGATTCCCGGCGGCGTCAACAAGGCGCTGGCGGCGGAAGAGCGGGCCAGCCTGCTGAAAGATATCTACGACATGATCGCCTGGAGCCGCGAAGCCATCCAGTTGGTCCGGCAGTTGTTCGAACGCAATCTCGTGCAGTATCGCGACTTCGGGCGCTTCGACGCGCATGTCCTCAGCCTCGTGCGCGCTGACGGCGCACTGGACTTCTACGACGGTGGGCTGCGGGCGCGCCGGGTCGATGGCACGACGCTCTTCGATCACTTCGACACCGATCATTACTGGGAAGCGATTGTCGAAGACGTCAAGCCCTGGAGCTACATGAAGTTCCCCTTCCTGCGCATGCTGGGCTCGGCCGATGCCGGCTGGTACCGCGTCGGGCCGCTGACGCGCGTCACACAGTGCGACTTCATTCCCACGCCTTTCGCCGAACGCGAGCGGCAGGATTTCCTCGCCTTCGCCGAGGGCGCGGCGGCACACGCGACGCTGGGCTTCCACTGGGCACGCATGATCGAGATGCTTCATGCCGCCGAAGCGATCAAGGAACTGCTGCACGACGACGACCTCGTCGGCCGGGATCTCGTCACGACGGGCTCGCGCAGGGAACGCGGCGTCGGCGTCATCGAGGCGCCACGCGGCACGCTGATCCACCACTACCGCGTCGATGAAAACGATCAGGTGATCCGCGCCAACCTGATCGTCTCGACCACGCACAACAACCAGGCGATGAACGAGGCAATCCGCGCCGTGGCCCGGCGCTACTTTGATGGCCGGGAGGTCACCGAAGGCCTCCTCAACCACATCGAGGTCGCGATCCGCTGCTTCGACCCCTGCCTGTCCTGCGCCACGCACGCGCTTGGCCGCATGCCGCTGGAGATCGAAATAATCGGCGCTGGCGGGACGGCACTTGGCCGGGCAACACGCGACAGCAACGGCAGGTTCGCCCACCCGTGACCGCGCCGATCCTCGTTTTCGGCTGGGGCAACCCCGCGCGCGGCGACGATGCGCTCGGCCCGTTGTTCGTCGAACGCATCGAGGCGCTGAAGCTGCCCGATATCGACTGCCTGACCGACTTTCAACTGCAGGTTGAGCATGCGCTCGACCTCGCGGGCCGGCAACTTGTTCTGTTTGTTGATGCCAGCCTCGCTACCGAGCCACCCTTTACCCTGAACCCGGTCGCGCCAGCGCGAAACACGCATTTCAGTTCGCACGCCCTGAGCCCGGAAGCCGTGCTGCAGGTCTATGCCGAATTGCATGACCAGGAACCACCGGCCACTTTCCAGTTGGCGATCCGCGGCAAGACCTTCGAACTCGGCTCAGGTCTGTCGGCCGCCGCCCGGAGCAATCTCGATGCGGCATGTGACTGGGCATGGAACTGGCTGAATACAGGCAGCTGTCAACCTTTTGCAACGAAATGAGTTAACACTAGCGCATTCGTCACTTTCGACCGATGTTCATTGATATCAGAAAAGGATAAACACCATGAAAGCCACCCCTCTCCTTCTCGTTTCCCTGACCGCCCTTGCCCTGGCCGCCTGTGGCAAGCAGGAAGCCCCTCCGGCCCCTGCCGCTGCCCCGGCTCCGGCGGCTGCCCCCGCGCCTGCGGCTGCTCCGGCTACTGATGCTGCCAAGCCCGCCGAAGGTGCTGCCCCGGCTGCTGCTCCCGCTGCTGCCCCTGCAGATGCCGCCAAGCCCGCCGAAGGTTCTGCTGCTCCTGCCGACAACAAGGACAAGATGATGGAAGTCGTCAAGGGCGCTGCTCAAGGCGGTGCTGAAGGTGCCAAGGAAGGCGGCGCTGCCGGCGCAGCATCCGGTGCCGTGAAGGGCGCCCAGGACGCGATGAAGAAGTAGTCCGTTCGGTTGCAGCAAAAAGGGCCAACTTGCGTTGGCCCTTTTTATTTCTGCCACCGCGTAACGCGCGGCGGTGAGAGGTGGATTTTATTTCTTCTTGGCGGCTTTCTTGCCAGCCACCGCGGCCTTGAAGCTAGCGCCGGCAGTGAATTTCGGCACCGTGGTCGCAGCGATCTTCAGCGGAGCGCCGGTCTTGGGGTTCTTGCCGGTACGCGCAGCGCGCTTGGCGGGCTTGAAGGAACCAAAACCGACCAGCGTGACCGTGTCACCCTTGGAGACGGCTTTGACTACCGCGTCGATGACGGCAGAAAGGGCACGATCGGCAGCCGCCTTGGAGATGTCGGCAGCTTTAGCAGTGGCTTCAATCAGTTCGGATTTATTCATGGGTGTTCACTCCTCGGTTTGCGATGTTGAAATGCGACTGGGATGAAAAAAGACCACCACTCAAGCGGTCACGTTAATAATGGTACCTGTCTTTTGGCCCTGCGCATTGACAAATACCCTGGACTGCTCGTTGCGCTGCGTCTGTTCGTTGCGTTCAGACGTCTGCGGAGCATTCGCCTGAGCGGTTTGGGGATTCGCCGGCTGCGTTTCGCTGCTTTTCGTAGTTTCCTCGCGGACCGGTGTCTGATCCGGGTATTCCTGTTGTTGCTGAGAACGCGTGGCGGCGAGCTGTTGCTGGACTGCCGCCCCCGCTACACCGACTGAACCGATCTCCATGGATTTTCCTCCATCTCGCTTGTTCCTCAGGCAACCGTATTGATCACCGTACCGGTGACTTGTCCAGAGGTATTGATTACAGGCGCAGCCTGCATAGAGGCAGTCGAGTCGCTTACCATGTCGCCACTCGAGGAACCGGCCACCCGGTTCAGGATGGTCGTCAGACCTTCCTGCATATCATTCACCGATCGGATCATCGCCAGACCCTGTCTTGCCCTGCCTGCTTCACCCTGCGCCTGACTGGATCGAACCGACAGGCTGCGGGCATTTTCCTGTGCTCGATCAGCTTCAAGTTGAGCTTTGGCTGCCTCGGCCTGAAGATTGCGCGCTACCTGTTCGGCACGATCAGCATTCTGCCTCGCCTGCTGCAGCTTCAGCTGCCGGAAAGCCGTTTGCGTTACCGACTGTGGTCCGCTTGCCGATGAAACAGCCGCCATATCTCCATTGCCCAAAGTTGGAACCCGGGTTCAATATAGCCCTAAACCTTTTTTGAAACAAGGAGATCAGGCGTGAAGTGCTGTGGATTCTGATTTGGTGCCGGGAGAGGGACTCGAACCCTCACAGTGTTACCACCGGCGGATTTTGAGTCCGCTGCGTCTACCGATTCCGCCATCCCGGCAGGGTGAAGGGCACACTCGCATACAACGTACAATGCGTGCCGCTTGAGGCGATTGAGTGCGCATTCTATCCGCAAACCCCAGCCCGAACCATGGCCTTCACTCTCGATGACTTCGACTATCCGCTGCCGCCCGAGCGCATCGCGCAGGTGCCTTTGACCGAGCGCAGTGCGAGCCGCCTGCTGGTCATGCAGGATGATGAACTCGCCGATCGCCGCTTCACCGAACTGCCTGAACTGCTTCTGCCCGGCGACCTGCTGGTGATGAACGACACACGGGTCCTGCACGCCCGCCTGTTCGGTCAGAAGGAAACCGGCGGGCAGGTCGAGGTGCTGGTCGAACGCGTCACCGGCGACGACACGGTGCTGGCGCAGGTACGGGCGAGCAAGTCACCCAAGCCGGGCGGACAGATTCGTCTTGAAGACGCCTTCGATGCCGAAGTGCTTGGTCGCGAGGGGGAGTTCTATCAGCTGAGGTTTCCCGGCGATGCGATCGAGCTGATCGAGCGGCACGGCCGGCTGCCGCTGCCGCCCTACATCGAGCGCGCCGCCGCCAGCCCGGACGAGGAACGCTATCAGACCGTCTTCGCGCGCGAACGGGGTTCGGTAGCGGCACCGACTGCCGGACTGCATTTCGACGCGCTGCTGCTCGAACGGCTGCGCAACAACGGCATCGGCATCGCCCACGTGACATTGCATGTCGGGGCCGGGACCTTCCAGCCGGTACGCGTGCAGGATCTTTCGCAGCACTCCATGCACACCGAGCGCTACCACGTGCCGCAGGCGACGACAGAAGCGATCGCTGCCACGAAGCAACGCGGCGGCCGCGTCGTCGCGGTCGGCACCACCTCGCTCCGCACGCTCGAATCGGCCGCCAATGAGGATGGCAGCGTAAAAGTCGGCGCTGGCGAGACGGCACTGTTCGTCACGCCGGGCTACAAGTTTCGGGTAGTCGATGTGCTAATCACCAATTTCCACCTGCCGAAATCCACGCTGCTGATGCTCGTCTCGGCATTCGGCGGCCTCGACAACATTCGTGCCGCCTACCGTCACGCCATCGACACCGGCTATCGCTTCTTCAGTTACGGCGATGCCATGCTCATTCACAGACACGATGAAATTTGATCTGCTCACTACAGATGGCGCCGCGCGGCGCGGCACGCTCACCCT
>ERZ1645187.3277-NODE-3277-length-13699-cov-25.218264_pt1 | contig 13699 bp, 14 predicted proteins | sample MGYA00575352_ERZ1645187 | MGnify/ENA primary metagenome ERZ1645187 (study PRJEB40837, sample SAMN11349314) | freshwater sediment metagenome | isolation source: river sediment | host: Sediment | place: India: Wazaribad , New Delhi | collected 2017-02-21 ...
CGCAGCAGGAAACCATCATCCTCGCGATGGACGTATCGGGCAGCATGCGCGCCACGGACGTCAAGCCCAACCGCCTGGTGGCCTCGCAGGCCGCCGCCAAGGCCTTTTTGGCCGAACTGCCGCGCCACGTGCGCGTGGGCATCGTCTCGTTTGCCGGCACCGCGCAGGTGGTGCAACCGCCCACGTTGAGCCGCGAAGACCTGGTCGCGGCCATCGACAAGTTCCAGATGCAGCGCGCCACCGCGATCGGCAGCGCCATCGTGATCGCGCTGGCCGAATTGTTCCCCGACCAGGGCATCGACCTCGACACCGTGGCGCGCGCCAGCGGCCGCCCGCGCGCGGCGCCCATCGACGCCGCGCCCAGGAAGCCGCAGAAGGAGTTCACCCCGGTCGCCCCCGGCTCCTACAACTCGGCGGCCATCATCCTGCTGACCGACGGCCAGCGCACCACCGGCGTGGACACGCTGGAGGCCGCCAAGATGGCCGCCGACCGCGGCGTGCGCATCTACACCGTGGGCATCGGCACCGTGGACGGCGAGACCATCGGCTTCGAAGGCTGGTCGATGCGCGTGCGCCTGGACGAGGAGACGCTCAAGAAAATCGCCCACCAGACCCAGGGCGAGTACTTCTACGCCGGCACCGCCGAGAACCTCAAGGCTGTCTACGAAAAGCTCGGCTCGCGCCTGACGGTCGAGAAGAAGGAAACCGAAATCTCCGCCCTGCTGGCCCTGGCCGCGGCCGTGCTGGCGCTGCTGGCGGGCGGGCTGTCGCTGTGGTGGTTCAAGCGGGTGCTGTGAGGGCGACGCACGAGTCAAGCCACCGCGCGAACCGCGTCGGGCGTGCGGGCCGCGATCTTCAGGAGTGTCTTGGCCGCGCCGGATGGCTCGCGCCGGCCTTGTTCCCAGTCCTGGAGCGTGCGCACCGACACGCCAAGCATCGCGGCGAATTCCGATTGCGACACGCCGACCTTGGCGCGGGCATCCGCCGCCGGGGTCAGCAGGACCTCGGTGGTCCGCGCGGCCTTTCCACGCTTCATCTGCCTCACCGACTCCAGCAAGTCAGCCTTGAACTGTTCCATTTCCTTATCCATGTTCCACCTCATGCTTCAGTTGTGCCAGAAATTCAGCGGGCAGGTTGTCGAACTTCGCTTTGGCGTACACGATCAGCAACCAGATACGCCCTTCGTCCTCGTTGAAGTACACCACACGAACGCCGCCCCGCTTGCCCAGGCCGGCGCGTGACCAGCGAACCTTGCGACACCCGTTGGTACCGGGCACCAGATCACCGGCCAGCGGATTCGCGGCGATCCAGTTGATGAACTCGACTCGCTCCTCGTCGGACCAGACGACCTGCGCATATTTCTTGAAAACCGGGGTTTCAGAGACTGTCCGCATGGTGCAAATTATACGGCAATGCCGTATTGCCGAATCACCACTTCGCCCACGATTGGCTGCCGCTCTGGCGACGGTGCAACCGTGCACGGTAACAATCCCGCTGCGAAACTCGCCAAGGTGCGCCTTCGCGAGGAAACCGTCAAGAAGGTGGCCCACCAGACCCAGGGCGAATACTTCTACGCCGGCACCGCCGAGAACCTGAAGGCCGTCTACGAAAAGCTCGGCTCGCGCCTGACAGTGGAGAAAAAGGAAACCGAAATCTCAGCCCTGCTGGCGCTGGCCCCCTCCGTGCTGGCGCTGCTGGCGGGCGGGCTCTCGCTGTGGTGGTTCAAGCGGGTGCTCTGATGGCGGTAATAAAGTCGCAGCAGTGAGAAAGACGTCGCTTTATCGCCGAATCGACATTGATTGGCCCTTGTGTCGGCCACGTATTGATGACGAGCCGCCAATAGCGGCTGTAAGCATATTTCAGCTACGAATAATCGCCAAGAGGCCAATGGCTACCACCACGCCGATGGTGCCGGAGGCAGCAACCGCACCCAACTTTCCCAGCTTTGGCTTGAGCCAGTAGTAGCAGCCAAAGGTGACCAGGCCGCCGACGAGGCCGAACACCTTGACGATGATGACCGCAACAATGGACGGCCAAAGCCAGTCCCATGAGCCGGACTTCTTCTCCGGCGTGGGCGCTGGTGCCGCTGCGGGCGCGGCCGACACGGGCGTCTGGGGCTGTGACGGCGCGTTAGGGTCTTCGTATGGCATTGGTTCCTCCTTTGTTGGCTATTACTTTCCTGCCGCGTTCAATGCGCTAATCAGGATCAGCACGGCGAAGACAGCGGCCGTACACGCGAGCGCGCGGAACACTCCCCACTTCTTGTGAAGCACCACGGCGTTGGCGGATGTATCCCACAGGGTCGTGCCGGTTTTCGTGAGCCGCCGATACGCGAACAGTTGTGTGAACAGCGCGACGAATGGAATTCCGAACCCAACGCCCTGAACAAAGACAAGAAATGAGCGGTTCAGCGCCTCTGCGAGTGACAGCAGGTTGCCGCCCGGATGTTCAATCCTGATGCCAAACAGCCACTTCGCCGGGGTGGTTCCGAACAACGAGAGCAGCACTGTCTCGGCGGGTAGCCAGATCAGATACAGCACGACACTGGCGATGATCGGGTTCTCTACTGCTTTTGCGAAACCCGCCGCCTGTTCGGGCATCGTCGCGCTGAAAGCAAATATCAACAGCAGGAATAGCGCGAATCCCGCAGTACAGATATCAACCGTGCGCGCAAACAACCGCCTCCACGGGTGATGCTGTCCGCCAAGAAAGGTCTTGCTTTGATCAACGGGCGAGGTTGTTTGTTGGGCGTAGCCGCTCGTGGCGGGCGCTGGGGCGTTGGGGTCTTCGTAGGTCATTAGCTATTCCTGTTCTTCTTATCGAATCACGATGCTGCTCTTTAAACGGTTGTGGGCTGCGATTGCTTGCTGATCGCCTTCGATGTATGACAGGGTGATCAGGGCTTTTTCAGCACCCAGCGGAACATGGTATTGAGTCACCCTCATTGTTTCCGCTGGATTGGCTGTGGAGGTGCGTCCGTAGACGATGATCAAAGCTGTTTGACCGCCAATGGGTTCGACAGCAAAACTCGGACGCCCGACTTCCTTCACGCCGTTCTTGGCCAAGCCCGCCCACATCGTCGGCGACTCCTCTCGCCAGGAATCTGCCAAATCCCTCAGTACCTGCTGCTTGTTGGCCTGAACTTCTTGCCGGACATCTGCCTGTGTGATTGGCGGCTCCATCGGAATGAACGACACCCTGACCAGCGTCCGTGACGGCGCGGGGTAGGATTGCGCCGCAAGTGAGGCTGTGTGCAGGATTGGAATCCCAACGAGTTTCTCTCCAAGCTCTTTAACGCGCTTCCGTTGTTCAGCATCGCTGATCGTCCAATCGCTCGGAATTTCGAGCTGGACTCGCCCCTTGACGTTGAGCTTGGTGTAACCAACTGACTGCGCAGCAACCGACAGGGTGGCAGAAGCCAGAAAGCAGAAGCTCAGGGCGGAAAGTATTTTTCTTGCATTGTTCATCTCAGTTCTCGGTGAGTAGGCTGTTCAGCAATTCCTGCTGGACAGCTTGCAAACGGCTACGGCTCTGCGGTGAGCCGGTACCTTCATAAACGTTGATCGACAGCGGGAGAGAGTTCAGGAGCGTGATCCCGCTGATCCCCGAAATTCGTCGGCTGGTTTCCCCAACGCTCATGTTCATGCGCATTGAAAAATAGACCGCGTTCCCGTCCCGCCCAATCGGCTCAATCTTCATGTCGGACAGGCTGATGTCGCTGTTCTCGAACGAAGCCTTCAGCCTGTGATTGAGTTCGGCGGCATTCACCCGTGGACTCGACTTGGAAAGGCTGGACAGGAATGCCTCTCGTGGCATCTCGATTCTCTGGAAATTCCCCTTCGGTCCGATAAGCTGGATTTGCAGCCAGTGATCCAACATGTCCCTGCGCCCCTTCCGGTAGTCATCCAGTTCGGAGCAACGGACTGCCGCATGCACGAGTCGAGAGCCTTCGCCGAGGGAGCGTCGCACCAAATCCATCAGCTCAACTTCGCGCGCCGATTTGCCTGGCGTGCAGTAGCCGCTCGGATTCGAGAACACGACCTGCTGGCCGAGCACGTCCACGGATTCCGAAGCCGCGCTTCGCTGGATGACTGCCTCCTGGGGAGGCTGCTGCCTCGGCGTGACTGGAGCGGGTGGTGGCGGTTCATAGGCGGGGACAGCCGTAGCAGGTGCTTGCGCAACCGGGGGCATCGTCGAGCGGGGTGACTCGTGCTTGGTCGCGTTGACGAAGATGATGAGCAGAAGCCCGATTCCCAACCCAATGCCGACCATCCATTTGCCAGTGGTCACGTCGGAAGAACCGTCGCTCTTTCCCTTGGGTGGTTGCGGCGCGGCGGGCGCAGCCGGTGCTTCCTTGGCACGCGTGGGCGGCGGCTCCGGAGGCGGCGGGGCGCTCGGCGGGGGGGGCACTTCCGGCGCAGGTTTGCTGGCAGGGCGACTGTCTTCGACATCGGAGACGAGTGTCGAAAGACCGGAGAAGCCTGTGGCGTTTCCCTTTTGTTTGTCATCAGCAGCAGCCACGGCTCATCATCTCCCTCTCATAGCCGCAGCTTGGTGTAAACGGCTTCGACCATGCAGTCGTTGCCATCTTTGAAGCGCAGCCTTCCGAAGCCGGAATTCGCAATGGTGAGGTAAGCCTCCTCGCCAAGGGCAAGGGACAGGCAGCTCGATGTCTTGATGTATGAGCTGGTTCCAAAGACCTCAAACCAGTCATCGTCCTCACGGCTGACCGTCACCACGTATTTCCCCGGCTTCTGCTTCGACACGCCATAGACCGCCTTCACGTCACATTTGTCCTTGCTGTCGAAGAAAATTACCTCGCCGCCGTAGCCGGACGTCTTGAAGATCGCCTCTTCGGAGTAGGCATAGACGTAGCAGTAGCGCGTCTGGATGATGATGTCTTTGCCGTCGATCTTGTAAACGTTGCTGCCCTTGCGGGTCAGGTTCACCTCGTAGTTCTCGGCTAGCGCTGGCGCTGCCTGGAGGCTCATCAATGCCGTAAGTACCGCCAGAAGGATCTTCCTCATCGCCATCACCTATTGGGATTGGAAGCTCGACAACCGGCTTTTCACAAGGTCGAGCTTGGCCTTGTGGGCCAGCGGCCTGTTGAAAACGCGGTTCTGGATCTGGTCGGACACCTTTCTGATCGCGATGTACGCCATGCTCAGGCCAGACTCGCGCTCGGATGCCTTCTTTTCGATGAAGTCGTAGGGAAAGTTCTCGCAGAACTTGTGGAAGCCGGAGAACTGAGCAACATCCTTCGTGAACCGGAAGCCATCCGGCGTGAGGCGTGAGCGCCGGGGATGGTAAAGATCGACGAACAGGATGAACCATTCTGCTCCGTTGAATGAAACCGCCTCGAACACGTCCACCGTGCCGATGGCTCCGAGGCGGTGGAACAGGATGCGTTGGCCAGACTGGGTTTCGAGTCTGGACAGATACGCCAGCTGGCCAATGGGCCCGTTGACCGGAATCGGATTGGTCTCGATGAAGCCAAACGGGCCGGTGCCGTTCGGGTCTTTGTCGTAGGCTGGCGCCGATTCCAACATAGTCTTCATCGCCGGATGTACGAGTTCCAACTGAAATTTCTCGTCATCTAGGATGCGGTGGATGTGCGCCATTGCTTCACGTAGCGCCTTGTCTTCTTTGTTGCCACCGAATAAGTTGGACAGAAATCCCATAACGCTGCCTCCCCAAAACTCTCGCTAAATCACTGCAACAATTCACTCAGACGGCGCAGCCCCGGCTTTTTGAAGGCCATTCGGATGGCCTGCTCCAGGATGTGGGTGTTTGCGCCGTGAATGTAGGAAACTCCGGCATTCACCTTCTTGTCGTCCTTGGCTCCGATGCAGAACGAACCATCGGCGCTCCACACATGGACTTGGCTCCATGAGCAGCGCACCCTCTCGTTCGAACCGAGGAACTTGCGCTTCAGCAGCGTGATGCCGTCGTCGTGCAGGAGCGCGTCGCCGAAGTGCAGGTCGCGTCCATCTTTCAGGGCTTCGAGCATCTCGGTAAGCAGACGCACGCAGACTGCACGCCAAAGCTTGTCAGTGAACGTGCTGTAGATGTCCTGCTTCTTCAGTTCCACGACTGCTTCGGAATTCCGGCTGCCAAACGCAATCGTGTAGGTCGTACCGGTGGGAATGCCATTGACCGAGTGGCTGACGCCTCCCCAGCGAACGCGTGTGATTGAGTCGAGCGGAAAGTTCTGACCCTTCCAAGAAATGCCTTCGGGGGAAATGCTCAACACATCCTTGAACATCACGCCGATCTCGGCACGGTAAGTGATCTCGCGCGCCCACTCGTCTCTTCTCGCAGTGGCCTGCTTGCGTTGCTGGAAGATGTCCGCAAGCGCTTCAGCATCTTCCACAACCCGATCCGCAACTTCGGGAACCTCGGAAAAGAGCTCCTGAATGAGACCCGTCAGTCGCTGAGACTGCGCCAGCATGTCATGCTTGTTGAACAGGTCGATGGCGAGGCTACGAATCTCATATGCCAAGTCACGGCTTGCTTCGTGGTCCATGCCGCGCGCTTTCGAACTCAATTGAATGGGCTGGGCGATCTTTTCCCAATTGCGTGCAACCGCATCAAGTTTGTCCACGTAGGGTTTGACGGCTGCTTCGCCCGAGCCAGCGTGCTCTCTGGCGACTTTGATGAGCTTGTGGACGTTCTCGGCCTCCTTTTGCAGGATGCCGTGAGTCTCTACCTCGTAGCTGTCCACCAGGTCATCGATCAGACCCGGTGCATGATCCTCGCCGCCAGAGGTCACGCCATCCACTGTTGCGGTCATCACCTGGATGAGCGTCATTGGCGGAAGCCTGTCGAGCGCATCCTTGATAGCACCACGGTAGTACCGCTTGCGCTCCGTCAGCTCGGCTTCGATCTGGTCGAGTGCGCGCACCTCCGGAAAGCCGGATACCGCGCGATCCTCGTTTATGTCGCGCAGGACATCCTCTGGGCTTAGGTCTTCGGCAAGGTAGGCGGTCTCCATGATGAATTCCGCCAAATCATCGGCATCGTGCCCACCATCCACAGACTCAAATGCGGCGGCCAGCAAGTTCAGGTGCGCCAGCGTAGGTAGACCAGACTCTTCACGAATCGCCATTGGGTCTTTCAACAGATTCTCAACCAGTTGAGATGCCTTACGGGGCGAGACGCCAGGCAGCCATGCCATCTCCACACTCAATCGGCTGCGAGGATTGGTGAGATCAGAACGCGCCTTCTGACAAACTTCGTGATCCAGCTCCAGCGACTTCTCTTCTGCAAGCTCGACTATGCGTCTGCGGTCATCGCGTATCGTCACGCCCAAGACAACGAACGCCGATTGGTGCAACACGGTCGCGGTATGGCGGGCGGCTTCCCTGTTTTGAATCGGTGGTGACGCTGGCCGCTGCGGTGCTGTTGGTGAAACAGGCGGGCTGGCACTTGCATGCCCGGACCGAGGAATCCCGCTCGGAGGAAATGCAAGCCGAAAACTTTCATCGACAATCTGTTCAAGCGAGTGGCTTCTTTCCATCGCTTCGTAGATGTCCATAAACTGCTTATCCGCCTTCGGTAGCAAGGTCTTGTCTTGTAGAAGTATCGGATACTGCTGGATTTTCAGCGCCATCAACTCCACCAGCCTTGGCTGAATCCTCTTCAAAATGCTCACATCAAAGGATTGGCCTGAGTTGTAGACCATCCGCCCATCTTGCCCAGGCTGGAGACTTCTCGATGCAGATGGCTGTGGGTAGGCCGGATTCGTGGCCGGCTGCCGCGATGAGGCAGAGGCAGTTGAATAAGGTGCCGGAAGCTGTTCCCCAAGCATCGCCAAAAGTTGCGGGTCTTTCAATGCGTCCAGCGCTTGAGCAAGAGCCTCGCGTGGCACGGACAACTTGTTGCCGTTGCGAAGTTCGTGGCTGTACTGGGACAGTTGATCTCTGGACGACAGATGGTCGGACAAAGCGAGCGAAGCGGCATACTCGCTGTTTGTGCGCGGCGCAACATTACAACTCCGGCAGGCCGTCAGTGCGCCGGATTTTGCAGAACCGCATTTGAAACAAATTGCCATGCCCATATCTTTGCTCGCTCACTTTCACCGTAGTCTTGCCAACTGCTGAGACAAGCATCTGTTGTATGCCGCTGGCCCATTGACATATTTATCCTTTGAACAGGCAGATTCAATAAACCTCCTATCTGCCGTCGGAAGGGCGACTCTCTGCCGGTGAAGGCGACGTGAGTGCAGGCGCGCGCTGAAGCTGAAGCAGTAACACCTGATCTGCCGCGCCGGTCGCTGCCAAGCCTCTGTCCTGCTAGAAAGCGATGATTGCCGAGCGTGTGCCTCGTCCCATCAAACCGTCAGCGGTTCCCGCTTCGTAAACGAGTTCGTTGAGCTTGCGCTGGACGGCCAGCACCGTCGCGTCCGGTGACGGGCGGCCCAATCCATTTTCAGCGCCACCGGACATCTCTTTGAGCCTGGCGAACTGCGAATCAAGATCAAAAATGGGTGCGGGACGGGACGGTGCTGGTGTCGACAGCGAACCAGTGGACGGAGTCCGAGCAAACCGGCTCCTGCCGTCAGACTGAAGCTGACTCCGGTACGGCTCAATATCCCGTCGCGCACTTTCCAGTGCACCGCTGCGATAACGGAAGCTCCCGCAACGGCGGTTGTAGTCGTCCACCATCGCATTGAACCGGCCCACATCCGAATCGATGTAGTTGTTGACTGCGGACTTCGCGCCTTCCAAGCGAATGTCCTCGGCCAAGCAGTAGCGAATCTGAGCCGTTGAAAAAACCAAGCTTTGCCCGACAGGAGGCATCGATTCCTGTGGGCGAGAGGGCGCTTGCGGTTCAGCCGGCGGCGAGTAATTTGGCGTCGCGGTCTGCGCGGGAGGCGAGTAGGCCGGAGCTGGAGAAGTTGGGCTCTTGCCCGACTGCCCGATGAGCCAGAGCACGCCGATGACGGCGGCAATGCCCAACGCCCACTTGCCGCCGGACGATCCAGAGGATGAGGGCTGCGCAGGCTCTTGATACGTTTGACGTTGCTGGCTCGGCTGCAGTTGAGCGGCCTGCGGGGCAGGACGCTCGGTGCTCGGAGCAGCGACAGCAGGTTCCGCTTTTGCAGCAGGGGGCGGCGTCGTGTCCACGTCGGACACGAGCGAGGAAAGACCCGCGAAGCCTTTGCCCTCTCCCTTCTTCTGTTCTTCGTCTCCCCCCGTCACTACCATCTCCCTTTAAACGAATCCGATGCGCCGCTTGGTGTCGCCACCCTCGCGCTCCCGCGCGGGTGATGCACGCAGGGCGGTCACCAGGCTGGCCTGATCCAGTTTTTCCTTGCCAGATCGCGCCGCCAGCCTCGCGCCTTCGCGCACCACAAAAGAGACATCGGACAAGGGTCTTCCAGCCAGCTCCTTCGCTAGTGGCTTGGAATCCACGTCGGACTCCTTCGGCAAGGAGGAGAGCAGCTTGTCCAGCAGCGACTGCACTTCAACCTCGCTGGCGAAATCCACCTTGATGACGTGATCGAAACGCCCTCGGCGCTGGATGGCCGGATCGATCATTTCGATACGGTTGGTCATGGCGATGATCAGCACGTCGTTTTTCACCGCCTCAGGAATCCGGCGCAGGAATTCGGCCACCTCCTCGACGCGGTGATGACCCGAACCCATCTCGCGGTCGGCAAGGAAGGCTTCCATCTCGTCGATCACGAGGACGGCCGGCGCGTTCTCCATCGCCTTGTCGAACACCTGCGCGACCTTCTTGCTGGTCTCGTGGATGTAGGGGCTGGCGACGCTGGAGGCGTCGATCTGGAAACTTGGCCAACCGAGGAAGTCCACCAGTCGGTCGACCGCGAAGGTCTTGCCGCAACCCGGAGGGCCATGCAGGATCACCGCCGACGGGAAGTCGATGCCGAGCGCCTTGTAGCGGTCGCGGTGCAGGATGATGTCGACGATGTGCTCGTTGAAGAAGGCCGCCAGTTCTGGACGCCCGGCGAGTTCGAAGACCTTGTTGGGCTCCGGCTCGGCGCGTTTGCCTTCCTCCACCTTCTCGGCTGGGGTGCCTTCCGCTTTTTCGGCGGGAGTAGCAGGCTTGCGTTCCAACGGGATGATTTCCGCGACTTCGAAGCCCGCTGCCTGCACGACATCCTTCAAATGGCCCGCGCCGAGCCAGCTCATGGACTGACGCAGCCGACGAAAGGATGTCGCCGGTATGTTCGTGCCGCCCGTCAGCCAGTAGCCGAGCACGACATCGTCGCCGGTTCTGGAACTGATGCTGTAGGTCGGCAGCAAGCGGGTGATCTTCTCGACATACAGCGCATCTTGCAGCGGCGATTCCGCATCAATGTCGCGTGTTGCCTTCAACGCCAAGGCGAAGGAAAGCGCCTCGGCCTTGTTGTCAGGCGACTTCGCTTCGCTGACAGGGTACAGCATCTGGCTCGGCCCACAGGAGATCGACCGCAACTGGCGGTCGCCGAACTGAGATGCGCTGAACGTGCCGTCTTCAATCAGCCCTGCATCCAGCCAACGCTCCGCCAGCGTGTCCAATGCGACGAGAGCCCGACCGCCACCCATCGTTTCGTAGATCTGCCAATCCGCGCCCTCGAACAGCGCGGCGCGAACCTTCGCGCCGTCTGGCAGCTTGAATCCTATGGGGAGCCATGCATCGAGGGCCATTAGATCAACTCCGAACGATATTGGCACCGGCCATCATGTCGTCGTCACCCGCGGAGCCGACCCGAATCGAGTCGAGGTTGACAACCACCGCGCGCAACTTGTCGATGTCGTTGGCCTTGAGTGCTTCGGCACCAACCGCCACGAGCTGCGCGTGCTCTCTGGCATCGGGGAAGAGGTAGGTATCTTGCGCGAGCCACTTGAAGCGTTCGATGACGAACCAGTCCTGACGCCACAAGATCATGAAGTTGCGGCCGCGCAGATCATCCAAGTGCGACTCGAAGTCGCTGCTGTTGTTTTCAAGCGCGCGTTGCGCTGTCTTCACCAAGTTGTCGAAGGACGAGGCCTCGGTGGGGCGGGCGTGTTGGCGAACAACCTTGTCGAAGAAGTCAACCGCCTTGTCCAGTTCGAGCTGGCGAATGTCTTTCAAATGCTCCTTGCGCGTCAGAGCCAGCAGGCGCTTGGCTTCCTGCACGTTGTCCATCGCTTGTTTGGCAGTCTCCGGGTCAGCCTCGCCGGACTTAATGGTTCCTGCCGACTCCAGCTTTTCGCGCGCTTGTTCCAGGCGCGGGTCATCGACCTTCGAAGCCATTTCGTCGAGGCGCTGCAAGGTCTGCTCCGACTGCTCCTGAATGTTCTTCGCTTGACTGGTGTAGTCGAGCTTGCCTTCCTGACTGGAGTAGAAATTGCGTCCGCTCTGGAAAGAACCGCTGATGGAGGGAACTGAAACCTCCAAGATGATGTTGCCGGAGTCGAGCACTTCGAACTCGCAGATCATCTCCGCGCCTGCAGCGATGACGCCGTCGTCGAAGTCCGTGCCCTTGATCTCGAACATGCCGATGAAGCGGTTGTCGTTGATGGGGTCGGAGATTTCGCCTTCCCACAGCTTGAACTTGATCGAACCGGCGCTTCCGGCCTTGAGAGACTCGCCCGCCTTGAAGGACTTTTTTCCTTTCTTGGGCAACTGGTCGCCCTCTCGCACGAGGTAGTCCAGGATCAAGCGCCCACCGACCTTGTCGCGGGCCTCCACGCCAACAGAGTGCGACGCCGGGATTGCGTCGATGCTGGCGGCGGTGCGCGCAATGACGATCTTGTCCTGGTGCAAGGCAACGGGTGCGCCGTTCGAGTCAAAAACGAACACCTTGAAGATGTTGTCGCCGGGCTTGGCCAGACTGAGTTCAACGCTCGCGCCGTCCTTCAGCGCGACCCGGCCAGACGACCAGCCCGTGTCGAGGCTGTCTATCTGAAACTCGATGCCAGCAGGGGCGCGCGACAATTTGGCGACGATCTTGGCTCTCGGCTCCGGTGTGCGCGCGATGTAGTTGAACGAAAGGTCGAGCGCACCACCAGCGCTGATCGCACCACGAGAACTCTTGCGCCCTCGGCTTTGCGAGGCCCAGTCGATGGATTCGGCAAACACCGCAGCACCCTCGGCAACTGCCGTCATCGGATTTACGTCGGTAGACGGCGCAACGCCAAGCTCGAAGGCGACCTTGTCGCGCAGGGGCTTGTAGTGCGTGGGGCCGCCCACAAACACGACGCGCTCGACATCGTGCGGACTCAATCCGGCCTTTTCGAGCGTCTCGCGGGCGGCCTGGATGGACTCTTCCACCTTGGGCGCGATTAGCGCGTCATACTGTTTGCGATCAATGGAAATGTCGACGTAGATCTCTTCACCAGCCTGATCGCGAACACCTAACTCGGTTTCTGGAAGGCTGACGACGGTTTCCTCCTTCTGCGATAACTCGATCTTGGCCTTCTCCGCTGCCCATGTCGCCATCCGAAGCAGCGACTTGAACTGCGGATTCGCGGCCAACTCCTCTGGCAGGTCGAAGTTCTCCAGCAGCCACGGTTTGACGATGTTGTCGAACAGGATGCGGTCGAAGTCACGCCCACCGCACATGGCAATGCCGCCGTGGGCAAGCAGATTCACCCTGCCAGCGATGCTTTCGGCCACGGCGATGTCGAGCGTGCCACCGCCAAGGTCATAGACGACGAACACACCGTCGTTCTTGCGCTGGCGCATGACGCTCATCACGGCGGCCACTGGCTCCTGCATCAAAGCAACACGCCCGAGACCAGCCGCGTCAGCAGCAGCCATCGTCGAGTCCTTCTGCATCTGGTTAAACGCGGCCGGAACCGTGATGACGGTGCCGGTGTCGCCGTCGCCGCGAATCTCCTCCGGCAGGTAGCCAAAGAGCGAGCGCAACACCTCGGCGGAGCACTCCTCCGGGGTCATGGTGAGGTTGACGGCGGGTAACTTCACGGGCGTACTCGTGCCCATCAGCCGCTTGAACAGCACCGCAGCGTTGTCGGGGTTCTTCGCGGCGCTGTTGTAGGCTCGTGAGCCGACATACTTGTTTCCGCGCCGGTCGATGAAGATGGCGGACGGTGTGACGTCGTGCTGCTCGGGACTCTTGTAGAGGTGAATCTTCTCCCCGTCGAACGAGCAGATGGCGCTGTTGGTCGTGCCGAGGTCGATACCGATGTATTTCATGCTTCCACCTTCCTGAGCATTACCGTGCCTTGTTTGCGCAGGCCCTTCGGCCCCATGATGATCGGCTCAAGCATCTGATCGACGAGCAGCACGTCGTCCGGGCCGAAGTCGCCCAAGTTCAAGGCGGATGCCGCCATCCCCGCGTCGTAGGGTTGCCCTTCGACGTTGACCAGCTTGAGGCCATTCGAGTCGAGGTTCTCCTCGACCTTCTTTTGAAAGTAGCGAAGCTGGTTGATGTAGCGGCCTGACTCGCCCGCGTCGAGCTTGCTGACCACCTTGCCGAACAGACGCGAGAAGCGCCAACTCTCGACAGCGATGTCGATCAGCGACTGTTCTATCTGTTCGTTGGCTTCGTTAGCATGTGTCATAGCCTCTCCCTTTTTTTGCCTTCGGTGTCAGGTCTCCCGTCGCCTGACCGTCAAATCCAAGTCGGGCCCTGCACCTGCGTAAAAACCCCAAGCCAAGAAAGGAAATCATAAAGGTGATGCTTTCTTAGCGCCTCTTACCCGACGGCCAAAGCTTGCCAATCGTCAACATTTTGCGACTTAAG
>ERZ1645187.3278-NODE-3278-length-13698-cov-31.557722_pt1 | contig 13698 bp, 16 predicted proteins | sample MGYA00575352_ERZ1645187 | MGnify/ENA primary metagenome ERZ1645187 (study PRJEB40837, sample SAMN11349314) | freshwater sediment metagenome | isolation source: river sediment | host: Sediment | place: India: Wazaribad , New Delhi | collected 2017-02-21 ...
TAATAATTTTTTAACTGTCATAAATCACCTTATTTAAGAATTACCATATCGACTTTAATAGGATTGTTCCAAACATCACGACTAGGATTATTGCCGTAAGTTTCATAGTATGGTTCTCCTTCTAAATGATTCACATTTATCGGATGTGGTTCATGTACTAGCCCTAAATAAACATTATCTGTAAACGAAGAGGTTGTTGAAATTTCTAAGTCTAAAGTCAAATAATCTGTAGTTGATAAAATCCTTAATGTTACTGGATTGTCAAATTCAAAAGCCTTCATCCCGTGCCAATAATTACCTAAAGTGTTAAGCTCTTGATAAGAATACGATTTAGTAGCAATAACATTACCATTCAATTTTACATCAAGGTTTAACTCTCCATCGGTTAAAGTACCAACTTTAATAATACTCAATCTAAACCCTGCAATCATTTTGCTGCGAGGTATATTAACTCTTTGAGTAACAACTTCATCTAAAATACGAACGGCTAGAGTACTCATAGACATTCCTCTAACAATAAATTAGTGTTGAAAAGTCCAGGTGCAACTTGCTTCCATACTAAATCTTTCATATAGAACATACCGGCGTAAAGATATTCACTATCTACTCCCATATCTCCCTTTACGTCAAGGAAGAACCACAAGGGAATCTCTTCACCATTTTGAATTTGAATATCATTTAACTGATTGAACTCTAAATCATTACAATAGTTTATATCACCTTGTAATACTTTTTGAGATCCATAAGTATCAATAAACCTTTGTCCATACGAGTTTTTATATACAGTAGATAGGCTATTTTCTACATAAGAAAAGCCTAAAGCTACGTTGTTATCTTCCATTTGTACTTTCTTACCGATAAATAAATTAGCAACTTCAACGTATGTATTACCAGTTAAGTCTAGTTTCCAGTATCTATAGGATTGAATAGCTGGTAATTCAACAAAAGCTAATGTATGTTTATGGCTTATATTCAATGGAGTAGGAGTCCCTGAAAATACTAAGGTAGATGATCCTTCAATTTGTGCAGTATTAAAACCTAAACCATCGATAAAATTACCTCTAATAGCAATAAAGTCAACTTGTTCTATTTGTTGTAAGTCTATGATGATAGAAGCTGATGATTCATTGCTACGATATACTTTAGTAGAGAAATCATGTGCCATATTAACCAAAGGAAACTGAACATTAGCAGTTCCTACTGATTGAGAAAACGTAGCTTCTAATACTAAATTTGTTGGTAAAAATGTAGCTAAACTCATCTTGTAACTCCAAGAACAACACCATCAGCAACTCCACGAGATACTGAAGTTGCTAGTAATGTATCGTTCGTAAAAAGTTTTATTTCCATATTTGCCATTCTTTCGCCTAAACTATTAATAGCATCAATTAAACCTGTTGAACCACCACCATTAGCTATATCAAACAATTCTTTTTGTTGACTTCGATTAAGAATCATTTCGCCAGAGTTAACATTAGCTTGAAGTCTATCACCAGTAAATGATTGGCCGGGGATAATACCACCATTTTCAAAGTTACCTACACCAGCAACTTTAGCAGCTTGAACTGCCATTGCTGCACCAACAGCCCCAGCAGCAATAAAGTTTGCAGGAGGAGGGAAAGCAGCAAGAGCTTTACCGATTGCTACAGGAGTATCAATTGCAATCTGAGTTAAGGCAGCAGCTTTACCAATGATAGCTAATGTACGATTATTACTATTCTGCATAGTTGCAATAGTAGCAAAAGTGTCTCTTTGGTTAGCTTCTCTTAATTTATTTTCTTCTCTTTGATTTGTAGTTCTTTCAGCTTCAATCTTTGATTGATTACTGTTATGTAATTTCTGCATATCTAAAGATTGTTTATTTGCTAAAAGTACACGATTCAAATCTGCTTTAGTTTGAGCTTCAGCAATAGCTTTATTTCTATTATTAGAATCTTGTATTAATAGAGCTTTGTCCATTTCAGCTTGGCTTGTTATGGCTAACTTAGCTTGTTCTTGAGCTTGTAAAGCTAATAATTCTTCTTCTTGTTGTAAAGCACGTTGCTCAATCAATGCTAAATGGGCAGCATTTTTCTGTTCCATTGAAAGGTTGGAAGCTTCCAAATCTGCTTGTAATCTTTGAGCATTGTATGCACTTTGTTCTTGCTGCATTGCAAGCATACCATCTTTTTCAGCTTGAGCTATATCAATACTATTTTGTTTTCTTAACTGTAAAATTCCAGCATTGGCATCGGCTTCAGCTTTAAGTCTTTCATCTCTTTTTTGTTTAGCTATTGCTGCTTGTTGTTCAGCTTCTTTACGAGCTGCTTCAGTTTCTTCAGGAGAAATTACAGGATTATTCTTTTTATCGAGTATTGCTTTAGTTTCTAAAATCTTAGAGTTTACTGAATCTAAACTAGATTTAATTACATTAACATCAAGTCCAAACATTTTATTTAATGCTTGTTCGAGAGGGGCTAAAGCTTCAAGTGTAGATTTTACAAAATTAAGAGTAGCCAATTTTACTTCATCCCATTTACGAACTAACAATACAATGCCTGATATAACCGCAGCAATACCTATAGCAATCCATGTAAAGGGGTTAGCTAATAAAGCAGTAGTAAAGGCAATTGTAGAAGCTGTAGCAGCACTTGTAGCTGCGATATAGATACCATATCCAGCAGCAACAGCAGTAATACCTGTAGCTAAGGAAATTAGTATATCTTTATTTTCATTTATGAATACTCCAGCTTCCTTTACGTTAGTTGCTAAATCTGAAAAGGCTTTAGCTCCTGCATTAATAGCTGCAATAACATTAGGATTTTGAGTAATGATTCCACCAGCAGCTTCAAATACTTCACCTAATTGATTCTTCGCTTGGGCCATAGCACCAGTATAAGTATTTGTTTTCTGTTCTGCAGCCCCTTGTGCGGTACTTAAAGCTTGCATTACATTGGCTAATCTTTCAGCTTCTGTAGAGCCTTCTTTAATTCTAATACCCATTTTATTGAAAGCAACTACGTTACCTTCTAAAGCTCTGGCTACCATCGAACTAGCTTCATCTAACCCTTTACCATATTTAGCAGCGAAATCTACTACGGACTTAGTAACTGATTGTAATCCTTCTTTATCTAAATCAGTAATAGCTTCGAGAGTATTCATTACTCCTAAGATAGCATCGTCTGAATATACTGTAGTTGCTTGAAGTGAAGCAGCAAACGCTTGTAAATCTTCAGAAGCTTGCTTAGAGTAATTACCTGATGAGCGAAGTGCTATATTAAGATTATTTACAGATTCTTCAGCTTGAGCAGCTTCATCAATAGCTGTAGTAAATATGTCTTTAATGAATCCAGCAGCTTTCTTAAATACTTCTAATTGTAAACCACCAACAAATACTCCCCAAGAATTAGACATACTCTTGGTTTGAGTATTAACTGTATTTGATAAACCCTTGGTAAGATTTGTTGCTTCAGCAGTTGCTGCCTTAAATTCATCAATAGCTAATTTGAGATTAAAGTTAACGTCTGCCATGTTTATTACCTTTCTGTTTACTTTGTTGTTCTTTAGCTTGCTCTACTTCTAAATCACTTTTAAGTTTAGATATTAGGTTCAGTATTTCTATTATTTGAGCAGGTTGCTCCATAACTCCACCACCGAACGGCATAATACCTTTATCAAACTTATCACTTAGTACCATGAAAGTATTAAATAAAGGATGTTGAAAGTTTTTATGACAAAGACAAGAATAATAGTTTATACCGTCTAATTCTACCTTTACTTTGTCTTTTATCTCTCCACATCCTCTAATAACTTTTTCATGTTTAATAACTACATCAGCATCTTTTCGTTTACTATATGTTTCGTATAACTTAGAACACTGAAATCTTTTATTAGTAAGGTTTAACCAAGTAGAGTTTAACAATGCGTAATCAGTTAGGCTCATCTCGGATATTCCCACAATCCTCGAATAGAGATATTCTACAAGGGAATTGTAATAGAATATCCCTACTATTTTTTTTCTACTACTTTCCCCACTACTTCAATACCTTCAATTGGTTTACCCGTTGGATCACAAATACGAGAACTAAGTCCTGACATAAGCCCTGTACAAATAGTTGAAACCTTTTGACTAATCGGCATATTCAGAATATCGTTAACACAATCCTCAGTAGCTTCACCATTCTCAAGTTCTACTTTATAAGGAACTTCTTCACCTTCATCATTAATTGTAGTAACCCCTTTAATACCTTTAAGAGCATACTTCATGGCCTGAACTACAGCTTTCATTGCATCATCCATATTGCCAGTAGCTGCTGATACCATTAGAGGTTGTAAATTGGATTTTTGTAGATAAGTCAATGGAGAAATGAAAATAGAAATGTTATCAATTTTAATTTCAACCTTATCAGTACACTTATAAACTCTAAATCCGTTCATACAAAACCTCCGTTAAATACAATTTAATGTTTGAGGAACATCCTCTAAATAACCTGTTTTTATAAAAGTTATACTCTTATTACTTTAGGTTGGATTTGAGGATAGATAGGTTTAAGGGGATTAAGCTTCCATGTAACATACCCTAATGTTACTGACAAGTGAGATACCTTACCTTCGGAATCTCGAGAGCTTAATGTCTCAATTTCTTTAATAGTATCCTGGCAACTTGGATCTATAACACACTGTTTTTTAAGAAAAGCTACATTTAAAGTATTCTGTCTATCTCTAATTAATGGATTTTGGGTATCCATAACGTGTAAACCTAAACTCTTTAGTATCTGTATGTCTGATTGTGCTGAATTAGAAGATGTTTTACGAGCTGCACCAGTTGAGTCTGGAATTAACGATACTCGATAACCTTTTAATTCTTCTAGTATCTTAGCTCCTAAATCGAAAGTGTTAGCATTTCTATGAGTTAATTTAATTTCTTTACAACAATAAAAAGTACCATTTATATATTGTACACAAGTAGCGTTCATTTGTTCAATGTTAAAATCTACTCCAACATATACAGGTTGATCCCTTTTTAACTCACAGGGTTTTACATTGATTTCTCTATTAAATAAATTATATATACTACCAGCTTGAAGATTAACAAATTTACCAAATAGTTCCTGTTGAGCTAATGGACTTGATTCTCCTCCGTATTGTTCAATTAAATCTGTATAATATCCTTCAGGTAAAAATATATTATCTTTAGTTTGAGCTTGTATTAATTTCTTATCTTTTAAATTACCTTGGCCAAATTGTTCGTAAGCCCAATTAAATCCATTAGGTGAACTACAAAATAACATCTGATGTTTCTTAGTATTCTTACCCCTTAATCTACCTCTCAATACTTGTACTGCTTCAGATTTAGCGTAACAGGCTTCATCTACTGCAATATAATCAGCTTCAACACCTCTGATATTATCAAACTTCTCTAATGAATATAGTAGTATTGTTGTCTTACCGATAGTTATTCTTTTTTTAGCTCCACTTAGAACTGCTTCATGTGGAATACAGTATTCTTCTAAAACCGATGTTAAAGTCTTAACTGTAGCAGACATTAATTGTTGATAAGTATTAGCTGTCAGTAAAATAGTAGATTTAGGACACGTTGCTATCTTGCTTAAAATCCATTGTGCGATAGTATAGCTCTTACCAGTACCAATGCCGCCTAACATCATTATCTCACGTTCTAATGACATAATAACGCTTTTCTGATGGGCTAGTAGTATTGACTCTATGATTTTCATATTAACCTAGGTAATTATTCTACATCTTTAAATTTAATACAGATATTTAAGTCGTCAGACTCTTCTTTAGGCTGTAAAGCATTAGGATAGAACTTATCTAAGTTATTTTTTACATCAATATATATTTTAAACCAATCTTGTTTGATTTTAGGATTAGGCTCAGAAGTATATCTAGTATATGCTTCTTCTAAGTCTTTTTTGAGTGACTTGATTCTCTTAGCTCGTGTTTCTTCAATATCTTCTTTAATATCATTTTGAATCTCTGCTACACATTCTTGGTATCTTTTATGTAATGCAGGTTTACTATACTCTTTACCATATTGTTCTTTTAACTCTTTTTTAAGGATATAGTATATATCTCTCCAATCTTTATTTTGTCCGAGTAATTCAAGGATTCTACGATTAATCTTTTCTGATTCATCCTTAGTTGAACGAGAATGAGGTAATGGTTTAGGACTAATACGCTCAGTATTTTCTATTATGTCCTCAGTCACATTTTTTTCAGTATCATTAATCATAAAAATAACCTTTGTTTACTAAACAAATAAGTATTGTAGGAAGACTCTTCCTAATAACAACCTGTTTTATTTATAATGGTTGTATGTGATTATCAGTATTTATAAATTAAATTATTTTAGATATACCTATGCTCAAGTTAGGTTCGTTTAACATTCGTGATTTGACAATCACTCATTAAACTTGACAGTCCTTAATTATTGTCCACTCGATGAGTGTCCAATTGACAGTTATTTAGATTTATTTGCTTCGCTGAGTTATTTTAGTTTGTAGGTGACTGTCAATTTTTAAACTTATACCAAAACTTGTTAAATCGTAGCGTTTATTCAATTACAGATATTACAGGTATCTTACAGATAAATAATTGTACCTGTAAGTATTTAAGTTATTATTATTTAAAAGGAATTTAGTATCTCTTACAGATATTACAGATAAATTAGTAAAAAAGTATTTTTATATAATACTAATTATTTATTAAAAAAAGTTTTAGCCTGATTTTTCCTGTATCCTGTAAGAAAATCAAAATAGTTGTTTAATTATACATATTTAACATATTACAGGTAATTTTTCTACCTGTAAGGTATCTGTATTTTTATCTGTAATTTTGTATTTTAGGTGTATTTAAGATAATTAATACACTTATTGCCTTGTATTATCAGTACCGAATCGAGATTTGACAATCTCAATTCTAAGATTAGTTATTCAAATTGTTTTGTCCTCTTTTGGAGAGTCCAAAACTTAATTATAAACTTAAGTTATTTGCTTCGCTGAGTTATTTTACTCAGTAGGTAATAACTAATCGTTTACTGAATTAATTAATATACTAATATTATATCATGAAAATAGGATCTCGTCAATAGGTTAAGAATAAAATTTAATAAAATAATTATAGTAGTATGTAATTTTTACATAGTATATACTCTTAAATAAAATAAGTATTGACATTGAATTCTGGCCATGAGATACTAAATGTATGAAGTGTTTACCTTTCAAAGTTAAAAGCTAAGAGTAAACCTATGTTCTACAATAACTTAATGTAAGATGGCGAAAGCTTGCGATAAATTGAGGTATTGTAAAAATTCTAGGCATGATGAAATGGGATATTTCCTTAAAGTAAAAAGCTAGAGTTATAATATGTATGTTAGCAGGTTTTAGTATAGTAACATTTTTATTGCTTTTTGTTACTAAACAAAGGTATTTTAATGTCAGATGAAGAAAAACTATTGTGGACAGCAAAACAATACTTTAAATTTGTATGTCCTGAATGTGATGGTGTATGTGATGGTTGTCCGATTTTTGTTGTCATGGATAAACATCTAAATAGCACCGAAGAATAATAGAAATTTAAACCACCGATTCTATGTTTATGGATAGGTTACTAGCCCCTCTTTTTAGAGGGGTTTTGTCATTTTATTGATCTAAGTTACTGATTTTATAAACCGTTATCAAGTTAATTAAGGGCAATGAAAATAACTTTATTGCTAATTTAAAATCGGAGAATGTATGACTAATTTAACTTCAAAAATCGTAATCCAACTCTTAATTGAAATTCGTGACATGGAGGAAAACGCAAAGTACGATCACTTGCATACAGTAATGACTAACACTCAAAATCCTGATGTAAGAAAGGCTTGTTACGACTTATTTTTAACACTTCTTGCAGTTAAATATAACATCAATACTGACAATTTAAAGCAATAAGTCATTGATTTTATAAACGAGTATCAAGTTAATTAAGGACAGTAAAACAACAACAAAATGGAGAACAAAATGAAAAACGTAAACAATGTAGAATTAACAAAGAACCTTTTTTCTAAAGACGAACTCAACGAAATGTTTCTTTATCACACAGACGGTTTCTTGTATTCAAAAGAATGGTTTGAAACTAAAGGTTCTATCAAAAAATGTGGTACTAGAACTAAAAAAGGAACACGTTGTAGAATTAGTATGGCAGATGCTTTGGAGCAAAAGGGATTAGATTTAGTATCACCTTTGTTTCTTGCTTCAAGATTGATCTGGACTATGTTTAACGGTGAAATTCCAGAAGGTATGGTTGTAGATCATATCAATAACGATTTTACTGATGATAGAATTGAAAATCTACAGTTATTATCTCAGCCTGAAAATTCATTCAAAGGTAGTAGATTCAATAAAATGTATTTTAGTGCTGCAAAGGTAGGAAATAAGGTATATGTTACTTATAAACAAAAAAATGTCAAAGGATTATCATTTCAAACCATCGATCAAGCAGTAGAATTTGTAAACAATAACTCATTAGAAACAATTTTAGTCAACCAATAATTAACAAAAAAACAAACCACTTTAGGAGAACTCATGAACACTTTAACTTTGAACTCAGTAGAATGTCTCGATAACCCTTCACTCTTTGTTTCTACTTGGTTAGTAGAAAACAACATTACTTTAAATAAATCATCTACAGCTTTTATTGATGGCCGTGGTATTCAGGTTAGCTCAACCATAATCGTATTTGAAATGTATAAAGATTATTTAGCTCGTTTCGTTGAGTTTAAAAACTCACAAAAGACACAACCTGTCCAACTTAGAAAGTCATTAAACCTTAAATTAACTAAAAATGATTTTATTGATTCTTTAGATTATTTAATGGAAAATAACAAAATCAAAATGACTGAAGAACTGAGAGATACTTTAAAGCACAACGGCAATACAAAGTCCTGGGAACTATCAACAAAATTAATGGATCTTTGTTTTGATTTTAAATCTCAAGAAGATAAAGAAATGAAACAAAAGATATTTCTTCAACATCTTTACAACATTAAACGTAAATTAGTATTAGATGATTGTCAGTGTAAATATACTTTCTTGATGTTCTTATATGGTGCAGGTGGAGTAGGTAAATCTTATTTAATAGATAAAATTTGTTCACCATTCGTTGAATATCATAAAAAAGCTTCTTTGTCTTTAGCTGATTTTAACGATTCTTTAGGTGTTAAAAATCATTTAACAAATAACTATGTAATCGTATTAGATGAGTTCAGAGGACTCTCTAAACTTGATTTACAAGCTTTAAAGAGCTATATTTCAGACTCATCTTGTTCATCACGTTCAGCTTATGAAAAGACAGCAACTTGTGCTAAAAATCACGCTTCTTTCTTTTCATCATCAAACGTAGAACTTGATGATTGTATCGTAGATAATAACAATCGTAGATTTATCCAATTCAATATGGCTAAAGATATACAAAATAATTGGAATGAAATCGATTCTTTTGACTTTATAGAGCTTTTCCGTTCAATAGACGAGAATGGTATGGGTTATATGACTACTGACGATTTTAAGGCTATTTCTGACGTTATTAAGTCTGAATCTTATCAACCTAATGCTTTCGAGCAATGGTGTTTAGATATGAATGTAACTTTACCTGAATTAAATAAAGGTAAATCAGTTCCTGTATCTGATCTATGGTTAAACTTTAAAGTATATATTGAAACTAATAATATGACTAAGTATTCTAGTACTTGGTTCTATAAGAAGCTTAAGAAGTTTGCTGGCCCATCAATTATTAAAAATAATATAAGAACTGTAGATATAAACATTGACAGTTTATCTTTTTAACGATATACTATTAGTACTATATGTACTAGAAAGGTGAGTTGCCGAGCCTAGCGTTTTTGCAAGTCTGAAAAGATACTACAAAAACTTCTCCTAAGACTGATTATCCCTCCTCAGTTTCATCGGTAGCAAAAGGGAAAGGGAGTGAAAATCTCCCTAATTCTACTCTAAATACTTGAATTTATGATCGGTTATCAAGTTAATTAAGGGCAGAAAAACAACCAAAGTAGAGGGATATATGAATCAAATTAAATTAGTAAATGAAATAACAATCAACGATAAAGAGCTTCAAGACAGATGTATGAAGTTCGCCATTGAGTGTACTAAAACTACATCAGAATTTAACATCAGAAACGGTTCTACCTCCAATGTATCTAAGTTAATTAACGATCGTTATAACGCCGTTCTTGCTGAATGGGCGGTATATTTCCATGTTATACAAAATGGTGGTTCCTGTCAAGAACCAGATATGGAAATTTATGAAGCTAAACAAAAAAGTCATGGTGCTGATTTAGTATTAACTGATGGTACTGAGTTATCTATTAAATCTCAGCTTCGTGATTCTGTAAATAGAGTGGGTATGTCTTTTTTAACTATGAAATGGGCTTTTAATAGTCAAAAACACAGGAGAGTTATGTATGTGATTTGTGAACCTAATAATGTATTTAAGGTTTATAAGTGTGGGGCTTTAAAGGATATGATTAAGGGTGAGTGTAAATATGAAAAGGCTAGAGCAACTAAAGATGCTTTTTATTTAACAATTGGGAGGAACTAATGACTACTAAGAAAAAAATTAAGTATGGTTTGAAGGTTAAGGATTTTGTTGATTTCGATTATCTTAAAAAATTAAACGAAGAGGAGTACAACTTTTTAATGACATTTATCAACGAGTTTTATTGTTGTAGAGGTGCTAGAGATGATTCATTACACGTTAAAATGTTAGGGCCAGAGATTAAAAAAGACGTTTACAGAGACAATAACAGCAGAACAACAGACTTATATAACTACGCAAAAATGGGAGGAAATATGAAACAACATAACGAAGATTACGATAAAAGACAAGTAGATGGCATTGAAGTAGATAGTGAAGATCCAAAAGTTTTTGTTGATGAATTAGTTGAATATACTGCTGATATAATTGATAATACTGAATGTAATACTAAAGCTGTACTAAACGATTTTGCTTTTCAGATTATGAGATTCGCTTTGAAAGAAATTAAACAAAGTCAACGTGAAAAGAATAGAAATAGACACGATAAATATGTTAAAAGAAAGAAGGATAAAGAATTAAACAGTGAATCAGTTAAATAAAAAAGGGGGCTTTCGCCCCCTTCTTTTTTTTTGTTTATTAAGAGAAACAAACTACGATTTCAGCAGTACCATCAGATGATGTAGCATTAAAGCTAAGAGTATCAGTTAGAACTCCATCAACATCACCTTCACCAAGTTCAGTAATCATACATTTAGGCATATAAAAGCTAATCCATTCCTTACCTTCGCCAGCAGTAGCTGTAGGATTGTAAGCTCTTACGAAAAGACTAAAAGTATTTCCACTATTAAATTTAGTGAAATTAGCCACTGAGTTATCTTGTTTATAAGGATTGATAGAACCGCTTACCTTACGAGCTGTAACACGGCTTGATTCTTTTCCTGCACAAGTATTAGTAATGAATGAAAGAGTATTTTCAACACTCAAACTAAATTCATTTACATCAATCTTGTTACCATCTTGATAGATACAAGCTTCAACGATTACTGGAGTTTCTGAAGTATCGTATGAAGGAGTATAAGTAGGAGCACTAATACTTCTATCAAAATCTAAACCTTCAATTGAAAAACTTAGAGAAGCTAATTGGCCAGTAGTAAAGTTCTCAAGACTCATTGAAGTAGTTTTACAACCAGAAGCTTGTTCAAGAATTGCATCTTCAACATATTTAGATACTGAGAAAGAAGGATGATCGGAATTAGCTGGAACGTATGAAGTAAGAGCAGCAATCTTAACATTATTAGCAGGAGGTGCAGACATAGGAATAACAAGTTCAATACTAGTATTTGCTGTTACTGTCTTAATAGGTGATGCGTGGTAAGCACCAGCTTGTTTAACAACAACAACATCGTTAACAGCAAGACTTCCTGTACTAGAGAGATAAATAACGCTAGTTGAGTGAGAAGAAGTAGATGTAAGTTCTACTTGACTATGTTTGGAACCTAAAAGAGATTCGATAAGAACGTCAGATTCAGGAGCTGAACCTTCAGTGCTACCAGCTTTCATAAAAGATGAAAATTCACCAGTAGCTGATTTTAGTCCAAGTCTTCCCTTTTTAGCGGCTAAACCCATTCCAAGAGTTTTTTGCTCAAGGATTTCACGCCCAGGCATTAAAGAAACACCATCTTCAAGAACTTCAATAAAATCAGTTCCTGCTGTAGGGGCTAGATAAGCACCTTCAGTAACTTCTTTAGTTACTGCAAGTTTTGTATTTGTTTTAATTGTAAATCCCATATTAATTCCTTTTGTTTAGTTGGTATATTTTACGTTGATATTAAATCTTAAAATTACTACCTTTTCTTCTTCTAAAAAGATTGGTTCATTTATATAAAGATTATTTACAACTAAACATTTACTATATAGGAAGTTTTTGTTTACCTGTAAGTCTTTATAAATGGCCAATGCCTTATCTTGTAATCCTGTGGTTATTTCATGTAAATATTCATCATTTAGATTTTGTCCAGATTGATAGGTATCAGTCAAAACAATCTCGAAGGAATGATCTAAAGTATTGCTGTTTACAACTCCATTGGTAACAGCCATATTTTTAGAATTTACTGAATAACGCTTTTTACCTTGATTAAATTTATTAGATTCTATAATGCGAGAAAAGGAAAGTTTCGTATAGGTATTTCCTAATACAATAGAAACCCTCGTCAATATATTGTCTCTAATTTGTTTAATCATATTACCTCTATAAAACCTGTTTATAATAGCATATTTTATCTAAAACATTTAACAGAAATTACTTGGAAATTCTTAGTTTCTTCGGGTTCAAGTTTTCCATTTTGATTTGAGTCTAAGGATAAAGAAACGCTTTCTATTAAATCTACATATTTAGCTCTATAATCATTACTTTTTTGAGTCCAAATATCATCTTTAGAATCACTCAGATTATAATAAATCTTAGACAGAGTTAAATAAACTGAAGCTTGCTTAACTTCATTAATGTCCATCAAATCCCATTGATTATAATCTTCTTTGGTGTTCGTAGTGGGATTGTATTTAAATAGGTTTTTACTGGCCAATTTCTTAAGTATTTCATCTCTTGATGCTACATGGGATAAAATAAAACTTGTTGAAGTTCCTAAGAACTCTCTTTCTAAAATCAAAGGCTGTTCCAAAGACAAATCATAATCGTCACTAAATACTAGATTAACTCCCGAAAGTTTTAAATTATCACGACTTACGTTAGTAGAAATTCTATAAAAATAATTTACAGAATTACTAATGGTATTTGTTAGTTCAGGAGAACTTTTACTAGCTATATTAACAAATCCCGAACGCATCAAACCGAAAGTCTCATCTTCAACAGAACTATCAACCCAAGAAGAACCATTCCAAGTATCAACCCGTAAAGTTCCTTCAGTAACATAGGAACTATTATGATTAAAATAAAGTCGAGAAATAGGACGTTTAAACCCTACAAATAAATAATCAGTATTGAGTAAATCAATTTCAATTACATCCTTACCAAAATTATTAGTTTTATGGGAATAATTTTTTAAATCACTTCCCGATTGGTGCATAAAACTTAAATTACTTTTAATTTCAATCATAAAAATCTCCTTCTTCTATACCCTGTTAATTAGTCTTCGTTGTTAGGGTTTC
>ERZ1645187.3279-NODE-3279-length-13696-cov-5.739535_pt1 | contig 13696 bp, 17 predicted proteins | sample MGYA00575352_ERZ1645187 | MGnify/ENA primary metagenome ERZ1645187 (study PRJEB40837, sample SAMN11349314) | freshwater sediment metagenome | isolation source: river sediment | host: Sediment | place: India: Wazaribad , New Delhi | collected 2017-02-21 ...
AAATACCGCGAGTCGCTCAACATCCCGCCGGTCAATTTACGCAAGACCCTGTAGAGAGGAGAGAACATGAACCTGCAGATCAGTGGCCACCACATTGAAGTTACCCCGGCACTGCGTGAATACGTTGAAAACAAGCTGGATCCGGTCGTTCGTCATTTCGATCGCGTTACCGGCGTCAACGTGGTGCTGTCCGTGGAAAAGCTGAAGCAGAAGGCCGAAGTCACGGTCCACGTCCCCGGTAAGGACATGCACGTCGAAGAATCCGGCGACGATCTCTACGCAGCGATCGACGCCATGTTCGACAAGCTGGATCGCCAGGTCCAGAAGTACAAGCAGAAGGTGCAGGATCATCATCGCGGCGAAAAGGCCGCTCATCAGATGGCTGAATAATTCACGCCACGGGCCGCTGTCCACGACGGCGGCCCTTGTCTTTTCATTCCTTATGAATCGCCTTTCCAATATTCTGTCGGCCGCTCAGGTCATGCTTGACCTCGATGCCAGCAGCAAGAAGCGCGTTTTTGAACAGGCCGGGATGCTGTTTGAAAGCCATCTGGGCATCGCCCGGTCAGTTGTTTTCGACAGCCTTTTCGCTCGCGAAAAACTGGGGTCGACCGGTTTGGGGCAGGGTATCGCCATTCCCCACGGCCGGATCAAAGGGCTCAAACACGCGTCGGGTGCCTTTCTGCGCCTGGCCAACCCGGTCCCCTTCGATTCCCCCGATGGTCGGCCGGTGAGTTTATTGTTTGTTTTGCTGGTCCCCGAGCAGGCCACGGAAGAGCATCTTCAGATTCTTTCCGAACTGGCCCAACGCTTTGCCGATCGCAGCTTCCGGGAATCCTTGAGCACGGCGACCGATCCGGCCGCCATCGTTGCCCTCTTCAGCGCCTGAAACCCCGTGGCCCGGCACATCAGTCTCGTTCAGCTTTTTGACGACAACCGCGAGAAGCTATTGCTCGACTGGGTCGTCGGTCAAGGCAACGATCGTCGGATCGAAATCAAGGAATCCAGTACCTACGGCGCGGATGTTGTCGGCCACATCAATGTGGTCCATCCGGAACGTCTTCAGGTCATGGGCACCGCCGAGTACGACTGGGCGATGCGCATTGGGGAACGTCGGTTCGGGCAGCAATTTCAGGATTTATTGCAGGCAGAACCGCCTGCAGTGATCGTTGCCGATGGCCTTACTCCGCCGGATTCCTTGCGGGAAGCCTGTGTCGCCAGCAATACCCCGTTGATTCTTTCGCCCAAGCCCTGTTCAGCGGTGATTGATTTGCTCCGCATCTACCTGTCCGCGCGGCTGGCCGATACGGTCAGCCTGCATGGCGTGTTCATGGATGTGCTGGGTATGGGCGTGCTGATTACCGGAGATTCCGGCGTCGGCAAATCGGAATTGGCGCTGGAGCTGATTTCCCGCGGTCATGGCCTGGTCGCTGACGATGTCGTGGAGATGGGCCGTATCGCGCCGACGACCGTCGAGGGGCGTTGCCCCGGCATGTTGCGCGACTTCCTCGAAGTGCGCGGTCTTGGCTTGTTAAATATCCGCACCATTTTCGGCGAAACCGCATCGCGCCGGAAAATGAAGCTCAAGCTGATCGTTCATCTGCAAAAGACGGTGAGCGGCGTCGATGCACCGCGGTTGCCGCTGGATGCCCAGACGCAGGAAGTGCTCGGTGTACCGATTCGCAAGGTGGTCATTCCCGTGGCCGCCGGCCGCAACCTGGCTGTGCTCTTGGAAGCGGCGGTGCGAAATACGATCCTGCAGCTCCGCGGTATCGACAGCATGCAGGACTTCATGGACCGCCAGCAACGCATGATGCTTGACGACGATAGCTGAATGCCAGATAGTCTCCCGGTCCAATGAACTTGCCCAAGGGAGATCCACCATGAAGTTCCTCATCGCTGCGGTATTTGCCGGAATGACGGCCATGTCTGCCTATGCTGCAGACGATTGTGCTGCCCAGGCTGCCGAGAAAAAGCTGGCCGGCGCGGCCAAGAACAGTTTCATGAAGAAGTGCATGGCCGATGCTCAGGGCGCCGGTGCGAATGCCTGCGAAGCCACCGCGGATCAGAAGAAACTGGCCGGTGCCGCGCGGACGAGCTTCCTCAAGAAGTGCACGGCGGATGCGAAGACCAGCGACGCCACGGCAACCTGCGAGGCGACGGCAGCAGAAAAGAAACTGGCGGGCGCGGCAAAAACCAGTTTCCTGAAGAAATGCGTGGCTGACGCGCAGGCGGCGCAGTGATTTTTGCCTGTTTTTGAGCGTCTACCGCGACAAGCCGCCTGAGGGCGGCTTTTTCATGGTCAGAGGTGTTCGAAGTCGGCGTAGTCGGCGTTAGGGTCGCTGGCCGATGCGCCGAAAGCCACCCGGCCGTTACCCTTGAGCATCACCTCTCCGCGGCGAACCATGATCTCGGGCTCGTTGCCGCAGGTGACGAAGCTGCCGTTGGTGCTGCTATCGACGTAGTAATAGGTATTGTTTCGGCGTTCGATCCGGCCGTGCAGGCGGGAAGCCTTGCGGTCGGCAATGATCAGCTTGCACGATGGGTCGCGGCCAAGCGTCAGGAACGGGGCTTTCTCATCGAGCAAAAAGGCGTTGCCGTGATAACGGACACAAAGACGTTCCAGCTCGGCGATGAATTGGCTCGGGGTTGCGTCGACCGAAATGCTGTAGCGGCGTTGATTTTCGTTATGCCCCGACCAATCGATTTCGCCGAGTTCGAAATGCACATTCTCCGCTTCGATCTGACCAAGATCGGGCAGTGGCCGACTGAGTACCGCCGTATGGCGGGGCAGTGCTGAAAGCACGGCGGAACTGGCCAGAATCTGATCGATGCGCGCCTTGCCGGCAATCTTGCAGGCTGCATCGATGGTGCTTCCGGAGAGCGCGGATTTCTCACTGCCTACCGGCCCGCGATGCAGACCGATGCGGATCGCGACCTTGAGCCCGGAAACCGGCGGTAGCTTGGACACCCGCGATTGCATGTCGATTGCCCCCTGGCAAGCCTGCTCCGCCGTTTCGAATACTGCCAAGAGGCCTTCCTTGGTGATCTCGGCAACTTTGCCGCCATAGCCGGCGATGGCGCGGTCCATGCGCTTGAGGCAGCGCTCGACCGCGTAGGTTGCTTCGGTGTCGCCAAGACGCTCGAACAGCCGTGCGCTATCCGAGACATCGGCATACATCACAAACTGGATTCGTTGCGGGGAATTCATTGCACTGGCATCGGTTGGGGACTGGAGATTATCGCACTCTCCGTAAGGGGGGACCAGCTTGAGCGCCACGGCGCGATCAGCGACTTTCGACATCTCGGTTCAGCGCAGAATAGGGAATATGACGTGAGTATACGGAGGCAAGTCCGTGATGCTCGTGAGGTTTTTCACGTGGCCGGAAGTTTACCGGAAAACCCTGGAAACTATACGGCTTCCACGCTCAGCGGAATGGTACCGCTGATCGCGAGTTCCGGGGAATCAAAGGCAATGTCGCCTTCATCGACCGGCGTATCCAGAGTCAGGCCGCGGAAATCGAATGCGGTATTGTCGGCCAGATGCGACGGCACGATATTTTGCATGGCGGTGAATACGGCTTCGGTACGGCCCGGATAGCGGCGGTCCCAATCTTCCATCATCTCCCGGATTTTCTGGCGTTGGAGGTTCTCCTGAGAGCCGCAAAGGTTGCAGGGAATGATCGGGAAGCCCATGCCGCGGGCAAAGCGCGCAATGTCCTTCTCTGCGCAGTAGGCCAGCGGGCGAATGACCACATGGGCGCGATCGTCCGTCACCAGCTTGGGTGGCATGGCCTTGAGCTTGCCGCCGAACAGCATGTTGAGGAAGAGCGTATGGACCATGTCGTCGCGGTGATGGCCCAGCGCGATCTTGTTGGCGCCCAACTCCTTGGCCGTGCGATAAATGATCCCCCGGCGCAAGCGCGAGCAAAGCGAGCAGGTTGTCTTGCCCTCCGGAATCTTTTCCTTGACGATGGAATAGGTGTCGGCCTCGACGATGCGATGCTCGATGCCCAGCGATTTGAAATAATCGGGCAGGATGTGCTCCGGGAAACCGGGCTGCTTCTGGTCGAGATTCATGGCGATGAGGCGGAACTTTACCGGGGCCCGCTGTTGCAGCGCCATCAGCAGATTGAGCAGGGTGTAGGAATCCTTGCCGCCGGAAACGCAGACGAGGATCGTGTCTCCGTCTTCGATCATGTTGTAGTCGCAGATCGCCTTGCCGACACGGCCTTCAAGAAATTTACGCAGCTTTTGCAGGGTGTTCGAGGTTTCCATCGCCGTTTTTTGCCCGGTTGTCGCGGTAGACCGCGAAAAAAGGCGAATTTTACCGGAGAAGCTTTTCGCCGCCCAAAAGTCGGTCGGCACAGCTAAAATCCCGATCTTTCCGGAAATGCCATGACCCTGCCCGTACCTTCCCCCGATGCCGCCGCACACAGTCAGCGGCTGCACCACGCCATCAGCGCGGAAATCGCCGGCAATGGCCAGTGGATGTCCTTTGCCCGCTTCATGGCGCAGGCGCTCTATGCCCCCGGCCTCGGCTACTACACCGCCGGCGCGCGCAAATTTGGCGCTGCCGGCGATTTCGTCACCGCGCCGGAAATGACCGCGTACTTCGGGCGCGCGCTGGCAGTACAGGTTGCCCAAGTCATGGCCCTTTCAGCGCCGGCAGTACTGGAAGTCGGGGCGGGTTCGGGGCGTCTCGCCGCTGATTTGCTGCTCGAACTTGAACGCCTCGGCGCCCTTCCCGAGCGCTATGAAATCCTCGATCTGTCGGCCGACTTGCGTGCCCGTCAGCGGGAAACGCTGGCTGCCGCAGCCCCCCATTTGCTGTCGCGGGTGTCCTGGCGCGACGATCTTCCGGAAGCCTTTTCAGGTGCCGTAGTCGCTAACGAACTGCTCGATGCGATGCCCGCCCATGGGGTCGCCTGGCGTGAAAACGGGATCTTTGAACGCGGTGTGAGCTGTGACGACGAGGGGCGTTTCATCTGGGTCGAGCGCGAGGCGAGCGGATTGCTGCGCGACGCGGCAGAAGAAATCGCTCGTCAGTGCGCGCTGCCGCCGGGATACGAAAGCGAAATCGGTATGCCGGCGCGTGCCTGGGTCGCCGATTGGGGGCATCGTTTGCAATGCGGCGCCCTGATCCTGATCGACTACGGCTTCCCGCGTCGCGAGTTCTATCACCTCCAGCGCGGACGCGGCACCTTGATGTGCCACTACCGTCATCATGCCCATCCCGATCCTTTCTTCCTCCCTGGTTTGCAGGACATCACCGTGCATGTCGACTTCACCGCGGTTGTCGCTGCCGGCGATGCCGCCGGGCTCGATCTGCTGGGCTATGGCGGACAGGGTCAGTTCCTGATCAACTGCGGCATCCTCGATCTGCTGGCCGCAGAAACCCCGGGAACGCCCGATTACATCCGGGCGACCAGCGCGATCAACAAGTTGCTGCTGCCCCACGAAATGGGCGAACTCTTCAAGGTCATGCTGCTCGGTCGCGGTATCGATACGCCATTGCTCGGTTTCGCCCAAGGCGACCAGAGCCGGCGCCTCTAACCCCAGGAATTGTGCCCATGCGCCGCTATCCCTTGTCCTTCATCGTGCTTACGGCATTGGGTGTGCTCTGCGCCCTGCCCGGTTTGCTCAGTCTGGCCGGTCTCGGTGGCATGATTCATCCGGTGCTGGACGATCCCATGGCCGCCGTGGCCTTTCTGGTGTCGGCGATTGCATTGATCGGGTCGGGTGCCTTCCCGCTGGTCATCGAAAAACTCAAGGAAGACGACGCGGGCTGAACGCAGCGCGTAGCGCCTTGGTCAGGCCAAGCAGGCCATCCTTTTGCTGGACCCAGAAGCGGTCGGCATGGGCCGGTGAGGCCAGTACGGGAGAACGCACGCCAGTCGCCGGCATGCCGGCGCCGAGGTACTGCGTGCCGAACAGGCGGTCCCAGACCGGAAACAGGATGGCAAAGTTGCATCCGTAACGATAGGCCGGTCCCGCCGGGAGATCGACGGCATGGTGCCAACGATGATAGCGAGGACTCACCAGCAACTGCTCGCCCCAGCGCCCGAAACTGAGCCGCGCATTGACGTGCGCAAGATTCTCGACGATACGCACGGCAACCATGAGCCCAACGAAATGTCCCGGCGGTACGCCGATGCACAGGGCGATGATGGCAAACCACGCGCCGCCGATCAGGTCGTCGAGCAGATGATTGCGACTGTCCGTCCACAGCGACATCTGGCGCTGGCTGTGGTGAATGACGTGCAAGGCCCACCACCAGCGCAAGGTGTGCGAAAGCCGGTGGCGCCAGTATTCGGCAAAATCGAGAATGACCAGATAGATGAAGAAGCTGACCAGTGGATAGGCTTCCAGCGACGGGACCAGGTCTTCGATTTGCGGCGGGATGATGTCGTGAAAGCGCAGCCAGCCCTCGAGGCTCAGAAAAATTGGGCTGAGCAAGGCGAACACCGCCAGCGGAATGATCCCGAGGCGGTCGAGAAAGGTGTACAGCACATCCACACGCACGGCCTTGCGGTCCGGCCACTGTTCCACCGGGCGGAGCGCTTCCAGCGGGCGCAACAGCAAATAGGCGACGGAAAGCTGCAATACGCCATAGAGAAAGAACTCGACCCCATCGAAGGCAACTTCCAGATAGCTGCCCAGCCCCAGCGCCAATAGCGGAGGCTGCACGACGTGGTCGAGCAGCCATCCCTGCACGCGCACGAAACCGTCGAGAAATTGCTGGATCGGGCTCATGAGGCAGCTTTTGGTTGTGCCGTCAGGGGTGCGAAGCAGAAGCCGCGCGCGCTGAGTGCATCGAGCAGCGGATCGAGCATCGGCGCGAACGGGTCCTTGCGCGACCAGATGCCCAGATGAGCCATCACAATGTCGCCATCCTTCAGCGTGTTGAGCGCGCGTTCCACCAAATGCGTGTTCGAGTAGGTTTCCGAAGGCAATTCGTCGCCGAGAAAACCGGCAGCGGCCCAGCCGACATGGCGATAGCCGCAGGCCGTGGCGGCTTTCAGTGTGAGCGGCGTCGTGCGCCCGCCTGGCGCGCGCCACAGGGGATCGAGGGAGCGCCCGGTGAGTGCTTTAAAGCGCAGATCTGACTGACGAATTTCCGTACAGATGGCCGACGCATCGAGCATTTCGGTCTTGCCATCCATCAAACGGTAGGCGGTCTGCCCGTTGCGGTCCGCGCGGAAACTGCCGTGTCGCCAGGTGTGGCTGCCGAAGGCGTGGCCCTCCGCGACGCGGGCACGCCAGTACGGCGCCCAGGTTTCGTCCAGCGCATGGTCGCCGCGGTGGGTTTTTTCATTGGCCACAAAAAAAGTTGCTTTGGCGTGGTGGCGAGCCAGAATATCGGCGATCAACTCAGCATGGCGCATGTTGCCGGTGTCGAACGTCAGGTAAAGCACCCCTTGGCATGCGGCCTCCACCGTGGTCCCCATGACACAGAGCACTGTGGCGCAGGCAAGGGCCAGAGGGCGAATTTTCATTTGCGCGGTGCGTGGTCGAGGAAGAACACGCCGTGCGGCGAACTGCCGACCGGAATGGATGTCTTGAGCGTCTTGGTGGTCAGGTCGATGACTTGAACGCGACGGGCGAAGCGGGCCGTCGCCCAGAGTTCCTTGCCGTCGGCTCGGACTTCCATGTCGTCCGGGCCGCCGGGAACGTCATATTTTTCGACGACCGTCATGGTCTTGGTATCGAGGAGCGAAATGCTGCCGCCATCCACCGAGCGATTGGAAACGAAGTAATAACGCCCATCGCCGCGCGGATGGAGGTTGTGGGCTGCGGTGTCCGTAGGCACCTTCTTGACCGTTTGCTGGGTTTTCCAGTCGATGACCTCAACGTAGCCCTCACCCATGATTGCCACCAGTAAATAGCGGTTATCCGGCGTCATGATGATGCCAGCCGGGGTTGATCCCACGGGCATGACCCAGGCTTTCTTCATGGTCTTGAGATCAATAGCCATGACCTCGTTCGACTCCTGAAGGGTAATGAATACGAACTGGCTATTGGCATCGAAAGCCATGTGCGAGGGCGTGCGGGGCGCATGCAAGCGCGCCTTCAGCTTGAAATCGGCAGCGTTGTAGAGATCGACACGGTCCAGGCGTAGGGAATTGCTGACGAACCATTTGCCGTCCGGTGAAAAGCCGAGCTGGTAGGGATCGGATATGCCGCGAATGCGGCGCTGTTCCTTGCCGGTGAGCGGGTCGAAAAACACCAGCTGGTTGGAGGCCGAGCAGGCGACGATGACTGATTTGTCGTCCGGCGAGGGCATCAGGTGATGCGGCTCCTTGCAGGCGACGGCCTTGCCGATGGTCTTGTAGGCCGCCATGTCGATCAGGCTGATGGTGCCGTCGGCGGAATTGAGGGCGATGGCCAGCGGCGGTGCGGCCTCGGCCATCAGGCCCCAGATCAGGAAAAGCAGCGGGGCAAGCTGCTGCAAGCTACGGCGCAGGAGGAGTGGCTTCGGGCGAACGGCGTTTGAAAACTGGAGCGTCAGCGATTATGCCTCACGCGTCAGTCGCCAATACTGGAATTTGAGCATCGCCGTGGCGCCGGCAACAATGGCGACAAAGGTGACGATGGAACCCAGTGCCAGGGTCGAGAATCCGGTGATGCCCTGCCCTACTGTGCAGCCCATCGCCGTGACGCCGCCAAAGCCCATCAGCGCAGCGCCGATGAGATGGTTGGCGGTATCTTCGAGGCCGGCGAAACCCTCCCAGCGGAAGGTCTTGCCGATCAGGGCCATGGCGCACGCGCCGGCGATGACCCCGAGGACCGTGGCGATGGCGAAAGTCATTTTGCGGCTGGTGTCCGACCACAGCATCAGGAGTTCCAGCGTGTAGGCCTGCGGGGCGACAAAAGTCAGTGACTCCATGCGCCCGCTGTTGGTCGCGATGAAGGCTTCTTCCAGCGTTTCCGGATGTTCCGCCAAATAGCCGATGTGGCCGCTGACATACCAGGCGGCAACGACGGTCAGGCCAATGCCGATCCCGCCCAGCAGGTTGTCGAGCGTCCAGAAATCGCGGCGCGCCAGGCTGAACACGGTCAATCCGCCGCCAATGGCCAGGACGGCGAGCCCAGCGGCGGTTTTGGCTTCCAGGCCTGCAGCAGTGAGCAATGCCGGGACGTCCTGGCCGTTGGCGAAAGTCAGCGCCGCCTTGTCGAGCACATTGACCCGGAAGACGGCAAGTAAGCCGCGCATGGTCATGTACGCGACCAGGCCGAGGACGGCGAAAACCACGAGGGACTTGAGGTTGCCGCCGCCAATGCGGATCAGCGTCTTGGAGCCGCAGCCGGAGGCGAGCACCATGCCGACACCGAAGCAGAGTCCGCCGACGATGTAGGACAACCAGGTGAATGTTGGCGTGCGGTAGATCGATTTGCCAAGATCGATCAATCCGGCGGCATCCAGCGCGGCCGAGCCGAGGATGGCGACAGCGATGGCCAGCAGCCACATGCGCATGCGACTCCAGTCGCCCATGTTCACGATGTCGGACACCGCACCCATCGTGCAGAAGTGGGTTTTCTGGCCGATGGCGCCAAAGACGAAGGCGACGGCAAAGGCCAGCCAGAGTACGGTGTTGGGGGAAACGGTAGCGTCCATGTCAGGTGCGATAAGGCGTGGGATCGGGGAGGCCGGCGGCGGCAAAGCCCTCGGCACGCAAGCGGCAGGCATCGCAAACGCCGCAGGCGCGGCCTTCGTCATCGGCCTGATAGCAGGAAACGGTGAGGCCGTAATCGATGCCCAGCGCCGCGCCGGTTCGGATGATCTCGGCTTTGCTGAGGGCGATCAAGGGGGCGTGGATGTGCAGGCGATGCCCTTCGACGCCGGCTTTGGTGGCCAGGTTGGCCATGGTTTCGAAAGCCGCGATGTACTCGGGGCGGCAGTCCGGGTAACCGGAATAATCGACGGCGTTGACGCCGACAAAGATGTCGGCGCTCTTGAGCACTTCGGCCCAGGCCAGCGCCAGCGACAACATGATGGTATTGCGCGCCGGGACGTAGGTGACCGGGATGCCGGGCTGCACACCGTCGGTCGGTACGGCGATGGCCGCGTCAGTTAGTGCCGAGCCGCCAAATTGGGCCAGGCCAAGATCGACGACCCGGTGTTCGCTGGCGCCCAGCGCCTTGGCGACGCGCGCCGCCGCCTTGAGTTCGGCATTGTGGCGTTGCCCGTAGTTGAAGGACAGGCAATAGGCGTCAAAGCCCTGGCTACGGGCAAGGGCGAGGCAGGTGGCGGAGTCGAGACCGCCGGAGAGCAGGACGATGGCTGGCTTCATCATGGGGCGCGAATATACCCGAATTTTGCCGTCGACCGCGCCAATAGGCGCTTGTTCCAATGGGGAAATTCGTGAAATTTCCCACGTGGCGACACATCTCGCCTATTTGCCCTGCGCGTTACCCCAGAGCAGCTTGTGCAATTGCAGTTGGAAGCGGACATCCAGCCCGTCGGCCAGAATCCAGTCTGCCAATTCGGCGGGGACGACTTGCCCCGCTGCCGGGGAAAGCAGCACCGGGCAGATCGCCGGCAGTCGATGCTCGGCGATCTTGGCCTTGGCCCAGTCGTAATCGGCCCGGGAGGCGATGACGATCTTGATTTCGTCACGGGCGTTGAGGCAGGCCAGATTCTCCCAACGATTGCGTTCGCATTCGCCGGAATCCGGGGCCTTCAAGTCCATGATGCGCGATACGCGCGGATCGACAGCGCAGACATCAAGCGCGCCGGAGGTCTCCAGAGAAACGTCGTAACCCGCGTCGCACAGGGCGCTGAGCAGCGCAGGGCATTCCTTTTGCGCGAGTGGCTCGCCGCCGGTCACGCAGACCTGGCGGGCGGGATACTTGCGTACTTCGGCCAGGATGCTGTCGATGGTCGCTGGCTCACCACCCGTGAAGCTGTAAGTGGTGTCGCACCAGACGCAACGCAAAGGGCAGCCGGTCAGCCGGACGAATACCGTCGGCAGCCCGGCGCGCGCAGCCTCGCCTTGCAGCGAGAAGAAAATTTCCGTGAGTCGCAACGCCAATTACTTCTTCTTCAGACGTTCGCGCGCGGTTTCGGCGGCCGGAGCGTTGGGGTATTTGGCAACCAGCGTTTCCAGCGATTTCTTCGCTGCAGCCGGGTTGCCCATCTCCTGCTGGCAACCGGCCATGGCCAGAAGCGAGTCCGGTGCTTTCGCGCTGTCCGGGTACTTGCTGACGACGACGCTGTGCGCCTCGATGGCCTTGGCGCAGTTACGCTGGGCGAGGAAGGCGTTGCCCAGCCAGAACTGGGCGTTCGGGGCGAGTGAGCTGTCTGGGTATTTCTGCACGAAGGCAGAAAAGCCCCAAGAGGCTTCCTTGTACTTGTTGGCCTTGAAGTTGTTCAGCGCGGCTTCGTAATCGCGGCTTTCACGCGCCGGATCGGCAGCCCCGCCCTGCCCTGCGGAATTCGCCCCTTTTTCACCGTCTACCGCGACAGATGGGCCGCCTTGCGGTTCCAGCTTGCGCAAGCGCGTGTCGAGGTCGAGGTAGAAGTCCTGTTGCCGCTTTTTGGCGGTCTCCAGCTCGTAGCTCAGTGTTTCCACCTGACCGCGCAAACGGGCAATTTCTTCAGACTGCCGTTGAAGCTGGTTGGCCAGATCGAGCTGCGTCCTGCCCTGCTGGTCGAAGCGGGCTTCGGTCTTGGCGGCGAGATCCTTGATCTGGCGGCGTGCCTCGTCGTCGTCGAACATGCCGGCCTGGGCCTGGGTGGCCCCCAGGGCCGACAACAGGAGGGCAATGCGCAGGGCTTTCATGATTAGAACTCGCCGCGGCCGTCAGGAGCGCGGTAGAGGATGTCGGCGCGGCGGTTTTCCGCCCATGCGGCGTCATCGTGCCCCGGGTTCTTCGGCTTTTCTTCGCCGAGACTGACGGATTCGACCTGCTCTTCCTTGGCGCCGAGCATGACCAGCGAGCGCTTCACGGCATCGGCACGCTTTTGGCCGAGCGACAGGTTGTACTCGCGGCTGCCGCGTTCGTCGGTGTTGCCCTGGATCAGTACCTTGAAGCCGCGGTTGGTCACCAGATATTTGGCGTGGGCGGCGACGAGATCCTGGTATTCCGGCTTGACGTCGTATTTGTCCAGATCGAAATAGATGCTGCGCTGGGAGAGCTGGCTCTTCGGGTCGGTCAGCTCACGCGGCAGACCGCGGGAATCGAGTCCGCCAGCGGTGACGGAAGCAACCCCGCTGGAGCCGTTGCGCGATTCGACCGGCGCGCCCGAGGTTTCATCGACCGGGGTGGAGGAGCAGCCGACGATCAGGGCGGACAGCAGCGCGGGAATGAGGAGTTTTGTCATGATGTTCTCCGTTGGGTATCAGGGATTGAAGGGGCCCCAGGCCGGTTCGCGGACATCGCCGCCGGCGACTGAAAGGCGCTGCTTGATCCGGCCATCGCTGGACACGGCGGTGAGCACGCCACGGCCGCCGATTTCCGTGGCGATCAGGATCATGCGGCCATTGGGGGCGAAGCTGGGGGATTCGTCCTTGACCGAATCGGTCAGGATCTGCACCTGCTTGCTGGCGAGATCCATGACCGCGAGCTGGAAGCGGCCGTCGCGGCGGCTGATGAAGGCCAGGGTCTTGCCATCCGGCGACGGGCGGGGCGAAACGTTGTAACTGCCTTCGAAAGTCACGCGCTGGGCATCGCCACCGTTGGCACCCATGCGGTAAACCTGCGGGCTGCCGCCGCGGTCGGAGGTGAAGTAGATGGCGCTGCCATCGGGCGAATAACGCGGCTCGGTGTCGATCCCGGCGGACTGGCTGAGGCGCTGAACGCCGCTGCCATCGGCATTGACCGAGTAAATCTGCGAATTGCCATCCTTGGAAAGCACGATGGCCAGCTTGCGTCCGTCCGGCGACCAGGCGGGTGCCGAATTCGAGCCCTTGAAGTTGGCCACGACCTGGCGCTGGCCTGAAGCCAGCGAATGGACGTAGATCACCGGCTTTTTCTTCTCGAATGAAACGTAAGCGACCTTGGTGCCGTCCGGCGACCAGACCGGGGAAATGATCGGGTCGGTCGAGCTCAGCGCGGTCGCCGCGTTCTGGCCGTCTGCATCGGCGATCTGGAGCTTGAACTGACCGCCGGATTTGACGACATAGGCGATGCGGGTCGAGAAAAAGCCCTTCTCGCCGGTCAGCTTTTCATAGATGTAGTCGGCAATACGATGGCCGGCAGCACGGAGCTGCTCGGGGCCGGTAACGTACACCGCACCACCAAGCGCCACCTGCTTTTGCGTATCGTAGAGACGGAAACGGGCCTGCATGCGCCCATCCGGACCGCGGCTGACGCTGCCGGCTGCCAGGGCATCTGCGCCACGGCCCTTCCAGTCGGCGAAATTCACCGGCGCGTTTTCGTCGAGCGTGGCGCCTGCGGGATCAATCAGCTTGAACAGGCCGCTACGTTCGAGATCCGAACGTACGGTCGAAGCGACAACCTGTGCGGCTGCAGAATCGCCAGCGAAATTGGCAATGGCCACCGGGATGCGATTCGCACCGGCGCCGGTGATTTCGATGGACAACTGCGCGTGGGCGCCGGCAGCGGCAAGCAGCGCGAGCAGAACGAGAAATTTGCGGAAAAACTGTGGCATGGCACTCGATAGGGTCATGATTTTTCGGGATTCTACTCTTCAAACGGACGGTATTTGATTTCCAGGTCGCGGCGGAAC